>Ga0302325_10010634_pt1 | contig 19925 bp, 12 predicted proteins | sample Palsa_T0_2_FD_201948 | JGI IMG/M metagenome (GOLD analysis project Ga0302325, IMG submission 201948) | Peat permafrost microbial communities from Stordalen Mire near Abisko, Sweden - Palsa_T0_2 | ecosystem: Environmental > Terrestrial > Soil > Palsa > Peat permafrost | place: Sweden: Abisko...
GGCAGGGACTGACTCTAACGGCTCGAAGTTTTTTGGTCCCCGGTTGATCGAGTCGTTAGCCCCGGACTTTTAAGTCCGGGGAAACAGGTTTTTCAAACCCGCGAGAACGCGTTATCTTGCAATGACCGGGCTTTACAGGCTGCGGTAAATCTCATGTTTTGTATCAGGGCACGACTTTAGTCGGGCCATAACGATTGAAAATACGTCGGCCTTTAGACCCTGAGGTACGTCATCGTCGCCCGATCGCGGGTTTTTCCGCAGCCTGTTTAGCCAGGGTGAGCTGACGGATATAATTGACACCATGCCGCGTGTCGGACAGTTTTGTGCCTCAAATATCGCCCGATTGTTGCTCGGCGTAATCATTGTGGTCACGCTTGTGGCAGCGATCGGCGTCTGGATCTATCACCAGCCGGGCCACGGCACCTCTATCGAACAACCTGTCCGCCCTCCAGAACCTCAATAAACGCCATCCTCTGCCGTCTAAAAGGTAAAGATGGCTTGAAGGAAGATGGCCCGGTTGCCGGGAGTCGGTGATCCGAAAGGGCCCCCGGCAAGGGATTGCGTCCTGCCAAAGAGCGGTGAGCTGAGAGTGCCGTTGGGCGTGCCGTTGGGCGTGCCCAGATTCACGATGTTGAGGATGTTTAGCGCTCCGCCCACCAGGGTCAGGCTGTACCTGCGGGCGACCGTAGCATCCAGCTTCGGTTGCGCCCCACCACCACTCAGCCCACGGCCCCGTCCTGATGGCCGAAGACGGTCACGACCGTGCTGTCGAGATCAAAGATGAGCCGGGAACGGTATCAGGGCACGACTTTAGTCGGGCCATTAAGGCCCAGCAAAGAATAGGGCTTTAGCCCCTGCGGCACTACTGAATCAGCCGTCACAGTCCACTAGTAGCGAAGCCCGAGCCTCTGAGGAAATTCTTCCTCGTCGTCATCAAGGTCAATCAGGTTCGCGTAATACTCGGCGTTCTTTATGTGAACCCTGCGCATTGCGAGATGCGCCCACACAATGAGTGCGACCGTGAAGCCCACATGCCACAGACTGGCTTCTAACCACGGTCCCAAGCCAACCATCAGCAATACCAAGGTCGGGAAAAACCCGAAATACTGCAGCAGCGTGACAGCGAGGTTGTTCGTCGGCGCCCTTCCATCGCCGGTAAAGGGTATGCTCACGACCTTTAGGAACGAGACATCGGTCAGCAGCAGACATAAGCCAATCGCCACCAACGCCTGGCTGGCAAATGGCCTCCAGCCCAGCAGTTCGGGAGGCGCCAGCAGGCTAATCAGCGCAACGATCCCCAGGGTCAGAAGCAATGCGCATGGCAGTATCCATAAGGGTGTGGTGTCGAGTTTTTCTGTTCCTGGCCTGCCTAGGATCACGCGAAAGATCCAACCCCCTCTCCGATCCGCAGGAGACAGAAATGCGGTGCGCAATCCAGCAATGATCCAGAAAGCTGCGATTGGGACGGCAGCGCGCAAGCCATCGGGCGAGAGCGCGAAGCCGAGATGATCATGCGAAAGCTTCAACAGTAATGCGCTGCCTATCAACAGGGCCAGGCCGAGACCGCCATATATTGCCATGTACACACGATGCCGCTGCGTCCGCAGCAAAGAGCAACTGATGAAGTGATAAATTCCACGCTGCACCGCACTTCGCAGCAAAGTCGAGTGAAGCAGAAGATTGACCGGCGCGGCGGCCAGGTTCCTGGTATCGAAGGAAGTAGAGCCTTCGACCAGGTAACGCATTTTCCGCCGATAGGCAAGCGGATACGAGACGATCGCCAGGCCTAGTACTGTGGCGGTTGCCAGGCAACCCGTTTTCGCAAGCTCAATGAAGACCGGCAGCGAGGAAGACCCGGTGAGAAGGTACTCATATACTCCCAGAAACCAGAAGGGTGGAAAGTAACGTGCGGCTGATGTATTGATCAGCACCTTCAGGAATTGCGACGCGACTGGGAAGAGCAAGAGTATGGTAACCAGCAGCGTCATCGAGATACCCTGCAGAAAAGGCGAGATGCTGCGGAAGAAACGTTCCCCGATGACCGCAACCAAGCCTGCCTGTAAGCTCAGGAAGAAGGCCCCGGCAAACAGGCCGCTCGTCAACACGGCCAGCAGATTTGCAACGAGGTGTTGTACAAATCCGGGTGGTTCCGCGAGCACCGGAAAGAATATAGCCCCGAGCGCGTTGACGCCGATCAGAAATAATCCAAGAAAGAGACAAACAGCCACGATTCTGGCCCGGAAGAACCGTCGCCCTACGATGGGCAGTGGTGTCACCACGAAAACATCGAGCAAGTCGGGAAAGAATAGATCCCAGGCAAAAATGGTTACCGCGCCCACCGCGACAAATGAATACAACAGATAAAAATAATGATCACTCACCTGGGCCCAAAACGGGCGGACAACCGGTTGATGGTAAAGGGGGAACAAAAAGAGCGCGACGATCATTCCTGGAAGAGCGATCGCGTGTATAGCCTGGAGGAGCTGCGCCTTCGCCTCACCTTCCGCCGACACCATATCGTTATTGGAAAATCGTTCCAGAAAGAGGCGAACAAGAAGATTGAATTGACTTCGTTCCCGCGGCTGCACCGTGGGCATGTGCGCTTGCACTTCGAGCGACAGAACGGGAAATTCCGGCGGGGCAAAGATGCCGCGACAGCGGTTTCGCAATCGGAGTAGACCGAAGCCAAAGAGCTTTTCGGGTTTTCCTCCCAGGGAAAACCACGCCTCGCGAACTTTAGCAGACCACGGCAATTGCGAAACCGCTTTAAACATTTTGCACCTTGATGGCTTCTACCAGTTCGCGAGCTAGTGATTTCGTGTCTTCCTGCTGGACCAGCTGCGCAAATACGCTTTCGAGGTTCCCCAGTTCCATCAATCCCGTCAGTTCGGCGGGGCTGGCGTCGGCCAGAATCTTCCCGCGTGCAATGACCACCACCCGGCTACAGATTTGCTCCACTACCTCGAGAACATGCGAGATGTACAAGACGGCCTTCCCTGCCGCCGTAAGTTCCAGCAGCAGGTCCTTGAACAGGCGTGAGGAAAGAACGTCCAGTCCTGAGAGCGGCTCGTCGAATATCAGCAGCTTCGGGTCATGCATGAGCGCCGCAGCAATCAACACGCGCTGCTTCATCCCCTTGGAATACATGGAAATTGGCGAATACCGCCAGGACTCCAAGCCGAGGAGCTGCAGGAGCCTGGTGGACTTGATTTGAATCTGCCGCTCCCCCAGCCCACGAAGCCGGCCAACCAGCTGCAGGTATTCGAATCCCGATAGGTAGGTGTAAAGATGGGCTTCTTCCGGCACGTAGCCCAGGGCTCCGCGAAAACTCGCCAGATCGTCCCGGATATTCCTGCCCTCGAAGAGCACCCGGCCCTCGCTCGGCTGCAGGAGCCCGGTGATAATCTTGACGGTGGTAGATTTTCCCGAGCCGTTGGCGCCCAGATAGCCCACTACTTCACCGGCATTAACCCGAAAATTGACGTTCGAGATCGCCGGTATACCACGATAGCTCTTGGAAAGGTTCTGTAATTCAAGCATGGGTCTGGACCTCGCCGCCTCTACCCTATGTAGCATACTACTTTAGACTAGTCAACTAGTATGCTACATAGCTACAATGTCCACCATGGCCACTGAGCCAAAACTCTCCCACACCGCCGCCATGATTCTGCAAACGATTCATGTCGGCCAGATCTACGGCTTCAGCGTGATGGAAGCGACAGGCTTACCCAGTGGGACGGTCTACCCGGCCATGCGGCGCCTGGAGCGCGATGGTCTCATCATGTCGAAATGGGAACAGCAATCGATTGCCGACGCGGAGCAGCGGCCTTTGCGGAAGTACTACAAGTTGACGCGGGCGGGCGCGGCAACACTTCAGGCTATGCACAAGCGCTATCCACTCCTGCAAAAAATGGTCTCTGATTCTGAGGTCAAAAACGCATGAATCTCCGCTCGTTCCCGGTATGCCATTTCATTCTCCAGGTGGCCGCGTTGCTGGTACCCGGCGGAGAACGAGCCGAGTGGCGGGCGGAATGGCAGGCGGAGCTTTGGCATGTATGGCACGCGCACAGCCGCAAATCATGCGGTCGTTTCCAAGGCGGACAGGCAGTGACCGCTTTCTGTTTGGGCGCTTTCCACGATGCTTTTTGGCTTAGACGGAACAACCCGCGGTCGATACCCCGTCGCGTCTTCCGGATCGGCTCGGCATCCCGTTGTTCGCTCTCTTTAGCTCTGTTGACCGCAGTCAGCCTCGCGATTTGCTTGTATCTGCCGGGAGCCAGGAAAGCTATACAGCCATCGCACTCTCCAGACGACGGCCTGATAACGATTTCGCGGGGCGGCTATTCCGCAACCCAGTTCCCGACGATCGAGTTTGGCGATTATCAGTCGTGGAAAACCAGCACTCGCCACCTGTTTACTGACGTTGCTTTCTATCAACCGGTACATAAAAAAATCCAAGTTGCGCATCGAAGCGCCGAGCTTTCCGTTGGCCAGGCCAGCGAAAATCTTTTCAAACTGCTTAGTCTGCCGGTCTCTGCGAACCCGGGCGATCTTCCGAACGGCCAGTATGCCGCGAGACTCTTTTTGAGCCAGCGGATTTGGCGGGGACTTTTCGGGGGCGATCCTGGCGTGATTGGAAGTGTCACCGAGATAGCTGGGCAACGTGTCCTGGTCGCGGGCGTTCTCTCTCGCGACTCATTGCAGTTGCCGGGCCAGGTGGATGCGTGGTTGCTTGAGGACGAGCGGCATCTGGATATTCTGCCGCCAACGTCCAGGGGATTCGTCCTTGCCCACGTGCGCGGGGCGCTACGCCAGAGGGACGGATGGCGTTCCATGAACGTACCCAGAGAGAATGGGGGTTGCGATCTCTTCGATTGCATATCGCTGGCGCAGCAGTCCCAACTTCCTTTCACACTCTTGCTATTCACCCTCGCCGCAGCCTTGATTACGTTGCCAGCGACCACGGCGTTGCCACTCGGCGAATATCCGCGCCATAACGGGCCTCTCCCATGGGCAGGGAAAGCGAGACGATGGATCTTTCTCTCCAGCAAGTTTTTGCTGGTAGTGCCAATGGTCTTTCTCACTTCGATTGACGTTGCTTACGGCGTTCCATCCTTAGGTTCCACAGCAGCCCAATATGTTCAGCTCGCAATCTCCTTTTTCGGGCTTCTGTTTGCCTTTCGATGGATACTGCAGGATCAACGAAAGCGCTGCCCCCTATGCCTGCGCGTGCTCTCCAATCCCGCCCGCGTGGGACAAGCTTCACGAAATTTCCTGGCATGGAACGGTACTGAGCTGATATGCGCCGGTGGCCACGGTCTGCTGCACATTCCGGAGCTTCCAACCAGCTGGTTCGGCACCCAGCGCTGGCTTTACCTCGATCCATCCTGGGGTAGTTTGTTCTCCGACGCGTGCGTTTCGTCCGCCGGTTTTATTTAGCCGGGAACCCTAGAGGATTGCGATGAGCGCCGCGCCCATCGAAGTGCGACCGGCTCACGTAGCTGACGCGGAACGAATCGCGGAATGTTTAACGCTCGCCTTCGTGCCCTTTCGGGATCAATACTCCGAGGGGGCGTACCAGGATACCGTTCTTACGAACGAAGCAGTGCGTGAGCGCATGGCTCACATGACGGTCTATGTGGCCGTTGTGCCTAGCGGGGAGATCGTGGGCACATTGGCCGTCGGCCTGCTCCACGGTAAAGGTCATTTGCGCGGTATGGCAGTGCGACCTGAATGGCAGGGACAGCACGTAGCTCATCAATTGTTGGCACGCGCGGAAGAGGACCTCCGGGGAAAGGGATGCACACACGTCACTCTTGGCACGACGTCTCCGCTTCACAACGCAATACGGTTCTACGAAAAGAATGGATTCAAGTCTACAGGTAAGACCACGGACTTCTTCGGCATGTCCTTACGCCAGTACTTGAAGGACTTGCGTCGCGCTTGAGCCGCAACAGAATGCTCTCGCAAGCCTACGCGGATTCCAGCATACTTTTTGTGGTGACGAGCTTGTGATTGACGTAGTTGTAGGGAGGAATGCGATCGCCCTTGATCATCGCCAATCCAAGATGGATCAGCCGCCCGCCATAGGTGTTGACTTCATGCGAGACCGATCCGATAAGCGACGAGTTGGGCTTCACCATCTCTTCCAGAGCTTCTGGAATGCAGTCCTGGCCGACAATGGCAACGTGTTTTTCGCGCTTCGCCTCGCGAACTGCCTGCAGTGCTCCTAACGCGCTGGTATCCGTCGTAGCGGCAATCAGCAGGCCGCGTTCCCTGGGATGACGGCGTAGGAAGTCAGCCATGAGCTTGTAGCTCCTGTCGGCAAGTCCTCGTCCATCCATGCGCACGAATGCTTCGATGGGGAGATCGGGCAGCCCGGAACGTACTCCTTCAAACGCACCCGTGATGCGGCTCTGCACCAATGGACCGGCTTCTTCAATGTCCAGGCCGATAACCCACGATGCCTTGCCGCCCCAATGTTGGCGCGCATGAACGGCAAGATATTCGCCCGCTTCAAAGCCGACTCGGTAATTATTGACGCCGAAGAAGATGGCGTGGGGATGCGGGATCTCAACCGCGATCAAAGGAATGCCTGCATCCGCAATCTTGTCCGCAACGATCGGCGCCACCTGCTGTTCAATCTGAAACTCGATGACGAGATCAACCCGGGCGGCGACGAACTGCTCTGCATTGCGGATCGCCGTGGCGGCGTCGTAGTGGTTGTCGAGGATCATCAAATCCACGCCGGACGAAGCTGCAGCCATCCTGAGACTCTCGGTGACTGCCTGCGAAAAGGGCATGTCCTCCGACTGCCCGCCAAACCCAAAGCGAATCTTTCGCGGGCGCGTCGCCAGCCGGTACAGGCCGTTCTCAGTTTGCGCGACGTAGCCGCGATGGGCAAAGGTCTTCAAGATCCGATAGACCGAGGTTTTTGAGATCCTGGTTCGCTGATAAAGAGCTTCGAGAGAAAGCGGCTCATCCTCGGCTTGCAATAGTTCCAGGATGTCCAGCGCTTTCGACAGGATCGGTATGTGGTAAAGACGCTTTAGTCCAGACTTGGCCAAGCCTCTCCTTTTGAATCGGCACCATTCTAACTCAAATTCAATACAGAAACGTCAGAATCAGTATATGGCCGACGAGAGTTGCTGCGCCCAGTGAGCCGTTGTGGCAGCTTCGACGCCGTCTGGTTGCGAATCTTCGAGGGCAGCCAGTTGCACCGCGAAGTTGCCGATGGTCGCGCTTTCTACCGCACCACAACGCACTTCGAGGCCGGTCGCAGCCGCCGTCAGCCGGTTCAGAAGAGTGTTGCGGCTGCCGCCGCCAACGATATAAATCCGCTGCAATTTCTTTCCCGTGATATGCGCGAGGCTGCTCACAATCTCTCGATACCTGGCAGCAAGGCTATGGAGAATGAGACTGGTCATCTTCGGCGCAGCTTCGGCGCCCTCGGCGAGTGGCTGCAATCCGCGCCGCCTGAGCTGCCGATTGATGCGCGCAGGCATTTCTCCAGGCAGCAGCAAGTCCGGGTCGTCCACATCCAGCACAGAGCCAGGCTGCGGGAAATTCCCGGCGGCTGCGATCAGCTCAGCTATAGTCCAGTCAATCTCCGCGGCCCACTCCGTCATACATTGGCGCAGCAGCCACATACCGTTCACGTTCTTGTGAAAACAAATGCGGCCGCCGACTGCGCCCTGGTTGGTGAAGTCCGCGGCCTGCGCCTCTTTCCCATTGATGGGTTCGCGCAGCACGGTTCCGACCAGCGACCAGGTACCCGAGCTGATGTAGGCCCAGTCGTCCCCGCTGTCAGGAATGCCCGCGATTGCCGAAGCCGTGTCATGGCACGCGGGCGCAATCAACGCAGCCCCCGCCAGAACGCGCAAATCAAGCTGCTCTCCGGTCAATTCGCCAATCACGGTGCCCGGCCGAACAATGGGAGGAGCCGCTGCCTGAACCAGGCCGGTCGCCTGGAAAATCTCCGGCGACCAGCTGCGCTTCTCCGCATCGACCAGCTGGGTGTGCGTCGCGTTGGTATATTCCCCAACCGCCCGTCCGCCCAGGCGATGCAATATGTACTCCGGTAAGGTCAGCCATGGCTTCTGCTGCAGCTGTGCCGGATCGGCGTAGAGCTGGTAGAGGGTGTTGATGCGGCTCATCTCGATAGCGGTAATGGCACGAAGGCGCGCCGCGGGAATGCGCTCAAAAACCGCCGCCTGCGAATGGATCGTTCGCTCATCGCGATAACAGAAAGGATCGGCGATAGCCCGGCCACTTGCATCCAGGCGCACATAGTCGACCGCCCATCCATCGGCGGCAATGGAGCGCACGCCTTCGGTTGCAATCTGCGCGCACTTGCGCAGGCCGGCGTCCATCTGTTGCGTGATCTGGCCCAGGTCCCATCGCAGCTCGCCGTTGTCGCTCACCGGACCATTGGGGTGGCGATGAACCAGCTCAATGTGCGGCGAGCCATTGAGCCAGCGCAGCAAAGAAACACGACAGCTCTCCGCGCCGAGATCGATGGCAATCATCGCCCGCCGGTCTCTTGGAGAGCGGGATGAAGCAGCCTCGCTCATCTGAGATAGGCCTCGGTCAATCCGCCATCCACGGGAATGAGATGACCCGTGGTACAAGGCGCCTGCGGACCTGCCAGGAACAGGATGGCCGCGGCACAGTCTTTAGGGTCGATGGGCTGATGGGTCAAGGTTCTCTTGGCGTAAAACTGCGCCAGCTTGTTGCGTAGCTCATCGTCGGAAGAGGATTCGTCGAAGGGGATGTTGTATTTCGTCAGCGATGCTTTCACCCGATCGCGGGGAAACATCGTCGACCCTTTCACCACGGTCGCGGGACTGATCCCGTTGACCCGCACCTTAGGAGATAAAGTGACCGCGAGTTCGCGAACCAGGTGACTGAGCGCTGCTTTGCTGACGTCGTACGCTTCGCTGCCGCGCTTGGCCACGACTGCGTTGGCCGAGCTGGTCAGCACAATGCTGGTGTCAATTCCCTGGGCATGGAAGACCTTGGCTGCTTCGTGGGCCAACAGGTAGTTGGCGGTGACGTTGACCTCAAGCGTCAACCCCCACTGCGCATCGCTGATGACGCCGTCAGGAGAGGAGGGGAACAGCGCCGCGGTGTTGATTAGGATGTCGATGCCTCCATAAGCCGCGATGGTGGCGTCGAGCGCCGACCGGATGGCGGCCCGGTCGCGAATATCGATCCTGGTGGCGACCACCGCTTCGCGGCCGGCGATTGCCTGGGCTTCCGCCGCAACCTTGTTGGCCGCATCCTGCTCGCGATCCGCAACCACGATGTGCGCGCCCCTTGCCGCCGCCATCAACACTACCTCGCGGCCAATGCCGCTGGCGCCGCCGACCACCAGGACGATGCGGCCACTCAATTCCTTGGGGGCAGGCTGCCGGCGTATCTTCGCTTCTTCCAGGGCCCAGTACTCGATGCGAAACGCTTCTGAAGCCGGCAACGCTACATAATTGGAATGGACTTTGAAGGCGCTGGTGTCCGCCGCAGGCCCCGACTGCGGCAATATCGGAGGACACTTGCCCTCGTCAAGGTGTCCGGCGCCTTCCATCACATGGATGGCATTGACATAAAACTCGCCCGTGATGCGCGCCTCGGCCTTGTTCTTGCCGAAGCTGAACATCCCGACACCGGGAACCAGCACCACCGTCGGGTTCGCATGGCGCATGGCCGGCGAGTCTTTGTGTGCGTGCTGCTGATAGTAGCTGGCGTACTCGGCGCGATAGGTCTCCATTGCGGCTTTCGCAACAGACCCAATTTGCGTTGCATCGCCATTCTGATCCCAGCCCACAAACAGTGGGCGGATTTTTGTCCGGATGAAGTGATCAGGGCAGCTGGTGCCCAGATACGCCAGCTCCTTGGCAGAGTGCGAATTGATGAACTCCAGCACTTCAGGAATATCGGTGAAGCTGCCAATCATGCGCTGCCCGCTGGAGACGCTGCCGCGTAAGAAAGGCATCAGCTCCACGGCGATGGCCTGGCGCTGCTCGTGCGGCTTGTGCTTTGCGCCGCCAAATGATTGGCTGTTCTTTTTGGCGCGATGGCGCTCGATGAACTGGCCGATCTGGTCGATGATGGTAATGGTATTCACATAGGACTCGCGCTGCGTGCTACCCCAGGTAAAGAGACCATGCCCGCCGAGCACGACGCCGTCGCATCCCGGCGCTTGCTTGACCGCGGTATCGATCATCATCGCCAGCTCAAAGCCGGGCCGCTGCCACGGGACCCATACCATCTTGTGTCCGAACTGTTGGTTGAATTCTTTCATCTTTTCCTGGCCGTTGGCCGAAGCAGCGAGTGCGATTCCCCAGTCGGGATGGAGATGGTCGACGTGAGCGAAAGGGAGAAAAGCATGCAACGGGGTATCGATGGAGGCAGGCGCGGGATTGTTGCCGAAGGTGCAGAGCGGGTACAGACCGACGATCTCGTCTTCCAACTCGACACCACGATAAATCTTGGCCAGCGCCAGCACCTTCTCCTGGTACAAGGTGGCAAAGCCGTCGACTTTAATGCTGCCCAGGTCACCGCCGCTGCCCTTCACCCAGAGCACGGTTTTCTTTTGCCCGTCCAGCGGATCGGTCCCCTCAAGTTTTGAGCTGGTGTTGCCGCCGCCGAAGTTGGTGATCCGCAGATCGGACCCCAACAAGTTGGAGCGATACCGCAGAAGAGCGGGAGGATCCAGGGTTTTGGCATGGTTCTCATCCCAGAGATCGGCAAGATACTGCAGGGGCATACTTCATCTCCTACTGGTGCGAATTCACCTTACACATCGGCGAAATGTAATTCAATAGACAAAGTATTTCGCCATGTATACGCGGGTAAAGTACGATAGGTGCATTTGGCTTGAGTGCCCGAGGTGGCTGTGGGTCCTAACCCCTTTATTGGAGTTGTCTATCACTGGATTGGCGGCCTCGCTTCCGCGACAAATTTCGTTCCATTTCGAGGAATCAAGCGTTGGTCGTGGGAGATTTTCTGGATCATCCAGGGCATCGCCGCCTGGCTCATCGCGCCCATGACGCTGGCGCTCTTGCTGGTGCCGAATCTTTTCCGCGTACTTCATGCCGCGCCCCCCGCCAGTATGGGCTACGCATGCTTCTGGGGCGCGATGTGGGGAATCGGCGGGCTCACCTTCGGTCTCTCCATTCGCTACCTCGGCATTGCTCTTGGCTATGCTATCGCGCTGGGTTTTTGTACCGCCTTCGGAACCCTGATGCCGCCGATCTTCAGCGGCCAGATGTCATCCATCCTGCATGAAGCTTCCGGCCAGATGATACTCGCCGGGGTGGGGGTGTGCATGGTGGCCATTGCGGTCAGCGGCCTCGCCGGCTATTCGAAAGAGCATGAGATTTCTAGTGAAGACCGGGCAGAGGCCGGGGAGCGCGACTTCTCCTTCGGCAAGGGCCTGGCGGTGGCCATCTTCGCCGGCATCATGAGCTCATGCTTCGCCTACGGGTTGGCTGCCGGCAAGCCCATCGCCGAAATCGCGCGGGTTGAGCTCGTCGCCCAGCACCGTCTGGATCTTTGGCAAAACCTTCCCGTGCTGATCGTCGTTCTCTGGGGCGGCTTTGTCACCAATTTCCTTTGGTCGCTCTTTCTCATCGTCAAGAATCGTTCCTTCGCCCAGTTCGCAGGAGCGCCGGGCATCAACCCCATGGGCGCGACCACCACCGAACAGGATGAGGTAGACCTGACACGCCGCCTCACCGGGCAGACACTGCTGAAAAATTACATTCTCGCCGCCTTGGCGGGTGTGATCTGGTATTTCCAGTTCTTCTTCTATTCCATGGGACAGACGAAGATGGGCAAATACGATTTTTCCAGTTGGACCCTGCACATGGCGAGCATCATCATCTTTGCCACGCTGTGGGGTGTGGTGCTGCACGAATGGAAAGGAACCAGCCGGCGTACGAAAGGGCTGGTCACCCTTGGATTATTTCTGCTGGTCGGATCCACGGTGGTGGTGGGCTACGGAAATTATCTAAAAGTACGCTAGGCATCAAGCATAGCTGGCGATTGCACCCTGGTTTGCCGCTGCGCGTTCCCGGGTGATCTGTTCGATATAGCCGCTTTCACGGAGCGCCAACAGCGGATCTTCCACCAGCCCTTTCGATCGCCTCCAGCTCTTGACGATCGGCCGTACATCCTGCCAGAACGCGGTCCGAAAACATTCTTCGGCCTCGACCAGCTTGCATTCCGTCTGCAGCACGGAGAGCCGCGCGTGATCGACCAGCGCTGCCTTGGCGTAGATCTCCTGTGCGGTGCAAACGGTCTGCACCATCGCTTCCATTTTGCCTTTCAGATTGTGGCTCTGGTCGATCATGTAGGCCACGTCTGCATCCGCGCCTGTTTCCCATTCGTAGTTGCGAATCTCATGAAAGATACGGAAGACCTGGTACGGATCGATCGATCCCAGGGTGAGATCATCGTCGGCGTAACGCCGATCGTTAAAGTGGAAACCGCCCAGCATCCTCGCGTGCAGCAGCCAAGCGACGATTTGCTCTACATTCTGCGCCTGGTAGTGATGCCCGGTATCGACCAGCACCAACGCCCGCGGTCCGGCCGTCTTGGCAAGCATGAGCGCCATACCCCAATCGGCAACGTCGGTGTGGTAGAAGAATGGCTCAAAGGGTTTGTATTCGACCAGCAGCCTTTGCGTTGGGCTCAGCGCATCATGCACTTTCTTGAGCGTCTCCTCAAACCAGCCGATGCGGTGCCGCATGCTTTGGGTGCCGGGATAACTGGATCCATCAGGAAACCATGGCGCTATATCGCGTGACTTGAGTTTGTCGGCAATCGCCACACACTCCAGCATATGGTCGAGCGCCTGCTTGCGTATCGCCGGATTGGGATTGCCCACGGCGCCGAATTTGTATTCCTGCCCCTGAAACAAGTTGGGGTTGATCGACCCTGCGGTCACGCCACATTTGCTGGAGAGCTCTTTTACGTGGGGCACATCTTTGAGCCCATTGGGCAGATCCCACAGAACATGAAGAGCGACGGTTGGACATGTTCCGGTCAACTGGTTGACCATGCCGGCATCGCTGAATTTCTCCGCCAGGTTGGTCGCTGCGGCCGGCTGCATGAATTTGCCGAACCGGGTTCCGGTATTGGCAAAACCCCAGGAGGGCAATTCAATTTTGAGATGATCGAGCGCCCGCCAAACGGAACCTTCCACGTCCTGTGCCATAGGCTCCTCTATCCGCGAAGTCAGTGCGCCCGGCTGTCATCCATGCTGCACGACAGGTGGGGGAAGCGATTGCAATAGGGTAACAGTTTCCATCCTAAACTTGGATCTGTCAATGCTTGGGTCGGCCCACAAAGACTCAATAGGAAAACGGCACCGAACTTGTTCATCCCGGCCGCGGACCCTAAAACACGGACTACAATCAGTCCCGAAGGGTCAGGCCGTCCCTGCGGGACTGGACACTTAACTGCCGCATCTTCGTCCATGAATTTCCCCCGCCGACAGTTAAGCCTATTGCGCGGTCACTCGGAACGAGTAAGTGCCCGCGGGCAGCTCGTAGGTGGAGACGCCATCTGCGCTACTCAGCAAACTGAGCTTCTTGCTGCTGTTGAGCGCTTCTCCGTCCAGGGTGTACTTATCCTGCTGGCTGGCCGGCAACGGGATGTGGGCCGTCGTGTTCGGGGGGACCGTGACCTGCCAGGTAACGGCCGTTCCCTTCATCGACCAGGCGGATCGTATCTCGCCATACGACGATTGGTAGCGGAAATCAAGACTCCCCAGGCGGGCATCGAAATTGGGATGGAGATAGATGGTGTGAAAGCCGGCGTCCGCAGGCAGCGCATCGATCCCCGCTGCATAGCGGTAGATCCAATCGGCCACCGCGCCATAGGCATAGTGGTTGTAGGAATTCATGCTGGGATCGCCGCGCATCTGGTCGCCATTCCACCGCTCCCACATGGTAGTGGCGCCATGCTCTACCAGGTATCCCCACGAGGGATACTCCGTGTTGAGCAGTAGTTGGTAGGCAACATCGCTGTGCCCAGTGTCGACTAGCACTGCCAGCAGATAGGGCGTGCCCAGAAATCCAGTTGCCAGGCGCCCATGGTTGGCCTGAATCTTGGCGACAAGTTTGCCGGCGGCCGCCGCGCGCAGCGAATCGGGCACCAGCTTCATGTTCAGAGCCAACACATATCCGGCTTGGGTATCGCCTCCCTTGGCTTTGGCTTCGGGATTATTGATCTGCCCGAAGGCCGAAGGACTATAGTCTGCGCCGGCGATAAAGCCGTCGCTGTGAATGAACTCGTTGGCAAAGGCCGTCCTGATCTTGCTGAACAGGTCAGCGTACTTCGCTTCCGCCTCGGTCTTGCCTAGGGCTTGCGCCATCTGCTGCATGAGCGTGACGTCGTAAGCCCAGTAGGCAGTGGCCACCAGCGGTTCGAGCGTGGGGCCTTCCGGAGACAGCCAATCCCCAAAGGGTATGCCGTAGCCTGTCTTCCATAGATAAGTGGGATTGGCTGCCAGGATCGCCGCCAGGTACTTCTCCATCGCGTCCCAGTTCTGCTCCACTACGCGCGTATCCCCGGACTGCACCCACGCCGTCCAGGGAATGATGACCCCCGCATCGCTCCAGCCGGCGCCAAAGCCGGGGTTCGGCGTACTGGTTCCGGGCGCGAAGATGCCGTACATGGGCGTGCCCACCTGCGTTCCTCTTAGATCGCGGGCAAACTTTTTGGAGAACTGCGTAAGGTCCATGTTGTAAGACGCGGTCCGCCAGAAGACCTGCGCGTCCGCGGTCCAGCCCAGGCGCTCATCACGCTGCGGGCAATCCGTGGGCACGCCGACAAAGTTGGAGCGCTGTCCCCACAGGATGTTGCTCCAGAGCTTATTGATCATCGGGCTGCCGGAGTGCAGCTCTACGGTAAAGGGCGCGTCGGTGTACATGACCACGGCCTTCACGGCCGCCAGGTCCGGCTTACTCGGCAGGCCGGTTATTTCGACGTAGCGGAACCCGTGAAAGGTAAAGTCCGGTTGGAACTCTTCCTCGCCTTTGCCGGAAAGAATGAAGTGATCGGTCGCCTTGGCTGAACGCAGGTTTTCGACATACATGGTGCCGTCAGGATTCAGTACTTCGGCGAAGCGCAGCTGAATGTCGGTACCCGCTGGGCCTTGCACCCGTAACCGCGGGACCCCAGCCAGATTCTGTTGAAAATCATAGATATAGATCCCCGGCTTCGGGTTGGTGATGGCCGCCGCAGTGAGCGTCTGATGCGCCCTGATCGGTTGGAAGGATTGCGCAACGATCTCCGGCTCCAAAGGCTTGACCACGTCGGCTGGCTTCCAGTGCGCGTCGGAAAAAGCCGCCGAGTCCCAACCTGCCTGCTCCTTGCGCGCATCGTAAGTCTCGCCGTCATAGATCTCCGCCTCAGAGATGGGAGATAGGTCGGCTCTCCACGAATCATCGGTGACGATCCAATCGACCGAGCCGTCCGCATGCTCGATGCGAAGCTGTGCTTTCAAAGTCGGAGGAGTGTCTCCATAGTTGTAACCTTGACGAAGCCACATCAGTGGAGTGGTGTACCACCCCGGCGCAAGCCACGCTCCCAGCGCGTTTTTTCCGGTCTTCAACTGTTGCGTGACGTCGTAGGCCTGGTAGGGTACGAGGGTGCGAAAGTCGTCCCATCCGGGAGAGAGCACCTGGTCGCCGATGCGCAGACCGTTGATCTGGAAGCGATAGGCACCCAAGGCGGTGACATAAAGCCGAGCCGAGGTCACCGGCTTAGTAAGCTCGAAAGTGTGGCGCAACAACTTCACCGGCCCGGTCTGCCAGGGATTTCCGATCGCGCCGCCCGCGCTCATCGTCGAGGGCGGAGCTACATAAGCGATGGCATTCTGCCAGGCGGAATCGTCATACTTTGGCTGGTACCAGCCCGGTTCCGCGTTCAGAGCGGCCTTCCACTGCTCCCCGCTGGCCAAAACTACAACGGAACCATCCGCCATTTCGACGTAAAGACAAGCGTTCACCGGGGTTCGGTCGCTCTGAGACGACCCCATGCCATTCGACGACGGCGTTCCGTATAACGTAACCCCCACGGCCAGCAGGTTTTCACCCGCATGCAGATCCGGGGTGACATCCTGCCGCAGCCAGGTCTTCCAGGGCGTCGACCCCCAGGGCGGCCGTGACATGGCCTCCATCACCTGCTTACCGTTGACCCAAGCCGCAGCAGAATCTTCGCCGGAGGCGAATAAATCGGCGTGTTTCACCATCCCATTGAGCTGGAAACGGAAGCGAAAATCGTGCTGGGTATCGGCACTTCCCTGTTTTGTGCTGTCCTTGGCACTGTCGGCATTGGTAATCCATGTGGCCCCCGATTTGCGGACCGCGCGGTGCTCCGGATCTTCATAGCCGATCCACTGGGCTTTCCAGCTTTCCTTGAGCAACCCTGTTTCCCACCAGCTCACGTCGCTTACCGGGTAAGGCTTTCCGTCCTTATCCCAGACCTCCACCCGCCAGTAATAGCGTGTCGAAGCAGCCAGCTCAGGACCGGCGTACACCGCGCCAAACGATTTGCCGGAGGCGACGCGGCCGCTATCCCATACGTCCGGCTTGCCGCCGGTCAGGATGGCGGCCTTGCTGGCGACTTCGATCCTGTAGGCTGTTTGCCGTGCAGCAAAAGCTGCATCCTGCAGCTGCCAGGAGAACGTCGGCTGGCTGGAATCGATGCCCAGAGGATGGTCGAGCGAGTCGCAGGCAAGGTGGGCCGGCTTTGCCGCAGCCGATGCGGCGAAAGCAGGGGGGAGGAGAACGGCAGCGGCCAGACCGGCCATCGCCAGGAACGAAGCACGGCAAAAGGGATTCGGTGGGTTCATTTGCATTCGGCTCAAACTATCGAGTTGGCAAGGCGGCAATGTCAATAGGAAAGTTCTATATCCTTCGAATCTTGCGTTTCTACTTGGAACATGTGCCCTTTCCTCCCCAAAGAACCCAGCGCTGCCTATGCTACAACTGTCCACGCGCCGCAAGCGGTTGCCTCAGGAGGTGCCAGACCATGTGCGCAAGAACTTCAAACCGAATGCTTCGGCGTACCGCTTCTCTCTACGTCGCTATAGCCGCGTTCACCCTTTGCGCCGCGTCGCAGGTGATACCGCCGGAGAAGGTTGACGCGGCGCGAATTGAGGGCTTGATCCAGCAGATGACGCTGGAAGAAAAGATGAACCTCATCCGCGGCGATATTGAGCCGGATGCCACCTACCAGGGGCAGGCGGGCTTTCTACCTGGGGTGCCTCGGCTGGGCATTCCTTCTTTGCGCTTTGCCGACGGTCCTCCTGGAGTGTTGACCAGGGTTGCCGGGCAGGCACAAACCGCGACGATGGGCGTTGCCGCAACCTGGAGCACGGTAGATGCGGAACAGAATGGCATTGCCATCGGACGCGAGGCACGGTCGTTGGGTATCGATGTCGTGCTGCAGCCCTTTATCAATATCGACCGCGACATTACCTTTTCCAGAAGCTACAACACACTGGGCGAAGATCCCTTTTTGAGCGGCGCGATGGGGGCGGCTGAAATACGCGGCGAGCAGGCGCAGGGCGTGATGTCGCAAGCCAAGCACTACGTCGCCTATGACAGTGGTTCCTATAACGTGTTTGTCGATCAGCAGGCGCTGCATGAGGTTTATGTTGCGCCCTTCGCCGCAGCCATTGACGCCGGCGTGGCGTCGATCATGTGCTCCTATAACAAGATCAATGGCGCGTTCGCTTGCGGGAACTCAGACACATTGAAGACCCTCCTGCGCAATGAGCTGGACTTCAAGGGCTTCGTGACCTCCGATTGGGGCGCCGTGCACAATGTCGACTTCATCAACCACGGGCTGACAATGGAAATGCCGGGCGCGGTTCCACCCAATAGCCCATTCGCCGCGATGATAAAGAACTACTTCCGCACCGCTCAAGCGGACACGGGCGCCGCTTCAAAACCGAACCTTGCAGCCGTGGCGGCGATACTGGGCGGCATTATCCCAGAAGAGGCTGGGGCAAGCGGAATGGAGTTGGATGCTTTTCCCATGGAATCGGACCCGAAAACGATGCGCGACGCTCTCCAGAGCGGTGCGGTCAGCGAGGCGACGGTGACGGAGGCGGCACGACGCGTCTTGTATGAGATCGATCGTTTTGGTTTCCTCGACGGCAGACCAAAGCACGATATTACGCCGCAGGACCTGGAGGGCAACGGAAGAATTATTGAAAAGACAGCCGAGGATGCCGCAGTGCTGTTGAAGAACGAAGGCGGCGTGTTGCCGTTGAAGCAGGATGACCTGGCTAGCCTCGCGTTCATCGGACCGACTGCGGGACAGGTAGCTTCTATCGGGACCTTCGGCGAGCGCTCGCCCGGCATAACGGAGCGGCAGGTTGGACCACTCGCTGCGCTCAGAAAGCTTGCACCGCAGGCAAAGATAACATTCGCGGTAGCAGATGATATGACAGGGGCGCCGATTCCCGCCTTCGTGTTTAGCCATAACGGTCAGCCTGGGCTGCTGCGGACGGATGCATCGGGCCAGACCACCTCGAACGCGCTGATCGACTTTACCAGCAAGAACGGCAACGCACTTCCGGCGAATAGCGCCCTGACGTGGACGGGGGACATTACCATCCCGGAGGATGGCCCGTACTGGATGTACCTGCAGGTGCTTGGCGCGCGCGGAGTGATGAGCATCGACGGCAAAGAAGTTGGCCGCACCGGGGCGGTAAAAGGCACAGTGCACGGCGACGTGCAGTATGCGACGCAGGATAACGGTTTGCCCACAACCGATGGCCTGGACAACGTGCGGCGGGCGGCGACCCTGACCAAGGGAAAACATTCAATCGAGGTGGCGATATCCCCTGATACTTCGAACGCCCCGGCGCAGGTGCGATTGAACTGGATGACACCGGAGGCCCGCGAGCGCGACCACCAGGCGGCGATTGCGGCGGCCAAATCCGCGAGGACCGCCGTGGTCTTTGCGTGGACGCGGGATAAGCCGCACTTCAAGCCGCCCGGCGACCAGGAACAGTTGATCGAGGAGATTGCGGCGGTGAATCCTAATACAGTGGTGGTGCTCAATACCAGCCAGCCGGTGGCCATGCCATGGCTGGCAAAAGTGAAAGGCGTGCTCGAGATGTGGTGGCCTGGCGATGAAGGCGGGTTGGCTACAGCGAAGACCCTCCTGGGCCAGAGTAATCCCGGTGGCAAGCTGCCGATGACCTGGGCGAAGCGACTCGACGACTATGCGGCGAACTCGGCCGCCCACCCCGAGCGCTCCGCGAATGGAATTGATGGAAAGACGACCTTCTCCGAAGGCGTGCTGGTTGGCTATCGCTGGTTCGACGACCAGAAGATCGAGCCGCTTTATCCGTTCGGCTATGGGCTCTCCTACACCGGCTTCGTTATGTCTGGTCTGAAAGCAGCGTCTACCCAGGAGGGCGGGGCGATCGTTTCCGTTAGGGTGAAGAACACTGGCGCTGTGGCGGGGGATGCGGTGCCTGAGGTTTATCTGCAGGCGCCGGCATCGAAGCCCGAAGGGGCACAGTTCGCGCCGAAGACCCTGGCTGCCTTCGATCGGGTGACCTTGAAGCCTGGCGAAGAGCGGGAGCTTACGTTGCACATCGCGCCGCGGGCGTTTCAATACTGGTCAGTGAAAACGAGCAGCTGGGTGAAACCTCAGGGTCCAAGGACCGTGCTGGTTGGCAGCTCTTCCCGCGATCTGCCGCTGAGCGTGGAAGTAAATTAACGGCCAGCTCAGATGAGCCCATTTTTGAGCTATACTGAGCCATGGGAGACAGCGATGATTGCACCGGGACTGATTGCTGAGATTCTAGGGCTTGGAGCTTCTGTACGCACCGTCGGCCAACTCGAATCAGCGGTGTCGGCCGGCCTGCCGAAGCGAGCGTTAGAACGGCT
>Ga0302325_10010636_pt1 | contig 19924 bp, 11 predicted proteins | sample Palsa_T0_2_FD_201948 | JGI IMG/M metagenome (GOLD analysis project Ga0302325, IMG submission 201948) | Peat permafrost microbial communities from Stordalen Mire near Abisko, Sweden - Palsa_T0_2 | ecosystem: Environmental > Terrestrial > Soil > Palsa > Peat permafrost | place: Sweden: Abisko...
AAACTTGTTTTCAGGAAAAGTGTCATCGCCTTCAATCTGCAGCGTGTTCACAATATCGAGCGGCCCCTCGGTCACCTTGAACCCAACCTTGATGTCGCCGCCGTGATTTTCTACCCTGGATACAACCTTTGCACTGCTGAAGCCGCGAGATTGATACACCGCCTCAAGATTCTTGACGCTGTCGCGCACAAGCTTCTGACTAAACTTACCCGGCGAGAAGAGATGCTTCTTCTGCACGGCAATGTGAGGTTCCAGGTCACCTGAGGAAAGCTGTGCATTTCCCGCAACACTAACTTCGTCTACCTTATGCTTCTGTTCTTTAGAAATCTGATAGAGGATCGTGTCGCCACTCTTTGCGGTAGTCGATTGGGCATCGACCTTTACATCGAAATAACCCTTGGCCTGGAAGTACGAGGCGAGAGCCTGCCGTCCTTCCTGCACGGATTCGTCATCGACGCCAATCCCCTGGTAAACCGGCAGCAAAGATTTGCGCGTCCAGCTGTAAAGATGAGCACCCTCTATCTGCACATGAACGAGTGGTCCTGTTGTGACTGCCATGTGAATGTCAGCACGATTTGTGCCAGCGTGATATTCGGCTCCCTCCAGCTTTACTTGCGCGGCCAGATGATCCTGCTTTGCAAGTTGGTTCTGAAGATAGTTTGCGGCCTTTGAAAGCGTTGAGCGATGGTAAGCTTTGCCCGGGCGAATCGCTGCGCCTCGAACCCTAGCCAGTAGAGTCTGGACAGCATGACTCAATGTCCCAACTTCTTCCGGGGTCGTACCTGAGATTACGATGTCGCCAAACTTCGCAGCACGCCTCAATCTCACATGGAAAGTGACATTGGCGAGGCCACGCTGCGCATCCACTTTGATTTCCGGCTGAACTTCGGCCAGAAAATAGCCTTCCTGCTGGAAAAACTTGAGGAGACTTTGCCGATCGCGCTCGATATCGTCAGGATTGAATGGCGCCTGTGGGGGGAAATTCGCAATCTGCGTCAGACGAGAGTACGCGAAGCGCTCGGCGCCCGGAAACTCAAAGATGCCGAACCATACGGCCGGTTCCAGGATGATCAAAATGCGAACGCCATCGGCCTCTGGATCGACCTGCAACTGTACTTCGTTGAATTTGCCCGTAGCCTTCAATGCCGCGACAGTCAGGTCCAACTTATCGCGCGAAAAAGGTTCACCGACGTGCTGCACGAAGAGTGGCGCGTATTGTGCTGTATTGGTATCAGGGCGTCCTGCAATCTCTATTGCGGTAACATTTTGCCCTTCAAAGGATGCAAGAAGTTGAGCGGTTGCCGGAGCGGTCTTCGGCGCCTGTTCCGATGCCGACTTTCCTTCCTGCGCCTTCAAAACTCCAAAATAAAGTGACAGCATGCAGGCGAAACCCAACATACGCCGGGTGCGCCAAGTCGGTCGATGCGTTGCAGGCCGCATTTGGATTGACTCTCCAAGCACCTCGGGGGGAGCCTGAGATTCTGAAGACAACGCCATAGCGATTTTGATGCAAAAGGGGTCCCAAGAGTTTGATTGCGCTCCGATTGAAGTATTTATGCAATTCAACGGCGCAGAACCCGTGCCGCGCAGTCTGCACCTTGATTCTCGAGGCGATATTTGAGGCTCAGGCTACTCATCCGCGAAGGGCAGCATCCATCACTAGATGGTGAAGTAAAAATCTCGAGAACGAGGCGCGTCTTCATTACTGACGATTACATCGGCGAAAGGTCTCGTGATCTTCACGAGCAGCGGGTTTGGTATTTTGTATCCCACTGGCCGCTCCGCTCGCTCTGGAATCTTGAAGGGATTCCGATGAAGACGGTGGCGACGCGGACATGGAAATCAATTCTCGCGGACCGCCTATTTGGCCGCGCCGCGGAGCTTGGATTCTACTTTCTATTTGCCCTTTTCCCTACTCTGTTCAGTGCAAGTTCGATTCTCGGTCTAGCAGCTAATTCAGCCCAGGGGTTTTACGATAAGCTGCTCAGCTACCTCGCTTTGGTCATCCCCACGGGCGCTTTAGGCGCTGTTCTCAAAACATTCAACGAGACGACGGCGGCAGCGACTTCGGGCAAGCTCACCTTTGGAGTGGTCGCGGCGATATGGTCGGCGGCGGTGGGTATCTCAGCGATTCAGGACGCCTTGAACTCTGTGTACAAGATCAAAGACTCCCGTTCCTATCTGAAAGCCCGTGTCTACGCGATAGGCCTCACCATTATTCTCACCATCATCGTTACAGTAGAGTTAAGTGCCCTGCTTGGTGGAGATTTCTTTGCAGCGATTGCGAGTCACCGCATCCACAACCGATTTCTGTTGTTGTTGGTAGCTGCCTTTGCCAGGTTAATAGGCTGGACGATCGCAACTGTGCTGTTGGCGCTTTCGTTTGCGGTCATCTATTATTGGGCGCCCGATCTCAAGAAGCGCCGCTGGCGCTGGTTCACTCCCGGCGGAGCGTTTGGAATTCTGGGATGGCTGGTTGCATCTCTAGGCCTGCGGGTCTACCTTCACTTCTTCGATAGCTACTCGGTGACGTATGGTTCCCTTGGCGCGGTAATTATCCTCTTGACATGGTTTTACATCACGGGACTTATGCTCCTTGTCGGGGCAGAAATCAATAGCGAAATCGAGGCTGCTGCTGCTGACAACGAGCTCAAAGGCCAGTAGCCTCCAGCGATCTTATATCCTGCTCCATCGCCATTGCTTGCCTCATCCCGAATAAGGCGTCTTCCTTGCAGGATCGTGCGAGCGTTTTCCCTCTTCCCAGTGGGACTTCAGTTTGCCGCCGCACATCGCGATCCGATCCCGGTCTCCTGGTTGACAAAAGTTGTGTCGTTCGCGGCGAGAGGGAATGGGAATCCGCCTTGCGCGATTCCAATGCCATTCACCTGCCAGCCCCGATCAAGGCATTCTCAAGATGGGTAGCGGTTCCGAAGACCGCCTTGCCGGTTCCGATCGGCTCCTAAGGAGCACGACTGCGCTCGTCTTTGGAACGAGGACGCTGGAGGATTCTACCGGCTCGATGTGCGTTGGTTTCCAGTTCCCGTTCTCGTCGACGGATGCGCCGGCCAGGGTCACGTTTGTCTTGCTGAAGAGGGAGGGGGCGAGCAGCCGCAGCGCATGCAGACGTCGATGAAAACCGAGTTGTGCGAGGGAGACGCACGCGTCGCTGTCGCCTCGATTGATGATAGCGACCGCAGATAAGCGGCCTGCGTCGCCGAGCGCATAGCCGGTAACTTCGCCGAGCGATGATGGCGGCTGGGATGGCAACTGGAGGGCGACGATCTCGCCGCATCCGCGCGCCGCTTCGGCGAAGGCGAGCATGCCGTAGTAAGGGATACCGGCGCTGTAGTTTTCACGGCTATCGTCCTGGATGGGCGAGTAGGGGCTGATGAACCCGAGCTGGTTGACGCCGGTCTCGATGTTGACGCCGCTGCAGCCAAAGGCGGCGAGCAACAGCACGTAGTCGAGGGTCCAGAGCGCACCGAGGAAGGTATCGCTGACGCCGCGGAGGCCTCCGCCGGAAAAGGAATTTGTTTCGCACATGCGCCATGGAATGTGGCTGGCTGTGGAGGCGGCGCGGAGGCGCACTAGGATATTCATGAGGCGCGGGTCGGGGTGGAGCAGATCGTCGGCTTTTCCGTGGTTCTGATCGGTGAAGTAGTAATGCGTGGTCAGTAACTGCACGTCGCCGTGGGCATCCTCAGCCATGCGCTCGACCCATGCGATGTTGGCCGCCGTGTCGGGGGCGGCGAAGGCGGCGCCGGGCACGGCCTTTACGATGGCGTCGTGCCACCGATAGAATTCTCCGCGGTAAGTCTCGTAGGGATAAGCCGGCTGCCGGAAGTTGTCCCTGTATGCTTCGACCTCGTTGCCGAGTTCGAGGCATAAGAGCCGGTTTCCTAGCACGGCAGAGACGCTTCTGGCTTCGGCTACTGCTTCGTCGATAGTCCCTTGGGCGAAATTGAGGCTCCAGATCGCTTGCCAGCCGATGGTGTCGAGAAAGCGCCGAAACTGTTGGAGACTGGCCTTGGTAATGACGGTGTCTTTCGGCGTGGCCCTGATGGTGCCTTGGGTCTGGTAGCGAGTGTAGTTGGCAACGATCCCGCCGACGCGGATGACGCCTTTCATTCCCAGACCGCGTACGAGGTTCACATAGCCCTGATTGCCGGGACTGAGGAGGCCGAGGGGCGCAACGGAGGACATTTCATATCCGAGTCCAATGAAGTTGGCGGGGAGCTTTGCCGGCGGTTGCGAGCCGATGGTGAGGGGGAGGGGTTCGCGCGGCGTTAATCCAAGAAGCAGTTTTGGACCCAGGGCAAGACCGGCAGAGAGGTTTGCAGCCTGGCGTAGCAGGGTGCGGCGGGTCTGCATCATGATCCATTCCTCGAGGACAGCACGGAGACCAATGTAGCCCAAGTTTATGCTTACCGCAGAAATCAAGATATTCCAAATTCTGTCTGTATCACCGGCAATCCACAACATTCGAGGCTACGGCGTATTGCCGGAGTCGCTGGCGGTCTTTGTACTGAGGTTGAATCCGCAGCGGCGCGCGAAGAGCCGGAACTGGCGAAGCGCCCATACAAAGGCGGTTTGCTGCACGCCAAAGCGGCCGGCAAAGGCGTAATCCTCCGGGATGAGCCTGGAGACGAGGATGGCGATCTGCCGGATGCTGCGCAGCAGGCTACCGTCGGCCGTGGGTTCGATCTCAAGATAGACGTTTCGACAGTGGATAGCCATTTGAAGGTTAACGCTCTGCGGGCGATGTAAGTGTTCAGATTGGTGATCGACTGAGTCATGTAGGGAGTAAATCCATGGGCACTGAAGATTCCATACGCGGCCTCCAGCCAGCCCTGTTGAGCAACTAACGTCTCCGGTTCATAGTGACCAGTGGGCTTAGGCGGCGAGCCACCCATCACCGGTATGAAGGTAAACTGGATTTTGGGAGCCAGCGCAGACTGACTCCAGACAGACGTCCACTGCGCCAGCGAATTGTATGCAGAACCCTGCACCGATGAGAGGACGTATCCATTCCAATTGAGGCTGGGCTCTGTGACGCCGCCGCCATAAATAAAGTGTCAAAATTGGTGGCAAAGAGTTCGTTGTAGGCGAGTTGGAACTGGCTTGCAACGGTCTTCAGTTGTGAAACTGTCGAGTTTCCGGCTGTCGGTGCTACCAGAAATATGCCGCTTCTACCCTCGGGGAGCCGGGCTGCCCATCGATTATCTGTGTGCTCAATACAATTTCCATGTTCTTCTTGTCGCCAGCTGCCTGCGCTGCCCGCTCCAGTTGGGTCACGTCACCAGGGTCGGTTACAAATTCCCCTGCGGCAATCGTGCCGCCGCGGCCAATTCCGGCGACGATGACGGACAGGTTTCCCGTGTTGGTATCGGTGAATCGCGCAACGATGGCATAGTCTCTGTAATTGTTCGTCGCCAGTTGTACGGATCGGTCTACCGCCCAATGAGTCTGAGCCGGGTTTGTACTATCAACAATCTCGTGCTGCGACATGTCGGCATTGTTTGCAAAGTGAAAACGCAAGGAGTTGGTCAGCCTCAACGTCCATGCGTTATCGAAAGCTCCAAGAAAAACCGTCGGTCCATTTCGCAGATCTTCAAGGTTGGTAGCTCCCTCGCCTTTCACCGTGTACTTTTTGCCGTTCGACTGAAGAATTCCAGCAACCTTGACGATTGCGTATACATCGTCCATCACGACGGCAGTGAGGTTGTCCTTCAACAGAATCTGATGTGTTGGCTCGGCGGCGTCTCGAAGAGAGATGGACGAGTATTGCAGCTGATCTGCAACACAAAGCAACACTGAATCTTTAGCGGCTAATACCGGTTGCCAGAAGAAATCCGATTCGGGCCGTTGCACTCTTTGCCAAATGAGCAGCGAACCCGTCGATAGAAGCGCAGTAGTAGCGATTAGAAGCGCAAGCACAAGAGGAGAAAGGCGACCCCGTCGTACCGGGTGAGAAGCGAACTGGGACTCAGGGATCGCGAGAACCCTTGCGGCAGCCGATTCCGTCCCTTTGGCGATTGGATGGCTTATGTCCTTGGGCCAATGAAACTTCGGAATATAGGAGCCGGATGGGAGGGCTATGCGGAGTTCGTTTGCGTGCTCAGAATCCTGATAATACAGCGCGACGCGCTTCCGAATTTCTGCCGCGGTGACCCGAACGATGGGATCGGCAGCAGTATCGTATTCGGGATCTCTGCCAAAGATTTCAATCCCAAGCCACCGTTCGTTGATGTTGTCTTCTTCTCCTGCCAGGGTTCGTTCGGTAACAAAGCGCAGGAATGTCGGGAACCGCTTGCTGTGGCTGAAGTGGGAATGCGCTAAGAGTTGCTCCAGTTGACCACGGATGGCGCTCTTCTCGGACTCGCTGAGCGCTACGCGTTCTTCGCGCGGGGAATCGACCGACATGAAAGACTCCGAATATTCGAGGCGATTATACGCCGACCAGGAAGTGGATTTCTTGCCAGGATATTGATTCTGCAAGATTACGGGGCAAATGAGCGGCTTCTATCTCTTAACAGATATTGATTACCGCCTTTCCGAAAAGAATGGTAATCATTTTCCGTAAAGATAGGTTTCTCCATACCGTACAGACCCTCGTTCTCATACCGTAAGGACCTTAACAAGTATTTACCTGTACGCCTACAAAGGTCGCCGATTACAAACCCCGTTCACAAAGGACACTCACGGTGTGATGCGCATGCACTCAAGAGTTCTGCACCAAACGGGGAATGACTTTATGGAGGCTGCAAATTGAAGACAAAGAGGAGCCAGAGACAATGGTCTCTATGGAACTGGGGCGGAACCGCAATTCTGCTTGCACTGATGGCACTCAGTACTCCATGGATCAACGCGCAAATCGCAACAACGACGGCAACGCTTTCCGGTGTGGTCACAGACCCTCAGGGAGCGGTGCTGCCGAAGGCTACGCTGACTCTGACGAGTTCGGAGAAAGGCATCACTCGAACCTTCACCACGGACGACGGAGGCCGATACTCCTTCAATCAACTTCCGCCAGCCGCCTATAGTCTGGTGATCAAAGCGGAGGGCTTCGAGACGTATCGACAGACCGGGATCGTTCTAGACGCCGCCGAAACCGCCACACAGAACGTGACCCTGACGATCGGGGCCGAGACCCTATCGGTTTCCGTAACTGCGGATGCCACCCTGCTGAATACAGATAACGCCAACGTCGCCGCAGACATTGACGCAAAGCAGATCGTGGAGTTGCCGCTGAACGTGCGCAACGTATACGGCCTGGCCACGCTCAACTCTTCCGTGCAAAACACCTCGGAAGGGCAGTTGCTCCTGGGCGGCGGTAGCAACACAACCGACACCGCGGATCAGGACATTTCGTTCATGAACTTCGCCGGCGGCTTCTTTGGGACGACGGCCTTCATGGTCGACGGCTCCTGGGATACCGACACTGAGTGGGGCGCGGTTATTTTTGTCCCCGGCGTGGACGCGGTTCAGGACTTCAAGATCCAGAACAACTCTTTCACAGCTCAGTATGGATGGAGTACGGGCAACGTGGTCAACGTGGTCACCAAATCGGGGACGCGCGATTTCCACGGGTCGGGATACGAGTTTTATTCCAGCAACAGCTTCAACGCCCTCAACTACTTCCAGGGACCCGGCAGCTGCCAGGGCGTCCTGAACACAAATCTCTGCACGTTTAGCCGCAACCAGGTTGGCGGAACTGCCGGCGGCCCGTTGTACATTCCCGGCGTGTATAGACAGCGGAACAAGACCTTCATCTTCGGAAATTACGAGCATTTCCATGCAAACACCCCATCCCCCTCGTCCTACACAGTGCCGGACACAAACTTCCGGGCCGGCGACTTCTCCGAGCAACTGGCGACAACGTCGTCGGGCACCGACGCTCTCGGCCGACCCATCTATGACGGTCAGATTTACAATCCGCGCAGCGGCCACGCCATTACCGCCGGCCAACCGGATACTTATAATCCTGCGACCAACCCATACGGCACAAACTTGACAGCCACACAGACCGGATTCATCCGGAACCCGGTCCCGGGCAACATTCTGTCCAACATTGCCGGCTATGCTCCGGATCCTGTCGGCTCCAAGCTGCTCAGCTACTTTCCAGCGGCACAAAAGCCAGGCAATGTGCCCGACAACCTGATTCTGGCCGGACAGGCGCCCACGTATTGGGACGAGTACGGGATCAGGGTCGACCACAATATCAATGACAATACCAACGCCTATTTCCGCTACTCCTATAAGGAAGAGGCAAAGACCGGCGCTGCCGATAACTGGGGATCCGATCCGGCAGGCCAAGGCAATCAGCGGCCCAATAACCGCTGGGGCATGTGGGCTGGGCTCACGCGGATATTCAATCCCACCTTCACCATGAACATCACTTCGGGCGTCCAGATTTGGCATGAAACCTCTACCAATCAGTCGATCGGTTTCAACCCTGCCACCCAACTCGGACTTCCGGCGTATGTTAACCAACAAGATCCCCTATTTCCTATCGTCAATATGGGAAATGGGATCTCACAGCTCGGCCCATTTTCCGGGAACCAGGAGGGGGTCAACAACCATGGCCCCGTCGGCACAGTGGCTGTCGACTTCATCAAAACGCTCGGAAAGAATACCGTCAACTTCGGGTTCATGGGCGTAGAGCAGGTCTTCGACCAGTACAACTACAACGACACCTCGCTTACATTCGACGGAAACTACACTGGCGGGCCGAATCCCCTGGCTGGAACGACGGGTATCAGCTTCACTGGTAACGGAGTGGCTGAGATGCTGCTCGGCGTCATGGACGGTGCAAGCGTCGGAACACCGACCACGCCATATGTGTCGAACCATCTTTTTGGCGGGTACGTGCAGGACGATTGGAGACCGACCCATAATCTCACTGTGAATCTTGGCATCCGCTATGAGATTCAAACTCCGTTCACTTCGCGCCATAACCAGGGTTCGATCTTCAACCCGAACGCGTTGAACCCGCTCAGCTATGCGGCGAACGAGCCCTTGCTCGGCGCGCTCCAGTTCCTGGCGCCCGGCAACCGGTATATCTACAACCTGAACTACAAGAACATTGCGCCTCGCATAGGCTTCTCCTATCAGGCGATCCCGAAGGCAGTTGTCCACGCCGGATACGGGATCTTTTATCCGGAAGCGGTTAGCAGCTCCGGCTCAATGGATACCGATGGTTTCACGGCGACAACCAACGCCAACCTAAGCTTGGACGGCGGGATTACTCCCAATCCGAATATCAGCATCAGCAACCCCTGGGGCGGCCAATACGCGCAGATTACCGGCAACGCCAACGGCTCGTATCAACAAGACGGAAATAGTACAGGCGGCGTCTTCCGGAACAACCCATCTCCGTACGTTCAACAATGGCTGCTGGGCGTGCAGTACGCCTTCACCCCGAACGATCAACTGGACGTAAACTACATCGGCAACCGCGGCGTTCGCATGGTTGCTGGTAGCTGGCAGTACAACCAGTTGAATCCGAAATACCTTCAGACCTATACAGCTAACCAACTCGGCGCCCTGGCGCCCAATCCACTGGGCGCGGCTTTGACCAACCTCACCAAGTCTAGTAATGGACAAGTCGCACCCAGCAGCTGCTCCGGATACAGCTTGGACTCGGCAACGATTCCGTTGGCTGATACTCTTCTGGCATATCCACAGTATTGCGGGGTAACTCAGGATGACGCGCCTTTAGGCCAGTCCCTTTACAACAGCCTGCAGGTCACTTACAACCACCGCATCAGCAAGGGGCTTACCGCGCTGGTCTCTTACACGTACTCCAAGTTCCTGGACAACGTGGAGGGCAACAACGCCTGGTCGTACAACGGAGCGGCGAACTGGGGCGCCACGGCAAACTACTTCAACTTGGCAGGCGAAAAGAGCGTAGACGCGGGCGATATTCCGCAGGCTCTGGTGGCCAGTTACGTTTATCATCTCCCGATCGGTCGCGGCAAGTCCGTCGGTTCTGGAATGAACCGCTTAGCGGATGCCGTGCTTGGCGGTTGGGAACTTTCAGGAATAGCAACCTTCAAGGACGGAATCCCGCTTAGCGTCTTCGGAAACCAGTGGAACTCCTACGGCGGCGATCCCAGGCCGGATATCGTTGGGAATCCAAAACCGGCACATCAAACAATAAGCAGCACCGTGCCCAACTCCTGGGCCAACATCGCAGCCTTCGCCTATGCGCCGTACGGCAGTTTTGGCACGGCCTCCCGCTACCTCTCAAATCTTCGCGGACCCCATTACACGAACTGGGATAGCGCTCTTGAGAAGAACTGGAGCATTCGAGAGACGATGAGGGCTCAATTCCGCTTTGAAACCTTCAACTCCCTCAACCACCCAAACTTCTATGCCCCCGGACCTGGGAATATGAGTCTGTATAGCCCCGCTAGTTTCGGTCTAATCACAACCGCGTTTCCCGGCAGAGTTGTCCAGATTGCCGGGAAGTTCTACTGGTAGCCCATTCGTGAACAACTGCTTCAAATTGGTGCTGCTGATCCTCCCGGCCCTGCTGGCCATGCCCGTTTTGGGGGTTGGCCAGCAGGCGCCGGCCACGACGCTCGAGTCGCTGGTAGCCGCTGCCCAGCAAGCCGAGGCGGCGCATGACTATGCCGCGGCAGAAAAGGCTTACGGTCAGGCTGTCAGGATCGAGCCGAACATGCCAGAGTTATGGGCCAATCTAGGACTGATGCAACAGGAAGCGGGAGACATTCCAATGGCAATTCCCAGCTTTCAACAGGCCAACCATCTCAATCCTTCCTTATATGTTCCCAATTTATTTCTTGGCATCGATTTCCTCCGCACAGGTAAGGCGCAGGAAGCAATCCCGTTTCTGATCAAAGCGAAAAAGATCAACAGGACAGATCCCCAGACGCCGCTAGCCCTGGGGCGAGCCTATTACGCAGTTGGTAAGTTCACCCCTGCAGCTCAGGAATTTACTCGTGCAATCGCGCTCGATCCCAAGCTCGGCGCCGCCTGGTTTGCCTTGGGGATTGCGCGCCTGAACCAGGTGGAGATAGACGCACGCAAGATGTCAGTGGAAGCAAAAGATTCTCCATTTGCCGGAGCGCTGTATGCCGAGTCGCTGGAGAAGCAGGCAAGATTCAAAGAGGCCGCAACTCTCTACCGAAGCTTGCTTGATTCACATCCTCAACCCCCATGCTTGCGTTCGGAGTTGGGTATTGCGCTCCTCAGACATCGCGATCAGGAGGAAGCTGCCGCCGAATTTGCCGCCGAACGTGCGGCGCATCCGGAATGCGGCCTGGCGGTTCTTGGCCAGGCGCGCATCGCAATCGGCCGCGGAGAGAATGAGCAGGCAGTTAAGCTGCTCCAGGAGTTATGGGGGCGTGATCATCGCTTTTTTGTCTCCAGCGCCCCCGATCTGGCGGAGGGCTTGTCGAACGATGCAGCGTCAACCTTTGTCGCCTATTTCTCTCAACAGACGACGGCCGTCCCGAACGATCTGCGCGACGCTCTTCTCGCAGCCTTCAGCGGCGGTGGGCAGGTTGTGGACGATCCGCGCGATAACGGTGATCCTGGCCAGCCGGACGCGCCTTTGGCCGCCGCGCCAGTTTCCACGGACCGACGCACCGCCGAAGAATATTATGCGGCTGGGGAGTTCGAGCAGTGCGCCCAGCGGCTCAGTCCAGTCGTTGCTGCGGGGCACGCCGAGAGACTCCGGCTGCTTGCTGCCTGCTCGTTCTTCGCCGGCGACAACGAGGGCGCCTTCAACGCGGCAACTGCACTCGACGCGTTGCAGCCGCATTCTGCAGAAGCGCTTTACTGGTCGATTCAAGCCGACGAACGGCTCGCGCTCCAATCGCTTGCGCGATTCCAGCAACTGGAATCGGACTCCGCCAAGAGCCACGTTCTTCTCGGTGACATCTACCACCAGCTTGAGAGGGAGGATGATGCGCAGGCGGAATACCAGAAGGCTCTTGCTCTCGACCCCGGCGATCTGGCCGCCATGCTCGGGTCGGCCTCGGCATACCTGAGCAACAACAACATTGAGAAAGCCAGGGACACTGCTCGCGTAGCCCTGCAGCGCAGTCCGCAGAGCCCTGAACTGAACCTGATCGTGGCGGAGACAATGGTGGCTCAATATCAATTCGCCGAGGCTGAACCGTATCTAATGAAAAGCCTCAACGTTAAACCGCAAATGCTCGGTCATGTGCATGCCTTGATCGGGAAAGTCTATGCGGAAACGGGCAGAACCAGCGACGCGATTCGCCAATTGAAGATGGGCGAGTCAAGCGATGAAAACGGAGCCATTCACTACCTGCTGGCTCGGCTCTATCGCCAGATCGGCGATACCAAAGACGCATCCGCCGCGCTCGACCAGGTGAAGACGATCAAGAAGCAGCAGCGCGATCGTGGTGTGAAGACCATCGAAGATCCCGATCTTTCCTCACTTGAGTCCCCATCTGGTGAAGTCTCAACACCCTAATATGGCGAAACCCCTACATCCTCATCACAAACAGAGCCCTCAATTTGTTTCAGTTCAGGAGTAATCATGCGCGTATTCCGCTCTTTTATTGTCACGGTGTTCGGTCTATTGGTTTTGCCGGGTCTGGTTCCTGGTAAGTTCTTCGCGCAATCGAGTTGGGCTTTATCGAATGTGCAACCTGTGACAGGGTTTGCCACAGTCTCCCCGCTCCCAAATGGGATCGAAGTTCAAACGAGAAATCTTCACGAAAGGATCGTCGCCCTGCGTGAAGACGTCCTGCGCATCTCCGTCATGCGCGGCGAATCCTGGCCGGAGGACGCATCGTGGGCCGTGCTTCCAGGTGCCCGGCATAGTTCTGTTCGTGTCGAAATCGAAACATCCAGCGATCACTACGGCTTCAAAACGCATGCTTTGACTGTTGAGCTGGACAAACTGACTCTCGAGATCACTATTTGCGACGAAGCCGGGAGAATCATTCAACAGGATGCGCGCCCGATTCGCTTCGACGGGGATGCGTTTCGAGTGTACAAGACCATGCCTGCGAATGAGCACTACTTCGGTCTTGGGGATAAGACCGGGCCCCTCGACAGGCGCAATGAAGCATTCTCGATGTGGAATACCGACGCCTATCGATTTCAGGAATCCACCGATCCCATCTACAAAAGCATCCCTTACTTCATGAGCTTTCGCGCCGGTCATGCAGTCGGCGTTCTGCTCGACAATACATGGCGCACAAGTTTCGATTTCGGAAAAGAATCGCCCGGAGTCTATTCCTTCGGATCCGTTGCGGGCCCTCTCGACTACTACTTGTTTTACGGCCCCTCTCCAAAGCAGGTGGTCGAGACTTACGCCTGGCTCACTGGAACTCCTCCGCTACCGCCTCTCTGGTCTCTCGGATTCCAGCAGTCGCGGTATAGCTATATGTCTCAAGCTCGTGTCTTGGAGGTAGCAAATCGCCTGAGGGCCGATTCGATTCCTGCCGACGCGATCTATCTCGACATCGACTACCAGAACAAGAATCGACCGTTCACAGTCAATCGCACGACCTTTCCTGACTTTCCCGGGATGGTGTCGCAACTCAAGACGGAGAACTTTCACGTCGTAGCCATCACCGACCTTCATATCGCCAATCTTCCCGGAGCAAACTACTTTCCTTATGACACCGGCATCGCAGGCGACCACTTTGTTAAGAATCCGGATGGATCCGTCTACACGGGCCGCGTTTGGCCCGGCCCCAGCGTCTTTCCGGATTTCACTCGCCAACAAACCCGCGCATGGTGGGGAACGCTCTATCGCGACTTGCGTCATAGCGGTGTCGAGGGCTTCTGGAACGATATGAACGAGCCTTCCATCTTCGATTCGCCTACATTGACAATGCCGGAAAATGTCGTGCATCGCATCGACGAGCCAGGTTTTGCGCAGCGGACCGCAACCCACGCCGAGATTCACGACGTGTACGGCATGGAGAACTCGCGGGCGACCTTCGACGGACTCAGGGCTCTCGATCCGGATGTGCGACCCTTTGTGTTGACCAGGGCCACTTACGCAGGAGGGCAACGGTACGCGGCTACGTGGACCGGAGACAATAGCAGCAGTTGGAACCATCTGCGCCTTGCAATTCCCATGCTTGAGAACCTTGGGCTCAGCGGCTTCGGTTTCAGTGGCGCCGATGTAGGTGGATACGCCGGAACTCCAACACCGGAGTTACTAACGAAGTGGTTCGAAATCGCCGCGTTCCAACCCATCGATCGCGATCATACTGAGAAGGGAACTGGGGATCAGGAACCATGGGTTGGGGGTCCAGAACACGAGGCAATCCGCCGCCACTTTATCGAGACGCGCTACCAACTGATGCCCTATCTTTACACCCTCGCCGAAGAGGCTTCGCGCAACGGACTTCCCATGCTACGGCCATTGTTCCTGGAGTTTCCGCATGCAACTCCCGATGGCCACCCGATCGACACGGATGTCTCGGCTTCGAGCGAGTTCCTTCTCGGTGCGGATCTGCTTATTGCGCCTCCATCTTTTCCAGATGAACTGGACGCCTACGCAGTCGAGCTTCCTTCCCTCAACTGGTACGACTATTGGACGGGCGAAAGAATTCCCCCCCCACCCCCCTCGCCCGCAGCCATTCCCGATCCCCTGGCTGTCCCCGACAGAGACGGGCAGTTCTCCATTCGCGTCACTCCGGAACTATCTCAGCTTCCGGTCTTTGTTCGTGCCGGTTCAATCTTACCGATTGCGCCTGTGGTTCAAAGTACAAGCGAGATTCCGCAAGGCCGGCTAACACTCCGTGTCTATGTAGGCGATGAATGCTCGGGCGATCTTTATCAAGACGATGGAAAAACCTATGCTTTCCAGCACGGAGCCTATCTCCGTATGAAATTCAGTTGTCAGAAAACCGCCGAGGGGATGCGCCTCAACATCGGTTCGCATGAGGGATCCTATCCAGCATGGTGGAAGGAAGTGCATGTCGAGATCTATGGCTTCACGCCTAAGCACAGCGAAATCTACGTCAATACGAAAAAGAGTTCGACACATTTGGAAGTGAAGCCTCAGAGTTTGGGCTTCGTAATTGAGGATGACGGCAAGGGAGAGGAAATCCAACTCAAATGAGAGTGGGCCCCCAACCATAACATCTGGGACATTCGCTTACGCGGACAGTTATCGCAGATCGATCGGCGAGACGTTGGCGCAAGGAGTACGGCGGTTCTAGCTTGCTACCTCGCTGATTCTGTTCCATGTCCTCCATGCCGCCCAACTTAGGACAGCAGTCGCGGCCGCGATCCCCACCGCAGCGAAGACAGCAGTTGCCATGAGGTTGCGCCGCAGTCGCGTTGGCTTTTGCTCGCGCACATGCTCCGGACGCACACCTATCCCTACCGCATAACCCACCGCACACTGAATGCCCGGAATACGGACGGCAGCCTTCATCTGCCAGGGCGCATGGATCGGTCCGGGGTTTTCAAAGACGCGGGCGAGGCCTCGATGCGCCGATAACTGGATCGCTTGCGTAACGCGGGTTGGAAACTCGCGCCGCTTTTGCACCCTGGCCAACACCGCTTTGGAAACGCGCCGCTTCTGGAGTGGCCCGGTCAGTAGATTCGCTGCGGCAACGGCATCTTGAATCGCAAGGTTAATCCCAACGCCACCAGCGGGCGACATCGCGTGGGCCGCATCGCCAATGCACAGCAGGCCCGGTCGGTAACGGAAGGCGATGAAGCGGCTGGTCTCTTCGCGCTGATGTCCGCGCAGGATGCGCTTCACCGCGCTCTTCAGGTTATCGTAGCGAAGCTGCTTGAAGACGCCGCCGAAATAACGGAATGCCATCTCGTGAGCTTCAAGAAACGCCTGCTGTGTTGCATGCGCACCCAACTGTTGATCCCCGTGAGAGGGGCGGCGTATTCGCTCAAGGTCGGGTTCATGGCCAGCCCGGCTGGTCTGGCCGCATAGCGAAAGCCGTAGAAAGCCAAAGCACGACGACCGCAATGATCACCATGGCTGCAATTCCGCCAAACAGTGTCCCAGCCATCCGCTTGCGCCGTCCCTGCCCGGCACAGGCGACCTCGACCAGCGTCAGTCCCAGCAGCATCGGAGCCAGCAAAATCCCGCTGTGCTTGGCCGACAGCGTGAGTCCAGCGGCCAAGCCCGTCAGCAACAGACGAATCACAGATGGCTTCTACCTTTGACTCATGAGCGTAGGGGTGCTCGAAGAGGCCCAGGTCGTACTTAGTCTCCAGAATCGGAAGCACCATTTCGTCAAGATAGCTCTCACTCACTTTACCTTCGTGCACAAGTCTTGCGAGATTGTGCGAGTAAGTAAGGCTTGCCATATCCATGTTCAAACCTGCGGTAATGGCTTTGTAAGCCGCGTCTTCTCCATCTTTCGCGTATCCATGCGTTACCAAACTGCCTACGGCAAATGCATCCGAGAGAACGACGCCCTGGAAACCCCAGTCTTTTCGCAGCACATCTGTGAGCAGCAAATGATTCCCAGTTGCTGGCACTTCATTCAAATCCATGTATGCGCTCATGAAGCTGCCCGCGCCCGCCTCCTCTGCCGCATGAAAGGGTACGAGGTAGACGTTCTCCATCAACTCCTCAGGCACGTAGACCGAATCGTAGTCACGTCCGCCCTCAGCAGCGCCATAGCCGGCAAAATGCTTCACACAGGCCAAGACACTGTTCGGCCCGAGCTTCGGTCCCTGAAATCCACGAACCTGTGCACGCGCCATCGCGGAACCCAGGTAGGGATCCTCCCCGGCCCCCTCCACGATTCGGCCCCAGCGAGCGTCGCGAGCAATGTCGACCATAGGTGTGAACGTCCACTGGATGCCCGCTGCACGCGCATCTTCTGCAGCCAGATGCTGTGCTTGCTCCTCAACTGACGGGTCCCACGAGGACGCCATCGCGAGCGGGACGGGAAAAACCGTGCGGTATCCATGAATCACGTCGAATCCGAAGATGATCGGAATATGCAAACGGGATTTCTCGACGGCAATATGTTGGAGCCGGTTATTTGCCGCGGAAGACACGGCTGAGAACCTTGACAGGAAGGAAGAAGGGATACTTGGGATGAACCCAGCGCGAGTAACTTGGATCGAAACCGCCTGCGGGAATGACGCAGTGGAGGTGAGGATGCAAGCGCAGGTTCTGTCCCCAGGTATGCAGAATGCTGAGGAAACCGATCTTGGCTCCGAGGTGCTTGGGGTCGGCTGCGACTTCAAGCATGGTCTGGGCGCTGGCACGGAAGAGCAGATCGTATAGTAGCCGAGGATATCGCTGACACAGCGGATTTAACGCGTGAGGCAGAGTAAAAACGACATGGAAATAGGGCACGGGGAGCAGGTCCTGCTCGCGCCGTGCCAACCAGCGCTGGCGCGCCTGGGCCTGACACTTCGGGCAGTGCCGGTTGCGACACGAATTATAAGAGATGGCATGGAGATCGCACCGCGAGCAGAAGTCCAGATGACCTCCGAGCGCAGCCGTTCGACATGCGGCAATAGCCCGCAACACACTCAGTTGCTGGTAGCCCAGCCAGGAACGGTTCTGTTCTCGAAAGCAGTCACCGTGGATGCGAAGGATGTCGGCAACCTCCACGGGAGGCCGACTCATTTATCTTTTTTCCGGTGATAGTCGCGACTTACTTGGCTGGCGCTGGAGAGTTGTAAGTGCTCCAGCGGATTCGACACTGTCTGCAAGTGTCGCTGGGACAGATGGAGATATCGGGCAGTCGTCACGAGGTCCACATGACCGAGCAGGACCTGAATCGTACGCAGATCTGTTCCTGCCTCAAGCAGGTGGGTCGCCCAACTGTGGCGAAGGGTGTGAGGCGTTACATGCTTGGTGATACGGGCATGGATGGCGGTTTCTTTACAGGCGTACCAGACGGTCTTGTCCGAGATGGGTCTTTCCGGGCCGCGCTTATGCGTGCCGCTTGGAAAAAGATAGATGCGAGGCTTCTTCCAGCGCCAGTACTCGCGCAGCGTCTCCAGCAGAGCAGGGCTGAGAGGGAGATCTCGACCGGCGCCACCCTTACCGCGTTCCACGCGGATCATCATGCGCTGGCTGTCGATGTCGCTTACCTTGAGCAGCGATACTTCTGTCCGCCGCATGCCCGTGCCGTAAAGCGTCATCAGCAGAGCGCGCTGCATGAGGTTGCCGGCGGCATCGATAAGCCGAGCGACTTCCTCCAGGCTGAGCACCGTCGGCAGCCGGCGCCGATCCTTCGGATAGGGCAACTCCTCTCGGAACTCGCGTCGCTTGAGGGTTCCAACGAAGAAGAACCGCAGCGCGGCAACGCGCGCCACCACGCTTCCCACCGCCAGCTTGCGTTCTGTGAGCAGATAGGCTTGATAGCTTCTGAGCTCATCTGGCCCTAGCTTGTCTGGGGATTTTCCAAAGTGTTTAGCAAACTGCTCAACGGCACGTAGATAGCCACGGATCGTGCTCTCGGAGTAGTTGCGCCGCTGTAGCTCTTCCAGCATCAGCTTGCGTAAGTTGGTCACAAGAATCTCCTTCCTTGTGAATCAACCTATCGCAGCCACCGCCACTCGCGACTGCACATCGAGGCAGTGTCCGCCGCGCCAGCGGCTTCGTTGTGCGCCGGGCATGTTCAATAGCTTGGAGGTGAGAGTCCTCTACCCGACCTGATGGAGGTAAGGGTTAGCAATGACGCCAGGGCTACCGTCGTGAGGCGGGGTCTGAAGGAAGCGTGGAGCAAATGCGCGAGTCGATGGACAAGAACCGGATACAAGGCGTGAGCGTAGGGCGAGCGGGCAACTTACCGCGAAGCCCATATCCATCAAGTACGCGGAGCGTAGATCCGGCGATTGCGCGCAGAAGGCGATTGAACTTACCCCGGGAGATCTGCCCCGTGTCGCTTCGGCGACTGAGGTTGCCGCGAGGCATCCTGACCGCGGAGCAGAAGTCAGCAGAGGGCATATTAGGCCATGACGTCGGAAAGGCTATTGAGGCACTCCAATGCCGAAAGGCGGAGTCAACAGATAGGCCGAGCCGGGAACGGTGGTCGAAGGCCCAAACGAGAGGAGAGGCAAGTAGGTCATGAGTCTCAACAACGAAACGCGGCAGAACATCCAGAGCAATCTGGACTTCTCTACTTCGCCAACGGGTGAAGCCCGAGGGGCGGGAAGGGAAGGGTCCGAATCGTTGAGGACGACGAGTGTGCCCGAAAGCCCAGCTAGAACAGATCGAATGATGGAGGAGATCGTTGAACGAGAGAACTTAAAGGAAGCATTGCGACGGGTTAGGGCTAATAAAGGTGCTCCGGGCGTTGACGGAATGACGGTCAACCAACTTGATGATCATCTGAAACAGCACTGGCCAGCCATCCGGGAACAACTACTAAGTGGAACTCACAGACCAAAGCCGGTGAAGCGGGTAGAGATACCGAAGCCGGACGGCGGAGTGCGCAAGCTGGGCATCCCGACGGTGCTGGATCGATTCATCCAGCAAGCGGTCATGCAGGTTCTGCAACGGCGGTGGGACCCGGAGTTTTCCAATCACAGCTATGGTTTTCGACCGGGGAGGTCGGCTCATCAGGCAGTGGCACAGGCGCAGCAGTATATCGCCGAAGGCTGCGGCTGGTGCGTTGACCTCGACTTGGAGAAATTTTTCGATCGAGTCAATCACGACAGACTGATGGCTCGTATCGCCAAGCGTGTCGATGACAAGCGGCTGTTGAAACTTATCCGGGCGTTCCTGAACGCCGGGGTGATGGAAAACGGGCTGCTCAGCCCAAGCGTAGAAGGAACTCCTCAAGGGGGTCCTCTTTCGCCCCTTCTAAGTAATATCGTGCTTGATGAACTCGACCGCGAACTGGAACGCCGGGGACACCGACACGTCCGCTACGCAGATGACTGCAACATCTATGTGCGCAGTGAGCGTGCGGGTCACAGGGTGATGAAGAGCATTACGCGATTCATCACTCAG
>Ga0302325_10010637_pt1 | contig 19922 bp, 15 predicted proteins | sample Palsa_T0_2_FD_201948 | JGI IMG/M metagenome (GOLD analysis project Ga0302325, IMG submission 201948) | Peat permafrost microbial communities from Stordalen Mire near Abisko, Sweden - Palsa_T0_2 | ecosystem: Environmental > Terrestrial > Soil > Palsa > Peat permafrost | place: Sweden: Abisko...
TCGGCCGCGCGCTGGTGCTGGTGCGGCATCAGGCCGAACTGCTGGGAATCGACCTGCGGAGCCATTTGGCGGACGATCTGCCGGCGGTCTCTTGCGATGCGGGGCAGATCCAGCAGGCGGTGCTGGTGCTGCTGGTGAACGCCACCGAAGCGATGCCGCAGGGCGGCGTACTGGAAGTGGCCACGGAGATGGATTCCGCGGCCGGAACAGCGCGCATCCGGGTACGCGACACCGGGCCGGGCATCCCCCCCGATGTGATCTCGCAGATCTTCGACCCATTTTTCACGACCAAGGAAGACCAACACCGCACCGGCCTGGGACTGGCCGTGGCGCGCAGCATCATTGAACAGCATGGCGGCGAGATCGCCGTGGAGTCTACGCCGGGCAAAGGCACCGAGTTCGCGGTAGCCCTACCGGCGGTCAGGCCTTCCGCGATGGAAGCAGTCATCGCGGGCGGTAACTTCACCGCGGCCCGCGCGCCCCGACCAATAGCGTTGCCGCTCTGACACGGAGGAAATATGGTGACAGCAGTGGAAGAACCGGTAGAAACGAAAACCAAGGGCAAGATCCTGATTGTGGACGACGAAACGGTCGTGCGCGATTCCCTCGGGAAGTGGTTCTCGAGCGAGGGCTATCAGGCCCGGCCCGTAGCCAGCGCGCGCGATGCGCTCGAATCCATCGCGAATACGGAGTACGACGTCGCGCTCCTCGATATCAAGATGCCGGGTATGGACGGTATGGAGCTCCAATCCCGCTTGAAGGAAGCCGACCCGGAGTTGACGGTCGTTGTCATGACGGGTTATGCGTCGGTGGAAACCGCGGTCCAGGCGCTGAAGCAGGGCGCCTACGACTACATCACCAAGCCCATCGATCCCGACGAACTGTCGCACCTGGTGTCGAACGCGCTGGAGCACCGGCGCGCGCGCCGCGAAGTCGTGCGGCTGCGCGAGAATCTGCAGGAAGTCTCTCCCTCGACCGAGCTCATCGGCAAAGCTCCGGGGATGAAGAAAGTGTGCGAACTGATCGAGATGGTGGCGCCCACCGAGGCCACCGTGCTGATCACCGGCGAAAGCGGGACGGGCAAAGAAGTAGTGGCGCGGGCGATCCATGCGGCCGGTCCGCGCCGGTATATGCCCATGGTCACCATTCACTGCGGGGCGCTCACCGAGACGCTGCTCGAAAGCGAGTTGTTCGGGCACGAGAAGGGCGCGTTTACCGGCGCCCAATACCGCAAGAAGGGGAAGTTCGAAGTGGCCGATGGCGGCACCGTTTTTCTGGACGAGATCAGCGACATCAGCCTGAAGACCCAAACCGATTTGTTGCGCGTGCTGCAGGAGAAGGAGATCGTCCGGGTGGGCGGGAACCAGCCCGTCAAGGTGGATTTCCGGTGCGTGGCGGCCACCAACAAGAACCTGGAAGAGTTGGTAAAAGCCGGTACGTTCCGCCCCGACCTGTATTACAGGCTGCACGTCTTCTGCATCGATTTGCCGCCATTGCGCGATCGGCGCGAGGACATTCCCCTGCTGGTGGCGCACTTCCTGAACAAGTTCTGCATGTTGACCAGCCGGCCCGTGCCGCAGATCTCGGCGGAGGCGCTGCAGGTACTGATGAATCACGAATGGCCCGGCAACGTGCGCGAGCTGGAGAACGCCGTCGAGCGCGCCCTGGTGGTATGCCGCGGTCCGGAAATCAGGCCCGCGGACTTCTCCTTCCAGTTCCAGACCGAAGGCGCGCCCAGCGGGCGTACGCTGGACGACGTGGAGCGCGTGCACATCGAGCGGGTGCTGCGGGAGACGGATCACAACCTGTCCCGCGCGGCGCGCATCCTGGATATCGATCGCACCACGCTTTACAACAAACTGAAGCGCTACGGCTTGAAGTAACGTGATTCACCTGCTGGGCATCGAGGTTCGGGCGGACGTGCTGGCCGAGCTGGCCGTGCAGGTGGCGCCCATTCTCCGCATGCCGTGCCAGGTACGGCCGGAGCGCCTGGATGTGGCCTTTGCGTACGACCGTAACCGCAATCAGTATCACTCGACCGCCATTCTGCAGGCCATGCAGCCGCTGGTGGAAGCGGGCGCGCGGCTGCTGGCGGTGACTTCGCACGACCTGTATGTTCCGGTGTTGACCTTTGTGTTCGGCGAGGCGCAGTTGACCGGCAGTTGCGCGGTGGTGTCGCTGCACCGGCTGCGCGAGGAGATCTACGGCCTGCCCCCGCGCGAAGATCTCATGCGCGAGCGGTTGGTGAAGGAGGCCATCCACGAGCTGGGCCACACCTACGGCCTCCGGCACTGCGACGACTGGCGCTGCGTGATGACGTCGAGCCACGCGGTGGAGCGGTTGGACGTCAAGGGCGCGCAGTTCTGCATTCTGTGCGGGCGGGCGGTGGCGCGGGCTCGCACGCCGGTGGTGGTGTAGCGGCCAAATAAGAACATCGTGCTCGCACGCTTACCACGCCGCAGATCGCGGTCTCTGCAATCAACGACAGGTTTAATTAAGACCGGTGAGATGACAATCAAAAGCGGCCCATCTGGCGAAGCGTATCCAAATCCTGCTTGAATTCCTCAACTCCGTAGTGAATGGGGATGCGGCGGTCGGCCAGCTCGCTGGAACTCTCGCTGGCTCATTCCGGCCAAGCTGCTTGCCCGTCCAAGAGTCAGGCCATCCTGCTGGAATAGCGTCAAGGCGAGCTCCTGTTTTAGCTCGACCTCGGTAATGTGAGCCGCGGCGAGGATGTCGTCAGGAATGGTCAGTGGCATAACTACTGCTTCTACTATACGCCGCGGGCGCCCGGAAACCAGCGGCGAGGCGCAGTTGACCGGCAGTTGCGCGGTGGTGTCGCTGCACCGTCTGCGCGAGGAGTTCTACGGCCTGCGGCACTGCGACGACTGGCGCTGCGTGATGACCTCCAGCTGCAGTGGAGGGGCTGGACGTCAAGGGCGCGCAGTTCTGCTTCGATTGCGGCGCACGCACCCGGCGTGCCGCGGTTGGGCTCCTGCAAGACACAGCAGTAGAGCTACCCGCACCACGCGCGCGAGAGCTTCTCGTAAGTGGTTGCCAGATCCTCCGGCAGCACCCGGGTCTCGCCCACCGAAGTCATGAAATTGGCGTCCGCCACCCAGCGCGGAAGCACGTGCATGTGAATGTGTCCGGCTACGCCGGCGCCGGCTGCCTTGCCCACGTTGATACCCATGTTGAGGCCATCCGGCTGGTAGTTGGCGCGCAGGTGGGTCTCCGCCTGGCGCGCCAGCAGAATCATCTCCGTCGCGGCATCTGCGGCCACACTCTCGAGCGTCGGCGCGTGTTCATACGGAACCACCATGAGGTGGCCTGAAGTGTAGGGGAAGCGGTTCAGGATTACGAAATTGAGGCGGCCGCGGTACACGATGAGATTCTCGCGGTCGCGGTGCTGCGCCGGCAACACGCAAAAGATGCAATCGGACGCCTGCTCCGCCGTGGTCACGTACTGATATCGCCACGGACTCCAAAGGTAATCCATACCGCCGCTACAGCGTGGGCTCGATGGAAACGGCGTCCGCAGGCGGCGCCGCGGCGGTACTGTTCACCACGTCTTTCAGCTCCTTGCTCGGCTTGAAATAAGGAATCTTCTTGGCCGGCACCTCGACGCGCGCGCCGGTCTTCGGATTGCGTCCAATGCGCGGCTGGCGCTGCCGCGTGCGGAAGCTTCCGAAACCGCGGATTTCGATCTTGTCGCCGCTGCGCAATGAACGCACGATGCTGTCAAAAATGGCCTCTACGATGACTTCGGATTCCTTCCGCGTCATCTCGACCACGCGCGAGACCTCTTCAATCAGATCGGCCTTGGTCATCTGCTATTCTCCTTGTCCTCTCAAGCCGTTACCGCAGTATCTCTTGAACGGGCGATTTTTGCAACCTATTCCCCGCCGCGATTCTTGAGGCTCAGTACCTCTTCGATAGTAGCAGCGCCCGCCGCCGCCTGGCGTTGATAGTCCGCCAGGCGGCCCTTCTCCTCGTCGTGGGTGACCGCTTTGAGGCTCAACCCGATCTTCTTCTCGGCCTCGCTCATCTTCACGATCTTGAAATCGAACTCCTGGCCCACCGCCACCGGAGGCTCCGCCGAGCGCCGCCCGGAATAGCCTGGCACCTCGGAAAAATGGCAGAGCCCTTCGACGCCCTCCGCCAATTCCACGAATGCCCCAAAGCCCGCCAGGCGCGAGATGCGCCCGTGCACGATATCGCCCGGCTGGTGGCTTTGCAAGTACGTCTCCCACGCGTCCGGCTGGAGTTGCTTGATGCCCAACGACAAGCGGTGCCCCTTCGCATCGATATTCAGAATCGCCGCCTGCACCAGTTGGCCTTTCTTTAAGACCTCCGACGGATGCTTGACCCGCTTGGTCCACGACAGATCCGAGACATGCACGAGCCCGTCGATGCCTTCCTCGATTTCGATGAAGGCGCCAAAATCGGTCATGTTGCGCACCCGGCCTTCGACCACGGAACCGATGCTGTAGCGGCTGTCGATAGTGGTCCATGGGTTGGCCTCGAGCTGTTTGAGGCCCAGCGAAATACGCCGGTCCCGCGGGTTCACTTCCAGCACGACGGCCTCCACCTGGTCGCCCGCGCGCACGACCTTTGAAGGATGCTTCATGCGCCGCGACCAGGTCATCTCTGTGATGTGAATGAGACCTTCCACGCCGGGCTCGAGTTCCACGAACGCTCCGTAATCCGTGACGTTTACCACATGGCCCATCACGCGGCTGTTCACCGGGAAGCGCTCGGCGATGGTTTCCCAGGGGTCCGGCGCCATCTGCCGCAAGCCCAGCGAGACGCGCTCCTTGGCCCGGTCGAACTTGAGCACCTTGGTTGTGATGGTGTCGCCCACGTGCACGATTTCCGACGGATGCCCCACCCGGCCGTACGACATGTCCGTGACGTGCAGCAAGCCATCCAGCCCGCCCAACTCGACGAAGGCCCCGTATTCAGTCAGATTCTTGACCACCCCGGTAACCACGGCGCCCTCCGACAGTTGGTCGAGGGTGGCCGCTTTGCGCTGGTTGACTTCCTGCTCGACGGCCAGCTTGCGCGACACCACGACATTCCCGCGGCGGCGATTCACCTTGACGATCTTCACCGGAACGTCCTGCCCGATGAACGAATCGAGGTGATGCACGGGGCGCGGATCGACCTGCGAGCCGGGCATGAAGGCCTCAATGCCCACGTCCACCGAAAGCCCGCCCTTAACCCTCCCCATGACGTGCCCGAGCAGCACCAGTTGATCCGCGAAAGCTTTTTCCAGGTTGTCCCACACGCGCACGCGAGCGGCTTTGGAGTGGGATAGTAGAATGTAGCCTTCCGGCTGCTCGCCGTGATCGATCATCACGTCCACGACATCGCCGGCTTGTACGGTCAGCTCTCCACTCGCACTAAGGAATTGCTCGATGGGTACGAGACCTTCGGATTTATAGCCGAAATCGACGATCACGTCCTTGGCAGTAATGGTGAGGACGGTGCCCTGGAGCACCTCGCCCTCAGCTGGGGCCAAGTGCGTATACTCATCAAGCAAAGATTTGTAGCTTTCGCTATCCGGCAGAACCAAGTCGTCCGCCTGCTCTTTGCCCTGATCGACGGCCATTACCGAAGCCTCCACGAGACACTCCATCAGCCGATTGCCGGGACTTACAACCACGAGACAAGACACAAGCGAGGAAGTATTGCGATCTCAATGAATTCCAGGAATCTGCATCGAAACCGGCCCGCCTGATCCACCAGCAAGGCGCTAACAGATCAATATGTTAGCAAATACGCGGCGAGAAGTCACGCGCGGCGAGCGGGCAAAATCGTGACGATTTGAGCCGGAAGTGGAAGTGGAGGTGGAATGATGAGAACCCAGCGCCGGTTGCCGCACTATGCATAAGGAGTCCTTTCTGTGGAGATTGGAAGAACGGGTTCTCGAAAGAGGCACCAGAGCTTCGATCGGGAAAGCCCGGCTCGCGGCCGGGCCTTCCATTTCGAAGCGGAAAGGAGGATCTAAATGATCAAACTGCTAGTTGAACTGCTAATCGGCAGATTCACGATCATTATCATCTGGCACCGTAAGGGCAGGCGGTAATGGTCGAGCGGGATCGGGGTCGTACCCCCGGTCCCGCTACTAGCATACTCCAAAACGCCACTTAATGAAAGGGGGGCGTTATTTACTACGGCTCCATCCGCAGCAGGATGCCGGCGCCCGGCGCCAGCCAATCCATTTCGCCGCCGAACGTTTCCTCTTTGCCCGAGTAGGGCGAGATGCGGACGAGCTTTACATTTTCCTTCACCAGATGCAAGCGGAACTGAAAGCTGTTGTTGAGGTCGCGGTTCACGATCATTATATAAGGGCGTGCCTGGCCGTCTTCGAACTCGCCCACCAGGAACCGTCCGGCGACCGGCGGCTTCACGAAGCGTTGCGTCATCTCGATCGACCGCACCAGCCTGCTCGCCGCGAGCGGCTGGGCCTGGTCCGGCACGTCCGGATAATGAAATACACCGGTGCTGCGCAGCTTCAAAATCGTCGGCGCAAGGGCCGCAATTTCCAGATTGATGCGCCGCAGCCGCTCCCACGTGGGGGTCCGGTTGCCAAACTGGTCGACGGCCGCCGCACGGTAGTTGCCGATTTCGGGCGCGAAGTATGTGAAATACTGGATGCCCCGGCCGCCATAAGCCAGCGTGGCATAAACCTGCAGATGGAACGTGGCGTCGGACGGCTCCATATAGTTAAAATGCGCGTTGGCCAGGATGCAGTTCCAAAACGGCGTCTTGGTCTCGATGGATAGCCGTCGCACGATCTCCAGGTTGGTGTAGAAGTAGTCCAGCATTTCGCCGCCAACCAGCGAATAGTTGTCGTAGCTGAGGAACGGCTGGCCGATGGTATCGACCAGCATGCGGACGTACTTGTCGTAGGTGTCGGTCCCCAGGCGCTGCGGGCTCACGCGATAGGGAAACAGGTTGACGTAGGGCCACATGCCCGGCATAGCCTCGCGCGCAATCTGCGCCACACGCGCCAATCCAGGCATCAGCGCCGCGTGCGGTTCGTCCTGGAGAAAGAATCCGATGGCCGCAGGGTTGGAGCCGATCTGGTGCGCCAGGGCGCCGACCCGGCTGCGGATCTCGCTATCCGCAGGCAGGGATTGCCAGTCGTAGCCGCCGATCCGCGTATCGGAGACGAAGCAGGCCAATCCGGCTTCGCGAACCTTGTCGAGGTCTTCGGCGCGGCAAAAGCCTGCAATGTTCAGACCGGCATCGCGCATGCCGCGCAACTGCGCAATGTCCGAGGGCGCCTCCCCCCAAGCCATAATCGCGAAGCTTTTCGGAGTCGGCAGTTCGGGGGTCTGGAACTGTTGCGCGGCGGCCGCGAAGGGCGCCACCGCAACGCACACGAGCGCCGATGCAATTCGAATCATGTTTATATTGTGGCGCACGCATGCGGCCCACCAGCCGGCTCTGGCGCCGAATTACCGGCCCTTGGCGGCGTTCCTTGCTTGGCGAAGGATTGTTTCGGTTTCGTCCAGCAATTGCTTGGTGTGCTGATGGAGCGCGCGATATTTCCCGGACAACTCGCGTGTCGCATCCTCCGCGAGTTCCCCGCTGCGCTCGTAAAGATCCTCACATTTCTCTACCAGCTCCTTGCCGGCTCCAATCAGATAATCCGCGACTTCTTCGCCTTTGCCTACTAACTTCCGGCGTGTTCGTTCGCCTGACGCCGGCGCCAGCAGCAGCGCTGCCGCCGCTCCGATCGCGGCTCCCAGCAGGAAGAATGTAGCTCGGTCTTCCACTCTTGTATCGCTCATAGTTTCTCCTTTGCCGAAAAAATGGTCTCCATTCGAGCTTAGCGCGTCGACAATGCCGTAAACTGGATTGATCCGGAGAAGACCGAATCTATGGATAGACTCAGACGGGTGCAGGCGATCTGGCGGGATGCCCTCTATGCGCTACGAACCATGCGCAAGAAACCGGCATTCACCGTCACGGCGGTGCTTACTCTGGCGCTGGCGATCGGCGGAAACACCGCGATATTCACCGTCATCCGCGCCGTGCTGCTGAAGCCGCTTCCGTATCGCGATTCCGATCGGCTGGTGCGCATTGCGGGAGGCGCCACGCCGGAACGATTTGCAGAGATGCAGGCCGGCGCGCACTCGTTCACCGGCCTCGGAGCCTTCACTGGCCAGGAAGACATAACGCTTTCCGGCGGAGACGAGCCGGAGGTCCTGAACGGTGTTCGCGTATCGGCCAGCTTCCTTCGGATTCTGGCGGTCGATCCGCTGCGCGGCCGCGGCTTTCGTGCCGAGGAAGACTCCCCCGGCGGTGCACCGGTCGTTTTGATCGGCGCCGGACTCTGGCAGCGGCGGTTCGCGGGCGATTCGCAGATCATAGGGAAAACGGTAATTCTCAACGACGCGCCATACCTCGTCATTGGCGTTCTTCCGCCTCGCTTTCACTTTCCTTTTCCCGGCGTGGACCTGTGGCTCACCGCGCCCTCGGAGTCGCCGCGCATTCCTGCGCGGTCCAGGGCATTGAGTCCGTTCCTGACCATATTCGGACGTCTGAAGCCGGGAGTGAGGCTGGCACAAGCAAACGCGGAGCTGCAAGTTATTCGCCGCCGATATGCCATGGCTCACCCCTCCATGCTGGATGCCAAGCCGAAGACTCCGGTGGAAGTGACTGCCATGAAGGATCAACTGGTGGCCGACGTGCGCTCCATGCTGTGGATGCTTTTGGGCGCCGTGGGCTTCGTGCTGTTGATCGCCTGCGCGAATGTGGCCAGCCTGCTGCTTGCGCGCGCCGCCTCGCGAACGCGGGAGATGGCCGTACGGGCTGCATTAGGGGCCGCGCGTTCCCGCCTGATCGGACAACTGCTCGCCGAGAGCATTCTGTTGTCGCTGGCCGGCGGAATACTCGGCGTGCTGCTGGCCGCCTGGAGTCTCGGTGCCATTCCCTTAATCACCGCTTTCGATCTGCCGCGCGCCGCAGAAATCCATCTGGATGGGACGGTCCTGGGATTCGCCGCGGCACTTTCCCTCGCCACCGGCGTGCTCTTTGGATTAGCGCCGTCGCTGGCCGCGTCCCGGCCCGATCTCATGCGCGTGCTGCGCGCGAGCGGTGAAGCCGCCAATTCCGCCAATCAAGATTCCACCCGAGGGATCCTGGCCGGGCTCAACGTCCGCGGGCTGTTGCTAGTGGGGCAGATCGCCCTTTCGATCGTGCTGCTGATTGGCGCCGCGCTCCTGATTGAAAGTGTCAGCCGGCTGCGCGGCGTCCAAGTCGGATTCAACCCGGCCCACCTTCTGACCATGCAGCTTTCTCTGCCCCCAGTGCGCTATGACACGGCCCACAAGAGAATGTCGTTCTTTCAAGATTTCGTCCGGCGGGTGGAATCGTCGCCCGGCATCCGCGGCGCCACCGCGGCAATATCGCTACCCATGATCGGCTATGCCGGCACTCCCGTACAGGACGCCGCCAAACCGCTGCTGAAGTTGAACGAACGCCTGATTGCGACTTACATGGCAGTCACGCCGGGATACTTTCGCACGCTTGAGATTCCGTTGCGCCGCGGCAGGGACTTTGGCGAACAGGATACGGAAGATGCCCAACGCGTAGCCATCATCGACGAAACCCTGGCGCGCCGGTTCTGGCCGGAGTATCCAAACGGTCAGGACCCGGTCGGCCAGCGCATGTGGGTCGGCGGCGTGAACCCGAAACCCGCCCTGATCGTCGGCATCGCCGCCGACGTGCATCAGAATCTCGAAAGCAGCGCCTGGCCCGAAACGGTATACGTCTCGTTTGTACAGAACCCGCTGCCGTCGGCAACGGTCGCCGTACGGACGGACGGCGACCCGCTCCGCTTTACCAGGGCGGTACGCGAACAGGTGCGGGCGTTGGATAAGGATGAAGCCATTTCCGCCGTCCGAACCATGGACGACCTGGTGGAAGAGCAGGTAGGCCAGCGTCGTTTGCTGGTGGTCCTGTTAGGATCTTTCGCCGGCGTGGCGCTTTTGCTCGCTCTGATTGGAATCTACGGCGTCATTGCGTACTCGGTGGCGCAGCGGACTCGCGAGATGGGCATCCGGCGTGCATTGGGCGCGCAGCAGGGCGACATTCTGCGGCTGGTGGTATCTCAGGGCTTTCGCCTGGCACTGGCGGGAGTGGCTGTGGGCGTCGCGGGCGCTTATGGCTTGACGCGCCTTATGGAGTCGCTTTTATTTCACGTGAGCGCGACCGATCCGGCAACGTTCGTGGGTGTGGCGCTGGTATTCGTACTCGTGGCGCTGGCGGCCTGCTATATTCCGGCACGGCGAGCCACCCGAATCGATCCGATGGCGGCACTGCGGATCTACTGAGGGGCTGCGCTTCGCAGCTCGGGGGCAATCGCATATGCCTTCTCCAGCTCCGCGCGCGCGTCGTCGTCCCTTCCCTCCCGATGCAGTTCCAAAGCGAGATTGTAGTGCGCTTCGGCGTAGCGGGGTTTGATCCGCACCGCCTCGCGAAACTCAGCTTGCGCGCCCGCATCGCCGGATTGCATCAGCACCAATCCGAGGTTGTTGTGGACTTCGGCAAGATCCGGATTGCGGCGCAGGATTTCCCGAAAGACGTTCGCCGCGCCCGCGGTATCGTGTTTCCGGCTGAGTAGCAGCCCCAGTTGGATGCGCGCGTCGGTATAGCCTGGATCCAGACCGATGGCTTCGGTGAACTCACGCTGGGCATCACCCGCGCCTCCGGATTGCGCCAGCGCCAGACCGAAGTTGTAGTGGGCCTCGGCCAGGTCAGGATCGATCATTACGGCTTGCCGGAACTCATCCAGCGCGCGGCCGCGATCGTTGGCGCGCCAATAGAGCAGCCCCAGACTGGAGCGCGCCTGGGCATAGTCGGGCTTGATGTCCAACGCTTTTTGGTACGCGGCCAGCGCGTGCGCATCGTCCCCCGCGCGGCCCAACGCGACACCCAGATAATAGTATCCAACCGGCAGTTCCGGACTCTCGTCGATCGATTTCTGAAACAATGCCGCGGCATCGCCGAGCTTCTGCATTTTCAGCGCTTCCACACCTTCGAGGATCAGGCTCTTCGATTCGGCCAGGCGCGTGCGAAACTCGTGCAGCGCCTTCACCTCGCTCAATTCCTTCTGCGCCGCTCCGGTCTGCCCCTGGGAGCGCAGCGCCAGCCCCAGGTTGTAGCGCGCCTTCTCGAAATCGGGCCGCAGCTCGATGGCGCGGCGGAATGCGGAGATCGCGCCTTTCTGATCCTGTGAAGCCTTGAGCTCCAGGCCGAGGTCATATTGCGCCTCCGGATCTTTAGCGTCCGCTTCGATCGCTTTGTGAAACGCGGTAAGCGCGCCCGCGTGATCGTCCTGGCGGCGCAGGGTCACACCAAGGCGGTCATATGCCGCGCCGTACCCCGGATTCAGCTTGACCGCGATGCGAAACTCGGCGGCCGCGGCGGGCAGATTCCCAAGCTGACCCTCGGCCAATCCAAGTTCGAAATGCAGAATCGACAGGCTGGAGCCTGTCCCGCCTTTGGAAGCGATAGCCTGATGCAATTCGTCCGCCGCCGCGGAAGGGTTGGTCTGCTCCAGAAAAATTCGGGCCAGATAGCGGTGCGCTCCGGCGTTGGCTGGATCGAGAGCCACGGCGGCGAGCAGCTCTTTGAGCGCGGCCGACTGATCGTGAAGGTCGTACCAAGCCGCGCCCAGCCCATAATGCGCGTCCGCCCACTTGGGTTTCAGGTCTAGGGCCGCCTGAAACTCCTGGGCGGCCTGCCGTGAATCGCCTTTGTACTTCAGCGCGAGCGCCAGGTTGTAGTGCGTCTCCGCATTGGCCGGCTCAAGCGCCAGCGCCTTGCGGTAATTCTCTATGGCCTGGTCCCAATTTCGGTGAGCGCTAAAGTCGAGCGCCGCTTTGCGGTACCGCTCCGCCTGGCCGGCGGGTGCGGCCAGGAGCAGCAGGAGATAGACCGCGGTCCGCACTAAAAGATAAATTTCGCGCTCACCTGCCCGATGCGCGGATCGCGGGCACTGGTCACCTCGCCGAACTGGCTGCTGCTGTAATTTCCGACCGGGTTGTTGAATTGCGTGTGATTGAAGATATTGAAGAATTCACCGCGAATCAGGAGGGCCATGGATTCTCGAATTTGGATGCTCTTCATCAGCGCGAAATCCGTATTCACTAACCCCGGGCCGGAGAAAAAGCTGCGGTTGGAATCGCCGAACGTTCCTAGCGGGCCGGAAGCGAAGGAAGTGGGCAGAAAGTAGGTATTGGGACCGGTAGGGCCGGAATTCCGGGCGTTCTGAGTCACGACTGGAGCGATAACATCGGGCACGTCGGTGGCGGAGCTTCCGGTAAGCGAGTAATCGCCGGAGCCCTGGCTAATCTGCACGGGAAGGCCGGTGGAGAACCGGGTGATGCCGCTGATGTTCCAGCCTTGAGTCAGGCGCTTAGGCAGGCCGGACAACGCGCGGTCGAACGGGATTGCCCAGTTATAACTGGCCACGAAGTTATTCGTCATGTTAAAGGTGGAGAGCGAGCGGCTGAGCGCATAGTTAGAAAAATTTACCCATTCGCCGAAGCCGGAGGAGTCGTCGATGGACTTGGAGAAGGTGTAGGCTAGCAGGAAAGTCACATCGGCGGCCTTACGCTCCACGGTCGCCTGAAACGCGTTGTAATTTGAGTTAGCGATGTTCGCCGTAAATGTATTACCGGCGCCAAACGCAGGTCCGAGGTTGGTCCGGGTTCCATAGACCTTGGTGCCGTTGGGAAGCTGATAGGTATCCTGCTCGCCATAGGGGACGCAGGCCGGGTTGCTAGCGCCGGTACTCAAATCGACCGCGCCTTCGGCATTGAGCTGCTGGCACAGCGCCGCGTTGCCGGGATTCGCGTCATACTGCGAGATGAGCTTATGACCCTGAGTTCCAACATAGGCCAGAGTCAGCACAGTGGACTTCGAAAGCTCGCGTTGTATCGAGAAATTGTAGTGCTCCGCATAAGGCAACCGGTTATGGATGCTATAACCGGGCGAGTCGGAGATCGGCAAATAGATGGAATAATTCAGCGTCGCATTTGCGGGACTGCCGGGCGTGGGGAAAGTGAAAGGGAAGCGCTGCGTCTGCGAGGTGCCGTCGGCGCGCGTTTCGAATGGCTGGTCGAACATGGTCGGCTGCGGGCTGACCCAATACAGGCCGTAGGGCGCGTCGCCCACCTCATAAAACAGATTCAGGTCCTCGATAGAGGTATAGTAGATGCCATAGGCAGCCCGGATGCTCGTCTTTCCCGGGCCCCCGAAAATCTTACCCAGCGCGCCATCGGTGAAGCCCGGCGAATAAGCTAGGCCCAACCGGGGACCTAAGTTGTCATAGCGCGTAGGGGCCAGTGTGCTGGGAATGCCGGGATCGCCCGGCACCACCCAACCTAACGGAGCGGTGGGGAACTGAGTGGATTGCTCGCCTGGATTGATCGTTTCAATCTTGCCTTGTGTATCATACCAAGGCATGCTCACTTCCCAGCGCAGGCCCAGGTTTAGGGTCAGATTGGGCTTAATCTTCCAGGAGTCCTGGACATATGCGCCGCCGTAGCGGGTGCGGGAATCCAGGAACTGCTGGCTGCACTGGTTATAACTGACCGGCGCGCCGATGAGGAAGTCGGCGAAATCAATGCCTGTTTCGCTGCCGTTGAAACTGAAGTCGCCGTTGGGGGCGCAGGTATTCCGCTCGTTGATTTGCAGATAACGGAATTCGCCCCCAAACTTGAGCGTGTGGGATCCTACAACCTTCGAGAAGCTATCGGAAAACTGCCACGTATTGTCAGGCTGTGTCGTGGTGAGGGTGTTTACGCCGATGGAAAAGTCGTTGAAGTAGATGGGCGGGACAGTTTGCGGGAAGCCTGCCGGCCCGGAGGGGATAATGCCCAGCGTGCCGGGCCCGGTAACGAAACCCAGACTCGACAGATTAGCGAAACTGCCTTCGGGTTTGTTGGTGACAGTAGCGGTGCGGAAAAAGCTTACGCGAAACTCGTTTACCGCGGTCGGCCCAAGGGTTTTGGTGTCGCTCATGACGATTTCCTGGGCGCGCGTGGGCGTTTCGCTGGGGAAGCCGGGCACGCTGGCGGCGGGCAAAGCGTTGTACACAGACGAATTATCGAAGTGATAATAGAAGGACCAGTTGCCGGTCTTCTGATTGTTGAAGTCCACCCGCTCCCCTATTTTGTCGTCCTGCACGGTGTTGCGCTGGCTATCGTCGGAGTACAGGCCGGTGGCGGGGTCCAGATTGGGCAGCGGAATGTAGGGCAGAATTCCGACCGCGGGCTTCGAAAAAGCCGTCTGCGGGATCACACCGCCGGGAAAAACGCAATCCGAGCTCAAAGTACAGCCGGGTAGGCTGTAGGGTTCGCCGGCTGAGACGCCATAGCCCAAGCGCTGGCTGAGGACCTGGGCCCAATAACTGCCCGTAACCGTCATGGGCGTTCCGCCGGCGCTTACGAAGTCCGCCGGGTTGAAGTCGCCGGCCCGTTCGGCGGCAGTGGGCAACTGTACGATGCCGGTGCTGGCGCCTTGCACCTGGCGGGTGCCCTGATAGTCGGTGAACCAGAACAGCCTGTTCTTCAGGAAAGGCCCGCCAGCGGTATAGCCGAACTGGTTGCGCCGCAACTCGGCTTTGCTGGGGTCGAAGAAATTGCGGGCGTCCATGGCGTCGTTGCGCAGAAACTCGAAAGCGTCTCCGTGGAATCCGTTGGTGCCGGACTTGGTGATGGCGTTCATCACCGCGCCGCTGAACTTTCCATATTCGGCGTCGAAGCTGTTGGTGATGAGCCGGAATTCAGCGATGGAGTCCAGGTTGGGAATCAGGCCGGCACCCAGGTTGCGGCCCTCGCTAACATCCCCGCCATTCACCAGGAATGCGTTGGACGTCTCGCGCTGGCCATTCACGGAGACGTTGCCGGGATTGGCGAACATCCCGGAAACTGAGCGGTCACCCGGCACGACGCCGGAGGTAATGGGGACCACCCCGGCCTGCAGGCCGAGCAGGTCGAGATAGCTTCGGCCGTTGAGGGGGAGAGAAAGCATCTTCTGGGACTCGATCACGTCGCCGAGCTGGGTGCTTTCGGTTTCCACCTGAACGGCGCTGGCCTCCACGGAGACCTGATTCTGCACGCTGCCCACATCGAGCGTGATGTCGATGTGCAGTTGGTCGTTCACTTTCACGTCGATATTCGTGGTGGTGAAACGTTCGAAGCCGGACGCTTCGGCCACGACTTTGTATGTGCCGGCGGGGAGCGCCAGAATCCGGTATGTACCATCGGGACCGGAGGCGGCAGGCTTGCTGAAGTTGGTTTCCACGTTGGTAGCCACCACGTGGGCGCCTACAACGACGGCGTTGGTCCGGTCGCGGACGACGCCCAAAATCGATCCGGTCACGTCCGCCCGGACGACGTCCGGCAGCAGAAGCGCGGCAAAGAGCAGCGGCAGAATGCACGTTAAGCGATGGCGGCCTTGCATTTTGAGTCTCCTCCCGAGCGACAGGAGTGACGGGGTCCTGTCGCGGAATGGGTCTAGTATACAACCCTGCGCACCGTTGCGGCAAAGGGCCGAATTCTGCCGTCTGAAATACGTCTATGGGGATAACGGCTGGGCCATTTGAGAACATGACCGAAAGCGCGAGTGCATCGCGGCGGATTTGATCGGCAAGCTGGCCCATCGCGCCGCTATACGCGAGGTGAGAAGGCCCCCCGGGGGCGGTTGGATGCGACAATAAGTGCTGGCAAAGATGGCGAAATCGAGCTCCCGGAAATGTCGTACTTACAAGATAGGCCGAACCGAAACAGTACGACCCGAACCGCCTGGCGGCAAGGACAATCGAACTGTACATCGACGTCTGCGCGATTTATTAGTAATCGCTTTCTTCGTCTTGTGGGGGGTGAGATTGCCCGCCTTTCTGGGGACGTGGCTATACGGTTTGCGCGCCAAAGGCCGGATCCTCCCCGATTGCGGGCCGCATCCGCATCATTGTTCATCATGGCGTTCGGCCGGCTTCAAGTGACTGAACGCGGCATCTGGCAGTACTGCGGGTTGCTCCCGTGGCGCAAGATCGCGTCCTACGGCTGGGCCGATGACAATACTTTGTTACTAACTCCACGGGCCCGGTTTTTGTTCTCCGTGGGGCGTTGCCAGTTTCCGCCGAGCATCGGAACCCAGTAGATAGTCTCTTGTCCAAGTTCTGTCCCGCCGAAGAGAGAAGCGCTGAGAGCGACGGCTACTTTTCCTTGATCTCCATATACCGGTCTACGGGCAGATCCATGTAGCGGTCGACTTGTTTGCTGGGCGCGGGCCAGCGGATTTCAACCCAGTCGACCTTGTTGGCGGAACCCAGCCCCAGGATCTCACGCGGATCGTGGGAAGAAAGATAGCTGCCGCCGGCGTTCTTGAACCGCGCGCGCCGCACGCCGCCGGCCGACCAGGCGATGCGGGCGCCGATGGCATCGCGGTTGGCGCGCGTGCCCACCAGTTTCAGCCCGAGCCAGTGGTTGTCCGCGCCAGCATTATTGTGCAGCAGCAGGGGCGCGCCGCCGTTGACGCCCACGAGCACATCCAAGCGGCCGTCGTTGTCGAAATCGCCCACCGCCAAGCCGCGCCCCGCCAGCATTCCGGTAAACGCCGGTCCCGCCTCCGCGCTGACATCGCGCAGCTTGCCGTGCTCGTTGTGAAAAAGCAGCAGCGGCTCCTTGTATTTCACCTGGTTCGAATACCTTTCGATCATGTCGTCAGGGTGGCCATTGGCGAGGATCAGATCTATGAGCCCGTCGTTGTCGTAGTCGAAGAGCTTCAGCCCCCAGCCGCTGAGCAAGCGGGTGGCCTGCGCCACGCCGTTCGAGAACGCCACATCCGCGAACGTTTCGTCGTGTTGGTTCCGGTACAGCGAGAACATTTCCCGGTCGATGTTGGCCACGAACAGGTCTTCCCAGCCGTCGCCGTCGAAATCCGCGGCGTCCACGCCCATCCCGGAGCGGGGCTGCCCGTTTTCGCTGAAGGCGACTTCGGCCGAAACCCCCACCTCGTCCCATTTGCCATTACCGCGGTTCATGAACAGGAAGTTCTGTACGGTGTCGTTGGCTACGAAAAGATCCATGCGCCCGTCGTTATCGACATCGGTGGCCACCACCCCCAAGCCCTTGCCCAGCGCGCGCTCGATGTCGGTGCCGTGGCTCACCTCGGTGAAGGTACCGTCGCCGTTGTTGCGGTACAGGAAGCTGTGGGTGGGCTTAAACAGGCGCGGGATGCAGTAGTATTTGAGCCCCAGCTTGTTGTCGCCGCAGGAAAAGTGCTGCGTGGCGTAATCGACGAAACTGCATATGAACAGGTCCAGCCGGCCGTCGTTGTTGTAATCGAACCAGGCGGCGCTGGTGGTCCAGCCGGTCATCGCCAGGCCCGACCTTTCGGTGACATCCGTAAATGTGCCGTTGCCATTGTTGCGATACAGAATGGTGCGGCCGTAAGCGGTGACCAACAGATCCGGGAAGCCGTCGTTGTCGTAGTCTCCGGCCGCCACGCCCATGCCGAAGGTGCCGCCGGCGACGCCGGCCTTATCGGTGACGTCGGTAAAGGTGCCATCCCGATTATTCTTGTACAAGGCATTGCGGATGGGCTTGGCGGGGGTGAAAAAATCGCAGGGACCGCTGTTGACTAGGTAGATGTCCATCCAGCCATCGTTGTCGTAATCCAGGAAGGCACACCCCGGTCCCATGCTTTCGGGCAGGTAGCGGTTGGGAGACATGGCGTTGTCATGGACCCAGGTAACGCCGCTGTTCGCCGCCGGGACGCTTTCGAAAATCGGCGGGGCAGCCGCGTCAAGCGTTCGAGTCAGCGGCGACGCGGCGTACCCGGCAGCGGCTATCAGGAAATTTCGGCGGGTGCTGAGAGGCACGTATGGTTTAATTCTATGACAGACGCATACGCGGCCGGGGCGCCCAGGCACGCAACGGCAGACGACACAAAGCGATCGACTGCCCCACTGCAATGCCTTTAGCGCGCTCACTTCGACGTATTCCGCGGCACGTAAGCCGCCGACGGTTGGCCGTCGCTGTTGACCAGCACGAGTCCGGGCATGCCGCCCTGATCGAGCGTCCCCGCCACAATCTGCGTTGGAAAGACGTTGGCGCCGAAGAAGACCGCCGGCGCAAACGTCCCGTCGCCTTTGCCGGGACAGATGGAGAGAAACGCGTCGTTGTTGTTGGAGGACACGATGTCCGGATTCCCATCGCCATTTGAGATCGGCCACCTCCGAGTCCCAGGGCGCGGCATCGGCCGGCAGCCGCAGCTTGGTTTGGGCTGTTGCCGAGTGTAAACAACTGCGCCGGCGGAGCGAAGTTGCCGGTTCCATCTCCCAGCATCACGCCGAGCGACAGCCCGAGAACTGGGGTGTCTGGGCTTGAGCCGCGACGACGGCTAACATTGAGACCCTGGTTATCAGCCGGCAAAACAGATTCGTAACGTTCGTTTGCATGCCTCACACCCTCCTGAGATCAACTCGATTATAGGCGCGCGCGGCGGGCAAACTGGTGTCACTCGTGTAAATAAGATGTAAATCGTACGGCAGTCACTACGAAGCCGCGAATGCATCGTCCAGTAGGTCCATGACTTTCAAGTATGCGGCCCACCGGCGCAGATATTCGCGGTCCAGGCGCTGCCGCTGCACGGCGACGATGCCGCGCACATCGTTCCATTGCCGCTCGGAGACTTCGCCCCCGGCGCGGTACCAGAGCAGCTTCATGAGTAGAGTATCTTCCGCGGTGGAGACGGGCACAGCAAGCGCCCCGCTGCCGAGTACGATGTCTCTTGTCTCACGCCGCGAGAATTGCGATTGCTGGAATAAGTCGGACGATAGCGGGAAGACATCGAACTTATAGCTGCTGGCGAAGTGGATCAGGTTGAAAGGGCGTCCGGAATCGAGTGCATCGGACATCATCCCGGCGTCCGCGTAAAATTCGCCGCGCAGTTCCCGGATAAGGCGTGCGATCTGTTCGGGATGGATATCCGCCACCAGGTCGACATCCAGCGACGTTCTGTAAATACCGTGAATGCCGCTTGCCATCGAACCGCCGATCATATAAGGAATCGCGCCGCGGCGCAGCGCCTCGACCAATGCCTGCAGAGCTTGCCCGAAGTCGCTCACGCGTCCGCGCTCTGCGGGTCCCATCCGTAAACTCGCATCATCGTTTCGCGGTCCAGGTGCCGGGCGGCCGTGCGCAGGAACACCTCGCGCTCGTCGAGGCCGGGATGCTGCCGGCGCACCTCGGCCTCGGCCGTCTCAAACACCATGCGGGTCAGACCGAGCATCCCCTGCACTTTCTCCGACGCGGTCATCCGCCTCTGGCATTCCAGAAACACTTCGAGCGCTCGTGGATCTGTATCGGAATACCAGTCGGACCGCGGCATTAAGCTAATAGTACAACGCCGTCCCGTAAGTGGTGGGGGGCTTGACTTTCGCCGCGAGAAGCGTATACTCCCATCAAATGTGAAAAAGGAGGCGCGTATGGAACGATACAACGATTTCCACTCTCCGGCCGCCGGATCGCTAAAAGGAATGGTCGCCGGTCTGCGCCATGTTGAACACCCACTCTTACGCATCCCGATCTTGCTGAGTGTCGCGCTGGGGGTGGCCTTGGGTATGACGCGATTAGTGATCGCGGTTCGAGAGAACCTACAGTCTTCACCCTCCAGTTTGGGTGCAATACTGTTCCTTGCGGCAATTGTTGGCGGCGCCGCGCTGGTGATCGTTTTGTTCAGTGCGGCAGTCGGGTTCTTCATCGGGTTAGTGCTGGAGGCGGGCTATGGCTGGTTGGCGCACAGGAAGAGGGCGAGCTTAATGCGCTAGTTTTCAATGCGCTGCAACCACAGTGGCCGGGAGCTCAGCTAGGGAGCGACCCGCACGA
>Ga0302325_10010638_pt1 | contig 19922 bp, 21 predicted proteins | sample Palsa_T0_2_FD_201948 | JGI IMG/M metagenome (GOLD analysis project Ga0302325, IMG submission 201948) | Peat permafrost microbial communities from Stordalen Mire near Abisko, Sweden - Palsa_T0_2 | ecosystem: Environmental > Terrestrial > Soil > Palsa > Peat permafrost | place: Sweden: Abisko...
TGATGGCCTCGTCCAGCTTGTCGCCGCCGATGCGCACGCTCTTGGCGTGGACGATGCCGGAGAGCGAGATGACGGCCACGTCGGACGTCCCGCCGCCGATGTCGACAATCATGTTGCCCGAGGGTTCCGTCACCGGCAGGCCAGCGCCGATGGCCGCGGCCATGGGTTGCTCGATGAGGTACACCTCGCGCGCGCCGGCATTCTCCGCGGCCTCGCGCACCGCGCGGCGCTCCACCTCGGTGATGCCGGAGGGGATGCCGATGATGATGCGGGGCCGGACGCCCAGCTTCCGGTTGTGCGCCTTCTCGATGAAGTAGCGCAGCATGGCGGCCGTAATCTCGAAGTCGGCGATGACGCCATCCTTCATCGGCCGGATGGCGACGATGTTGCCCGGCGTGCGCCCGAGCATCTCCTTGGCCTCCTTGCCCACCGCCAGCACGCGCTTGGCGCCGCGGGCGTCCTGCTGCACGGCCACCACCGAGGGCTCGTTGGAGACGATGCCTTCGCCGCGGATGTAGATGAGGGTGTTCGCCGTCCCCAAGTCGATGGCCAAGTCGCGTGAGAAGAGGTTGTGCAACCAGTCGAGCATCTGGGGAGCGTTTCCTAACCGGGCAGTGGGGGCATTCCGCGCGCCGCACAGACGCCGAGGCGCGCAGCGTCACGGGACGCTACCACCCCCGGATTCCGCGGACCTAGGGTCATCCTCGACCGCTTGCTCGGTCGATTTGCGCGCTTGGCTGGGCCGACGGTGCGTCTGTCGGGGCGCCCTTCGAGAGCTGCGGGACGACAGCCGGCACTGTCTGCGCGGGGTGGGCCCGGAAGGCGAACTTGAAGATGGCGTAGAGGGCGCGCACGCCGTCCTTCCAGCCAATCTTCTTGCCTTCCTCGTAGGTGCGCCCGTGGTAGCTGATGGGCACCTCGTAGACGCGGTAGCGGCCGCGGGCAATCTTCGCGGTGATTTCCGGCTCGAAGCCGAAGCGGTCTTCCTCGATGACGATGGACTGGATGACTTCGCGCCGGAAGGCCTTGTAGCAAGTCTCCATGTCCGTGAGGTTGAGGCCGCTGGTCATGTTGGAGAGCGTGGTGAGAAGCCCATTCATCACCGCGTGCCAGTAGAAGAGCACCCGGCGCGGCGAGCCGGTGAAGCGGCTGCCGAAGACGACGTCGGCGTCCCCGCCGGCAATGGGCTGCACCACCCGCGGTATCTCCCGCGGGTCGTACTCCAAATCCGCGTCCTGGACGATGACGATGTCCCCCTTGGCCTCCTGGAAGCCGCGGCGGAGCGCGGCGCCCTTCCCCTGGTTTCTCTCCTGGAAGAAGACCCGCACCCTCGTCTCATTCTGCGGCTCGGCGCTTCCCAGGGCAGCAAGGCCCTCGGCCTCGAGGCGCTTGAGAAGCTGCCGGCTACCGTCCGTGGAGCAGTCATCGACGATGACCAGCTCCTTGCGCATGTCCACCGCCACCACCCGGCGCAGAAGCTCGGCCAGCGTCCCCATCTCGTTGTAGACGGGGATGACGAGGGAGATGACGGGCGAGGGTGGCGGTAGGGGTGGGATGCTTCTCTCCAGCCGACTTGGAAAGCGGCGATGGCGGGCGGGGCGGCCTGTGAAAAACGACTTCTACCAATGAAACCATGGAAGTGCTCAACGCCTCCACCGTACGTCCTCCGGCAGTTTCCCTACCCGGCCAAAGGCCTGGACGTCGCGGGCGGCCGGATGGCCTACGTCGAGGTGGGCAGCGGGCGGCCCGTCGTCTTCGTCCATGGAAACCCCACCTGGGGCTTCCTCTGGCGAAAGGTGATGGCGGAACTCTCGGGGCAGCCCTTGCGGCTTCTCGCGCCGGACCTCCTCGGCTTCGGCCGCAGCAGCAAGCCCAGCCACTGGCGCTGGCACAGCGTGGAGGCGCACGGGCGGGCCCTCCTCGAGTGGATGGGCGCGCTCGACGTCAGGGACGCTGTCCTGGTGGTGCAGGACTGGGGCGGCCCCTTGGGGGTGTGGGCGGCGGAGAAGGCCCCGGGAAGGGTGTCTGCCTTGTGCTTCCTCAACACCGCCGTCGTCCTGCCCGCGCGCTGGGGTGGCACCACCTTCCACCGCCTGGCGCGGCTTTCTCTTGTGAGTGACGTGGCCTTTCGCCTCCTCGGCTTTCCGCTGCGGCAGCTGCACCGCGTCCAGGCAAACCCGGCCAGCATGAGAGGGGACGTCGCCCGGGCCTACCGGTGGCCTTTTTCGCGCCTTCTGGACCGGGCCGGGCCGCTGGCCTTCGCGCGCATGGTGCCGGACGGGCCTCACCACCCCTCGGTGAAGCCCATGCAAGCGGTGGAGGCCTTCGTCCGCAGCTTTGTGGGGCCGGTGGAGCTCGTCTGGGGGGTGAAGGACCCCATTCTCGGCCGGGCGCTGAAGCGCCACCGGGCGGCGCTGCCCCGGGCCCGCGTCACGGAGGTGGACGCGGGGCACTTCCTGCAGGAAGAAGCAGCCGGGGCCATCGCCGAGGCGGTGCGGCGGCTGGCCGGGTTGTCCGTCTGACGAGGAAAGGACGTCTCGCCGTGGACGTTGCCATGCTCGAGTCGCGCGTCTCGTCGGCCTACGCCGACCGCGCCCTGTTGACGGACCCTGCCACGCGCAGCGCGGTGCTTCTCACGCTGGCCGCCCTGGACAGGGGAGACTTGCGCGTGGCGGAGAAGCAGGGCGGGGCCTGGGTGACGCACGCCTGGGTGAAGCAGGCCATCCTCCTCTACTTCACCCTGGCCGAGATGCGGGTGATGCACGTCGGGCCCTTCGAGTTTCACGACAAGGTGCCCCTCAAGAAGGACCTCGCCGCCGCCGGCGTGCGGCTCGTCCCGCCGGGCGTCATCCGCTACGGCGCGCACGTCGAGGCCGGGGCGGTGGTGATGCCGGCCTACGTCAACATCGGCGCCCGGGTGGGGACGGGGACGCTGGTGGACACCTGGGCCACGGTGGGCTCCTGCGCCCAGGTGGGCAATAACGTTCACCTCTCCGGAGGCGTGGGCCTCGGCGGGGTGCTCGAGCCACCCTCGGCGACGCCCGTCATCATCGAGGACGGTGCCTTCATCGGCAGCCGCTCGGTGGTGGTGGAGGGCGTCCTCGTCGAGGAGGAGGCAGTCCTTGGCGCCAACGTCGTCCTCACCGCCACCACCCGCATTGTCGACGTCAGCGGGCCCACGGCCCGCGAGTACCGGGGCCGTGTCCCGGCCCGCAGCGTCGTCATTCCCGGGACTGTCCCCAGGGACTTCCCGGCCGGGACGTACGGCGTCCCGTGCGCGCTCATCATCGGCCAGCGCTCGGCCAGCACCGACAGGAAGACGTCCCTCGAGGCGGCGCTGCGCGATTTCGCCGTCCCGGGTTGAGGTAGCCTCCTGCGCCCATGGACGGCAGCAATGCCGGTTGACGCCGACGCGCTCGCGCGCACCACCCTCTCGCTGTGCGGCATTTCCAGCCCCACCGGCGACGAGGCGGCGCTCGCGGACCACGTCCAGGGCTGGGCCAGGACGCTGTGGCGCCCCGAGGAGGTGAAGCGGGTGGGCCACAGCTTCGTCCTCGGCAAGCGCGAGGACAGCCGGCCCACGGTGGCGCTCTTCGGGCACCTGGACACCGTCCCCGCCCACCCCGACTCAGGCCCGCCGCGGCGCGATGGCGACCGGCTGTACGGCACCGGCGCGAGCGACATGAAGGGCGGCGTGGCGGTGATGATGGCGCTGGCCGAGTCCCTGCCGCTTGAGGCACTTCCGGAAAACCTCCTCCTCGTCCTCTACGAGCGCGAGGAGGGCCCCTACGCCGAGAGCGGCCTACTGCCCCTCTTCGCGGCAGTGCCGGCGCTTCGGAAGGTGCGCTTCGGGGTGGCCCTCGAGCCGACGGATGGCGAGGTGCAAGTCGGCTGCGTCGGAAGCCTCCAGGCCACGCTTCGCTTCCGGGGGAAGGCGGCGCACGCCGCCCGGCCCTGGCAGGGCAGGAATGCGCTGCACCTGGCCGGGCCCTTTCTCGCGGAGCTTTTGGCGCTGCAGCCGCGCGACGTCCTCAGCGAGGGCTTCCTCTTCCGGGAAGTCTTCACCGCCACCGTGGGACAGGGAGGACGGGCGCGCAACGTCGTCCCGGACGTCTTCACCCTCAACGTCAACGTCCGCTTCGCGCCGGGCCGGACGGCCGAGGACGCCGAGGCCGAGTTGCGTCGCCTGGTGGCTGGCCGGGCCGAGGTGGAGGTGACGGACCGCGCCCCCTCCGCCCCGGTGTGTGCCCAAAACCCCTTCTTCCACCGCCTCCTTCGGGCCACCTCGGGCACGGCCACCGCCAAGCAGGCCTGGACGGACGTGGCCAGACTCGCCCAGGAGGGCGTGGAGGCCGTCAACTTCGGCCCCGGGGAGACGGCCCAGGCGCACCAGGCGCACGAGAGTGCCTCGGTGTCGGCGCTCCTCTCTGCCTACAATGCGCTGGCCGCGTTTCTCTCCAGCGGCTAGGACGAAGGACGGGGTGCAGGCAGCCCCACACGGCGAAAGGGTGTACCCATCCGTCGGGCCCGGTTGGCTCGTAACCTCTGGTTGAAGCGATGGCTCCCCCCCCCCACCCGAAGGAGGCGCTCGTCCTCCACGCGCTCGACGCGACGTCGCCTCTGCCCGAGGAGGTGCGGACGCACCTCGTGTCCTGCGAGACGTGCGCCGCCTGGGCCAAGGAGCTCGACGGCGCGGCGGCGCAGCTTGTCCGCACCGCGGCGCCCTCCCCGGCGCCGGACAAGGTGCTGGCCGCGGTGCGGGAGGCCATGACGGGCCCGCGCCGGCTGGAGCGCTTCGTCGGCCGGGTGGCCACCTTTCTCGACATCGACGAGGGCGCTGCGCGGGCCCTCCTGGCGGGCGTGGACACCGCCGAGGACTGGCTCACGGCGGAGGGCATTTCCGTCCGTCCTGCGCCCACCGGGCCACGTGCCAAGGAGGCGCTGGCCACCCTGTGCCGCATCCAGCCGGGCGCGGGGCTCGATGACCACGAGCACGAGGCGCCGGAGGACAGCCTGGTGCTGGAGGGCGGCTTCCGCGACAGCGAAGGCCACGAGCTCTGGCCGGGCGATGCCCTCACCATGCCGGCCGGGAGCCACCATGCGCTGACGGCACTGCCGGGCGTGCCCTGCCTGTGCCTGGTGCTGGCCCGCGTCCCCTGAAGAGGCAAACCCTCAGGCGAAGCGTTCCACCTGGGCGGCGAGCGCCGTGTCCCTCTGGGTGAGGCCGTGGGCGTCGTGGGTGGTGAGTCCCAGCGTCACCTGGTTGTAGCGGATGTCGATGTCGGGGTGGTGGTCCGCCGCCTCGGCGGCGTCGGCCACCTTGTTGACGAAGGCCATGCCGGCGCGGAAGTCGGCGAAGGCGAACGTCTTCTTGAGCTCGCCCTTCTCCAGCGCCCAGCCAGGCCACTTCTGGAGAAAGGCAGCCACCTCGGCGTCGGCAAGCTTCGTCTTGTCGCGACCCATGCGTTCCTCCCGTGTTGCTACTCGTCAGGCACGCTCGACGGCCTGCCGCCAGCGAGCCATGGCCTCGGCGCGGGCCTCCGGCGTCGTCTTGGGCTTGAAAGTCCGTTCCGCCTTCCACGCGTCGCGGATTTCCTCGAGCGTCGCCCACTGCCCAAGCCCGAGGCCGGCGAGGAGGGCCGCCCCCAGCGAGGTGGTCTCGAGGTTTCTCGGCCGCACCACCGGCACGTCGAGGATGTCGGCCTGCATCTGAAGCAGGAGGTCATTGGCCGCCGCGCCACCGTCCACCTTGAAGAGGGGGATGGCCTGCCCGCTGTCCTTGCGCATGGCCTCGGCCAGGTCCGCCGTCTGCAGCGCGATGCCTTCCAGCACCGCCCGGGCGATGTGGGCGGACGTGGTGCTTCTGTCCATCCCCATGAGGAGGCCGCGCGCCTCCGGACGCCACTGCGGAGCGCCCAGGCCGGCCAGGGCGGGGACGAAGGTGACGCCTCCGGTGTCCGGCACCTGGCGCGCGAGGTCCTCCACCTTGCGCGCCTTGCGGATGAGGCCGAGGCCGTCGCGGAGCCACTGCACCGCGGCGCCGGCGACGAAGCTCGAGCCCTCCAGGGCATAGGTGGTGACGCCCGCCAGGCGCCAGGCCACGGTGGTGAGCAACCCCTGGTGGCTCTGCACCGGCACGGGCCCGGTATTCATGAGGAGGAAGGCGCCCGTGCCGTAGGTGCACTTGGACTCGCCGGGAAGGAAGCAGGCCTGGCCGAAGAGGGCCGCCTGCTGGTCGCCGGCCATGCCGGAGATGGGAATCCCATCCGGGAGGACGCCCACCCCCTTGGTGACGCCGTACACCTCGGCGCACCCCTTCACCTCGGGCAGGACGGCGCGCGGCACGTTGAAGAGGGCGCACAGGCTGTCGTCCCAGGCATTCTGGTGGATGTCGTAGAGGAGGGTCCGGCTGGCGTTACTGGCGTCGGTGACGTGGGCCGCGCCGCCGGTGAAGCGAAAGACGAGCCAGCTGTCGATGGTGCCGAAACAGAGCTCGCCGGCATCGGCCTTGGCGCGGGCGCCCTCCACGTTGTCCAGAAGCCAGGCCAGCTTGGTGGCGCTGAAGTAGGGGTCGAGGACGAGGCCCGTCTTGGCCCGCACGCGCTCCTCCTCGCCGCGGGCCTTGAGGGCCGCGCAGACGTCGGCCGTGCGCCGGTCCTGCCAGACGATGGCGCGGTGGACGGGCTTTCCATTGTCGCGGCGCCAGAGGCCCGTCGTCTCGCGCTGGTTGGTGATGCCGATGGCCGACACCCAGGAGGGGTCGATGCCGGCGTCCTTCAGCCCCTTGGCGATGCAGCGCTCCACCGAGTGCCAGATGGCGTCGAGGTCGTGCTCCACCCAGCCGGGCTGGGGGAAGACTTGCGGAAACTCGCGGTAGGCCTGCCCGGAGACTTTGAGCCTGTCATCGAGCACCGTCACGTGCGTGCCGGTGGTGCCCTGGTCGACGGCGAGAATGTAGCGCCGCTTGGCCATGCGTCTCTTCCTCTCCCCCCTCGCCCCACCTCTTTGGGGGGAAACAAAAGGGGGCGGGCGACCCTATCCCGTCGGCGCCCCGCTATCGAGCGTGCGTGCGCGACGCAGAAAGGCGAGGACTTCCTGCTGCAGCACCCCGCGCCCCTCGTCGCGCGGCATGATGTGGGCGCCCTCGTCGAGCTCGATGAAGCGCACGCTCCGGGCATGGGTGAGCTGCCGGCTGAGCTCCCGGGCCCCCTCCACGTCCACGACGTGGTCCTGACGCGCGACGACGAGCAGGACGGGCGCCTGCACGCTCCTGGCGCTGGCCCGGGCCAGGTCCTGCACGTCCCACAAATCCCGGAGCCTCCTCGTCGGCCAGGCAGCCAGCACCGGGGCGGCGGCGCGGGCCAAAGGGTCGAGGAGGTCCGTCGTCGACTTGTGCACCCAAGGGTGCAGCTTTTCGACAAGGGCCAGCGAGAGGGGCCGCAAGGCCCGCAACCCGCGGGTGAGCCGGGCCTTGAAGCGGACGGCCGGCGCGAGCCCCACCAGGGCCTGGACGCGGTCCGGGTGCCGGGCGGCGAGCACCACCGCCAGGAGCGCTCCCATGGAGAGTCCCACCACCGCCACCCGGGGTTCGCGAAAGGCGGCCAGTCCCTCTTCGCAGGCGGCCAGCCAGTCGCCGGCGCCGGCGGAAAGCATCGCCTCGGGCGTCGTCCCGTGGCCCGGGAGGCGGAGGCCGCGGACGCGGAAACCTCCCGCCGCCAGCGCCTCCCCCAGCGGCCGGACGTCCCAGGGCGTCCCGGTGAAGCCATGCACCAGGAGGCAGGCGCCGGGGCCCACCCCGAGCTCGAAGGCGGCGGTGAGGCTCGTGTCCAGGGGAGGGCCCCCGGACAAACCCCCCCTGGCACCTGCGCCCACCGGGGCGGTATGCACACTCGCCATGGCCGACCCCAAGGTGCCCGAGACCGCGCTGCAGATCCAGATCGACGAGGCCGTGGCCCACGGCATCTACGCCAACATGGCGCTGGTGAACCACACCGACGCCGAATTCACCCTGGACTTCATCTACGTCCAGCCGCAGCAGCCGAAGGCCGCGGTGCGGGCGCGGATTATTACGAGCCCCCGGCACATGAAGCGGCTCCTCCTGGCGATGCAGGACAACCTCTCCAAGTACGAGGCACGCTTCGGCGTGGTGGAGATGTCGACGCCGGACCTCCCGGTGCACTGACAAGGGAAGCCGCCTCGCCCACCCCTCTGGCCGGTAAGGTGTCGCGCTTGGTGAAGACTCTCCAGGACTTGGGCCCGAGGATGCAGTCCTTCGTGGAAGGGCTCCAGGAGGAGGTGTGCCGGGCGCTCGAGGCGCAGGACGGCGCGGGGCGCTTCCAGGAGGACGTCTGGGAGCGGCCGGGCGGTGGGGGAGGGCGGACGCGCGTTCTCGAGGAGGGGGCCGTCTTCGAGAAGGCCGCGGTGAATGTCTCCTCGGTGTGGGGCGAGCTCGACGAGGCCTTCGCCCAGAGGCTGGGCGGCGACGGGCGGGACTTCTTCGCCACCGGCCTCAGCCTGATTCTTCACCCAAGAAGCCCGCTCGTCCCCACCGTGCACGCCAACTTCCGCTTCATCCAGCACGGGGCGAAGGCCTGGTTTGGAGGCGGGGCGGACCTCACGCCGCACTACCTCTTCGACGAGGACGCCGAGCACTTCCACCGCACGCTGCGGAGGGTGTGCGAGCGGCACGAGGTGGGCTCCTACGCCCGCTTCAAGGCGGCCGCCGACAGCTACTTCTGGCTTCCTCACCGCGGCGAGGCGCGCGGCGTGGGGGGCATCTTCTTCGAGGACACCGGCCGGGAGCCGGAGGCGGAGTTTGCCTTCGTGACGGACTGCGGGCGGGCGTTTCTTTCCGCCTACCTCCCCATCCTCGAGCGTCGGAAGGGGCTTCCCTTCAGCGCCGCGCAGAGGGCCTGGGCGGAGGTGCGCCGGGGCCGGTACGTGGAATTCAACCTCCTCCAGGACAGAGGGACGCTCTTCGGGCTCAAGACGGGCGGACGGGTGGAGAGCATCCTCGTCTCCCTGCCGCCCCGGGTGCGCTGGGTGTACGAGCGCGAGCCCGAGCCGGGCAGCGAGGAGGCCCGGCTCGTGGAGGTGCTGCGCCACCCCCGGCCCTGGGCCTAGCAGGCGCGCCCGAGCCTGGACGCGAGGGGGACGGGCTCCTGTAAGGTGGGCTGCCCTTGCCGACCGACGACCTCACGCTCGTCCGCCGCGCCCGCTCCGGCGACCAGCGGGCCTTCGGCCTGCTCGTCGAGCGCTACCAGAAGAAGGTGTACGCCGTCGCCCTGGGGATGGTGAAGGACCCCGAGGAGGCCCTCGACGTCTCCCAGGAGGCCTTCGTCAAGGTGCACCGCTACCTGGACCGCTTCAAGGGAGACTCGAGCTTCTACACGTGGCTGTACCGCATCACCACCAACACCTGCATCGACGTGCTGCGGCGACGGGGCGTCAACAGCTCCGACTCGGTGGAGTACGACGACACGGTGCAGATGGACCTCTCCGAGGCCAGCCTCGGGCTCTTGAGTAGCCAGGTGGACACGAGTCCCGCGCGGTCCGCGCTTCGGCGCGAGCTCGGCGAGAAGCTGGAGGAGGCGCTGGCCCAGCTGCCCGAGAAGCACCGGGCCATCCTGCTTCTGCGGGAGCTGGAGGGCATGTCCTACGAGGACCTGGCCCGGACGCTCGAAATCCCCAAGGGCACCGTCATGTCCCGCCTCTTCCATGCCCGGTCCAAGGTGCAGAGGCTCCTCTCGCGCTACCTCGACGACGAGCCCGGCAGGCCCCACCCCAAGGTGCCCAAGAAAGGAGGCCAGGGCAGCGAATAAAAGGCGAGGTGCTCTCGTCCGCCTGTCCCTGGAAGCCCCTCATGCCCGTCCCTCACTGCACATCCGTCCAGGAGCTGTCCGCCCACCTCGACGGAGAGCTCTCCCCCCAGGCGCGCGTCGCCCTGGAGGCTCACCTCGCGAGCTGCCCTGCTTGCACGGCACGGCTTCTGGGCCTGCGCGCGGTGGGCGTGGCCCTGCGGCGGCGCTACGAGGCCGAGGCGGAGGCCAGGGACATGTCCGGCTTCACCGCCTCCGTCCTGGCCCGCCTCAAGCCGTACCGTCCCTCCCTCTCCGAGCGGCTCTCCGTGGCCTGGGAGGAGTGGCGGACGCACCGGCCGGGCACTCTCTTTGGGGGGATGGGCCTCACCGCGGCCGCCGTCCTGGCGGTGCTGCTCCTCCCCCAGCCGCCGAAGCCCGAGGCGGTGGCCGACGCCGGCGGGCAAAACCCCAGCGTCGAGGCCATCTCCACCGACGAGCAGTCGCACATCGCCCCGGTGGTGCTGAAGACGGAAGGCGGAGATGCCATCATCTGGCTGGTGGACCATCCGGACCGGCCAAGCCTCAGCCTGGGGAGTGACGCCTCGACGCCGGACGTGGCGCCGCCCACGCCGGCCCGTCCCAAGGGAGGCGAGCTGTGACCGTCCGTGTCCGGTCCCTTCTCCTCGCCGCCTGTCTCACCGCCCTGCCCGCCGTCGCTGAAAACCACGTCGCCCTCCTGGCCGAAGTCGTCCAGGCCACCAACGACGCCACCGGGGTGGACCCGGGCCTGGAGAGAATGCGGGAGCAGTTCGCCAAGAGTGGCATCACCTACAAGTCCTACCGCCGCCTGTCGCACGAGCAGCTGCAGCTGGCCGCGGGAAAGCCGGCCGAGGTGAGGCTGCCCAACGCCAAGACGGCCACCCTCACCCTCCTCTCGGTGAAGGGAAGCCAGTCGCAGGTGTCCGTCTCGCTGCCGCCGTTGCAAACCACCTACACCCTGGGGCGCGAGGGCTCCGTGTACCTGCAGGCTGGCCCGCACGCCAACGGCGTCCTCATCCTCGTCCTCACGCCTTCCGCCGGCTGACGCAAAAGCCGCGCCCGCATTAAAGGGAGGGCCCATGTGCACCCTCCTCGCCGTCGTCCCCGCACCGGGCGGCGTCTTGCAAGTGGCCAGTAACCGCGACGAGTTTCTCGTCCGGCCTGCCTTGCCGCCCACGCGCTGGCCAGGCCAGCCCGCTGTCCTGGCACCGAGGGACGTCCAGGCCGGCGGCACCTGGCTGGGCGTCAACGCCCACCGCCTCTTCGTCGGCGTCACCAACCGGCACGGGGCCGCCCGCGACGAGAGGCGTGCCTCGCGCGGGCAGCTGGTGGCAGAGGCCCTGCGGGAGGCCTCCGTGGAGGCGCTCCACGGGCGGCTCTCCGGCCTCGGGCCTTCCGTCTACAACCCCTTTCACCTCTTCTACGCCGATGCGGCGGGCCACGCCGGGCTGACGGTGTGCGACGGGACGCGCCTCACCCAGCGCTGGTTACCGCCCGGGCTTCACGTCCTCACCGAGAGAAGCTTCGGGGCCGGGGACGACGGGCCCAGGGTGGCCCGCGCCGAGGACAGCCTGGCCGCCGGTGGCGGGCACCTCAGCCTCGCGGCGTGGAAGGAGGTGCTGAGGGCCCATGGCGCCAGGGACGTGCGCGACGGCACCTGCATCCATGCGCCGGAGGTGGGGTACGGGACGCGCTCGTCGTTTGTCCTCCAGCTGTCGGCCGACTGCAGAGAGGACGCGTGCGCCTGGACGGAGGGCCCTCCCTGCACCTCGCCCTGGGTGGATGGAAGTGGGCTCCTGAAAGCGGTGCTCGGCTGCTAGAAAGCATGGCGGCCCACCCTTGACTCCACCGCCTCCTCCCAGAGGGACACAAGTCCGGCTGTTTCCCCGCGACGGCGCGCCGGCCTGGAAGTCGGCGGAGATTGTCGGCTGGAAGCCGGACTTCTCCCACGACGCCTACTACTTCCTCATCTCCACCAAGTGGCCGGTGCTGCTGCTCTGCTTCATGGGCGTCTTCCTCGGGGCCAATGCCCTGTTTGGCGAGCTCTACGCGCTCAGCGGTGGGGTGCTGCGCGCGCGGCCGGGAAGCTTCATCGACGGCTTCTTCTTCAGCGTGGAGACGATGGGCACCATCGGCTACGGGGAGATGACGCCGCGCTCCGGGGTGGCCCACCTCCTCGTCACCCTGGAGTCGATGTTCAGCATGCTGTTTCTGGCGGTGGTGACGGGCCTCGTCTTCGCGAAGTTCAGCCGTCCCAGGGCCCGGGTGGCCTTCAGCAACGTGGCGGTGGTGGCCCCGAGAAACGGCGTGCCGACGCTGATGTTTCGGGTGGCCAACGAGCGCGCCAACCACATCGTCGAGGCGCAGCTGCGGGTGACGGCGATGGCCAACGAGGTGACGCTGGAGGGCGAGCGGCTGCGGCGGATGACGGACTTGCCGCTCCTGCGGGACCGCTCCAGCGCCTTCATCCTCACCTGGACGGCGATGCATGCCTTGGGCGAGGAGAGCCCGCTGTACGGGGCGACGCGCGCGCTCCTCGAGGACCGCCAGGCGGAAGTCCTCGTCACCTTCACCGGCTACGACGCCACGCTGGCCCAAACCATCCACGCCCGCTACAGCTACGTGGCCGACGAAATCCTCTTCAACCACCGCTTCGTGGACATCATCACCGTGCTTCCGGATGGGACGCGGCGCATCGACTTCAACCGCTTCCACGAGACGCAGGCCCTGCCGCCACCGCCCGCGAAGTGAAGGGCCCTCTTCTGCCCCTTCAGGGCGCCACGGGCGCGCCCGAAGGCGGCTGGACGTGCACTGCGCGGGCATAGGCCATGCGGAAGCCGAGGCGGGCCGCGTTGCGCTCGGTGGGCTGCCCGGGATGCGAGACGATGGTGGCCAGGGCGCTTCCGAGCGCGCGGGCGCGCTCTAGCCGCGCGGCGATGAGGGCCTGGTGGATGCCACGTCTGCGGAAGGCGGGAAGCACCGACGTCCCGAAGAGGGGCCGTCAGGCGGCGGCGGGTGGCGCAACCCCCGGCGCCCACCACCTGCCCGTCCAGCCTCGCCAGGTAGCAGTCATAGCCCACGAGGTGGGGCGCCTTGAGGCTTGCCGCCAGGAAGGCCGCGGGCAGCGTCTCGCCCTCCTTCACGAAGCCGCTTGCGGAGACATGGACGTAGGCCTCCACCGCCCGGGCGTCGGTGGAAGAGATGCGCTCCACCACCAGCCCCTCTGGTAGGCCCTCAGGCCCCGGGGGCTGGCCTCTGGGCCTGGACGCGTCCGCTTCCTCGAGCTCCGCGACGAGGACGTGCTCCAGCTCCCGGAGGTGAAAGCCCGCGCCGTCCAGCGCCTTGAGAAGCGAGGGGTGGACGAAGGGGCACACCTCCACCTGCGGCGTCACCCCGCGGCCTTGGAAGAAGGCGGAGATGAGACGGGCCGTGTCCTCCGGCACCTCGCCCGAAAGGCCCAGCCCGCAGGCCTTGTTGACGAAGGCGCCCGCGCCGCCAAACGTCATCCACCCGTCCGCGACGGGGCGCGCGACGGTGGAGAGCTCCACCATCGCCTCGGCCTGGGCGCGCTCGAAACTCGACGCCAGCGAGGCGACGTCCACGGCGGCCATGGGGCACTCGACAAGGGGGGCAGCACCGCCCGGGAGGTGACAGGCGGTGCCCAGCGACAGCCGACGTTTCAGAAGGCGGCTAGCAGTCGAAGTAGAGCGCGTACTCCATGGGGTGCGGACGCAGCCGCACCGCATTGAGCTCGCGCTCGGTCTTCTGGTGAATCCAGGTGTCGATGACGTCGGTGGTGAAGACGTCGCCCTTGAGGAGGAACTTGTGGTCCTTCTTCAGGCAGTCCAGCGCCTCCTCCAGGCTGCCCGGCATCTTCGGGACGTCCTTCAGCTCCTCGGGCGTGAGGCCGTAGATGTCCTTGTCCAGCGGGTCCCCGGGGTCAATCTTGTTCTCCACCCCGTCGAGGCCGGCCATCAGCTGCGCGGCGAAGGCCAGGTAGGGGTTGCAGCTCGGGTCCGGGCTGCGGAACTCGAGGCGCTTGGCCTTCGGGCTCGGGCTGTACATGGGGATGCGGATGGAGGCGCTCCGGTTCCGGCTCGAGTAGGCGAGGTTGACGGGCGCCTCGAAGCCCGGCACCAGCCGCTTGTAGCTGTTGGTGGTGGGGTTACAGAGGGCGGCCAGCGCGCGGGCGTGCTTGAGGATGCCGCCGATGTAGTGCAGCGCCATCTCCGAGAGGCCGGCGTAGCCGTCTCCGGCGAAGAGCGGCTTGCCATTCTTCCACAGCGACTGGTGGGTGTGCATGCCGCTGCCGTTGTCGCCGAAGAGGGGCTTGGGCATGAAGGTGGCCGTCTTGCCGTTGCGCCAGGCGACGTTCTTGACGATGTGCTTGAACCAGCTGAGCTGGTCGGCGCACTTCACGAGGGTGTTGAAGCGGAAGTCGATTTCGGCCTGGCCGGCGGTGGCCACCTCGTGGTGCTGCCGCTCCACCTCGATGCCCACCGCCGCCAGCACCAGGCACATCTCGGTGCGGATGTCGTTCTGGCTGTCGAGCGGGGAGACGGGGAAGTAGCCCTCCTTGTGGCGGATTTTGTAGCCGCGGTTTCCGCCGTCCTCCTCGCGTCCGGTGCTCCAGGCACCCTCGCTGGAGCCAATCTCGTAGAAGGCGCTGTTCACCTTGTTGTCGAAGCGCACCGAGTCGAAGACGAAGAATTCCGCCTCCGGCCCGAAGTAGGCGGTGTCGGCCACGCCGGTGGAGCGGAGGTACTTCTCGGCCTTGAGCGCGATGTTGCGCGGGTCGCGCCCGTAGGCTTCCTTGGTGATGGGGTCAGCGATGGTGCAGATGATGCTGAGGGTGGCGTCCTTGGTGAAGGGGTCCATCACCGCGGTGGTGGGGTCGGGCATCACCAGCATGTCCGAGGCGTGAATCTCCGCCCAGCCGCGGATGGAGGAGCCGTCGAAGCCCAGGCCTTCCTCGAAAATCTCTTCCTTCAGCTCGTGGAGGGGCACGGTGAAGTGCTGCCAGGTGCCGATGAAGTCCATGAACTTGAGGTCGACCATCACTGCGCCACGGTCTTTGGCCAGAGCCAGAACTTCCTTCGGTTTCATCGACGCCTCGCCTCCAGAAAAAAAGTGTGTGCCTACCCGCCCCCGACACCGGCTTGTGGGCATGTAGCCTCAAGGCGCCGGAAAAAGAAACGAGGAACGACAGGCCTGTGCCCGGGCCCGAAGAAGCGTGCCTTCTTGCAGAGCCGCCGGGCCCCTCCGTCCCGTCGCGGGGCCTGCCTCCCAACGTTTGCGCGGGGTTAGCCTTCGAGGGTCTCGGTTGAAACGGCCAGGCGAGGGCCCTACCATTTGGGTTGGCACCTGAATGGAAGACCTGAACGAGCGCGCGCGCTCTGTACTGCATGCCGTGATTCGCGAGTACATCGCGACCGGCGGTCCGGTGGGGAGCCACCAGCTGGCCCGGACGCAGTTTGACGTCTCCAGCGCCACGCTTCGCAACGTCATGTCGGACCTGGAGGCGCTCGGGTACCTGGCCAAGCCGCACACCTCCGCCGGCCGCGTCCCCACCGGGCGCGCCTACCGCTTCTACGTCGACACCCTGATGCAGCTGCGCCAGCCGCTCCCCCGGGACCGGGAGCTCATCCAGCGCGGCATCCCGGCCGGGGCCGGGCTCGAGGAGTCGCTCCAGGAGGCAAGCCGCGTCCTGCACTTCCTCACCCGCCACGCCTGCGTGGTGGTGGCGCCAAGGCCCTCGGCGGGCGTCTTTCACCGGATTGAATTCGTGAGGCTTCGCGACAACCGGGTGCTGGCCATCCTGGTGGGGCGCGACGGGCAGGTCCTCAACAAGCCCTTGAGTCTCGACGTTCAGATGTCCGAGGCCGAGCTGGCCCGCGCCAGCAACTACCTCTCGGAGCTTCTGCACGAGGTGCCCTTCGAGGGCCTTCGGGAGCGCATCCTCGCCGAGCAGGCCCAGGAGCAGGCGCTCTACGATGCGCTCCAGGCCAAGGCCCTGAAGCTCGGGCTCGCGGCGGCGGAGCTGAATGCGCCGGACCGCGTCCACATCGAGGGGACGGGCTCCTTCCTCGAGTCCCCGGAGTTTGCCGACGTGGAGCGCATGCGCTCGCTCTTCCGCGCACTGGACGAGAAGAGCAAGCTCGTGGCGCTCCTCGACCGCGTGCAGCTGGCGGGGGAGATGCAGATTTTCATCGGCAACGAGAGTGAGTTCTCCTCCGCCGGCGACGTCACCGTGGTGGCCAGCCCCTATGGCAGCGAGGACCGCAACCTGGGCACGGTGGGCGTCATCGGCCCGACGAGGATGAATTACTCCCGCGTCATCCCCCTCGTGCAATTCACGGCACAGACGCTGCGCCAGGTCCTGGACCAGGGTTAGGGAGAGACTTCCCCATGGACACCGTCGCGCTCCGTCCGGCCCAGCGGCCGCTGCTTCACCTCGGCCTGTTCCTTCTCACCCTCCTCACCACCTTCGAGGTGTTTCTCTCCGACCAGACGTCCGGGGACTGGAACCGAGCCAACATCTCCGGCGCGGTGGCCTTCAGCCTGTGCCTGGTGGCCATCCTCGGAAGCCACGAGATGGGCCACTGGCTCCTCGCCCGGCGGCACGGGGTGGATGCCTCGTTGCCGTACTTCATCCCCTTGCCCCACTTCGGCTTCGGCACGCTGGGGGCCGTCATCCGGATTCGCAGCCGCATCCCCAGCCGCAACGCGCTGGTGGACATCGGTGCCGCCGGTCCTTTGGCAGGCTTCCTCGTCGCCGTCCCCATCCTCGTGTGGGGGTACGCCCACGCCCAAGTCATCGACGTGCCCATCAGCCTCTCCAGCTTTCCTCCGCCGGAGTCGGCGCTGGGCGCCCTCGGGCTTCTCCTTGGCCCGGCCCCGCACATCCTCGCCCAGAGTTTCGGGGACAACCTCCTGACGCTGCTCATCCAGCAGCTGGTGGTGGGCACCCTCCCGGCGGGCAAGGACGTGGTGGCCAACCCCTTCATCGTCGCCGGGTGGTTTGGCTGCATCGTCACCACCCTCAACCTCTTTCCCATCGGGCAGCTCGACGGGGGACACCTGGCCTTCGCCAACCTCGGCGGCCGCGCCGTCGGGGTGGGGAAGGTGGCCGCGGTGTGCCTCCTCCTCCTCGTGCTCTTCTTCAACCTCTCCTGGCTTCTGTGGATGCTGGTGGTGACGATTGCCGTCGGGTTCCGGCACCCGGATGTTGAGCGTCCGGAGGAGGCGCTCGACAGCCGGCGCGTCCTCATCTGCGTCGCCTGCGCGGTGGTCTTCGTCCTCTGCCTCACGCCGTCGCCGGTGCGTCTGTTGCTCGCGCCCCCCTGAGGGGCCGGTGTGCTTAGCTGGCGTCCGCGCTTGGCCATGAATGGGCTCTGTACCGCATGCAAAAAGCCGGTGGAGGTTTTGGACTTCCGTCTCGGCGAGGGCATCGTCGTCGTGCGCTGCACGGCGTGCGGGAAGCAGCAGCGTCTCGCCCTCTCCGAGGCCAGTGGCCCGGAGGCGCCAGCACCCGGCCCACAGCCGGCAGCGCCTCTGGCCGTCACCGCCCAGCCCCCAGCGCCGAGTCCCGCCCCAGCCCCTTCCGGCCAGGCCATCGAGCCGCTCTTCGAGCCGCCGAGTGGCTTCTGCAGAAAGTGCGTGGCCCCGCGTGTCCCCGGGGCCAAGAGCTGCCCGTCCTGTGGCCTCGTCTTCGCCAATGCACCGGCCACGCGGCTTCAGCCCTCGGCGGGGTTGATGGCGGCCTACCGGGCGCTCGCCGCGCGCTGGGGCGAGGCCAAGGAGCACCTCCGCTTCCTCCACTTCGCCCAAGCCAGCGGTGAGCTGGCCATGGCCGGGCGGCTGTACCGCATCCGGCTGGCGCAATCGCCCAGCGACGCGGTGGCCCGTTCCTCGCTCGAGGCGACGGTGAAGATGGCGTCGGCCCCGGTGAATGTCGCCACCATCCGCAACACCAAGGAGCCGGAGGCGGTGCCGGGCCGCCGGAAGAAGTACATCATGGTGGCCATCACCCTCCTCGGCCCGAGTCTCCTCTTCGCCCTCTTCCGGTTTTTCGGAGGAGGGCATTGACGGACTCGGTGGAGGCGCTCCTCGGCCCAGGGGGCCGGCTCTCCAGAGTCCTTCCCGGCTGGGAGAGTCGCCCGGAGCAGCTGGCGCTGGCCCGGGAGGTGGAGCGGGCCTTCGCCGAGCGCCGCGTCCTGGTGGCCGAGGCCGGGACGGGCACCGGAAAGACGCTGGCCTACCTCGTTCCGGCGGCCCTCAGCGGCAGAAAAGTCGTCATCTCCACCGCCACCAAGACGCTGCAGGACCAGCTCTTCCACAAGGACTTGCCCCTGCTTCGCGACGGCCTCGGGCTGGACGTCCGGGCCACCCTGGTGAAGGGGCGCGCCAACTACCTTTGCCTGCAGCGGCTGGAGCGCGTGGAGCGGGAGCCCTCGCTTCTCGGCCCGGGCGCCGACGAGGCCTGGGACCAGCTTCACCGCTGGGCGGCGCGCACCGAAACCGGGGACCGGGCGGAGCTACAGCTTCCGGACGACTTCGCCGGCTGGCCGCGGCTGTCCACCACCCGGGAGACGTGCCTCGGGGCGCGCTGCCCTTTGCACGAGGCCTGCTTCGTCACGCGGCTGCGGGCGCGCGCCGAGGCCTCGGACATCCTCGTCGTCAACCACGCCCTCTTCTTCGCGGACCTGGCGCTGCGCACCTCGCGCGGAAACGGCGAGGGCGTCCTGCCGCGCTACGACGCCGTCGTCTTCGACGAGGCCCACGCGCTCGAGGACGCGGCCACCGAGTACTTCGGGGTGGGCGTCAGTAGCTTCCGCTTCGAGGACTTGGCCCGCGACGCCCAGGTGGCGCTCGAGCCCCTGGATGAGCGGGCGGGGATGCTGGCTGCCCTGGCGCTGAAGGTGCGCTCGCAGGCCGAGTCCCTCTTCAATAGCGCGCCGCGAGCGCTGGGCCTTCTGTCCGAGTCCGCCATCCGCCTCACGCCCGTGCTGTTGCGCCCCTTGGGACGGCAGCTGGAGGAGGTGCTGGAGGGACTCCAGGCACTCTCCGCCTTCGCCGCCGGCGCCGAGGAGGTGGAGCTCCAGTCCCTGCAGAGGCGGGCCACGGAGCTCGCCGCCGAGCTCGACTTCGTCCGCCGGGCGGACTCCCAGGACCACGTCTACTGGGCGGAGGGACGGGGCCGCGGTGTCGCGCTGCGGGCGGCGCCCATCTCGGTGGCCGAGGCGCTGCGGGAGAAGCTGTACGGCACGGTGGACACCCTCGTCTTCACCTCCGCCACGCTGCGCGCCGGAAACTCCTTCTCCTACTTCTGCCGCCGCCTCGGGCTGCTCGACGACGAGGGAGAGCCGAGCCACCCCCTCACCCAGCTTTCCGTCCCATCGTCCTTCGACTACCGGGAGCAGGCGGCGCTGTACTTGCCCAACCACCTGCCCGAGCCCAACGCCCCGGGCTTCGTCGAGTCGGTGGCCGAGGAGGTGCTGGCCCTCACCGAGCTCACCGGCGGCCGCGCCTTCGTCCTCTTCACCTCGCTGCGCAACATGGACGCGGTGCACGCCCGCCTGGTGGACCGCCTTGTGTGGCCGGTGCTGAAGCAGGGCGATGGCCCGAAGCACGTCCTCCTGGAGGCCTTTCGCGCCGAGCCCTCCGTCCTCTTCGCCTCGCACAGCTTCTGGGAGGGGGTGGACGTCCCCGGGGAGGCGCTCTCCCTGGTGGTGATGGACAAGCTGCCCTTCGCCTCCCCCGGCCATCCCCTCACCGCGGCCCGCATCGAGCAGCTGTCGGCGAGGGGCGAGGAGCCCTTCTCCGCCTACCAGCTTCCCGAGGCGGCGCTGGCGCTGCGTCAGGGTTTCGGCCGTCTCATACGTTCCCGGGCGGACCGCGGCATCGTCGCCCTCCTCGACGTCCGCGTCACGAGGCGTGCCTACGGGCGGCTTCTCTTGCAGTCCCTGCCCCCGGCCCGGCGCTTCCGGACGCTGGAGCCCCTCGGGGCCTGGTTTTCCTCGGCCACGCACGAAGCCGTCGCCCGAAGGACGGGCGGCTAGGGGCCGCTACACCTCCGGCATG
>Ga0302325_10010639_pt1 | contig 19920 bp, 20 predicted proteins | sample Palsa_T0_2_FD_201948 | JGI IMG/M metagenome (GOLD analysis project Ga0302325, IMG submission 201948) | Peat permafrost microbial communities from Stordalen Mire near Abisko, Sweden - Palsa_T0_2 | ecosystem: Environmental > Terrestrial > Soil > Palsa > Peat permafrost | place: Sweden: Abisko...
TTCTCGTCGCCCCCGGGTGGTGGGGGGGGGTCCCTGCGGGGGGGGGCTTGCTGGGCGGGCGGGGCCGGCGTTTTTCTACCCCCCCCACCCCCCCCCCAACGCCGCAGACGCCCCTTCCAGAGCCAACCCTTCGGGAGCGGACACGCGGAGTCCTCAGACAGGCTCCTTAGTGAACGGGTGCAGCGGGCGGCGGCTGAGTTGCCGGCGCCTGCGCCGGCGGCGGTGCGAAATCCACTGAAGGTGGTTTGGAAATCGCTGCTTCGTTCTCGACTGAAAAATTAGCCTTGGTCTTATAGCCAAACATCATCGCCGTCAGATTCGACGGAAAGGAACGGATCGCGAGATTGTAGGTCTGCACGGACTGGATGTAGCGATTGCGGGCCACGGTAATGCGGTTCTCCGTTCCTTCCAGTTGCGCCTGCAGATCGCGGAAATTCTGATCGGACTTCAACTGCGGATAATTTTCCGTCACCACCAAGAGCCGGGACAAGGCGCTGGTCAGCTGCGACTGAGCGGCTTGAAACTTGGCCATCGCAGCCGCGTCGTTGACCAGTTCCGGTGTCGCCTGAATGGAGCCGACTTTTGCCCGGGCCTCAGTGACACCTAACAATACGGTTTGCTCCTGGGCCGCATAGCCCTGGACGGTTTTCACCAAATTGGGGATGAGGTCGGCGCGCCGTTGGTATTGATTGAGTACTTCGGACCAGGCGGCTTTGGTCTGTTCATCCGTCGTCTGGATGGTGTTATAGCCGCACCCCGATAAAAAGAGTCCTGCAACCGCAACCAAAGCAAGCGCAAATTTACCCATCTTCCCCTCCTGCCCTTTGTGCTTGGGCGTTGGGCGAAGTCTACCACTTGCTAAAAAAAAGCCCCGAGTGTTAGCTCGGGGCATGAGAGGCGGACTTCAATGAAGGGAAGTAAAGCCCGCTAGGGGATCGGTTGCCGTCAGTGCAATTGGTGCCACTGCAGGACTTGGATGTCGGTCTCCTCGAGATCAAAGCTGCGCGCCAACATGCGTGCGATTTCTCGATCGCCTTCTACACTTGCCGCTTGGCCGAGCAGTTCGACGACGCCCCGATATTCGTTGTACTCGATGGCGTCTTCCGATTGCGCGATAAAGTGGGTGTAGTATTTAGCGCTCATGGGTGAGAGCTTATGACTCGGGCCTGCCGCAATCTGTGAGCAACTGCTCAGTCGGCTGTAATCCCTCACGAACCAATTCACGTCCTTGAAACGTCTCACAAAGATTATTGCACCGTGTCAAGATATCGCCCGCCCACACCGCCCGGTTCCAAATACATCACTCCGGAAGGCGCCAAGCGGTTGCAGGACGAGCTTGATCAGCTTTGGCACGAGGAACGGCCGCGAGTGACTCAAGCAGTCTCCGAGGCTGCCGCGCAAGGAGATCGCTCGGAGAATGCCGAATACACCTACGGCAAAAAGCGCCTGCACGAAATAGACCGGCGCGTGCGCTTCCTGCGCAAAAGGCTCGAGGGAATGACCATTATTGACCCTCTGGCCGGTCTCGCGCGCCGCGATCCAAAACGCGTGTATTTCGGAGCCTGGGTGCAGATCGAAAACACCGCCGGCGTCCTACGCTGGCACCGGATCGTCGGCCCCGACGAATTCGATCTGGAGAGCAACTACGTCAGCATGGACTCCCCGTTGGGACGCAGCCTCATGGGTAAGGGCGAGGGTGATGAGGTCACTGTCGAGCTGCCCGGAGGCGCGGCCACCTTCACGGTGGCCGCTGTCAGCTATGCGCTCAAACCACCCGAATGTTCTTGAATTGCCAGGGATCCGATCGATCGAGGTCTTCGGCAAACAGCTCGCCGCGCTCATACAAGGGCGTCCAGTCGGTGTACTTGCCCACCACCGGCCCTAGATAGGGCAGGCAAATCTGCAACGGGCGCTGGAAGTCCATGTCATCCGGTTCCACCACACCGCGGTTCGGATTCTCCATCGCCCAGATCATGCCGGCGAGCGCCGCCGCTGTGACCTGCAAGCTGGTCGCGCTGTTGTAAGGGGCCAGGGCGCGCGCCTCGCCGATGGACAGTTGCGAACCGTACCAGTAGGCATTTTTCGCGTGACCTGCGAGCAGCACGCCGAGTTCGTCGATACCCTCCGTGATCTCGCCCATCATGATCCGCTTGCGATCCTGCAGGTGCCAATTGCGGCCGGCCAATTCGTGCACCGACAACACGGCATTGTCGCTCGGGTGGTAGGCATAGTGACTCGTGGGCCGGTAGACCACACGCTCCGCGTCCATCACGGTGTAGTAGTCGGCCAAGGAAATCGCTTCCGAATGCGTGATGAGGAATCCGTGAAAGTATCCTGCCGCCGGCGTCCACGTGCGCACACGGGTGCTGGCCCCCGGCCGATTCAAGTAGATGGCGCAGCGCGAGCCGGCTTTGTGCCGCCCTCCGTCGACCGGAAAATGCTTCTCGTGCGTGCCCCACCCCAGTTCCGCGGGCTGCGCGCCTTCGCTTACAAACCCGTCGACCGACCACGTATTCACGAATTCGTTGGGCTGCTTCGGAACATTGGCAACCTGGGTGTCGCGTTCAGCCACATGGATGACCTTGATACCTAACGATTGCGCGAGCGCCGCCCAGCCGGCGCGGTCTTGCGGAACACCGATGTGCACGCCCGTGTCCTTGGCAATGTTCAACAGCGCCTGTTTGACCAAGTGCGACACCAAGCCGGGATTGGCGCCATGCGTGAGGACCGCCGTCGGCGCCTTCTCATGCCCCTTGCGCAGTCGCAAAGCGTCCAGGCGCATGGCGTAATTGCTGCGCGCTTCGACCGGCATGTTGGGGTCCGTGTAGCCGCCAGCCCATGGTTCGATGCAGGTGTCCAGATACAGGGCGCCGCGTTCACGCGCCAATTGCACCAGCGCCACGCTTGATACATCCACCGACAAATTCAACAGGAAATCGCCCGCGCCGAGCGCGGGCTCCAGAACCTGGCGGTAGTTCTCGGGCGTCAGCGCTGTCTTGACGAATTTCACGCCAAATTCCTGGGCTTCCGAGTTGCCCTTGTCTTCGGCCGTAACGATGGTGATGCGATCCGCCGAAGTGCCGATGTGACGCAAGATCAAAGGCAAGATTCCCTGTCCGATGCTGCCGAAACCGACCATGACGATCCTGCCCGCGAATTTCACATGCACTTCGTGTGTGCTCATAACGTTTCTGCCATGTTGTTTTCCCTAAAATTGATTAAGTGTCGCGCCAGTGAGGCGGATAGGTACGATCGTACCCAGGAAGCGACTCGATGCGATGAATCCAGCGCGCCAATGCGGGGTAGTTGCGCTCCATGGGCAGGAAGCGCGCGCCGAGTTCGGCCGCGGCGCTGCGATTCAACGCCCGCCGCAGTATCTGGATCCAGGGGAAAATCACCATGTCGAGCGCGGAATAATTCGCGCCAACGATCCATTCCTCCTTGCTCAAACGCCCTTCGATCGTGCGCGCCTCGCGCCCCACCAGGTGCATGGCATCGGTGAGGTTGTCGATATCCGCGGCGACCTGGTCGGCGAAGACGGCGCCGACGATTTTCTGCACCGAAGGCTCCGCATAGGCCTGAAACTCGCAGATGACGCGCATGATGACGCCGGCCTCTTCCGGTGTAAGCCCAAAAATGGGCGGCTGCGGATACTTCAGGTCCAGGTAGTAGAGAATGGCCACCGACTCGAACACCACGTAGTCGCCGTCCTTGAGGACTGGCACGCGGCCGCGCGGATTCATCTTCAGCATCTGCGGCGATTGATGCTCCTGCTTGTCGAAATGCAGCAGCTGCGACTCGTATTGCAGCCCCTTGTGCTCCAGCGCCAGGAGGACCCGCCACGAGAAGGGACTGCCGCTACCCCAATAGAGTGTGAGTGCCATAACCGTGGATTGTAGCGGATGAACTTCACCCAGGAGCCTCGCTGAATACTCAGACAGGCTCCGTGCATCGCGCTAAGCTCGATTGGTGACGTTTACCACCTTAATCGCCGCCGCTGTCCTTCGCGACTTGGTGGGCCGGCCTGACATCGCGGTCATTGATTGCCGCTTCGATCTGATGAACCCCGCCGGCGGTCGCCGCGCATATCTTGAGGGGCACATCCCCGGAGCGCGCTATGCCGACCTCAATATGGATTTGTCGGCCCCAATTACAGCGACGTCGGGGCGGCATCCGCTGCCTACTCCAGCCGATGTCGCGCGCACGCTTGCTCGCTTAGGGGTTGGCCACACTACGCAGGTCGTTGCTTATGACGATAGCGCCGGCGCTTTCGCCGCAAGGGCCTGGTGGATGCTGCGATGGGTGGGCCACACCGCGGTGGCCGTGTTGGACGGCGGTATCAAGGCATGGGTGAGCGAGGGCGGCGCGTTGGAATCGGGGCAGGAAAAGCCCTTGGCCGAAGCGGCCGGCAGACCTTATTTATCCGCGCAAGCCAATTCGGCGGCGGTGCTCGGGACAGCAGAACTCGAGCAGCGCTTGTCGGACCCTGCGTTTCTGTTGATCGATGCTCGCGCTGGCGAACGCTATGCCGGGACAGTCGAGCCCATCGATGCGGTCGCCGGCCATATCAAGGGCGCGGTGAATCATCCTTTTTCAACCGATCTCGCCGCCGACGGACGGTTCCTGCCGGCCCCGGTGTTGCGCCAGGGGTGGGAAAGGCAGCTGGCCGGCCGAAGCCCGACGCAGGTGGCCGCCATGTGCGGCTCAGGGGTTACGGCATGCCACAATTTGCTCAGCTTGGAGGTAGCGGGCTTCAGCGGCGCAAAGCTCTATGCCGGCTCGTGGAGCGAATGGATCCGTGATCCGCATCGGCCCATCGCCCGAGGCGCTTAAGCCCGAGTCGCTTAGCCCGTCATTTACATGCAGCCACAATTTGCTATCGTGCGCGCCTCATGAACACGCCCGCGAAAGTGCTTAGCGCCCCGAACCATGTCTGGAAGATCGCCGAGTCGCTCGACCTGTATCAGGTTGAGGCTTGGGGCAAGGGCTACTTTTCAATCAACGCGCACGGCCATGTGGTCATCCGCCCGAACCTCGACGCGAGCCGCGAAATCGATCTATACGATGTGGTTCAGGGCCTCAAGGCGCGGGATCTGCATACTCCGGTGGTCATTCGCTTCTCCGATATTCTGGCGCACCGCCTGCGTCATCTTGCTGACGCTTTCGCGACCGCCATTTCGGAAAACGACTACAAGAATCGCTATGCCGCGGTGTTCCCCATCAAGGTCAACCAGCAACGGCTCGTGGTCGAAGAGGTCTACCGCTACGGCAAGGAATTTGGATTCGGTCTCGAGGTCGGTTCCAAACCGGAACTGCTGGCGGTCATGTCCATTACCGAAAATGCACCCGAGCGGCTGGTGGTGTGCAACGGCTTCAAGGACGACAGTTATATCGAAGCGGTCATCATCGCCACCAAACTCGGCCGCACCATCATTCCCGTGGTCGAAAACTTCGAGGAAATTCACCTGATCCTGAAGCACGCCGAAAAGTATGGCGTGCGGCCCAAGATCGGAGTGCGGGTCAAGCTGGCAAGCGAGGGCGCCGGACGCTGGCGCGAGTCTGCGGGCGAGAAGTCCAAATTTGGTTTGTTTATCAGCGAAATTCTGGATCTTTACGCGCTGCTGAAGGAGCGCAATATGCTCGATTGCCTGCAGCTGGTGCACTGCCATCCAGGCAGTCAGCTGCAGGACATCCGACGTGTCAAGGATGCCATCAACGAGCTGGCGCATGTGTACGCCGAGCTCAAGATCATGGGCGCTGGGCTCAAGTACATAGATATTGGCGGCGGCTTGGGCGTGGACTACGACGGCAGCGGGACCAACTACGAGTCCTCGATGAACTACACGCTCAACGAATACGCCGGCGACGTGGTGTATCGAATCAAGAGCGTTTGCGATGCACGCGACGTGCCGCACCCCATGATCGTGAGCGAATCGGGCCGCGCCATCGCCGCCCACCACAGCCTGTTGGTGTTCGATATCTTGGGCTCCTCCAAGCTCGACCAATTCAAGGTGTCCGGCCGCCCCGAAGAGGATTATCTGGGAACCGAAGAATTGCCGCAGCCGGTGCTCGATTTGTTCGATAGCTACCGATCGGTCAATGAGCGGCGCCTGGTGGAGTGTTATCACGATGCATTGCAGGCGCGCGAGCAGGCGCTGCAAATGTTCAACTTGGGCTATTTGAGCCTCGAGTTTCGGGGATTGGCGGAAAGGCTCTATTGGGCCACCTGCGCCAGGATCCGTGATTACTGCCGCAAGCTCGATCGGGTTCCCGAAGAGCTGGACAACATCGAGGACATGCTGAGCGATATCTATTTCTGTAATTTTTCCATATTCCAATCACTGCCGGACAGCTGGGCCATCGGCCAGGTGTTTCCCATCATGCCCATTCAGCGTCTGGCGGAACGACCGACGCGCAATGCTGTGCTGGCCGACATTACCTGCGATTCGGACGGCAAAATCGACAAGTTCGTGCATCCGCGGATCACCAAACGCACCTTGGAGGTGCATGAACTGAACCCCGGCGAACCTTACTATCTTGCGGCGTTTCTGGTGGGGGCCTATCAGGAAACACTGGGTGATTTGCATAATCTGTTCGGCGACACGCACGTGGTACACATTCGCCTGCAGGATGACGGCGGCTGGTGGATCGAGGAAATCGTCAAAGGCGATACGGCCAATAAGGTGCTCGAGTACATGGAGTACGACACCGATGAGCTGTACCCCGGGATCGCCCGCGACTGCGAACGGGCAGTCCAGGAAGGGCGGATGTCCCTGAGCGAGGCGCAAGCGGTCAAGCGCTTTTACGAAAACGAACTCAACGGATATGCGTATCTCGAGGTCGAATAACGCGCCTTTCCCACTGGTTTATCCCGCGTTTGCCAACAATTATCTCAAAGGGTAGCATCGGCCATTAGGTCGATTCCCTAATGCAAATTAGTGCACGGCCGATGGTACAGACCTCGATGCTGCGACTCGCGCGGGTGTCTGGATGTTGAAACCGCGTGCGAGTGGGATGACCGCGAGACACGCACCAGTCAGTGAGATTAGTTGAATGACGACGATCTATGTTGGCAACCTGCCATTCACCGCGACCGAAGACGAAGTGCGTGCGATCTTCGAGCGCCACGGCAAAGTGGAATCCGTCAAACTCATCAATGATCGGGAGACCGGGCGTCCGCGCGGATTCGCGTTCGTCGACATGGCTGCCGGTGAAGCGCAAAACGCCATCCAGCAGACCAATGGCTTCCAGATGGGCGGTCGACCCCTGCGCGTGAATGAAGCACAGGAACGCGCTCCGCGTAAACCCGGTGGTGGTGGCGGCGGCGGCGGGGGTGGCGGTGGTGGTGGTGGAGGCGGCGGATCACGCCGCTGGTAAGCGCCGACAAATAGCGACGCTACCTGAGGAGCCTGTCGGAGAGGCTTCTAGGCACTCACCACATTTCTTTGAGCTGCGCGACGACGTCGACGGTCGTCGTATCGCTGGCTTTTAGGCTTTCGACTCCGATGCTGGTTCGGATTGAAATCTTTTCCATTGTATCCAATACCTTGTCGCTCATGAAGCGGCTTTTGGCGCCGTACACATGGGCGTCGCCATTCTTCGCCTGCTGGGTGACGGCATACTTAAGCGGCGCGCACAGATGCAATTCGTTGCGCGCGCGGGTCATGGCCACGTAAAGCAGGCGGCGTTCTTCCTCGATCATCTCCGGCTTGCCGGTCGAAAATTCCGACGGGAAGTTTCCGTCCGACACATTGAGTACATACACGATGTCCCACTCCTGGCCTTTCGCGGAGTGAATCGTCGATAAGATCACGAAGTCCTCGTCCTTCGAAGCTCCCTGCGATTGATCGCTCGAAGCCACCGGCGGATCCAAGGTCAGTTCCGTCAAGAACCGCTCGCGGTTGGGCTGCTGCACGGCGAGGGTCTCCAGCTGTTCCAGATCGCCCATGCGGGTCCAGCCCGCATCATAGATTCGTTCCAGCTGCGGCTTGTACCAGTCCTTCACCAGGCCGACCTGACCGGCCCAGGGCGTTGCCGGATCGGCGAGCTTCTCGAACAGGTTGCAAAATCGCTTCCAATCCATTTTTACGCCCTGCGGCGCGTCATAATCCGCGAGCGCTTTGGCCTCGAATCCGCGCGCCTCGAAATGCGCCAGCGCCTCTTTCGCATTCGCGGGACCGAAGCCGGGATGCAGCTTCAGCACTCGAAATCCCGCCACGGAGTTGCGCGGATTGTCGGCCCATCGCAGCACCGACATCATGTCTTTCACGTGCGCCGCTTCCAGGAATTTTAGTCCGCCGTATTTCACGAAGGGAATGTTCTTCTTGGCGAGTTCGACCTCGAGCACATCGCTGTGATGAGAGCTGCGGAACAGAATCGCGTGGCGCTTCAAGGAACCACCGATCTCGCGCGTGTGCAAAATCTTGCCGCAGATGTATTCGGCTTGCGCCTGCGCATCGTCCAATGCCACGTAGAAGGGCTTCTGCGGCGATTGGCGAGTGCCCAGCAGTGTTTTGCGATGCTGACGCGCGCCATCGGCCATCAGGGCGTTGGCGCAATCCAGCACCTGCTGCGTCGACCGATAATTCTGCGCCAGCACGACGACATCGGCTTTCGGCTTGTATCGATCGGCGAAGCCGAGAATATTCTCCACGGCGGCGGCTCGGAACGAGTAGATCGCCTGCGCATCGTCGCCCACCACCGTAATGCCTTTGCCATCCGGCTTGAGCGCGTGAATGATGTCGCCCTGCAGGCTGCTGGTGTCTTGGTACTCATCGACCAGCACATGGTCGAAATTTTTCGACAGGCTCTGCGCCAACGCAGGTGTTTGCATCATCACATGCCAGTAAAGCAACAGGTCATCGAAATCCAAGCCGCGATTTTTTTGTTTGCGGCCCACGTATTCGCGATACAAACGCGTGAGGTCTGCTTCCCATTCGAGACACCACGGAAATTGCTCCTCGAGGGTTTGCTTTAGCGACAGCCGGGTGTTGACCCGATACGAATAAATCGCGAGGCAGGTGTCCTTGCGCGGAAAACGCTTCGGTCTGCCGGAGAAGCCCAATTCGGTGCGAATGACATCCATGAGATCCGCGGCGTCGGAGCGATCCAGCACCGTGAAATTCGGATCAAGTCCAAGATGCTTGGCGTAGAGCCGTAAAATGCGGCTGCCCACCGAATGGAAGGTCCCGCTCCAAGTCAAACGGGAGACGACGCTGCGGTCGCCGCCCTTGCCGCGATCCGACAGCACTTCCGCGACAACGTTCTGCGCGCGCTTGATCATTTCCTGCGCGGCGCGGCGCGTGAACGTCAGCATCATGATGCGCGAGGGATCGGTGCCGTTCAGCACGAGGTGCGCGGTTCGATGCGCCAAGGTGTTGGTCTTACCGGTTCCTGCGCCGGCCAAAATAAGCAAGGGGCCGGCGGTTACACCCTTCTCTGGAACGACAGTGCCAAATGTAACAGCGCGGCGCTGACCGGGATTCAGCGCGTCAAATGCGTTTGCCTTCACTTTCATCATGGGCGTGCAGTACTGTACGTATATCCAGAGTGAGACGCAATACTAAGTAAACTGCGTGGAGCATCGCGCTTCGGCCGGCAATGCGCGAGGAGACAGATCACACACTCGCGCGACTTTCGGCGATGATTCCCTCAATCTTTGGGCCTTTCGGAAGGAATTCATGCAGAAACCTCAGGTTGTCGCCAGCATCCCGGCGCACAACGGCCGCGTCATCCAAGTATCAACCGAGCGCCTGCGCTACTCGAACGGCCGCGAGTACGACAACGACCATGTGCGCCATCCGGGCGCCGCCGCAGTGGTTGCGGTCGACGGCGCGAATCGGGTTTGCGTAGTGCGTCAATATCGGCATGGCGTCCAGGACTTTTTGTGGGAGATTCCTGCGGGCAAACTCGACGCCGGCGAGCGCCCGGAGATTTGCGCCGTGCGCGAACTGCAGGAGGAGACCGGTATATCGGCGAATCGCTGGACTTCGTTGGGACTTTACATACCGGCGCCGGCCATATTCACTGAGCTGATCCACCTGTATCTGGCGCGCGATCTTAAGGTTGGCGCGGCCAGTCCGGATGCGGACGAGGAATTGGACCTTAAGTGGCTGCCGCTGGATCAAGCCGTCAACCATGTCCTCACGGGCGAGTGGAATGACGGCAAAACGGCCATGGCGCTGTGGCGGGCTCAATACCAGCTGCAAATGTGACGCTGCACGCCTTGTAAATGTGACCTTGCGCCGCTTTTAGAGGGCTCTGTCTTGACTTAACTTCTGCATCGCCTAAAAAGGTAGCGTGAGCAATGAGAAGTCAAAACCCGTCGCCCAGCCCGCCCCCGGCGCGGCCAGTTCGCCGTCCTCGAAGAATGGGACCGGCGACAAATCCACCGGCCGCGTCAAATTCGACGAGCGCGGTAACGCCGTGTGGGAGTGGCAGGTAGAGACCGGCGCCTTCGGGGTTGAGGTCTCCACGCAACGGCTGCAAAAGCTCGAGCATCCGGCCTTGTCGATTGCCGACGATGCGCCGACGCCTTTCGAGACCGTGCGTGCAAACCCGTTGGGCACGAAAAAGGGCTACGATCCTTACGACAGCGGCAGGCTTGCTAAGAAGCCGCCGCCGGCGAAAAAGGACCTGCGCCGCTTGAGCGAATCGCTGAAATTGAAAAAGCAGGCTGAATCCAACAAGGATGAAGAGCCTCAGGAATGAATCGATGAGTTCTGTCGAGACGCGCCCGCGGCGTATTGTTATCGCGCCCCCGCCCACGCGCCCTGGTTTGCGCGCCATGCTATTGGACGTGGAATGCGCCGAGAATGAAGAGGTCTTGTGGCTATGGACCGACACGGATGCCGGCAGCGTGGTCTCGGGTTACCAAGTGGTGCCGCGGGACTCAGGCTAGTGCGTGGCGCAACTTCGCAGAGTGTCTTAAGCGATAAAAACTGCGCAACTCGCGCACCATCGCCTCGATCTTAGGCCTTCCCCGGTTCACGAAGCGGCGTTCCAGGCGCCGGCAATAGCGCGCGGCGAGAGCGTGCGCGGTACGGTAGCGTTCATATTGATCGGGCTCCAGCCGCGCATCGAAGCTGACACGATCAAACAGGCGTGCATGCACTTGCGCCGGGTAGGACTGACCCCCCTGTTGCCCGGCCAAGAGAAAAATTGTTACCGCGTATTTGTCCACCTCGGCCTGCGTTTCGAGCTCCAGCAGCGACACCGGCATGTCGCGCTCCAGCCCCCACGTCGAATAGACGAAATGGCTCACGCCCTCGAGCGCCGTGCAGTAATCCGCCAGATTTCCTTCGGTCAGCGCGCGATGCGGATCCGCCGCCTCCAAACGGCTCAAGAGTTCCGGATCAAGATACAGCGCCACGCCGGCGCTAGCGCCGTCCGTCGTTTCCGCCAGAAGCAATTCTTCTTCCAGCGTGCGCCGTTCATTCGTCGATGCGCCGATGGCACGCCGATCTGTGATGAGAAAATCGTATACATCGTGGGACAGTTCGACATCGTACAGGCGTCCCAGCAGCGTCTGCAGGCGGCGTAATACCACGGATAACTCCTAATGCTCGCGACGCGCGCCCGCGGCCGTGACCGGCTGCACGCCGAGTTGGCGCAGCAAGCCTTGCGCTCGCGGACTGCCGGTTTTCATCCATATTTCGTAGAGGCGCAGGATGTCGGCGTCCGTGTACTGATAGGACATGTCGCTCACTTCATTCAGCGCATCGACCAGGCCGTGAAATTGTTGCGCTAGCTGCGCGTAAACGGCTGCGACACAGCGTCCCGACATGGTCCGCTGCATGGTATCGGCCAGAGAGCTGTAGGCGTTCCCGCCCATCGCGATGTGATAGTCGATGTCGATCAGCTTGCGCGCGAAGCTGCGCGCGAAGAATCCCGCGATGAATAGCGAAACATCGCCGAGCCGCTGCAGGCCGCGGTGCCGGGCGCTCGCGCTCGGCGCCTCCAGCGCATCCGCCAGCATGTGGGCCAAGGGTTTGATACGCAGGCCGTCCGGGGTGCGCTCGTACAGCGCGTCGGCCCGAGAAAACATCGTGAGCAGATTGACGACGTATTGTTCGGCCTGTTCATCGATGTCCAGATGCTGGTGCTCGCTCGCGGTGTGAAACGCGTCACGAAAAAATTCGCGCAGCGAACTTACCGCAACCAGAGAACCTGCCGTCATCGCTTGCATATGGCATCCCTTTTTCGGACTGACACCATCCTATCGACTACGCTACGCTGAAGTGAATGTAAAAAGCGCGAACTGCAGTCAGAAAATGCCTATTTTTTAGGCATTTCGCAATCAGCAGTCGCATGCGTAGGCTGCTAACGGCTTATGTGCATCGTGACGGTGCTAGGTAATTTCTTCGAGCGACAAGATGGTGCGCGGAGGAGGCGGCAGCTGCGCGGGCCAGGACTTACCGTCACGATTGAGCCATACCGCTTGCATGCCCGCTTGGGCCGCGCCCATGACATCGAGATGCGGGTCATCGCCGATGTGCAGCACCTGCCCCGCCTCGACGCGGGCTTCATGGAGTAAACGAGCGAAGATGCGGATGTCGGGCTTGGGGGCGCCGGCGGAAATCGCGGTGATGTGGCCTTCGAACCAATGCGCGATCCCGCAGCGCTTCAAGTCCGCATTGCCGTTGCTGAGCGCGAACAATCGGTAGCGCTCGCTCAAGCGCTTGAGCGCGTGCTCGACCTCGTCGTAGAGCTGCACTCGATTGCGCGCGGCGTAGAACACCTCGAATGCCTCATCGGCATGGATGCCGGAGTGTCCGCCTGCAGCAAACATTTCCGTCAAGGCGCGATGGCGCAGGAATGTCATGTCGTGGCTGCGCTCGGGGAATTGCGCCGCAATTCGCGCGCGCATCGCGCGTAGCGATTCTCGGTCCTGGCCGCGCATCACCTGCGGATGTCGTTCGCGCAGCCAGGCGAGCATCGCCGCTTCGGCGCCGAGCATGACGGGCTCCACCGCCCACAGCGTGTCGTCCAAATCAAAACTCAAAACCAAGGGATCGTTCATTGCTGAATATTAGCCCTGTTAGAATCCCGCCATGAGCACTCTACTGATCGGCAGCAAGAACTACTCCAGCTGGTCGCTGCGGTCCTGGCTATTCTTGCGCAAAGCGGCGTTTAAATTCACGGAACAAATCGTGCATTTCGATGCAAGCGACTATCAGGCGCAGATCGCCGCACTATCGCCGTCGCGGCGCGTTCCGCTGCTCATCGACGATGGTGTCAAGATCTGGGATTCACTTGCGATCTGTGAATATGCCGCTGAGTCCAGCGGCCGCGGTCTGCCCGGCGATAGATTGGCGCGCGCGCGTGCCCGCTCGGTCGCGGCGGAAATGCACTCGGGCTTTCAAGCATTGCGGAATGAGTGCCCGATGAACGTGCGCGCCAGGAATCGGCGTGTGCCGCTGACGACCGAATTGCTCGCCGACGTCGCACGGATCGATGAGATCTGGTCCGGCTGCCGCTTGGAATACGGCGGCGGCGGCGGCTGGCTGTTCGGCGATTTCAGCATCGCCGATGCGATGTTCGCGCCGGTGTTTTTTCGCTTTCAGACCTATGGCGCGAGCCTAAGTCCGGCATCGCAAACGTACTTGAACCACGCGCTGCAGGATGCTGAGATGCGCGATTGGCAAGACGCAGCATCGCAAGAAGGCCACCCACTGCCGCAGGTCGACCAGAGCGGCGCCTAAGAGCACGTGCGCGTATAATCGCCTGGTATCTCCACCAAGAGAGCCACCCCATGTCCGCTGAACGCTTGAAGTTAGCCTTAAGCCTCGTGTGCTTCGCGGGCGCGTCCGCCACGGCTGCCTCGCCTGCACCTGAGCCGACGCAGCCCTTCACCATTCAAGACATGGTTCGCATGGAGCGTATCTCGGACGTTGCCGTCGCGCCGGACGGCAAGCACGTGGTCTATACCGAGCGCACCACCGACATGGAGGCCAACAAAGGTCGCACCAGCATTTGGATGCTCGACACCGGCAAGCGCGGCGCCACGCCACTGCGCCTGACGGACGGCGGGCCGAATTCCAACAGCCCCGAATGGAGCAAGGACGGCAAGTTCATTTATTTTCTGTCGAATCGCAGCGGCACCAACCAAGTCTGGCGCGTGAACTCGAACGGCACGGGCCCCCGCGGCGATACGCCGGTGGCTGACTCGACACAGGTGACCAATCTGCCGCTGGATGTCGGCAGCTTTCGAGTATCGCCCAAGGGTGATCGAATCCTGGTCAGCATCGAGGTTTTCTTGGATTGCGCGGACCTTCCCTGCACCAAGACGCGTCTGGATAGCGTCGCGCACTCGGCGGCTACCGGCGTTCTGCGCACGCAGCTGTTCGTCAGACACTGGGACACATGGAGCGATGGCCGGCGCTCGCAGCTTTTCGCCATGGCGCTGAACGACAGCGGCGTAGCTATTGGCACGCCCGTGAAGCTGAGCGGCGGCCTCGGCGATGTGCCGGGCAAACCGTTTGGCGGACGAGAAGACTATGCCTTCAATCCGGACGGTACTGCCGTGGCGTTCTCGGTCCGAGCCGGCGCGGGCGAAGCCTGGTCGACAAACTTTGACGTCTATATGGTTGCCGCCGACGGTGGCGCCCCGCCGAAAAATCTCACCGCCGACAACAAGGCGTGGGATGGACAACCCGCATTCTCCCCCGACGGCTCGCAGCTCGCGTACGTGGCAATGGACCGACCAGGTTTTGAAGCCGATCGATTTCATCTGATGCTGCTCAATCTGCAATCAGGCGTCAAACGAGCGCTCACGCAGAATTGGGATCGGTCGATCAACAGCTTTGCGTGGTCTAAAGACGGCAAGACGTTATTCGCAACGGCCGATCATTTGGGCCAGCGCCCGCTATGGGCGGTCGATGTCGCGACAGGACGGGCGTCGGCCATCACCGGCGCAGGCGAAGTTGAGGGATTTAGCGCCGGCAGCTCAAAAGTGTTTTATACGGCCAGCAACTTAGGCGCCCCTGCCGATTTATATTCGGTCAGCTTCACCGGCGGCAAACCCACGCAATGGACCCGCTTGAATCAGGCGCTGATGGAGCAGCGCAAGTTCGGCGAATACCAGCAGTTCAGCTTTCCCGGCTGGAACAATGAAAATGTGTTCGGCTACGTGGTCAAGCCGGTGGATTTCAAACCGGACCGCAAGTATCCGGTGGCATTTCTGATTCACGGCGGTCCGCAGGGCAGTTTCGGCAATGCCTGGAGCTGGCGCTGGAACCCGCAAGCCTTTGCCGGTGCCGGCTACGCGGTGGTCATGGTCGATTTTCACGGCTCGAGCGGATATGGCCAGGCGTTTACCGACTCCATCAGCGGCGATTGGGGCGGCAAACCGCTCGAGGATCTGAAGCTCGGCTTAAGCGAGGCGCTCAAGGCCAATCCGTGGCTCGACGCAGAGCGCATGTGCGCGCTGGGCGGCTCCTACGGCGGCTTCATGATCAACTGGATCTTGGGTTCGTGGCCGGACGGCTTCAAGTGCTTGGTGAGCCACGACGGAATATTCGACAATCGCACGATGTATTACTCCACCGAGGAGCTCTGGTTTCCGGAACACGAGTTCTCCGGTCCCGAATATCAAAACCCGGCGGCGTACGCCAAGTTCAATCCCATCGACCTGGTCGCCAAATGGAAGACGCCGACGCTGGTAATTCACGGACAGCAGGACTACCGCGTGCCGGACTCGCAGGGTTTATCGGTGTTTACCGCGCTCCAACGCCGCGGCATCCCGAGCGAGCTGCTGTATTTTCCGAACGAGAACCATTGGGTCTTGAAGCCGGCCGACAGTATCGAATGGTACGACACGGTACTGGCGTGGCTGAACCGATGGACGCGTCCTTAGAAGAGATCGGCGTTCGAGACTTAGGGCTCCACCGCGCGCCAAGCCGCTGGATAGTTCTCGCCAAGCTGCATGATTCGGTGCAGTAAGTCGTCGTAGTTCATGCCGGCTTTGAGCGCGGAGGCGGAGAAGTCTTCCGCGGCTGAAATATTCGGGTTGGCGTTCGCTTCAAGCACGAACAATTCGCCATCGGCTCTCAAGCGAAAATCCATGCGCGCGTAGCCGGTCAAATGCAGCGCGCGAAAAATGCGCTTGGACAATCGCTCCAAGCGCGCGACCGTGCCTTCGGGCAATTCTTTGGCGGCCGCTGTGGTAATGCCGTAGCGCTGCTGATATCCGCGATCCCACTTTACCTTGCGCGTCGCTATAGCCGGCAGATTCTCAGGCAAGGAGCCGAAGGTCATTTCCCACACCGGCAGCACCTTGAGCCGATCGTTGCCCATGACCCCCACGTACAGCTCGCGTCCTTCGATGTATTCCTCGACCAGTGCATCGGAATGCGTCTGCTCGTGGATGAAGGCGATGCGCTCGGTGAGCTGCTTCGGATCAGTGACGACGGATGCCTGCGCGATGCCTAATGACGCATCTTCGGTGGAGGACTTCACGAACAGCGGGAAGCGCAGGTTCTTCGGAATGCGCGCCTTCTTGCCGCGCGGGAAAACCATGAACTGCGGCGTGGGCACGCGGTGATAAGACAGCAGCTGCTTGGAGAGAACTTTATCCCGCGATAACAGCATGCCGCGCGGATTGCAGCCCGTGTAAGGCTGGTGCATGAGTTCGAGAAACGCCACGACATGCTGATCGTAGGTGACGATGCCGTCGAACTCCTCCAGCAAGTTGAAAACGACGCTCGGCCGCCACTCAGTAATGGCGCGGCGCAGCTCCGACAGGCTGTCGCTCAATCCCAGCGGCATGACTTCGTGGCCGGCCTTCTTCAGATGCGAGATCACATCGTATTCAGTGCGCCACTCTTCGATTTCCTTTTCGGTCGAGCCCTTCAGCGAATCCGGCGGTACCAGTGTTGAATGCACCAGTACCAAGGCGCGCACCTTCTTCACGGCGCTGGCCTCACAATGCCACGCGCGGCAGCTTGCGTTCTTCGTATGACTCGGCCAATCGCGCCACGACCCATAAGAGCTGCCCCTTGAGCTCGCGCCGTGAACCGCGGACGTACAGGTTCAACGCCTCGCAGCGCGCAATCATCAGGCGCAACACCTGATGCACGAGATACTCACTGAACGCTCCGGAGCGCTGAATCTGGTGACGCAGCGCTGCGCGCATTTCGCGCAACACGCTGGCCGCCTTCGGCGCTGCACGCGTGCGCGGCGCCGTCGTGAACACCTTGAGCAGCAATTCGTCGGCGCTAGAGCGGCGCGGCAGCCGATAGCGCGCGAGCTTCTGCTCGTAGTGTTCGCGCAGCGTGCTTGTCTCGTGCGTCACATCCTCGATGGTGCTGCGATCGGTGATCAGCGGTTTCTGCTCGCCGATCTCCAGCGCGAGCCGATCGATGTACTGAAGCTTTGCGTAGGCCGGCCAACCGACATATTCGCGCCGCCACGGTGAATGCGGCTTGAGCCAGACTGCAAAGGTTTCGGCGAAATCTTCGGTGGGATGCGCCTGGGCGTACCATGCGCCCAGGTGCTGCACGAAGCGGCGGCTGCCAGGCCGCGGCCGGTAGGTGTCAGGATAAGGAAGCGAGGCTGGACCGAATGCCTCGCGCCACGACCTTAAGCGGCGCAGACGGTACGCGGAGTCAACGGCGTGGCCGGCCTCGTGGCGCAGAATGCGCATGAGCCAGTTGCGATTGCCGCCCTCCACCTCGCGCATGAATCGACGCTCGAGGCGGATCAGCCGCTGGTGGGCGAGATAGAAAGGAATCGCGATGCCGGGAATGCCGTCGGGTGAGAACCATTCCTGGGCCAACCAGCAGTGCGGGCGAAAGCGCAAGCCGCGCATGGACAGTTCCCGGTAAAGGCGCTGGATGGCGTGCTGCAGTTCGCTGCCCGCCAAGTTCAACTTCAGGTCGCAGAATCGCAGGCTCAACAACTGGTCGTCCGACAGCCTTTCCCAGGCAACGGGTCGAGTTCGAGGCCGTCGCTTCAGGCTCATCTTAAGGAAGTCCCATCTCAAGTTCTTCCGCGAGCTGCTCCTCATCCGCATCGCTCATCGCCTCGATGCGGCGGCGTCCCTCGAGGCCGGCGAAGTCGAACAACTTGAGGTCGGCGAGCTGCGAGCCGGACACGTTGCAGATGCTGGAGAATATCGCTTCGATACGGCCGGGAAATTCCTGCTCCCACTTGAGCAGCATGTTCTTCACAGTGGCGCGCTGCATATTTGGCTGCGAGCCGCACAGCGTGCAGGGGATGATGGGAAACGCGCGGGCCGTCGCATAACGGGCGATCAGTCTTTCCGGCACATACGCGAGCGGCCGAATCACGATGTGGCGCCGATCCTCGCTGAGCAGTTTCGGCGGCATGGCCTTTAGTTTGCCGCCGAAAAACATGTTCAGGAACAGCGTCTCGACGATGTCGTCGCGATGATGCCCGAGCGCGATCTTGGTGATGCCGTTTTCCGCGGCATATCGATACAGCGCCCCGCGCCGCAGCCTGGAGCACAGGCCGCACATCGTTTTGCCTTCGGCAATGACGCGTTTGACCACCGCGTAGGTATTCTGCTCGATGATGCGATAGCGCACGCCGAGATTCTGCAGATAGTTCGGCAGCACATCGACCGGAAAGCCGGGCTGTTTCTGATCGAGATTGACCGCGGTGATCTCGAAGCTAACTGGCGCGCTGCGCTTAAGGCTCAAGAGCATGTCGAGCAACGTGTAGGAATCCTTGCCGCCGGACAGGCACACCATCACATGATCGCCGTGCGCAATCATTGAGTAATCGGCGACGGCTTTGCCGACCGACCCACGCAACTGCGCCTGGAGTTTTTTGAAGGTATTGCTCATGGAACTTCCAAATACTTGGATTCCAAGTATCTGAGGTAGGCAGCCGCCGTCAGCGGCTTACCGGTTGCCTGCTTGATGAGTTCCTGCACCGGCAAGCGCGCACCGATGCCATGCACATTGTCGCGCAGCCATTCCATCACGCCGCCGAACTGGCCGGCTGCGATTTCCTCGTCGAGCGCCGGACGGGCCGCTCGCATAGCCTCGTTGAGCTGGCCCGCTATGACAGCTCCTAAGGCGTAGGAGGGAAAGTAGCCGAAGTGGCCGACGGCCCAGTGAATGTCCTGCAAGCAACCCTCGACATCATTGGGCGGCCGAATGTTCAGGCGTTGTTCAAGATTGGCATTCCAAGCTTCCGGCAAGTCGGCCACCGGCAACGAGCCTTCGAGCATTTTCTTTTCCAAGTCGTAGCGCAGCATGATGTGCACTGGATAAGTCAGCTCATCGGCGTCCATGCGTATGCAGCTGCGGCGCACACGGATCAGCAAGCGATACAGATTGGCTTCTTCCCATTCTGGGCCGCTGACCTGCAAATATTTCTCCAGCAGCGGCCTTAGGTATTTCACGAAGGAGCGGCTGCGGCACAAATTCATTTCGAACAAGAGCGATTGGCTCTCTTCGAGCGCCAGACCGCGATCCCGACCGACCGGCTGATCGCGCCACTTGAGCGGCAGACCTAAGTCGTACATGGCATGGCCGGTCTCATGCACGGCACCCAGAAGTCCCGAGAAAGGATCGATTGAATCGAATCGCGTGGTAACTCGAATGTCGCCGGGAACGCCTTCGGTGAAGGGATGCTCGCTCTCATCGAGCCGGCCCCGATCGAACGGGAAACCCAGCGCCTTGAGCACATCGACGGCGAGCGATCGCTGCCGCGAGGCGCTGAATTTACCGGTGAGCGGCGTCGGTGCATGTGCCGCCTGAACTTCGATGGCCTGGCTGATGAGGCCGGGCAGCTTGCGCGACAGCGCCTTGAATATGGTATCGATGTCTGCCGCCGAGATACCGGGAGTAAAGCCATCGACCAAGGCATCGTAAGGAGCGAGGCCGCGTGCCTGACCCAGCAGCGCGGCCTTGTCGCGCACCAGATGGACCACCTCTTCCAGATGGGGCG
>Ga0302325_10010642_pt1 | contig 19908 bp, 21 predicted proteins | sample Palsa_T0_2_FD_201948 | JGI IMG/M metagenome (GOLD analysis project Ga0302325, IMG submission 201948) | Peat permafrost microbial communities from Stordalen Mire near Abisko, Sweden - Palsa_T0_2 | ecosystem: Environmental > Terrestrial > Soil > Palsa > Peat permafrost | place: Sweden: Abisko...
CCCGTTGTGGCGTGCCGACCCTGGGGGTGCTGCCGTTCGTGCCCGGGTTGGTCCTCGATGCCGAGGATTCCCTACACCGGATGTCGGCCGTCCTGCCCGTCGAGCCGCCCGCTCCCGGGTCCGCGCAGCTCGACGTGGTGGTGCTGCGCCTGCCCCGCCTGTCGAACTTCACCGACTTCGATCCCCTCCTCGTCGAGGGCGGTGTAGCCGTCCGCTTCGTGGACCACCCTTCGGCGTTCGGCGACCCGGACCTGATCGTGCTCCCGGGGACCAAATCGACCGTGGCCGATCTCGAGTGGGTGCGGGACAGCGGGCTGCTCGAGGCGATGCAGGTGCGGCGCCGGGCCCCGTCGCCCCCGGTGATCCTGGGCGTATGCGGGGGTTTCCAGATGCTGGGCCGCACAATTGAGGATCCGCACGCCGTGGAGTCCGCCGTGCCCGCAGTGCCCGGCCTGGGCTGGTTGCCCCTGGCCACCCGGTTCGAGGCCGAGAAGACCACCCGCCTGCGGCAGGGGTCCGGCCCGGGCGGAGTCCCCGTCCATGGCTACGAGATCCGTCATGGTCGCACCTCAGCCCGTCAGGGGCGGGAGCAGTGGCTCGTGCTGGACGACGCGACCGGGGGCGACGACGACACCGAGAGCGCGTGCGACCGGGACGGGTTGGTCTTCGGCACGTCTCTGCACGGCTTGTTCGAGCCGGACCGATTCCGCGGCGAGTTCCTGGCGTTGGTGGCCGCCGCCCGGGGGAAGTCCTGGCATCCGTCGGGATCGTCGTTCGCCGCTGCGCGCGAGGACCAGATCGACCGCATGGCCGACGTGTGCGAGGCCCACCTCGATCTGGACGCACTGTGGCGCCTGGTCGAACTCGGTGCGCCGGCGCCCTAGGCGCAACCGCAACCGCAACCGCAACAGCCGTCAGGAGGCGATGGGTTCGCCGAACGCCTCGCAGTCGGGATTCTCACAGACGAACTCGGGGTCGGCCCACGAAACGGACTCCGAGGGAAGGGCGGTCACACCGCAGAAGGGGCAGATCGGAGCCCGCCCGACATCGGCGCCGGATGGGCTCATGGCGCCAGGTCCAACAGCATGTGGTGCCCGAGTTCCCCGACCAGGTCGATGATGATGTGCATGGAGGCGAACTCCCACCTCCCGTCCCGGCAGGTGTAGGTGTGGCGGTAGCGCCCGGCAATGACCGCTTGCAGCGCCAGTGCACCCGGAACCGCCTGGAACACGGTGAAGTAGGACCGGCTGCCGGCCGTCAACCCGTCGTCGTCCACGTCCACCATGACGTTGGTCATCACATGCTTTGTGCGGGGTGTCCCATCCTCGTAGCGGCGGGTGGTCCGTTCGTAGAGCGCCTGCACGGCCGGCGCGCTGGAGACGGCATCGCCGAATCCTTCGAAGGTCAAGGTGGCGTGCACGAAGACCTCGGCCACCCCGGCGAAGTCGCCGGCGTCGATCCGCTCGGCGTAGGTGTAGATCAGCTTGGTGATGCTCTCGGCCGGCGTCTCGTGGTGCATGGCCCGATTGTGGCACCGATCACCGTCCCAGGAACCGCTCCATCTGCGTGGCCAGGCGGCTGGGCCGGCCCTTGCGCCCCTCGGTGTGGTCGGCCAGTTTCATGGCCAGCAGCCCGGCGTTGACACCCAACCAGCGCAGGGGCTCGGGCTCCCAGTCGGGAGAGTGGTGATTGACCCAGGGAAGGGCGGTCAGATCGGTGTCCGCGCCGGTGATCAGGTCGGCGAGCGTCCGTCCGGCCAGGTTGGTGGTGGCGACGCCGTCCCCGACATACCCCCCGGCCCAGGCGAGGCCTCGCGGGCGGTCGAGGCCGACCGAGGAGTGCCAGTCGCGGGTGATGCCGAGGGGGCCGCCCCAGGCGTGGGTGAAGCGGGCCGACGTGAGGGCGGGGAAGAGTTCGATCAGGGTCTGGCGCAGGAGACGGTGCACCGAAGGTGTGCCGTCGAAGGAGGGCCGTACGGCGGACCCGAAGTGGTAGGGCGCTCCACGTCCCCCGAAGGCGATGCGATTGTCGGCGGTGCGCTGGCCGTAGATGATCATGTGCCGGTAGTCGGTGAAGGTGGCGCGGCCGCCCAGGCCGGCCGCCTCCCAGAACTCGTCGTCCAACGGCTCGGTGGCCACCATCAGGGAGTAGACGGGCACCAGGGTGCGCGTGGTGCCGGGCAGGGTCGGCGTCCAGGCCTCCAGGGCCCGCACCACGACGTCCGCGGTCACCGCTCCGCCCGTCGTGCGGACGACCGGGGCGCGGCCGGTGTCGCCCGGGACGATGTCGATCACCTCGGTGTGCTCGTAGACGCGGACTCCGCGCCGTTCGACCGCCTCGGCCAGGCCGCGGGCGAGGAGGGCTGGTTGGATGGCGGCGCAGTGCGGGGTGAAGGTGGCCCCGAGCATCCCCTCGATCCCGATCGTCGATTCGGCTTCTTCCCGGTCGAGCCAGCGCAGGTCGTCCTCACCGAAGCCGAAGGAGCGGGCCTCGGCGATCTCGGCCAGCGCCCGGGCGCGCTGCACGTCGGTGCGCGCGGCGTCGACGGTCCCCCCCTTGACGAAGTGGCAGTCGATCCCTTCCGCTTTTGCTGTCGCCCCCACCGCGTCGACCGTGGTCTGCATGGCCCGGCGCATGGCCCGCATGGCGTCCAGGCCGTAGAGACGGGTCAGTGCGGCATCCGACGTGGCGAAGAGGGCGGAGCACCATCCGCCGTTGCGCCCCGAGGCCCCGTAGCCCGCCACCTCCCTCTCCACCACGGCGATCCGCAGGGAGGGATCGGCGAGGGAGAGCGCGTGCGCAGTCCACAGGCCGGTGTAGCCGGCCCCGACGATGCAGACGTCGACCGCGAGATTGCCCGGCAAGGACGGGCGGGGAGAGGGACCCGGTATGGCGTCCCACCAAAGGGAGAGGTGGCCGTAGCGGGCCGGTTCCCCCTCTGGCCCCCCTACACCCGGCGCCACGCCTCGGTAAGCACCTCGCGCAACGTCGACACCATGAAGTCGATCTCGTCCTGGCCGCAGATCAGCGGCGGTGAGAGCTGCACCACCGGGTCCCCGCGGTCGTCGGCGCGGCAGATGAGGCCGGCTTCGAAGAGCGCGCCCGAAAGGTATCCCCGCAGCAGGCGCTCGGACTCCTCGTCGTCGAACGACAGCCGGGTCTCCTTGTCCTTGACGAGCTCGATGCCGTAGAAGAATCCCGCTCCTCGGACATTCCCCACGATGGGGAGGTCGTAGAGGGTCTCGAGCGCGGAGCGGAAGGTGGCTTCGGTCGACTGGACGTGCTGGAGGATCTGCTCGCCTTCGAACACGTCGAGGTTGGCCAGGGCGACGGCACAGCTCACCGGGTGACCGGCGAAGGTGAAACCGTGCAGGAACGAGGCCCCGGGCTCCAAGAAGGGCTCCATCAGGTGGTCCGAGGCGATCATGGCGCCGAGCGGGGCGTACCCTGACGTCAGCCCCTTCGCCACGGTGATGATGTCGGGCTGATAGCCGTAGCGCTCCGCCCCGAACCAGTGCCCGAGGCGCCCGAAGGCGCAGATGACCTCGTCGGAGACCAGCAGCACGCCGTGGCGATCGCAGATCTGGCGCACCCGCTCGAAGTATCCCGGAGGCGGGGGGAAGCAGCCGCCGGCGTTCTGCACGGGCTCGAGGTACACCGCCGCGATGGTGTTCGCACCCTCCCGGACGATGGCCCGCTCAATTTCGTCGGCCGCCCACTGGCCGAAGGCGACTTCGTCGTCGGCGAAGACCGGGGCCCGGTAGAAGTTGGTGTTGGGGACCTTGATGGCCCCGCCCACCAATGGCTCGAAGGGCGTCTTGAGGTCCGGGATCCCGGTGATGGACAGGGCGCCCATGGTCGTCCCGTGGTAGGCGATGTCGCGGCTGATGACCTTGGTGCGCTGGGGCTGGCCCGTGATCCGGAAGTACTGGCGGACCAGCTTCCAGGCGGACTCGACCGCCTCTGATCCGCCGGATGTGAAGAAGACGCGGTTCAGGTCACCGGGCGCATAGCCGGCCAGGCGCTCCGCCAGTTCGATGGCGCGGGGGTGGGCGTAGGTCCACAGGGGGAAGTAGGCCAGCGTGCTGGCCTGCTTGGCTCCCGCCTCGGCCAACTCGGTGCGCCCGTGGCCCAGCTGCGAGGTGAAGAGGCCGGCCAATCCATCCAGGTAGCGCTTGCCGTGCTGGTCCCACACGTAGGCCCCCTCGCCGCGCACCATGACCGGGACCTCGTGGGTCTCGTAGGAGCCCATGCGGCTGAAGTGCATCCAGAGGTGGCGCCGGGCCAGCTCGCTCAGGTTGGAATTCTCGGGATTGGAACTGCTCATTGGTCCTCCACTCAGGGGGCAGCGGTGGTGGGCTTCCGCCTACCGCGTGCCCCACGTGTACGTTTGCTTGGCCAGCTTCAAATAAAGGAAGGTCTCCGTGGCGCGCACGCCGGGGATCGACCGCACCGAGTCGTTGAGCACGGCCAGGAGGCGCTCGTCGTCCTCGCAGACCACCTCGGCCAGGAGGTCGAAGGAGCCGGCGCACATGACCACGTAATCGACTTCGGGCAGAGCGGACAGCTTGTCCGCCACCACCCGCACGTCGCCTTCGACGGTCAGCCCGATCATGGCCTGCCGGGTGAAGCCGAGCTGGAGCGGGTCGGTCACGGCGACGATCTGCATGACCCCCGCCTCGCGCAGCCGTTGCACCCGGCGCCGCACGGCCGCCTCGGACAAGCCCACCGCCTGGGCGATGGCCCCGTAGGGTTGCCGCCCATCGTGCTGGAGCGCCTCGATGATGGCCCGGTTTGCCTCATCGAGAAAGGGTCCTGATACGGGTCCCCCCTCGGCCTCAGCGTTGGCCGATTCCGCCGGGTCGTCCACTTCGGACATGCGATTCCTCATTCCAATGGTGGGCGGCGCGCACTGCTCTTCCTCCACCGCTGCCTAATTCTTTCATAATTACACAACCAGTCAAGCAGAATTCGGCGTTTCGGGTTACCTTCATGGAGGGAATCGCTTGTCGGGTCACCCCGGGTTCTGTGAATGTGTAGAAGCCGGTTCGACGAGCGGTTCGACGAGCGGTTCGACGAGCGGTACGACGAGCGGTACGACGAGGGGTGAGGGATGATCATCGGAATACCCAAAGAGGTCAAGGACGACGAGTACCGCGTCGCCATGACTCCCGCCGGCGTACGGGAGCTGACTTCGGCCGGCCATACGGTCTACGTCGAGGCCGGCGCGGGGGAGGGGTCGTCCATGCCCGACGACGAGTTCGTGCTCACCGGCGCCAAGATCATCGAGGAGGCGGACGACGTGTGGGCGGCGGCGGACCTGGTGTGCAAGGTGAAGGAGCCGGTGGCCTCCGAATACGCACGCCTCGGCGCCCGCAAGGGTCAGACCCTGTTCACCTACCTGCATCTGGCCGCATCGCGGCCGTGCACCGACGCGCTCATCGCCGGCGGCAACGTTGCCATCGCCTACGAGACCGTCCGCCTGCCTGACAACTCTCTCCCGCTGCTGGCCCCCATGAGTGAGGTGGCGGGGCGCATGGCGCCGCTGATGGGCGCGCATCACCTCATGCGCCCGGGCGGTGGCCGCGGGGTGCTGGTGGCCGGGGTGCCGGGCGTCCGCGCCGCCCGGGTCGTCATTCTCGGGGCCGGAGTGTCGGGCATGGCCGCCGCCACGCTGGCCGTAGGGATGCACTCCGACGTCTACGTGCTCGACCGCAATCTGGACCGGTTGCGCGAAGTGGATCACCACTTCCGTGGCGCGTTGGAGACGATCGCATCGTCGCAACACGCCATCGAGGAGATCTGCATCGACGCCGACATCGTGATCGGGGCCGTGTTGGTGGTCGGGGCGCGGGCGCCCAGACTGGTCTCCGACGCCCTGGTCGAGAAGATGCGGGTCGGATCGGTCCTGGTGGACATCTCGGTGGATCAGGGAGGGTGCTTCGAGTCGACCCGGCCCACGACCCACTCCAATCCAACGTTCGAGGTGCACGGATCGATCTTCTACTGCGTCGCCAACATGCCCGGCGCGGTGCCCCACACCTCGACCCACGCACTGGCCAATGCCACCCTGCCCTACACCCTCAGCATCGCCTCCCACGGCTGGGAGGAGGCGGTCCGGGCTGATCCGGCCCTCAGTGAGGGCGTGAACGTCGTGGGCGGCCAGGTGGTCTACGAACCGGTGGCCGACGCCCATGGCCTCCCGTTCACCCCCCTGGCGGCGCTCATCAGTTAGGTGTCCCGTCGCGGGGTGTCCCGCCGTTCAATCGGGCGTCCCGGCGCGGGCATGCATGCCGCCACGCCGGGGAGCAGACTGCATCCATGACGGATTGGATCGAGCCGGAGCGGTCCGCCCGCCGGCTGCGGACACGGGGGAGGGGGGCCGAACGGGTGTCGGATGCCGATCGGGACCACGCCGTCACCCTCTTGCGCGAGCACGTCGTGGTGGGGCGCCTCACCCTCGACGAGTTCTCCGACAGGGTGGGGGTGGCGCTGCGGGCGCGTACCCGCGACGACATCGCCGGCGCCATGAGCGATCTCCCCGCCCTGGCCGTGGCGGCGGACGAGGCGACCCGGCGACGCTCCCGCCGCTGGGTGGTCGCCGTCATGAGCCGGTCACAGGCCAAGGGCCGTTGGAGGCTCAACGGGCGCGCCACCGCGGTCGCCCTGATGGGCGGTTGCGACATGGATCTGCGCCACGCCGAGATCGACGGGGCCGAGATCATCATCACCGCCCTGGCCTTCTGGGGCGGGATCCACATCGTCGTCCCCGAGGGGTTCGACGTGGAGCTCGTGGGCCTCTCTGTCATGGGGAGCCGGGACCTGAAACTCCGCAACGTGCCGCGGGTCCCCGGATCGCCCCAGATACGCGTGCGGGGTTTTGCGATCATGGGTGGGATCGACGTGAAGAGCAGGCCGTCCCGCACCGGTCGAGAGATCGGGCAGTCGATCATCGACCGCGTCCTCGGAACGGTGAGCGCATTGCCGGGACGGCCGGGCACCGCGGTGGGGACACCAGGTGCCGGTCCCATCGACCTCGAAGCTCTCGGGCGCGACATCAAGGAGCAGTTCCGCGCCCGGCGCGACGTCAACCGGTCGCGTCATCAAGGAGCCGAGCGAGGAGGGCGACGCGAGGACCCGCCGCCCACCCCGGCCCGCGTCCCGACGGCGGAGAACGGCGCCCGGCCCGCGGGTGCTTCCGGCACGGGGGAGGGGACCGTCACCATCCTCTTCAGCGACATGGTCGACTATGCCGGCATGACCGAACGTCTGGGCGACCAGCGATCGCAGGAGGTCCTCCGTGTGCACCACCGGATCGTCCGTCAGCTCCTCGGCACCTACGGCGGCCGCGAAGTACGGGTCCGGGGCGACGGGTTCATGATCGCCTTCGGAGGAGTTGGCCGTGCGCTGCGGTGCGCGGCCAGCATGCAACGAACGTTCGCGGCGTACAGCCGGACGCATCCGGACCTTCCCATCCGTGTCCACATCGGGATCCACACCGGTGAGGCGATGGAGGAGGATGACGACGTCCTCGGCCACACGGTCATTGTGGCCAGCCGGATCGCCGACGTGGCGGGTCCGGGGGAGGTCCTGGTCTCGTCGCTCACGGCGCAGATGGTCGAGCGGTCCGAGGAGTTCACCTTTGCCGACGGGCGCGAGATAACGCTGAAGGGTCTGTCGCGGCCGCAGCCAGTGGCCCGCTTCGTCTGGCCCGACTGACCGAGGCCGGCGGATCTGAGCCCCCCGGTAGGTTGAGGCGCCGTGACCGCCTCACCGACGACCTTGACGGCCGGGGAGGCCCGAAGGATTGCGCTCAACGCCCAGGGGCTCCTGGGCCCGCGGCGGCGCGGCGGGCCCGCCGCCACACTTCGCCAACTGGGCGGCGTGCAACTCGACACGATCTCGGTGCTGGCGCGCTCGCACGAGCTGGTCGCTTACGCACGGCACGGCTCCATCCGGCGCGCCGCCATCGAGGAGGCGTACTGGGGCACGTCGAGCACGACCTTCGAATACTGGTCGCACGCGGCATGCATCCTGCCCCTCGAGGACTGGCCCCTCTACGCAATCACGCGCCGCGCCCGCTTGGCCCGGGGGCGGCGATGGCACCGACTCGAAAATGAGGCGGCCAGCTGTGCCGACGTCGTGGCGCGCCTGCGCGCCGAAGGGCCCCTGACGGCGCGCCAGCTGGGCGGAGCCAAGAAGGGGGGAGTCTGGTGGGACTGGTCCCAGATCAAGATCGCGGCGGAATGGTTGCTCGACACGGGAGTCCTCGTCTGCCGGCAGCGGCGGGGCTTCCAGCGCGTCTACGACCTGGCCGAACGGGCCATCCCCGGCGCGCTGGCGCAGCAAGAGCGCAGCGACGAGGAGTGTGCGCTGGCGCTGGTTGAGGCAGCCGGGCGCTCGCTCGGCGTGGCCACCGCGGCTGACCTGGCTGTCTACAAGGGCCTGCCGACCGCGGTGGTGCAGCGGGTGCTGGGCGACACCGATCTCGTGCCGGTGACGGTCGAGGGCTGGGCCAAGCCGGCGTTCGCTGCCCCCGGCGCCGCCGATGTGCTCAACCGGAAGACCAGGAGCCGCAGCCTCCTAATCTCGCCGTTCGACTCGTTGGCCTGGGACCGGGCGCGCACCGAACGGCTCTTCGGCTTCCAGTATCGGCTGGAGGCCTACCTCCCCCGCCACAAGCGCCGCTACGGGTACTTCGCCATGCCCGTGCTCGGCGGGACCACGTTCGTCGGCCTGGTCGATCCCGGCCGACGGGGACGCACGTTCGTGGCCAAGCAGGTGAGTTTGCAGACAAAGGATGCGGCGCGCCACGTGGCGGCCGCCGTCATCGAGGCCGCGGCGTGGGTGGGGAGTGACGACGTCGTCATCGAACGGGTCGAACCCGCAGGGCGCAGCGAGGAGCTGGCGGCACTCGTGTCCGGTCTCCGCTGACCCTCAGCGGCCGTCCCCGCTCCAGCGCTGTGCGATCTGCTCGAACACCGGGAGCGATCCGCCGTAGGGCCCGGTCTGCGCCGGATGGTGCAGGACGAACTCGTCGAATCCGAGTTCTTCGTAGGGTGCGGCCAGCTCATCGAACTGATTCGTCGAGGTGAGGATGGTCTCTGTCGGCCCCCACAGGATGACCTTGCCCAACGTCGCAGCCTGGCGGCCTTCTTCGTCGCAGGCCGCGTCGAGCAGGGCACATTGCTCTCGCACGGCGCGCAGGATGCTCTCCGACGTCCGCGGTTCGCCCGACGTGGGGCCGATGGTCACCCAGCGCTGACCGAAGGCAACGGCAAGGCGGAGGCCCCGCGGCCCGCCGGCGGCGATGGTTAGCGGGAGAGGGGTCTGCAACGCCCCCGGGGTGCTGGGGGTGCCGGCGGCCGCGTAGTAGCGGCCGGTCATGGTCGTACGGGTCTCCGCGTCACCGTCGAGCACAGCCCGGAGGATCTGCAAGAACTCCTCGAAGCGATCCATGCGCTCTCTCGAATTCCAGGACGACTGTCCGAGCGCGGTGGCATCGGGGCCCGCACTGCCCGGTCCAACGCCGAGATCGAACCGGCCGCCGCTCACGTCATCGAGGGCGAGCACGTCCCGGGCCAACGTCACCGGGTGCCGGAAATTGGGTGAGGCCACCAACGTGCCCAACCGGACCCGCCGCGTCACCGCGGCTGCGGCGGCGAGGACGGGTATGGCGGCGTGCCACGGCCCATCGGGCATCCCGCCCCAACGGATATGGTCGTAGGTCCAGGCCGTGGCGAAGCCGACGTCGTCCGCCCACTCCCACTGCCGTCGTGCCTCCGACCAGCGGTCGGACGGAAGGATGACCAGCCCAACGTGCACCCGGTCACGCTAGTGCGACCGAACTCTTCCCAGGAGCCCGTACGGCTGGCGGGCAGGGCATGATGTGGGCCGCCGGTTGGGAAGGAAGATGGTGGACGTGGTACATGACTACTCGGGTCGAAAGGATTGCCTCAACGGCGGGGCGCGGTTCTACTTCGTCGGGCTGATCGCCTTCGTGCAGAAGCTGCCCGAGTAATGACGACACAGACCGGCAACACCCTGACGATCGGTGGCGATCTCACCGTTGGCCGCGTCGGCTTCGGGGCCATGCGGTTGACCGGCGAGCAGGTGTGGGGTGACTACCCGGATCGGGAGGCGGGCATCGCACTGCTGAGGTCCGTCGTCGAACTGGGCATCACCTTCATCGACACCGCTGACGTCTACGGGCCCCATGCCAACGAGATCCTGATTCACGACGCGCTCTTCCCGTATCCGCCGGGGTTGGTCATCGCCACAAAGGGTGGCTTCGTCCGGGGCGGGTTCGACTACTCCACGCTCGACGCGGTCGGCAATCCCAACTACCTACGGCAGAGCGCGCAGATGAGTGCGCGTCGGCTCGGTATCGAGCAGATCGACCTTTACTACCTCCATAGCGGACGCGCCACAGATGTGTCCTTCGAAACCCAGATCGAGACTCTCGCCGCTCTCCGCCAGGAGGGTCTGATCCGGCACATCGGACTGTCGAATGTGACCCTCGAACAACTGCGAATCGCGCAGACCATCGTCGAAATCGTTGCCATCACGGCCCACTTCCACGCTGGAGTGCGCACGGGGGCGCCCTTTCTCAACGTGTGCGAAGAGGACGAGTTGGTGTTCTCACCGTGGCATCCGTTGTCGGTCTACGAGGGTGTGAACAGGGATCAGGTGAAGGAGGTCATTGCGCCGATCGCCCGGCGCCATGACGTGACCGAATCTCAGATTGCCCTGGCCTGGCAGCTCCACCACTCCGTGGTCACCTTGCCGATCCCCGGCACCACCAGTCTGGCCCATCTGAGAGAGAACCTTGCCGCTCAGGAGATCCGGCTCGACCCCGATGAAGTGACTGCGATCACCGGTCTTGTTCCGGAGCACCTGGCCTAGCCGCTCGCCAGTCGATCCAGGCGCCGTGGGCGCCGACGAAGCCGAGGAACTCCCCCCGATGCGCTCCGCCGTTGAACAGCACCGCGCCGAGTATGTCGGAGCCGGACGGATCAGGATGGGCCGCAGCGGCCTCGAACAGCGGCTCCACCGTCCCCGGGCCTTCGGCGCTCAGCCAGGCGATGTCCCGCTGGAGTGACGCGCCGTCGAGCAGCGCAATGAACTCCTGGCGCTCCTCGGGGGAGAAATAGGCGAAGGCCCACGTGGTGACGAGAACGGCGGGGGTGCCCGGGGGGAGGCCGCTGAGCAGGTCGGGCAGTGCCGAATTGGCGTCAGCCGCGATGACGCGGGGCGGGTCTTGCTGCGCCAACTCGATGGAGGCGGCTGTCCGTTCCAGGCGGCCCGAGTCGGGCCAGACGCAGGCCAGCAACCAGCGCACATCTGTCGGATCGGTGAGATCGATCGGCGAGAGGTCGATGCCGACGCGCGTCACGAAGGTCGGGAGCCGGTCCGCGATCGGGGGTTCGCCCGCAGCGACTCGGCAGTGGATCGCCACCGGTGAATCAGGAGGTCCGGTGGCGCCGAAGGAGCCGTAGTCGATGCGGTAGGTGTCGCACAGCAGGTTGAGTCCGGCGCTCGCTCCGACGTCGATCAGGGAGAATCGGCCACCGAAGCGGGGAGCCAGCCAGGTCAGTCCGGGTGCGATCAGCGCACTGCGCCCGCAGTCATTGGTCTGAATGTGGCGGGTCGAGAGAAGGTTGTTGACCTCATCCCAATGGCCGCGGCAGAAGTCGAGGAAGTGCGGTCCCGGGTCACCCTCGGCCCGACCGGCGTAGAGCGCGGCCAGGGGGTGATCAGCTCCGGACAGCACGAGGTAGTGCACGGCGGCGAGCAGGGCCGGAGGCAGGTGGGCCGAAGGGGGTGTGGCGCGAAGCCGTTCGAGGAGGTCGCGGTCGCCGGCGACGGCGCGGGAGATGCGCTCGTAGAGCGGCGAGGTCTCCTGGCAGTGGGTGGCGAACCAGGCCCACATGTGCGCGAAGTCCTCGACGGTGCCACTCGGCACGTCGGAGGTCACCGGCTGGTCACGGAGCCCGCCGCACCAGCGAGCGATCGATCCCCTCGACGGTGGCTGCGCCGCAAAGGGCCATCGTCCGCCGGAGCTCGGCTTCGTACCAGCGCAGAAGCGACGTCACCCCGTCCGTCCCGCCGACAGCCAGCGCCCACAGACATGGCCGGCCGATCAGCACGGCCCGGGCCCCCAGGGCGAGGGCCTTCACGACGTCGGGCCCCCGCCGGATGCCGCCGTCGACGTACACCTCGGCCCGGTCCCCGACGGCGTCGGCGATCTCCCCGACGATGTCTGCCGTGGCCGGGGCGTCGGCCAGCTGCCGCGCCCCGTGGTTGGACACGACGATCGCGGCTGCCCCGGCCTCGACGCACCGCACGGCGTCGTCGGCCCGCTGGACACCCTTGACCACCACGGGGAGCTCGCTGAGACCGGCGAGCCACCCGATGTCGTCGGGGGTGAGCGAGGGATCGAACTCGCGGGTCACCACGGCCATCAACCCGCCGTCGTGCGCACGGTGCGCGCTGCCCCCGGCCACGTTGGGCAGGGTCAGATCCGGCGGCAGGCGCACGCCACCACGCAACTCCCTGAGGCGGAGTCCCGACACCGCAGTATCGACCGTGAGGACGAGCGCGCCATACCCGTGCGCGGCGGCGCGCCGGACCAGATCGACCGTACGAGCCCGGTCGCGCAAGATGTACACCTGCATCCACCGGGGGGCGCCGGGCGCCACCGCGGCTACCTCTTCGAGCGAGCAGCTGGCCAGCGAGGACAACACCATCAGTGTCCCCACGGCGGCCGCACCGCGCCCGGTGGCGATCTCCCCCTCGTCATGGGCCAGGCGCTGCACCGCCGTGGGTGCAATCACCACGGGCGAGCTCACGGCCGTGCCCAGCAACGTCGTGGCCAGGTCGACCCCGGACACGCCGGCCAGCACTCTCGGATGGAGCTGCCAGCGGGCCCACGCCTCGACGTTCCCCGCCAAGAGCCGCTCATCGTCGGCCCCGCCGGCGAAGTAGGCGTAGGCCATTTCCCCGATGACGCTCCGGGCCTCGCGCTCGAGGTCCTCCAGCGAGAGATCGATGGCGTGGCCGTCGCCGCCGGGTAGCTCGCCGGGGCCGTCGCCCGAGTCCAGGCCGTGGCCGAGAGCGTCCGTGGCAGGATGAACGGGCACGGGCCGCATGGTAGGCGGCAGCGGTGCCCATATCCCATTTCGTTCACCCTGGAGGTGCCATGCGGTTCTCGTATGCCGAATCGATGACCGATCCGTCGTATTACCTGCCCTTGGCCCGAGCCGCCGAGGAGGCCGGATTCGACTCCATGGTCGTGCCCGACAGCATTTGCTATCCCGAGGAGTCCGATGCGCGCTACCCGTACAATCCCGACGGCACCCGGGAATTCCTCGACGGCAAACCGTTCCTCGAGCCTTTCTCCCTGATACCCGCCATGGGGGCGGTCACCGAGACCCTGCGCTTCATCACGTTCGTCCTGAAGCTCCCCATCCGCCACCCCGTGCTGGTAGCCAAGCAGGTCGGCTCGACCGCCGTGCTCACCGACAACCGTCTCCTGCTCGGCGTGGGGACGAGCCCGTGGCCCGAGGACTATGCCGTGTGCGACGTGCCCTGGGAGGGCCGGGGCAAGCGGATGGACGAGCAGATCGACGTGCTGCGCGGCCTGCTCGGCGGTGGGTATTTCGAGTACCACGGAGAGGTGTTCGACGTCCCATCGATCAAGATGAGCCCTACGCCCACCAAGCCGGTGCCGATCCTGATCGGCGGGCATCACGACGCGGCACTGCGCCGCGCCGCCCAGGTCGGGGACGGGTGGCTGCACGGGGGAGGGGATCCCGAAGACCTACCCGGCCTCCTCGAGCGCCTGACCGAGCTCCGGCGCCAGTACGGCACGCTCGACAAGGAATTCGAGATCGAGGCCATCTCGCTGGACGCCTACAGCGTCGACGGCATCGAGAAGCTGGAGGAGCTGGGAGTGACCGGCGTGATCGTCGGCTTCCGCTATCCCTACGACGTCGGACCGGACACCGAGCCGCTCCAGACCAAGATCGACAACCTCCGCCGCTTCAGTGATGATGTCATCGCCAAGGCCCGGTGACCCGGTGACGGTCCACCCGTCCGGACAGTGCGAGGGGGCACCATGGCAGAGGAGATAACGGCCAGAGAGCTCGGCATCCGCTCGCGGGCGGCCGTGCACGCCCGCGACCGCGACGCGTGGCTGGCGCTCTTCGCGGATGATGCCCTCGTACAGGACCCGATCGGGCCGTCCCCCTTCGATCCCGAGGCGAAGGGCCATCGCGGGAAAGAGGCCATCGCCGCCTTCTACGACTCGGTGATCGCACCGGCCGAGGCCATCAGCTTCGAGATCGAGGAGTCGTACCTCTGCGGCGACGAGGTCGCCGACGTGGGCATCATCCGGACCACCCTGGCCGGCGGGACCCATGAGGCGGTGGTGCGGGGGGTCTACACCTATCGCCACGACGGGCACGGGAAGCTGGCCTTTCTCCGCTCGTACTGGGAGTTCGACGCGCTCGAGCTCGTCGAGCTCCCACCGCGCCACTGATGGCCGGGCGCGTCATGGTGCGCCGGGGCCTCTTCACCGATGGGGACGCGCCGGCCTTGTTGGGCAGTCGGTGTGCCGCATGCGGGGCCCACCACTTCCCCCGCCACGACACCTGCCCCTACTGCGCCGCGGACGGACCGCTCCCCACGCAGCTCTCGAGCGCAGGGTCGCTATGGGCCTGGACCGCGGTGACCGCGGCGCCTCCCGGATACCAGGGTCCCGTTCCCTACGGGGTGGGCGTGGTCGAGCTCCCCGAGGGGATCCGGGTCGTCACCCATCTGACGGTGAGCGATCCCGCCGCACTCACACTCGGACAGGCCATGGAACTGCGCGTCGTGCCCCTGCACACCGACGCGGAAGGGACCGAGGTCGTGACCTTCTCCTTTGCCCCGGTCGGCGCACCGTGAGCGGCGTCGTGATCTCCGGCGTGGGGATGCATCCCTTCGGCCGTTTCGAGGGCGTTTCCACCACCGACATGGGCGTGCTCGCTGTGCGGGCCGCGCTGCGGGAGGCGGGGGTGCCCAAGGGTGGCTTCCAGGCGGCGTTCTGCGGGACGGCGTACGGCGGCGTGGCCACCGGCCACAAGGTGCTGAGCCGGCTCGGCCTCACGGGGATGCCCATCGTCGACGTCGAAGCCGGATGCGCCAGCGGCGGCGCCGCGCTGATGCTGGCCGCCGGGGCCATCAGGGCCGGGCAGTATGACACCGTGCTCGTCTTCGGGGTGGAGAAGATGCCCAAGGGCATCATCCGCTCGTCGTTCTTCGAGCCCTGGCAGGAGGAGGCGGGGCTGGCCGCCACCCCGTCGTTCTTCGCCCTGCGGGCCCAGCGGTTGGCCGTGTCCTCCGGTGTGACCAAGGAGCACCTGGCCGCAGTGGTGGTCAAGAACCGCCGGCACGGCGCGTCGAATGTGGACGCCATGTTCCAAAAGGAGGTCTCGGCCGAGGAGGTCCTGGCCTCCCGAGTGGTCTGTGAGCCGTTGCACCTGTTCATGCTTTGCTCGCCCAACGAGGGGGCTGCGGCGGTCGTGCTCACTCGTGACGGGTCGCACCCCGACTCGGCGCCGACCCCGGTCACCCTGGCCGGAGCGGTGCTGCGCTCCCATCTGCCCGGATCGGTGCTGAGCGAGTCGACCCCCTTGTCCGGTCTCACCGACGATGATGTTCCGTCCGCCACCTCGTTGGCGGCGACGGCTGCGTTCGAGGAGGCCGATCTCGGGCCCGAGGATCTCGACGTGGTCGAGTGCCAAGACACCGATGCCGCCCGTGAGCTCTTGTCCTACGAGGAGATCGGGCTGTGTGATCCCGGCGGCTCGGCGGACCTCCTGGTCTCCGGAGCGACCAACCTGGGGGGCCGCTTGCCGGTCAATCCGAGTGGGGGCCTGCTCTCCAAGGGCGAGCCGCTCGGCGCCTCCGCCCTGGGGCAGGTGGTCGAGCTGGTGCGCCAACTGCGGGGCGAGTGTGGTCCGCGCCAGGTGGAGGGCGCCCGGGCCGCCCTGTCGCACACGGTCGGTCGCGGCGCCAATGCCGGGGTGGTCATCCTCACCCGTTGAGCGGAGCCGGCGGCGTGGCGGATCAGAGTGTGGCCAGCATTCCGGGGAGTTGCGCCAACGAGGTGATGATGGCGTCGGGGCGCTCGTCCGTGCCCGCTGGTGACGGGAACGAACCGTCCCCCTGGCGGTCGATCCACACGGCGCGCCAACCAGCCCGCTTGGCCCCCACCACGTCGTTGAGGGGATGATCCCCGACCAGGACGGTGGAGTCGGGGGCGACCCTCAACAACGTCTCGGCGACGACGAAGATCCCCCGGTCCGGCTTCGCCACATTGTGGTCCTGGGCGAACACGACGGCTTCGAAGAACCCGCTCAAGCCGATGACCTCGGGCAACCGGCTGCCGTTGGACAGCAGGCCGAGCCGGTAGTCGGGCCGCAGCGCTTCGAGGCAGGGAAGCGTGTCGTCGAAGAGGGCGGGGTCCCGATCCCGCTGGGCGAAGTAGGTCGCTGTGAGCTGCGCGGCCAGGGCATCGTCGTCGATCCAGGCCCCGAGACTGTCTTCGTGGTCGCCGTGGTCGCCGTGGTCGCCGTGGTCGCCGTGGTCGCCGTGCTCGCCCTCGAGGCGGCGCAACGAGCGGGCGAACCCCAGCCGGCGGAGCCGGGCCAGGTTGTACTCCACGCCCTCCAACTCACGGGCGACGTCGCTTCGATCGGCCTGCAGGTCGGCGATCTGCAACGAGTCGGCCCGGGTGCCGGGACGGGCCATTCGGAGTTCGACCAGCGCGGCCTCCAACGCAACACGCATGACCTTTTCGAAGTCCCACAGGGTCTGGTCGCCGTCGAAGAGCACGGCGTCGATCATCGGATCACGAGACCAGGACGACCTTCCCCAGTTTCCCGCCGGCCGTGAAGTAGTCGTAGGCCGCAGTGGCCTCGGCCATCGGGAAGGTGGCGCTGATCGGCACCCGGAGGCGCCCGGAGTCGACGAGTGGGAGGACGTGCGCCGTCACGGCGGCCGCGACATCCGCCTTCTCCCGGCGGGTACGGCCGCGCAGTGTGGCCCCGCCGATACGCGCCCGAGCCCCCATCAGCTGGAGCAGGTTGAGCTCGATCCTGGCCCCCGAGCCAACGCCGATCACCATGACGCGGGCCCCCGTGGCCAGATGCGGCAAGACGGTGGGCAGGCTGGCCGCGCCCACCAACTCGAGGACGACGTCGTAGGGCCCGTGGGCGGCGACGTCGTCGGGGTGGATCACGACCCCGGCGCCGAGGGCCCCGACCTCTTCGTGCCGCCGGGCGTCGCGCACCGTCGCCACTACCGAGGCGCCTGTGGCAGCGGCCAACTGCACGCCCGCCGTTCCGACCCCACCGGCGGCGCCCGAGACCAGGACCCGATCGCCCATGCGGAGATCGGCGTAGGTGAAGAGGGCGTCGAAGGCGGTGGAGAAGACTTCGGGGAACCCGCCGGCTTGGGGCCAGGCGAGCGAGTCGGGCACGGCCAGCGCGTGGGACTCCTCGACCACCGCCATGGTGGCCTGGCCACCGCCGCCCACAAGGGACATGATCCGCGAGCCGGGTGAGAACCGGCTCACCTGTGCGCCGACCGCCACCACCTCGCCGGCCAGCTCCATGCCGGGGATGTCCGCCGGCGCTCCGGGCGGGGCCGGGTAGAGCCCCTGGCGCTGCATCATGTCGGCCCCGTTGAGCCCGGCCGCCCGCACGGCGACCAGCAGCTCGGTATCGCCGGGCACCGGATCGTCCCGCTCCTCCCAGTACAGCTGTGTGTCCCTGATCACCACGGCGCGCATCCGCTCACCCTAGATAAGAGCGAGGCCGACGGCCTCCCGCGGCTCGGGGCCGACGGCCTCCCGCGCCGTCGTCGGGTGGGGACCGGTATCCTCGGCGGAATGGCCCTCTACGACATCCCCGTCCACACGCTCCAAGGCGACGAGTCCTCCCTCGGCGAGTACGCCGGAAAGACGCTCCTCGTGGTCAACGTGGCCTCCAAGTGCGGGCTCACGCCCCAGTACGAGGGACTCGAGCGGCTCCAGAAGACCTACGCCGACCGCGGCTTCTCGGTGGTCGGGTTTCCCAGCAACCAGTTCATGGGCCAGGAGCCGGGTACGGCGGAGGAGATACAGCAGTTCTGCTCGACCACCTACGGCGTGACCTTCCCGTTGTTCGAGAAGATCGACGTCAACGGGGAGGACCGGCACCCCATTTACGAGGAGCTGACCGCCGTTCCCGACGCCGAAGGCACGGCGGGCGACATCACGTGGAACTTCGAGAAGTTCCTCGTGTCGGGCACCGGTGAGGTCATCGGTCGTTTCCGCCCACAGGTCGAGCCCGAGGACCCGGCCATCGTCGATGCCATCGAGGCTGCGCTGCACGCTTGAGCGACCCGACGCCCGCCCCGGGGCGGTTCTCCGCCTCCATCTTCGACATGGACGGGCTGCTCATCGATTCGGAGATCCTCTGGCACGAGGCCGAGATCGAGATCTTCGGCGACCTCGGTGTGCCCTTGTCGCGCGACCACTGCCGCAGCACCAAGGGGATGTTCGTGGGCGAAGTGACCGAATACTGGTTCGCCCAGTATCCGTGGAACGGGCCCACGCCGTCAGAGGTGGCGGTGACAGTGGTCGACCGGGTGATCGCCCTCCTGCTGGCCAAAGGAGAGCTCAAACCGGGCGCGGAGCATGCCATCGCGCTGTGTGCCCGCCGCGGCCTTTCGCTCGCCGTGGCCTCGTCGTCGCAGTACCGGCTCATCGACACCGCGCTGGACCATTTCGGTCTGCGGCACCACTTCACGCTGGTCCACTCGGCCGAGGACGAAACGTGGGGCAAGCCGCACCCCGCCGTCTTCCTGACGGCAGCGGCCAAGCTGGGGGCGGCCGCCCGTCGCTGCCTGGTCTGGGAGGACGCACCCGCCGGGGTGCTGGCGGCCAAGGCGGCCTCCATGGCCTGCATCGCCGTTCCGGAGCACGGTGAGGAGCACCAGCCCGCCTTCGCCCTGGCGGATGTGGTGCTTGGGTCACTGCTCGACATGGACGAGGTGCGCTTCGAGAAGTTCTGCGACCAGCCCGCCGCCCCCACCTGAGGGAATGTCCGCGACCGGGAGGGGCGGCGGCCCAGAAGCTCTAGTCTTGCCCACACGCCACGGGCCCCTGTGCCCGGGCGACCGTCATTGAGATCGCGTGTTCACACCTGTCCCCCCCGATACTGATTTTGTCGCCCTCGAGCAGGCCGAATTGGCCCGCTGGGCGACCCACCGCGTCTTCGAGCGCTCCATCGAGCAGCGTAAGGGCGCACCGGAGTGGGTCTTCTACGAAGGCCCGCCCACCGCCAACGGCATGCCCGGCCTCCATCATGTGTGGGCCCGCGTCTACAAGGACCTCTTCTGCCGATTCCACGCCATGCGCGGCTCGTACGTGGCTCGCCGCGGGGGCTGGGACACCCACGGGCTCCCCGTCGAGGTGGAAGTGGAGAAGAGGCTGGGCATCACGGGGAAGCGTCAGATCGAGGACCAGGTGGGCATCGCCGAGTTCGTCCGGCTCTGCCGGGAATCGGTCTACTCCTACGTCGACGAGTTCACCCGTCTCACCACCCGGATCGGCTACTGGCTCGATACGGATGCGGCCTACTGGACGCTGAACCCCTCCTACATAGAGTCGGTGTGGTGGCACCTGCGCCAGCTCTTCGACCAGGGGCTGCTCTATGAGGATCTCAAGGTGGTCCCGTACTGCCCCCGCTGCGGCACCGCGCTGTCCAGCCATGAGCTCGGGCAGGCGGGCGTCTACACCGACGAGGAGGACGAGTCGGCCTACGTGCGGTTCCCGCTTCTCGATCCCGATCCGGCCGTGCTCGGCGACGCCGAGGC
>Ga0302325_10010643_pt1 | contig 19907 bp, 15 predicted proteins | sample Palsa_T0_2_FD_201948 | JGI IMG/M metagenome (GOLD analysis project Ga0302325, IMG submission 201948) | Peat permafrost microbial communities from Stordalen Mire near Abisko, Sweden - Palsa_T0_2 | ecosystem: Environmental > Terrestrial > Soil > Palsa > Peat permafrost | place: Sweden: Abisko...
CCCTTGCCATCGGGGCCCGTCACCGTGCCGGCGATGGTCGCGGCATCCGCCGCCGACACTGCGGCACAACCGGCCATTGCCAAAACGAAGCCCAGCGTAAAGCGCGTCACCGCAGCCATGCCATCCTCCTCGCATCAATTTATTTTGTTGGAGGTTAGCCAATCGGGAAAGGCGGCGCCACCGGGATTCGCATTGCCGGGATACCGTCACGGCCGGTACTGGCCCGACTCGAGACCACCTGGGCGCATTGACACCCCCCGCCATCGGCCTAGATTAGCGGCAGTTCCGAGGGGAGCTCCGGCAAGGAGCTGAGAGACCGCACCAGCCTCAGCCCAATCGGGCAGGCGCCGCGGAGACCCTTCGAACCTGATCCGGGTCATGCCGGCGAAGGGACGGACAATTCCTTCCACGACGCGTCCGGATCATATGTTGGAAACGTGACCGCGAGATGTCGCGGCCCGAGATGTCGCGGCCCGGGATGTCGCACCCAAGGAGTCGGCAATGAACGTCCACGAACGCAGCGTCGTCACCCCTAAGGTCACCACCGGACCGATCGCGGGCTCGCGCAAAATCCATGTCGCGCCGGAGGCGGCGCCGGACCTGCGCGTCGCCATGCGCGAGGTGGTGCTGACGGAAGCGGCCGCCGAACCGCCGGTGCCGATCTACGATCCCTCCGGGGCCTACACCGACCCCGCCGCTGCGATCGATGTCGAGGTGGGCCTCGCGCGTACGCGGATCGAGTGGGTGCGCGAGCGTGGCGGCGTCGAGGAATACGAGGGCCGCAACGTCAGGCCCGAAGATAACGGCAATGTCGGCGACAAGCATGTCGCGCGCATGTTCCCCACCAGCCACCGGCCGCTGCGGGCGCTTCCCGGCAAGCCGGTGACCCAGCTCGAATGGGCGCGGGCCGGAATCATCACCAAGGAGATGATCTACATCGCGGCGCGCGAGAACCTCGGCCGCAAGCAGCAACCCGCCCGCGCCGAGGCCGCGCTCGCCGACGGCGAGAGTTTCGGCGCCGCGGTGCCGGCCTTCGTCACCCCCGAATTCGTGCGCAGCGAAGTCGCGCGCGGCCGCGCCATCATCCCGTCGAACATCAACCATGGCGAGCTGGAGCCGATGATCATCGGCCGCAACTTCCTCACCAAGATCAACGCCAATATCGGCAACTCCGCCGTGACGTCGTCGGTCGAGGAGGAGGTGGAGAAGATGGTGTGGGCGATCCGCTGGGGCGCCGACACGGTGATGGACCTCTCCACCGGCCGCAACATCCACAACACCCGCGAATGGATCATCCGCAACGCACCGATCCCGATCGGCACGGTGCCGATCTACCAGGCGCTGGAGAAGGTCAATGGCGACCCCGTCAAGCTCGACTGGGAGGTCTACAAGGACACCCTGATCGAGCAGTGCGAGCAGGGCGTCGACTACTTCACCATCCATGCCGGGGTGCGGCTCGCCTATGTGCCGCTCACCGCCAACCGCGTCACCGGCATCGTCTCGCGCGGCGGCTCGATCATGGCGAAGTGGTGCCTAGCGCACCACAAGGAGAGTTTCCTCTACGAGCGCTTCGACGAAATCTGCGACCTCATGCGCCGCTACGACGTGTCGTTCTCGCTCGGCGACGGCCTGCGGCCGGGCTCGATCGCCGACGCCAATGACCGCGCCCAGTTCGCCGAGTTGGAGACACTGGGCGAACTCACCAACATCGCCTGGGACAGGGGCTGCCAGGTCATGATCGAAGGCCCCGGCCACGTGCCGATGCACAAGATCAAGATCAACATGGACAAGCAGCTCAAGGAGTGCGGCGAGGCGCCGTTCTACACGCTGGGCCCGCTCACCACCGACATCGCGCCCGGCTACGACCACATCACCTCGGCGATCGGCGCCGCCATGATCGGCTGGTTCGGCTGCGCCATGCTGTGCTACGTGACGCCGAAGGAGCATCTCGGCCTGCCCGACCGCGACGACGTGAAGGACGGCGTGATCGCCTACAAGATCGCCGCCCACGCCGCCGACCTCGCCAAGGGCCATCCCGCCGCGCAGATCCGCGACGACGCATTGTCGCGGGCGCGCTTCGATTTCCGCTGGGTCGACCAGTTCAACCTCGCGCTCGACCCCGACACCGCGCGCGAATACCACGACGAGACGCTGCCCAAGGACGCCCACAAGGTCGCCCATTTCTGCTCCATGTGCGGACCGAAATTCTGCTCCATGAAGATCACCCAGGACGTGCGCGACTACGCGGCGACTTTGAACGATCCGGCGGGGATCGGCGCGAGCGCCGCCGAGGTCGGCATGGCCGAGATGTCGAAGAAGTTCCGCGACATGGGCGGCGAGGTTTATGTGGAAGCGGAGGCCGTGAAGGCGAGCAATAAGGTGTTTTAGTCAAGGGCGTGCCACGAATGGCGAAACCGCTCATCTTCACGATCTCCACCGCGACCCCCTCCCAACCCTCCCCCGCAAGCGGGAGAGGGAGAAGGTAGCGGGTCGCGCACGGCCAATCCCCTCTCCCGCTTGCGGTCGCTTGCAGGGCAGGGTTAGGGAGGGGGCTGCCTCTGACGAGGCAAATGCTTTGCTCACCTCGCCGCCTACCCGAACAACTCCCCCACCATCAGCTCGATCCCCGGCGGGTCCAACCGCACCGTGCCCTCGCTGATGATGCGGGTGGCGACCGCGTCGCCCACCCCGCGGGCGTGGTGGATGACGATCCGCTTGTCGGGATCGACAATCAGGTAATGCTCGATCGACGCCACGCGGAAATAGCCCTGCAGCTTGTCGCGCAGATCGGTCACGGCATTGCCCGGTGACAGCACCTCGAAGACGACGACCGGATTGGGAATCTCCAGCGCGTCGCCGGACACCGGTTCGCCGCAATAGACCAGGGCGTCGGGCTGGTAGAGGCTGCGCTGATCGATCCGCACCGCCGCGCTGTCGAGGACGAAGCGGCAGGGGACCTTGGCCTTCGCGATCGCGATATCGAGCGCTCGCGCCACCCGGTATTTGACGTCGCCATGCACCACCCGCTCCGGCGACATCGCCGTGGGTATTCCCTCCAGCAGTTCCCAACGGTCCGGCTGCCGTTCGGCCCAGGCGAGGAACTCGTCGACGGACATGTCTTGCTTGCGCAACGCGGTCATGGGCCACCTTAACATTTTCGGGCTGCCGGCGCGCCGGCTTCCGCGCGGCCCATCAGGGGGCCATGCCCGCCACGAATGGCGAAACCCCGCTAATCTTTGCGATCTCCGCCGCATGCCCCCTCCCCAACCCTCCCCCGCAAGCGGGAGAGGGGATTCGCCGTGCGCGAACCGCTCCCTCGCTCCCTCTCCCGCTTGCGGGGGAGGGTTAGGGAGGGGGCCGCTTTTGACGGCGACGGCTTTCTTCGCATTGCACCCGAGTGCTCCCCCGCGCGCGGCATTGACGAAGCTTTCAACAAATTTCTGACAAATTGGATGGGCTGGTACAGGCGGTTCCGGGGCTGGGGACGCTCGAATCAGACCCTCGCGCCTGAATGCACGCACTCTCGGACACCCGGCGGACCAATCGCCGGGCGATCAACTCCTGACGAGGTAGGTACATGAAGACCACTATGACTGCCGTCGCCGCCGCAGGCATGTTTGCCCTCGCATCGGCCGTGGCGCCGACCGGCGCCGATGCCGGGTGCAATGGTTGCGGCCTCGCCGCCGGCATTATCGGCGGCGTCGCCGCCGGCGCGATCATCGGTGGCGCGATTGCGAATTCGGCTCCACCCCCATACGCGGTCGCGCCGGGCTACGCGCCTTATCCCGCCTACGCGGCGGCAGTGCCGGTGGGCTGCCCCGGCGGCTATTGGGCGCGCCGCCCGCTGGTCGACCGGTTCGGCAATGTGGTCGGTTATTCCCGGCCGCGTTTCTTCTGCCCGTGATCGATACCGGCGCGCCCGGACGGCGCGAGCACGGCTGACGGCGACAGGCCGGCTGGTATTTATCCGGCCGGCCTCTTATTTGCGCAGGTCGTGTCACTAACTACTGAGCAGCGGTTTGCCAAGAAAAGGCCATCAAAGCTTCCAACTCGGGAGCGAGATGTCTGCGACGCGGATTTGAGCCGAAGATCAAAGCGGTCATCGGAGGGAAATCCGTGACGCGCGTGACGCCGGCAAGGACGCCCTGGAGGTTACCACAATGACGATTCGTAAAAGGCGGTTGAGTGCCGTCCTGCTGGCTTCGACACTGGCCTTTGCCGTCGCGACCGACGCGCAGGCGAGAGGTGGAGGAGGTGGCGGTGGTGGTGGCGGCCACGGCGGCGGCGGTTTCGGTGGCGGCGGCGGCCATTTCGGCGGGGGCGGCTTCGGCGGGGGCGGAATGCACTTCGGCGGGGGTGGCTTCGGGGGCGGCGGCATGCGCTTCGGTGGGGGCGGCATGCGCTTCGGTGCCGGCAGCGTCTCGCATCTCGGCTCCTTTCACTTCGGCGGCGGCGGAATCGGCGGCCGCAGCTTCTCCGGGGGCCACCAGAGCCTAGGCGCTCATCATCTCGCCGGCAGCGCCGCAGGGGCACACTCGACCGCGGCGCGAACCGTCGGCCGCGCGGCGGTCGGGGCCGGCGCGCTCGGCGCCGGCCATTTCGTCGGCCACGGTTTTGCCCATAACGGTGTCGGCGGCTGGCGCGGCCCCTTCCCGCACCCCTATCCCGGTTTCCGCGGCTGGTACGGCTATGGTTGGTACGGCCCGGTGTTCTGGCCGTTTGCCTATGATGTCCTGTTCGCCGACCTGTTCTGGCCCTGGGACTATGGTTACCCGTTCTGGGCCTATGGCTATGACGACATCTACGGCGGGCTGTTCTCGCCTTACGGCTATGATGATTACGCCGGCTATCTGCCGCCCGGCCCGGGTCCGGTCGGCGGCGCCTATGCCGGGGCGAGCGGCCCGGATTCCGCCGCGGCCGGCACGCTCGCGCGACCGACACGGACGGCGCGACGGGGCGACAGCCGCCAGGCCGAGATCACCGGCCAGGTCAACCAGAGTTGCGGCGAAGACAGCAAGGAGGTCGCCGGCTGGCCGATCGATCGGATCGAGCAGGCCGTCAGCCCGACCGCCGATCAGCGCGCCCTGCTCGACGACTTCGCCAATGCCTCGGTCCGGGCCGCGCAGGCGATCAAGGAAGCCTGTCCGACCACCGTCTCGTTCGCGCCGACCGGACGGCTGGACGCGATGCAGAAGCGGATCGGGGGAATGGTGCAGGCGGTCGACATCGTCGCGCCGCCGCTCGACAAGTTCTATGCTTCGCTGACCGACGAGCAGAAGGCGCGGCTCAACGCGGCGAACGACCAGACCGGAAAGAACCGTTCGCTGGCAAACTGCGGCGCCGTCAACAACGCGACGCAATGGCCGGGCGAGCGGATCGAGAAGGCGGTCCAACCCAATGAGCAGCAGCAGGCCAAGCTCGATGCGCTCAAGGCGGCGATGGCGAACGCCGCCGATCAATTGTCCAAAGCCTGTCCCGCGAGCCTGCCGACCACGCCGCCGGCGCGCCTGGGCGCGATCTCGATGCGGCTGAACGCGATGCTGACATCCGTCAAGAGCGTCGGCGCCGCGCTCGACGACTTCTACAACTCGCTCAGCGACGAGCAGAAGGCGCAATTCAACCTGATCGGCCGCCAGCAGACCGCGCAAAAGCAGAGCTGATCTTCAAGCAGGCGACCGGCCGGCTCCGCGCGGGGCCGGCCGTTTTGTTTTGGCGTGCAATGCCGCGACGGCGAAGATGCCGTCGCGTCATCCAGTTATTGCACCACCGGCCCTACCGGCCCCCGCTGGATGATCTCGATGCGGGTGCCCCAGGGATCGGTGATGTAGGTGATGATGTTGGTGCCGCCTTTGCGGACCGGCTCGTCGAGCTTGATGCCTTCCGCCTCGATCTTCTTCACGAAGGCCTCGTGGTCCTTCACGTCGAAGCCGATGTGGTCGAGCACGCGGTGTCGAGTCGGCGCCTGCGCGGTGTCGGCCTTGGCGAACCGGAGCTGGACTCCCGGGATGTCCACGACCGGCGCGTTGTTACGGGTGCCGGCCTTGCCGCCGAAGGTCTTGGCGTACCACGCCTGAGCCTTGGGAATCTCGCTTTCCGGCAGGAAGAAGTGCACATGCTCGTTGCGGATCGGCACCGATTGCGTCTTGTCTTCCAGGATTTCGATACGCACGCCGTCCGGCGTTACGACAAAGGCCTGGTCCGGCCGGTTGTTGTTGCCCGGCAGCACCGTCACGCCGGCAGCCTTCCACTGGGCGACCCGCTGCTGGACATTGTCGACGATGAAGCCGACATGGTTGACCACCGAGCCCTGGCTGCCGCCGTCGCCCTTCTCGGTCCCGAGGGTCAAATTGATATAGAGGCCGGGAAACATCATCACCGGGTTTCCGCCGGGCATGAGCAGCTTGCCGCCCATCCCGAGGAACAGCTTCTTGTTCGCTTCCACGTCCTTCGAGATGAGGTGCCAGTGACCCATGGTCACGCCGGTCTCGTTGAACGGGGCCGGTTGCGCGGCCGCGGTGCCTGCGGCCAGCGCCGACGCGAACAATAAAGCCGCGAACACAGTCGTCTTCATCGATTGCCTCCCTGTCGAGCCAGATTCTCTCGTTGACTGGCTATGCCGCATCAACGCTATCAGCCGGCGGGGATGTGCGAAAGCTCGGCCGGGCGGAATTTTTCCGCCCTGCTGCCAACCTCCTACGTCACGCCGAGCTTCTTCTGCAGGCTGGTGGAGGAGGTCGTGTACTGGAACACCAGGCGCTTGTCCGGGTAGACGTAATGGTAGGCCTTTTGCGCCATCAGCGCGCCCTCGTGGAAGCCGCACAGGATCAGCTTGAGCTTGCCCGGATAGGTGTTGATGTCGCCGATGGCGAAGATGCCGGGCTCGTTGGTCTCGAAGGCGGCGGTGTCGACCGGGATGAGCTCTTCCTCGAGGTTCAATCCCCAATTGGCGACCGGGCCGAGCTTCATGGTCAGGCCGAAGAACGGCAGCATGGCATCGCATTCGACGCTGTAGGGCTCGCCTTTGTCGGGCTTGGCATGGGCGGCGCGCAGCACGCCGGCCTCGCCTTCGAGCTTGGTCACCTGGCCGAGCACGAGGTCCATCTTTCCCTCGGCCACCAGCGCCCGCATCTTGTTGACGCTGTCGGGCGAGGCGCGGAACGCGTCGCGCCGGTGCATCAGCGTCACCCGCCGCGCCACCGGGGCGAGATTGAGGGTCCAGTCGAGCGCGGAATCGCCGCCGCCCACGATCAAGAGCCGCTTGTCGCGGAACTGCTCCATCTTGCGCACGGCATAGAACACCGACGTGCCCTCATATTCCTCGATGTCCGGCACCGGCGGACGCTTGGGCTGGAACGAGCCGCCGCCGGCGGCGACGACGACCACCTTGACCTCGAACACCTTGCCGAGATCGGTGGTGACGCGGAACGCCGGATCGCCGATGCGCTCGATCGATTCCACCATCTCGCCGAGATGGAAGGTCGGCTTGAACGGCTCGATCTGCTTCATCAGGGCCTCGGTGAGGCCATGGCCGGAGACGATGGGCACCGCGGGAATGTCGTAGATCGGCTTTTCCGGATAAAGCTCGGCGCATTGGCCGCCGGGCTTGTCGAGGATGTCGACGAGATGGGCCTTGATGTCGAGCAGGCCGAGCTCGAACACGGCGAACAACCCGCACGGTCCGGCGCCGATGATGAGCACGTCAGTCTTGATAGGATCGGTCATGGTCCTTGCGGCCGTATTTGCGATGTGGGGGTGTAGCCGGGGCAAGCGGGCGGGAAAAGAGCGCCTTTGGTCACAAATTGCAAGCCTGCCGGACGCCGGACGCCGCCGCCCCGGCTTTGGCACCGGACTTGCTCCCATCGCGGCCTTGCGGTTTCACGCCAGCCCGTTCATGAGCCCCCTGCCAGGAGATGAATCCGTGACCGAACTCCGATCCGGCGCGCGCGGGGCGCCGCCTCGCCCCGACCAGTTTCCGCACCGGACCGTCGAGACCATCCGCTTCGGCGACCTCGACCGCCAGAACCACGTCAACAACGCGGTGTTCTCGACTTTCCTGGAATCCGGCCGGGTGATCATCCTGTACGGGCCGGAATACGGGCTCATCGTGCCGGACTCGAGCTTCGTGCTGGCGCGGATCGCGATCGATTTCCTGGGCGAGATGCATTGGCCGGGCGAAGTCGAGATCGGCACCGCGGTCGCCCGGGTCGGCAATTCCTCGCTCGGCCTCGACCAGGCGCTGTTCGTCGACGGCCTCTGCGTCGCCACCGCCGAGAACACCCTCGTGCTGGTCGACAAGGCGACCCGCAAGCCGCGGCCGTTTTCACCGGAGCATGCCGCGCGGATCAGGGCGTCGGCCCCGGCGGCGCCGGGGGTGGGGTGAGCGCTATTTCAGGTGCGGAGGGGTTGGGGCGTGCCAGCGTTCCCCCTCCCCAGCCCTCCCCCGCAAGCGGGAGAGGGAGTTGGGCAGCGGACGCCGCGAGTCCGGCTATCATTACGCGAGGGCACGTCCCCTCTCCCGCTTGCGGGGGGTTAGGGAGGGGGCTTCTGCGGCGACGATGATTTCCGCCGGCTGCCTCAGGCGCCGCGATTGCTCAAATCCGGTCCGGGAACCGGATGATGAAATTGTCCCGGTTCGGCATCTGCACCTTCGGCAGCGTCGTCTTGTTGATCTCGTCGTTCTCGCCGATGAGCTTGTTGGCGGCGAGCAGGTAAGCGGTCAGGGCATAGACCTCCGGGTCGGAGAGCGAGCGCGGCTGGGTGTAGGGCATGGCGCGCCGGATGTAATCGAACAGCGTGGTGGCGGCGGGCCAGAAATTGGCGATGGTCTTGCCGCCGTCGAGGCTCGCCTTGGGCGGCCCGCCGATCAGCTCCCCGGCGATGCCGCCCTTGCCGTTGTCGCCATGACACGCCGCGCATTTGTCGGCGAAGATCCTGGCGCCGTCGGCCGCCTTGCCGCTGCCCGGCGGCAGGTTGGTGCCGTCGGGCAGGATGTTGATGTCCCACGCCGAGAGATCGGACGGGGTGATGGGCTTGCCGAGGTTGGGGCCCTCGGCGAGCGCCATGCCGGCGCCGCACGCGAACGCGAGCGCCGCCGCGCCGATCGCGAACTTACGCATAGACATGTCTGACCTCCCCCTTGCCGTCCACCGCCCAGCTGGTGATGGCGTTGAAATGCTGGCTCGGGAAGCCGAGCACCGACGGGGGCTTGGTGGTCTGGCCGCGCAGCGCGACGAACTGTTCCCGGGTCGGCTGCATGTTGCCGCCCTCGTCCCAGGCCCGGCTCTGCAGGACCGCCGGCCCGCCGTCCCACCGCCACGGCATGCGGAAGCGGGTGAACGCCTTGGGCAGCCGCGGCTCCTGGAGCGCCGCCTCGGCCCAGCTCTTGCCTCCGTCCGCCGACACCATGACCTTGGCGATGCGACCGGTGCCGGCATAGGCGACGCCGGAAATCTCGTAGATGCCGGGCTCTCTCAGCTTTAGTCCGGGCGACGGGCTCGAGATGAAGGACTTCACCTCCTGCAGGAAGTAGAAGCGATAGGCCTTCCCGTTGGGCAGGATCTGCGAATAGGTCCGCGCCTCGTAATAGGTCAGCGCCGGCTGGTCGGTGACCTGGATGCGGCGCAGGAACTTGACGTTCATGTTGCCTTCATAGCCGGGCAGCCACAGCCGCATCGGATAGCCCTGGCCGGGCTGGATGCGCTCGCCGTTCTGGTACATCGCGACCATGGCGTCATCCATCGCCTTGGCGAGCGGCACGCTGCGGCTGAGATGGGGCGAATCCGCGCCCTCGGCGATCAGCCACTTCGCCTTCGGATCGACGCCGGCCTCCTCCAGCAGCGTGGAGAGCAAAACACCGGTCCATTCCGAGCACGATGCGAGGCCGTGCAGCGCCTGCACGTTGGCCTGGATCGGTTCGTTGGAGAACAGCGGCGCGCTGTTGCCGCCGCATTCGACGAAGCCGATGCGCGACACCATCGGATAGCGCTCGAGCGCGTCGAGGGTGAACACCAGCGGCTGCTTGACCATGCCGTGGATGACGAGCTTGTGCTGGGCGGGGTCGATGTCGGGCACGCCGCCATGGCAGATGGTGAAGTGCAGGCCGTTCGGCGTGATGATGCCCTTGAGCAGATGGTGCGGGGTGCGTGCGCGGGAGTTGCGAGGCTCGTTCTTGGGATTGTCGACGGTGCGCACGACCGTCTTTTCGAACGGGGAGGGCGTCTGATAGGGCGGGATGGCATCGCCGACTTCGAGGCTCCACGGCCCATCCGCCAGCGGCTCGGCCGCGGCTCCCGTCACCGACCCCACCGCGCCCGCGCCCATGGCGCCGGCGAGCATGACGCCGCGTCCCAGCAGCGCGCGGCGGTCGAGCAGGCCGTTGCCGGCCACTTGCGCGATCGAATGATCGCTTCGCGTTTTGGATCTCATGGTCTCTCCCCTGGAAACAAGCTCCCGGCGAACCGTTTCGATTGGCCCGCGCGGGAACGATCGAGATGCGACCCTCGGCGGAGCATTTCTCCGGCCATGGGCCGCATCGGTGAAGCCGTGCCGGAAGGCGGCGGGGGCTGCCCCGGCACGGCGGAACTGACGCTCTGCAACTGCAGCCCGCGGGCTTTGCCCCAGTCGCGATGCGGTCGTCGACGACGCGGAATGCTGCTCCTTTCCAGGTGCGGTGTCCACAATGGCTCGGTCGCGGACCCCGACTCAGGCTTGGCGCTCAGGCTTGGCGCTCGGGCGTGCGCACCACGAGCCCGTCGAGCGCCGGCGTGACCTTGATCTGGCACGACAGCCGCGAATTCGCGCGCACGTCGAAACCGAAATCCAGCATGTCCTCTTCCATCGGCGCCGGCGTGCCGGTCGCCTCGCGCCAGGCTTCGTCGACATAGACGTGGCAGGTCGCGCAGGCGCAGGCGCCTCCGCATTCGGCCTCGATGCCGGGGATGCCGTGCTTGATTGCCGTCTCCATGACGGTCGATCCAGGCTCGGCCTCAATCGTGCGCGCCGTACCGGCATGATCGATGAAGGTGATCTTGGCCATTCGCTCCGTGCCCGGGAAACGCCGCAGCCGGAACGGCCGGGCGCATTCCTATATCCGCTCGCAACAGGCTGCGGAAGACGGAAAACGGAGGACAGACGACAGACGACGCGGAACGGAGCCGGGCGGCGGCGGACGGACGATGGAAAGATGGGGGCGGAGGGATCGACTTCCGGTTCGCCTCCGCGCGCCGTCATCCGTCCGCTGTCGTCTGACCTCCGGCGGCCAGCAGGCCTGCGATCGCACGCCGCGCCTCGTCGACGCAAGCGGCGAGCCCGGCCAGGACGGGGTCGAGCGGCGCGCTATCCTTCACCGCGGATTCCGCGGCCTCGGCAGCGGCCGCCACCCGCCAGGCGCCGATGCCCTTGGCCGATCCCGACAGCGTATGGGCCAGCGTCGCGACGCCTTCGGGACCAACCTCGCGCATGCGCGCGAGCAGCAGTTCCGCCTGAAGATCGAACAGCCGCAGCACCTCGATTTCGAGGCTGCGTTCGCCCAGCGTCATATGGGCGAGATGCTCCATGTCGATCGGCGGCTGCATGGCCGCGATCGCCGGAGAGGCGACCTTCGAGAGGGGCGTGCCGGAAGACTTGATCATGTCCGCCATTGTGGCCGCAGATAGTGTCGCCCACTCGGCAAAAACCGGTAAAAGCGAGGGCAATGATGTCGCACGGCGCGCACCAGCCGCGCTTCTTGGTTAATCGTCCACCCCGTCACGCCTCGTCGGCGGCGCGGTACCCCGCAGGTTCGCCCGAATCGTGACCGAGCGCGGCGTAACCCTTGGCGGTGAGCTTGCAAACCCGCCACTCCGGCCTGATCGGGTTGTGGATCCACGGCTCGGCCCACCCGTGGGCGACACAGGCCTGGATGGTGCGGGGAGGAACTTCACGGCCGTCGCGGTCGAACAGCGGCAGTTTCCCGCCGGGCTGGGTCAGACCGCGCTCCAAATAGCGCCGTTGCGGCTCGGTCGGCCGCAGCGGCGCCGCAATATCGTGATTCGGTTCGGAACTGATCACGGCGTCGTTTGACCCGCTGAAGCTGTGCAATGATGGCAAATCTGTGTCAATTTCGGAGCTTTATCATAACATCTGTTAACGATGATTAAAAAGAGGTTATTATTAGGTTTCATTAATTCCGGACCGGGGCGTAAAATGCGTGGTGATGGGGGTGGGCTACGTGACCGGCGATTCCACCTCGAAGTGTAGCAGGTTGAACACGCGCATCGGGGCGTGGGCACGATCGAAATGGTGCCCGGGATTCCTCGAGCGGCGTAGCTTGTGAGGCGGACCGACATGGCGATCTACCCGAAGAAGAGCAAGGATCCGACCGAGGTGGCGCTTTCGGCGATCCAGGACGCGCTCAATATGCGCGACCCCGACACCGCACCGCCGATCGCGGCGACGATCGCGACCGCCGCCGAGGCCTCCGGCGAGAGCCGCAAGCGCGTCCCCCGGGTCGCGCCGGTCGGCAGGGACCAGCCGTTCGATCCGGGGATGCCCGCACCCGTTGACGACCGGGAAATCGTGCAGGCCGCCAACGACGACCAGGAGTCGATCGGCCAGATCCTGCAGTCGATGCAGCGCAAGCCGAGAGGTATCTCGTTCTCCATCGCCACGCTGTTCACCGTCATCTGGGTCATCTGCGCGATCGGGCTGATGATCGGCTTCAGCGGCCAGCTGCGCGCGCTGTTCGGCGACATCTTCACCGCGGTTCCGGCTTTCTTCGGCATCGTCGGCGGCGTGTTCGCGCCCATCGTGTTCTTCTATGCGCTCGCCAACATGCTGACGCGCTCCCAGGAACTGCGCATGGTCGCTCATTCCATGGCCGAGACGACGTTGCGCTTCGCCGAGCCCGACACCATGGCGCGCGATTCGATCGTCACCGTCGGCCAAGCGATCCGCCGCGAAGTCGCGGCCATGGGCGACGGCGTCGAGCGGGCGCTGGCGCGCGCCGCCGAGCTCGAGACGCTCGTCAACAACGAGGTATCGGCGCTGGAGCGTGCCTACAACGACAACGAGCTGCGCATCCGCAACCTGCTCGACGGCCTCGCCCAGCAGCGCGAGACCCTGGTCGGACAGGCCGAGCAGGTCCGCAACGCCATCACCAACGTCCATCTCGATCTGTCCCACGACATCACCACGGTGAGCGAGCTCATCGCGGAGCGCGTCAACGAGGCGGCGCAGCGCATAACCCGCTCGCTCGCCGAAAAGGGGGAGCAGATCACGGTCGCGCTCGGCACCGCCGGCGACACCATGATCGAACAGCTCGGCGAACGCGGTACCGACCTGCTGGAGCGGCTGGAGCGCACCAGCGACGACACCACCCGCGCGATCGAAACCGCGAGCGAACGCCTGACCACGAGCCTCAACTTCAAGTCCGACGCCCTCAACGAGCAGTTCGTCGAGACCGCGACCAACCTGCAGCAGTCGCTGGCGGCGCGGCTCGACGGCGTGGTCGACGGCTTTTCCGAGAAGACCTCGTCGGTGCTGGTGACCGTGGAAAACCGGACCCGGGAGCTCACCGATTCCATTGCGGATCGCTCCGAAGTGGTGTCGCGGGAGCTCATCGACACCACCGGCCGGCTCGCCGAAACGATCGCGATGCGCGCCGAGGAGGTCAACAACTCGCTGCGCTCGACCGGCGAGTCGATCGTTCTCGACCTCAGCCTGCGTGGCAGCGACATGGTTTCCAAGCTCGAGGAGACCGGCAACAAGATCACCGAGACCATCGTCGCCCGCAGCGACTACGTGACCCAGCATTTCGGCAACAATGCCGAGAAGCTCGCGGACTCCATCACGTCCCGCAGCGACATGATGCGCGACATGCTGGCCCAGCGGCTGCAGACCTTCGAGGAGATGTTCACCCACAACGGCGCCGAGCTCGCCGAACGCATCGGCCGCGACTCGGCGACGCTCGGCAACCTCATCACCCGCCACATCGGCGAATTCGACCGCACCGTGAAAACCCATGGCGGCGAGCTGGTCGAGAATCTGAGCCAGCGCACGACCGATATCCACGACCTGATGAAGAACTATCTCGACGGGTTCGACGAGAAGGTTTCCACCAAGGCGCTCGAGATCACCACCTCGATCGACCAGCGGCTCGCCCGCTTCCAGGAGGTCATGGACACCCGTTCGCAGAGTCTGAACGAGAACTTCCAGACCCACATCTCCGACATCGCCCGGATGGTGGCGGAGAGCGGCCAGGAAGTCGTGGTCGCGATCGAAGGCCGCATCGGCGACATCACCACGTCGATCGCCAGCCGCGGCGACGCACTCACCGGCACGCTGGACGCCAAGGTCGGTGCGGCGGACGCAGCGCTGGCGGCACGCGCGCACGAAGTCGCGAACAATCTCGACACCCGCATCGCCCGGTTCGAGCATCTCCTGGTCGGCCGCGCCGGAGCCGCCGCCGACAACCTGGAGAAGCGCACCGTCTCCGCCACCGAGTTTCTCGCCAGCCGCGCCGAGACGGTCACCCGCGACATCGAAGCGCGCACCGCCTCCGCCACCGAGTCCCTCGTCAATCAGATCGGCGGCGTCTCCCAGGAGATCGAGACCCGCGCCACCAAGGCGACCGAGTTCCTCGCCAGCCGGATCGGGGGCGTCACCCAGGAGATCGAAGCCCGCACCACCAAGGCGACCGAATTCCTCGCCAGCCGGATCGGCAGCGTCTCCCAAGAGATCGAGACCCGCACCAATGCCGCGGCGGCGTTCGCCAGCGGCCGGATCGACAAATCGGTCGGTGACATCGAGGCGCGCGCCAACGCCGCCGTCGAGTTCGCGGTCGGTCGCTTCGGCCAGTCCGCGCAGGAACTGGAATCGCGCGCCAATGCCGCGGCGGCGTCCGCCAGCGGCAAGATCGACAAGACAGCCGGTGAAATCGAGGCGCGCACCAATGCGGCCGTGGAGTTCGCGGTCGGTCGCTTCGGCCAGTCCGCCCAGGAACTCGAGTCCCGCGCCAACGCCGCGGCGGCATTCGCCAGCGGCAAGATCGACAAATCGGCCGGTGAAATCGAAGCGCGCACCAACGCGGTCGTGGACCTCGCGGTCGGACGCTTCGCCCAATCCGTGCAGGAGCTGGAGTCGCGCGCCAGTGCCGCGGCCGAGTCCACCTCCGGCAAGATCGGCATGGTCGCGCAGGACATCGAGGTGCGGGCCGGCACCGCCGCCGACATCGCAGTCAACAAGGTCGGCAAGCTCGCGCAGGACATCGAAACGCGTACCAATGCCGCCGTGGACGCCGCGGTCGGCCGGATCGGCAAGGCCACCCAGGATATCGAGACGCGCACCAACGCCTCGGCGGATTCCGCCGTCGGCCGGATCGGCAAGGCGACCCAGGAAATCGAAACGCGCACCAACGCGTCGACGGAATTCGCCGTCAGCCGGATCGCCAATCTGACCCAGGAGGTGGAGGCTCGGACCAGTGCCGCCGCGGAGACCGCGGTCGTCAAGATCGACCGGATTTCCCGTGAGATCGGTGTCCGCACCGGCACCGCGGTGGAAGCCGCTTCCCTGATGATCGGGAAGGCCTCGGACGATATCGAGGCGCGCGCGCAGGCCGCGGCCGAATTCGCCGCCGGGCGCATCGGCGGCGCGGTCCAGGACATGGAAGCGCGAGCCGCGAGTGCGACGGAAGAGGTTTCGCAGCGCATCGCCACCGTCACCGCGCACATCGGCACCCGCGCCGCGGAAGCCGGAAACATCCTGACCGAACGGGCCTTCAGCGCCACCCAGGACATCGAGGCACGCACCACGGCGGCCACCGAATTCCTGGCCACCCGGATCGGCGCGATCACCGGCGACATCGAGGTCAAGAGCCGCACCGCCGCCGACCTCCTGCTGGCGCGCGCAGCCGACGTCGCCGACAGCCTCAAGTCCAACACCACCGACGCCAGCCGCGCGCTGATCGAGCTGTCCGGCTCGACCGCGGAGGCGCTGCGCGCCGCCTCCTCCGATGTCGAACGCACCCTGACGACGCTGTCGAGCGGCGCCAGCGCGATGCTCAAGCAGAACGCCGCCGAAGTGGAGCGCAGCCTGTTGGGCGTGAGCACCGAGGTGACCAAGAACTTCGTCGGCAAGGCCGACGAGGTTTCCGCCTCGATGCGCCAGAATTCGACGGAGCTGTCACGCCTGCTCGACGACAAGAGCAGCGGCCTCATCACCGCCATCGCCACCAAGGGCGGCCAGTTCTCGCTGGAGATCGAGCGCGCGGCGGAAAGTGCCGTGAAGGCGATCGATACCAGGGCGTTCGCCTTCGGCCAGACGATGATGGACAACAGCACCGAGCTCGCCCGCATCATCAACGATGCGAGCGTGAGCGCGACCTCCATCGTCAACCGCACCCTCAAGGAACTGCAGGACACCACCAAGAATTCGGTCGCCCAGGCGACCATGGCGGTGTCGCAGACACTGAAGGACCTTCAGCAGTCCACCACCGGCGCGGTGGAGGAATCCAAGCGGACCGCGGTCGCCACGGTTTCCGAGCTTCTCGAGACCCACGGCATGCTGCGCTCCGACACCACCACGCTGTTCGAGCGGCTGCGCGACGCCAACAACCTCCTGCAGGAAGTGCTGGGCGGTGCGCAGACCAACCTCAGCTCGATCGAACACGTCCTCTCGGCGCGGGTCGCCGAGTTCGTTTCCACCATGGGCGACCTGCTGGAGCGCGCCAATTCGACCTCCGGAAAGATGGACGAGCATGTCGGCTCGTTCTACGGGCTCACCTCCAAAGTGCTGGGCGATCTCGGCGAGCTCGCGGTCCAGTTCGAGGGCCACGGCCGCTCGCTCACCGAGACCGTCGAAATACTCGACAAGAGCAACAAGCACAGCTTGGCGGCGGTCACCGACCGCCACGCGACGATCGAAAGCCTGGTCGGAATGCTCAACGAGCGCACCGAGGATCTCGATGCGCGGCTCAAGCGCTTCTCGGGGATGCTGGACGAGTCCCTGCACGTCGCCGAGGACCGCGCCCGCGACATCGCCCGGCTGGTCGCCGAGGCGACCTCGGAAGGCGCGCGCTCGATCGCCCACCAACATGCCACCATCCGCGCCTCCACCGAGGAAGAGAGCCAGCGCACGCTCGATTCGCTGCGCAGCGTCTATGAGCAGGTGACCAACGACAGCAAGGGCCTGTTTCAGGAGACCGCGACCGAGGCCCACCAACTGCTGCAGCAGGCCACCGACCGCTTCTCGGACGTGATGCAGACCATGCGGTTGATGTCCGCGGAGATGCAGCACGAATTGGAGTCGACGCGCCAGGAGCTGCGCCGCGGCGTGCTCGAGCTGCCCGAGGAGACCGCGGAGAGCACCGCGCAGATGCGGCGCGTGATCGTCGACCAGATGGAGGCGCTCGCCGAGCTCAACCGCATCGTGGCCCGCCACGGCCGCAACCTCGATACCGTGCCCGCCGCCGGAACGCGGCAGGAACCGGCACGGCCGGCGCCACAGCGCGCCGAAAGATCCCCCGCTCCGGCGCCATTGTCGGCCGCGGCGACGCGCCCGCAGGTCGAGGCGCCTTCGGTCCAGCCGAATGGCCAGAACGGCTCGGCCCAGAACGGCTCAGCCCAGAACGGCTCAGCCCAGAACGGCGCGGCCCAGAACGGAGCCGGCCCGAACGGCGGCGCCGCACCGGGCCGTGGCGGCTGGCTCTCCGAGCTGCTGACGCGCGCCTCGCGGGAGGAGGACGCCGCCCCGCGCCCCACCGAGGATCGCCCCGCCTTCGCGCAGCCGCGGCAGGACGAGCGTCCGCCGCGGGGCGACGACCGCAACGTCCGCCACACCATCGAATCCCTGGATTCATTGTCGGTGGACATCGCCCGCATGATCGATCACGACGCCGCAGCGGAGCTGTGGGATCGCTACAATCGCGGCGAGCGAAATGTCTTCACCCGGCGGCTCTACACGATGCAGGGACAGAAGGCGTTCGAGGAGGTGCGGCGGCGCTACAAGTCCGACCGCGAGTTCAAGCAGACGGTCGATCGCTACATCGGCGAGTTCGAGCGCCTTCTCAACGAGGTCGCGCGCGACGACCGCGGCCAGGTGGTGGCGCGCACCTACCTCACCTCCGAAACCGGCAAGGTCTACACGATGCTCGCCCACGCCGCCGGACGGTTCGAGTGACAGTTATCAGAGGTCAGTAATCGGTGGTCAGTAATCAGAATGCACAATTGCTCCTCTGATTACTGATGCCTGATCCCTGTCTCACAGTTCGCACCGAGAGCTGGCCGATTGCCGGCGCTTTCACAATCAGCCGCGGCTCCAAGACTGAGGCGGAGGTGGTGGTCGCGGAACTTTCCGAGGGCGGCCATTGCGGCCGCGGCGAATGCGTGCCCTATGCCCGCTACGGCGAAACCGTCGCCGGCGTAGCGGCCGCGATCGCAAGCCTCGGTGCGGCGGTGGCGCGCGGCCTCGGGCGCGAGGCACTCCAGCGCGCCCTGCCCGCGGGCGCCGCGCGCAACGCCCTCGATTGCGCCTTCATCGATCTCGAAGCCAAGCGCAGCGGCCGGCCCGCCCATGAATGCCTGGGGCTCGAGCCGCCGCGCCCGCGCCTCACCGCCTATACGATTTCGCTGGGCACGCCGGACGCCATGGCGGCCGCCGCGGCGGCCGCATCTGCGCGCCCGCTGTTGAAGGTCAAGCTCGGCGGCGATGGCGACCCCGACCGCATCGCGGCGGTGCGCCGGGCGGCGCCGCAGGCCGAGCTGATCGTCGATGCCAACGAGGGATGGCGCGCGGGGAACCTCGCCGCCAATCTCGCGGCTTGCGCCGCCGCCGGCGTGACCCTCGTCGAGCAGCCGCTGCCGGCCGCCGACGACGCCGCGCTTGCAACCATTGCGCGACCGATTCCGGTCTGCGCCGACGAGAGCGTGCACGACCGCGCATCGCTCGGGGGATTGGCGGGCAAATACGATGCGGTCAACATCAAGCTCGACAAGGCCGGCGGCCTCACCGAGGCGCTCGCGCTGGCGGCGGCGGCGCAGGCCATGGGCTTCGCACTGATGGTCGGCTGCATGATCTCGACCTCGCTGGCGGTCGCTCCGGCCCTCCTGGTGGCGCAGCGGGCACGGGTGGTCGACCTCGACGGCCCCCTCCTGCTGGCACGGGACCGGCCCCACGGCATGCGCTTTGCCGGGAGCATCCTGCATCCCGCCGCGCGAGAATTGTGGGGTTAACCCTGAAAACATAGAACCCGGCTCGTACCACCGCAGAAGGCGATGCCGGGATGGGAAAAGCTTGCTATTCGACAGGAGACTTTATTGAATCATCAACTTCTGCCACAAATGCTCTTCATGCGATGACAGTGTTGTGAGCTGCCTTCGGGGAGATGGACATATGCGTCATGCCGCCTTGCTGCTCGCCGCCGCCACGGCGGCCATGGTGACGGCCTCTTCCGCGCGCGCGACGATCCTGATTACGGCCGACCGGGGCGGGCTGATCAGCGACTATGCGGAACGGTTCCTGAGCGCGCGGGCCGCCGGCGAGCAGGTCGTCATCGACGGCGCCTGCCTCTCGGCCTGCACGCTCGTGGTCGGGATGCTGCCGCGCGACAAGGTCTGCGCCACGCCCAAGGCGGTCCTGGGCTTCCACTCGGCATGGCGGCCGACCGGGAGCGGTCGAAAGGTCAGCAGTCTCGTCGCCACCGAGGCGATGATGGAGGTCTATCCCGCGGAGCTCCGCCAGTGGATCACCCGGCGCGGCGGCCTCACCCCGAAGATGATCTTCCTCCAGGGCCGCGAACTCGCCCAGATCGTGCCGCCCTGCACCACGTCAGTGAGCGCCAGTGCCCGCGCCCACGAGCCGCACGTCGTCGTCAGGCCGGATACGACTCACGCCACGCTGGTCGCGCGCCAAGCGCGATAGCGACGCCGGCGGCG
>Ga0302325_10010644_pt1 | contig 19907 bp, 17 predicted proteins | sample Palsa_T0_2_FD_201948 | JGI IMG/M metagenome (GOLD analysis project Ga0302325, IMG submission 201948) | Peat permafrost microbial communities from Stordalen Mire near Abisko, Sweden - Palsa_T0_2 | ecosystem: Environmental > Terrestrial > Soil > Palsa > Peat permafrost | place: Sweden: Abisko...
GCGAGCCGGCGCCATGCGCCGGGTATACGCGGAGATCGTCCGGCAAACTCAATAACTTCTGTTGCAGGCTGTCGTAGAGCAATCCGGCGAGCTGCTGCGGCGTGTACCCCGGAGACAGATCGGGCCGGCCTACATCGCCGATAAACAAGGTGTCACCGGTAAGTACCGCCGACGGCTCCAGCGAGCGCTCCAGATCCGTCACCAGCACGCAGATGCTTTCGACCGTGTGACCCGGAGCCTCGAGAAACTGCAGGCGGCAATGGCCAAAGCGGATTTCATCGCCATCGAACAACGCGACGTGCGGGAACTGTGCTCCGGCCCGCGCGCCAAGATAGATTTTCGCGCCCGTGCGAGCGGCCAGCTCGCGGTGGCCGGAGACGAAGTCGGCATGCAGGTGCGTTTCGATCACGTGCTCGATGCGCAAGCCGTTCTTGCGAGCTTCCTCGAGGTAGATTTCCACGTCACGCCGCGGATCGACTACGGCCGCGATGCTTTCCGAGCCGATCATGTACGAAGCATGCGCCAGGCAGCCGAGATAGAATTGTTCAAAGTACATTTGAAGATCTCCATACAGTCAACTCACCCGAGAACTAACCTCGTGAGCGGTCGGAATTGCGCGTCCTGGCATTAGAAGATGCGCGAGGTTTCGCGCTTGCACGCGGATTTCGGGGATGGCGATGGATTCCAGCAGCGACCCCAAACGCAGCGGGCCCAATGCGTAAAGCGGCGGCCGCGACCCACCGCGCGACGGTAAGAGGGCGCCTTGATCGTCCACCAATGCGCCCAGCCGGTGAGGATCGGGCTGCAGCCAGCCTTGCTCCAGTAGATTGCGCAGCAACGGGTTCGTGCTCCGCGAGAGATCCGTATCGGGGCCGGTGCAATTGATGACTCGCCCGACTTTCAGTGTTACTGTTCCCGGGCAGCCGCGAATCGCGATGCTCACTTCCACACCGTCCTGGACCAGGCGAAGGCCGCGCGTCCGGCCGGCCAGCACTTCAAGGCTGCCATTGCGAAGCGACTCGTCGACCATCGTTCCGATCTGCGGCGCCATCCGGTGGCGGTGGGTGTCCCAAAAGGGCCGGAGATGGCGGAGAAAACGACGCTGCTCGGCAAAGCTCAAGGCCTGCCAGTGCCGGTTGGTTTTCAGTCGAATGGAATCCACTGCTTCCCGCCAGCCCACCCGGAGGGTAGCCACCCAACGCATATAGCGCACCACGCCGCGCAGCCCGGCGTATGGCACGTGGCGGTAACAGGCGAGCACCGGCAGTACATGCTTCTGGGGCAGAAGTCCCCGGCGCGACACCATGTACACCTTGCCTTGGTGCATCTGATGCCGCAGCGCGAGCAAAGCATCCACCGCGGTCAGCCCGCTACCCAGCAGCAGCACCGGCGCATGGCGGTCGCTCATCTCGAAGGCGCCTTCCATCCACGCGATATTGATGAAGCGCCGGCTCGAAGCAACTTCCGGAGAGAGCCCTGGCCAGCATGCAGGCGCGCTGTTGCCGGTAGCCAGAATCGCAGCATTGCCGCACAGTACCTCGGAGTCTTCGGTTTCTATCGCGATTTTCCCCTCCAGGACTCGGGCGGCCACCGCGCGCGCTCTGACGTGGCGGAGCTTTCCCTGTCCCCGCCGCAGCGTCTCATCCAACACGGATCGGAGGTACTCTCCGTACAAGCTGCGCGGCGCGAATGAGCAGTCGGTGTATTGGCCCGGTCTGGTTCGTTCCAACCATCGCAGGAAGTGCTCCCTATCATCCGGAAACGCAGACATATTCACGGCTGGGACGTTCAGAAGGTGTAGAGGGCATTTCGTTGAGTACGCCATTCCCGCACCCAACTCTGGCCCCGGTTCAAGCAGAATGACTTCAGCTCCGCGAAGCAGTAAGTGCGCTGCGGCCAGCGCGCCGCTCGCGCCCCCTCCTATTACGATAGTGGCCGCCATTATTACTGCTCTCCTAAATAGGATTCCGCGCGAGGCAAGAGCCACGTCTGACTTAGTATCGTTGAATATAGCTCCATTTAAGTATACTCAATACAGACAGCCCCGGCCAAATACTTTACTTGTAGAAGTTTCTATGGAGACTCACAGGTTCCCGTACGGTACCGGCTCGACCCGACAAGTTGATACACCTTTTACCCATCCAGCCGGTATAAAGAACTGTAAAGATTAAGACAACCAGACCCACGACTACCAATGATAACGAAGTTATCATCACCATCGAGGACTCACAAAATCCATGCCCGACAAAGAAGAATCCAAGGATTCAACGCCCCAGGTTCGTCATACGCTTGGGGAACTGGCAGCGCGCCAGCTCGCGGTCACCACCAAGACCGTCCCCATGATGGAGCAGATCACGCCGCGCTGGCTGGTCACGTTCCTGTCGTGGGTTCCCGTGGAGGCGGGCATGTACCGCGTGAACAAGGTCAAGCCGACACTGCCCGGAACCCGCACCGTGGAGTGCAGTCCCGATGAAGAGATCGAGCTGCCGGAAATCTTCGTGGACTATGAGGAGAAGCCGCGCGAGTATACGCTGAGCGCTGTGACGACCACCCTGGATGTGCACACCCGCGTCTCCGATCTGTACCGTAGCCCGCACGATCAGATCAAGGAACAGTTGCGGCTCACCATTGAGAAGATCAAGGAACGCCAGGAGAGAGAACTGGTCATCAACAAGGACTACGGGCTGCTCAGCAATGTCGCGTCCGGCATGCGCGTAAAGACCAGGTCGGGCGCGCCAACGCCCGACGATCTGGACGAGCTCATCGCGAAGGTATGAAAGGAGCCGTGCTTCTTCCTTGCGCACCCGCGAGCCATCGCCGCCTTCGGCAGAGAGTGTACCTTTAGCGGCGTCCCGCCTCCGACGGCGCTGCTCTTCGGTTCGCCGTTTTTAACCTGGCGTGGAAGTCCCTGTGGTTCCCTGCGACAAGGTACCGATAAATCGCGAGAAGACCAGCATCCTGCTCTTACGCACGGGCGAGAAGAAGCAGGGCGTCATCGGGCTCTTTCAGCCCGGCCTCTTGGGCGAAGTGTCGCCCAGCCTATCGGTACGTTTCATGGGGATCGACCATAAAGCGATTGCCTCCTATCTGATCTCGTTGTACTGTTCGGTGGCGGTCCTTACTGACGACGCACTCGGCGTCCTGGAAGACGTGCACGTCGGCCACTACCATGAATAGAAGTGACCTTGGCGCGGTGGATCAGTCCGCACCGCCAGCCGCGCTGGATGCGGCATTGATCGCCAGACTGGCCGAATTCTTCACTGCCCGTCCGCCGAACCCTGCCGCGCCGGCCTTCGGCCTCCCGGCGCCTCCGCCGGCAGTGACTGACTCTCCGGCGGCACCCGCTGCGCCAGAGGGCGTGGCGGCGTTCGTACCGGAGAATCCCGGCGCGGTTCCAGCCCAGGGGGCGCCCAGCTCCCGAGCTTACATCCCCAATGCGGGGGAGCCGGCGCCTCTGAACGTGCCACCGTCCTTTCCAGTAGCGAGCGACCTGTTCGCCTTCCCCAGCGTGCCCGGCATGCAACTCGCACCGGAGAATCCCGGCGCTATTCCGGCCCAGGGAGTGCCCGGCTCCCCGGCTTACCTGCGGAACGCAACAGAGCCGGCGCCTCTGAACTTGGCACCGTCCTTTCCAGTGGCGAGCGATCTGTTCGCTTTCCCCGGCGTGCCAGACATGCAATCGGTTCCGGACGTTTCGGCCGTGGCCGTGCCGGCGCGCGATAAGACGCCAACGTGGAGTGGCCAGGTGGCCGCGGGTTGAACGATCATAGCGTCACCCGCGCCGGATTCTCATTATTGCCCAGATGGCTGGATGCTCAGGTGGCCTGAGCAACGCAACTCCTCCGCAATTCTTTTGATCTGAACCGTGATCTACATGAACGCTACGATGGTTCGATTCCGGATACGAATGGCCGACTACGAGCGGCCGCCTGACAAGAACGTGACGGGGCAATATGGATTGCCAGAAAGAAGCATTGACGGAGTTCGGTGAGTAGCCTGAGGGTTCGGTTGCTTTAGAGGCTTCAATATCCTTGCCCTGAACTCGGTGTCTCATTCGAACCGTCGCGCGCCATGGATTGCGGTCTTCTTCATCAATTGTCGGATTTTCAACGGCGAACGGCCATCGATATCTGCCGTGAGAGGGCACACGAATCCGCGTTCTGCGGCGCGCTGCAAGAACAATCCGGCACCCATCACAATGGAGTGGCGTCTATTGCCCGGCAGCCGGCAACGCCCTGGCCGCCACCGGAGCGAGAGCCATCACGGCATATGCGGTTGCCGCGTTCGAAATCCACTGATCGTGATCGAACGGAAATCCACTTTGGAAATAAGGTTGAAGCTTCACTGCCCGGCTTCGCACGTACCACGATCCATCTGGAAACTGGTGAGCCAGAAGGAATCGCGCGCCTCGCTGATACGCCGCGTCCGAAACATCCAGTAAGCCCGCCTCGCGCAGCGAATACAACACCGCGGCTGTGCCATACGCGTCCGAATCCAGATGCTCGGTCTGTGCCCATCCGCCGTCAGCGCGCTGCTGCCGCAGCAGGTTTTCGCCGCACTTCCTGAGATCCGTCTGGCCGCCTCCCGCCAGCCACAATCCCATCACCCGGTCAGCCTCGTCGACCGTCGTCCAGGTCTGAGCGGTGAGCAGCCAGCCGCGTGCCCGCGCGACCCGCTCGTCGAACTCCGCGCCCCGCGCCTGCCAGCCATACGTCTTCAGGGCCATGATCGCAAACATGGTCCGCGTGATGTCGCTTTCCTGAAGAGGAGGCCGGGAAGCTTGCCCGCTCCACCCGCCGGAAGGATCCTGAGTTTCCGCGATGTAGTGAACCAAAGCGTCCGTGAACACACTGGCGGGCTCTCCCATTTCCGCCATGCCGGCCAACGGGTAGAGAAATGAATCAATCATGCCGCCAGAGGCCATCAGCAGACTGGCATCGTTAATCCGCCGGGGCCGTTCCGCCACCATTGCGCTCACCAGGCTCTCCCGCAACCGCGGTTCCGCGGGCAAGCCGGCCGCCTTCAACGCGCCGAAGACACGTCCGGCAAACGGCTGATGGTGGCACCCCACACATCCCCCGCCCGCGGGAAAAAATTCCTCGGTTGATTTGGTGAGCAGCGCCACAGCCCGTGCAATCGCTTCCCGCGCGTCGGGTTGATAGTCGGCCGGCTTCCTTGGCGCGGGCGGTAGTCCCTTGCCCGTCGCCCCGGCCTTTTCGAGCGTCGCCAACACTGCCGGATCGCGATACTTCTGCGCCCAGTCGAGCGCCGTTTCGCCGTAGCGGTCTGCCACGTTCAGGTCGGCTCCGGCGTCAATCAGCCGCTGCACAATCGCCACATTCGCCCTATCCGTGGCAACCGCCATCATCAGGGCCGTCATATGCCGGTGATCCGTCGTATCCAGTTTCGCCCCCGCCTTGATGAGGGCCGAGATTTCCGCCGGATCGTGCACCGTCGCCGCCAGCATCAGCGGCGTGACCCCAAAACTGTCGATGGGGCCGTTCTTCACGGCCCCCGCGGTGGTGTTGGCCGCGTTTGCGTCAGCGCCGGCGGCGAGCAAAATGCCGGCCTTCTCGTGTTCCTGGATGCTAAATGATTCGGTCAGCGCCGTATCGCCATCCTGCGTCGCGCGTCGCGGGGCCAGACCCTTTTCGAGCAGCAACCGGATCACCCCAGCATCTTCGTGCGCTGCCGCCCGCATAAGATAGTCCGCGCCGCTCGGGCGTATCTCTTTGGCGTTCGCGCCTTTCTCCAGAAGGTAGCGAACCGTTCGCTCGTTTCCCTGCGCGCCCGCCGCCACCCAGAGCGGTGTCGTGCCGTCACTTGCCTTCGCGTTGACGTCGCCACCCTTTTCCACCATCAGGCGCGTCTTCTCAAAGCTGTAGGCGCCGAACATCAGGGGTGTCACCTGGGATCGGTTCCGCGCGTTCGGATCCCCGCCGGCTTCGAGCACAATGCGCACCGCTTCCGGGCTTCCGTATAGCGCTGCGTAATGCAGAGGCGTCCAGTTGAGCGCGTCACGTACCTTTGTCCCGCCTCGCTGGCTCATCTGCTGAAGACCTTTCAGGTCGTTAGCCCGAGTCACCCGCAGATAATCGTCCGCCGAAGCGGCGCCGCCGCCGGTCTTCTCTCCAGCCAGCGCCGCACCCGTCAGACACAAGAACCATCCGGCACAGTACAGGATCTTCATCAACACCCCTCAACAGTATGCTCTTGCCGGAATCCCGATTTTTCCGGGCAGAAACAGTATACAGTCAAACCAAGCCGGAGCGCCACAAGAAACAGGCATCCTAGTCGATCAGCGGGCGGTTGTTTAAGCAAGCTTGCCCGTTTTGAGTCCGACGCCTTCATGGAACTGGCTACACTATCAGTGGCAGCACAATATCCGGAAACTTTGGCCTAATGAGCTCAATTAGCCTGTAGAAATGCTCTTCGTCCAGAAAGCGATCCATGGTTTTGTTCTTGCTGGTGAATACCTGCCTCGTTCCCAAATAAAGCTAGCAGCTTAAGTAAGGTTCCTTCCCAGTGATACAGTGGGCATGTGTACGAGAGATACGCATCTGCATCGTTTTTGTGTACACGCCTAAACGTCGCCGCCCACTCGGTAATCCTCTTCGACAATGCCATAGCCTTCAGAATCGATCCATCAGAACAATTTGAAGGCTACCGACATTAGATCCCCCGACTCTTCTCCGATAATGCCGTCCATCTCCGCAGTTCCAAAGCCCCAATAGGACATCGGTACACTGACGAGAGTCTATGTCCACGCGCCACGGTTATGAACCGACGCTGATCAACAGTTTGGAACTAACCCCCTCGCCGACTGGCCTGCCGTTCTCCTTGTTCTCGATCATGCGATGCATATCTACAAAAGTCTGGCTGGTAAACTGCTCAATCCGTAAAGCAATTCTATCTCCCATGACGGCCTGGAGAGATTTTCTGATAATTTCGCGACCACGTCGAACACCGTCTAGACGTTTTAATGCCTCGTATGCCAAAAAGTCTGCACACTGTAATGGGGTGCAGTCTCTCGAATCAGCATCGATCAGTGTTTTGAAAGGGCCGTCAAGCCCCCGTTGCCGTTGCTCATCGCGAAGCGACTCAAACCCTTCCTTCGCTATGCCGCCGAAAGTCTTGCTTTGATCATAGGTTACGTTGACTGTCGCTTCAGGGAAGTTCTCTCGCACAAAGCCCTCCACGATCACGAGTATCATTCTGTAACACAAGTCGAAAAGGCTTTCATTTTCGGTATTCGCGTGGGGATCAAAATGCTGCCGAACGTCAGCTATGCGGCCACCCACAGATATTCCGATCATGCCGGTTTCACCGATGATTTCGCAGAGCCGTCTCGTCAGGCGGATCTGACGCTGAATATCCCAGCCCTTTCTCACGTCAAATTCCCGCTTTAAGTTCGCGCAATCCGTCGCGTGGTACCGAGATATCGTAGGGAACCCTTTAATTGCGGACTTCCGATTTTCATGAGCAATGCGCTCTTGCCACCGACTTGCAATTTCCTTCCACAGGCTCGTGGGTGCAAGGAAACCCCCAACGCAGAAGACGTGGCTGTTGTAGCTTTCATCGACATATAATTCCAACGTCCGCATAAAACATCCTCACAGAAGAATGTTTTAATTGTAACGCAATTGTCAGCCGACGCTCGAGGTCGAGCGCTGGCCTGCCCACGCGCCGCCACTCGGCGTGCCGTCCCACGCCGGGCGGCAGGTCATCTGGATGGAGCAGAAGGGGCACTGGTGAAGGTTAGAGAGAACTTCGTCTCGACTCCCGATTCCCCGCTGACAGCCCCTTTCGGCGGCGAGCAACATAGAGGGCAAGTCCGCCCACAACACAGAACCACGAGCCTGGCTCCGGGACGGACGTGAATTGGGCTTCGGTCAGATCGTAGGTTTGGCCCCCGTTGAATTGTTCGAATGTAAGCGTCAGCGTTCCCTGCACATTAAAAGGTCACGTCAAACGGAAAGGTTGGCGTACCGCCACCGAAAGCGCAGATGGTTGAGGGACTGCAAACGTCGATCTCGCCAGTCACATCGGCTGGCATGGAAACAATCAGATGTCCACTGGTTATGGTGACGTCCGTTAATGCCGTAACAGCCGCGCTGGCGCTGTTTGGGTACTGCACGGAAGGATAATCCGTGCCATTGGCCATGGCCGGTCCCGATTCATCGCCGATGTCGTCGATATCCAGAGTCAGACTAAAGGGAAAAGGGACACCGAGATCCTGAAGAGTTGAGTAAGCGACCGCGGTCGCACCGCTTCCTGTAATCGATGCTAATGGGCCGGTGAACGCGAAGCTGTCAGTCAGGCCGGCTCCCAGAAGTGAGTTCAGGTAAGTAAGTGAGCCGCTGTCGAGCGGGTAGATCGGGTTGCCGAAAGGTTCCCGGCGAATACTACGAGCGATAAGGCCACAAGGGCGATTCTGGTGGATCGGAATCGAATCATCTGGTGCTCCTCCCTCGATTTCAGTTTCCCGATATTACCCAGCATTTCAATTTTTGCCAAGATTTCCATGTTTGCCAAGATTCCCTTTTTTGGCTTTTTGCACAGATCGTAGTTTACACCCAACCGTGCTGCGGTTCCGACCGGGCGCAAATGGGTCAAGATTCCCCCTACTCGATCCGGTTCGCGAAGCCGGAGGACGAATGGATAACTCGCGCTTTGCACCTGCGTGCGCATCGCCACGTCCTTCGGAGAGTCATCGATGAGCGTGCGCGCCTGGTCGTCGTTCGTCGCGGGCGTTCCCGGTTGGAACGTCGGCGGGTCTCGCTTCCGACCATAATGACGCACGAAACGCGGGCAGCGCATAGCGCGTTATGGTTCGGGGATGATGGATTTTGGATCCAGCGCTTCGTTTAGTCGAGTGGCCGCCGCTCGATCCGGCTCGCGAGGCTGGAGTTCGAACTGATGACAGCTCTTCATGCCGGCGTGTGCATCGCCCCCTTCCGTTGCGCTTCGTCAGCGCGTCGCGTCGCGTTCGTCGATGAGCGGCGCGTCGTTCCCGGCGACGGCAGAGGCCCGACGAAGGGCAGACGCGAAACGCTCACCCAGTCCCGCGGGCAGCGCGGTAGCGCCGACTGCCATAAGGGCGGAACGCCGACGTTGCGGCCCCGTGGGCTCTAGAACGGGCCTAGATCGGCCATTTTCATGGAACGGCGTTTCCCGCGTCTATCCAGTCAATGGACACAAGGGCTGTTCTCGCGAGTAATGGTTTGGCCGGCCAATTTCGGCACTTTGTCCCATTTGCGACTTCGCGCCGATTTGGAACGAGATAATATGGTTTGCAAATAGATTCGAGCCCAGAGGCGCTCAGGATGGCGCACAGGAGGAAGCCGAGTGGATCGACGCAAATTCATAAAGGAGGCAATCGCGGAGACGGCTGCGATTGCCACGGCTGTAACAAGTGCCAATGCTCAAAGATATTCCGTCCCCATTATCGACACGCACGTACATTTGTATGACCCCACCCGCCCTCAAGGTGTGCCATGGCCGAGCCCTCAGCAGTCAAGCATTTATCGCACTTTCCTGCCTGCAGACTACCGCCGGATTGCAGAGCCCTTCGGCGTGACAGGCATGATCGAGGCCGAGTGCAGTCCGTGGTTGGAAGACAATTACTGGGTTCTGGATGTGTCCGCCAAAGAGACGATTGTGGTGGGCGAGATCGGCGATTTGTTTCCGGGGAAGCCGGATTTTGGCGAGCATCTCTCACGATTGCACAAGAACCCTCTGTACCGAGGCATCCGGTTCGCGTATTTGTGGGGGCGGGACGTCGCGGAGGAGATTCAAAAGCCGCAAGTGATGGCCGATCTTCGGCTGTTGTCCGACGCGGGACTGACCCTGGATTCGGGCGGCGGCCAAGAGGATGTCCCGAACCTGCTGCGAATCACTGACCAAATCCCTGCCCTCCGGATTGTGATTAATCACTTGCCGGGGGCTCCGATTCCCGACGAACCGGCGGCCCGCGCTGCCTACCAGCATGGACTTCGAGAACTCGGAAAACGTCCTCAGGTGTATGTAAAGGTCTCTGAAATCTTCCAGCGCGTCGACGAGAAAGGCCGCCGGGTGACGTCGGGCGGACGAATCCCGCGTGAGCTGAGCTTCTATCGTCCGCGGCTGGATGAAATCTGGGAGACCTTCGGTCCGGACCGGCTGCTCTTCGCGAGTGACTGGACCAACAGCGAACCCATGGGCACATTTGGTGAGACGCTGGGCCTGGTCCATGAATACTTCACGAAAAAGGGTCCCGAAGCCGTCGAAAAATTCTTCTGGAAGAATTCCCTCGCCGCATACCGGTGGGTGATGCGGCAAGCGAATCAGCCCAGTTTGGCTTGAATCGGCAGCGCACAGTTCTCCTAACGACCGAAGTGGAAAGTTGATCCATAAGCGATGACGAAGACCGTTGCCAGTGTACTGATAACTGCGGCGCTGGGAGCAGCGCAGGGAGCGTCACAAATGCCGGCCGCGCCGGCTTCCGATTTCCCCGCGGCAGAAAAGCAGTTCAACAGCCTCTGCGCAGGATGTCACGGCGAGGGTGGAAACGGCGGGGACCGGGCGCCCGGGTTGACGAACAATCCCAGCTTGCGCACCCGGAACGAAGCGCAGATCCGAGACTTGATCAAGAGCGGCACCTCGGGCGGCATGCCCGCGTTCAAGCTGCCGGAGGGCGAGCTTCTATCGCTGGCTCGATGGCTGCGTTCTCTCAATATGTCCGCTTTCGATACAAAGCCGTCCGGGGACGCACATGCGGGTGAGGAGTTTTTCTTCGGCAGAGGCCAATGCTCGACGTGTCACATGGTTCATGGCCGGGGGAAGGTGAATGGGCCCGATCTGTCGGATATTGGCCGGAAATCGACCGTCGGAGAATTGGAGCTGGTGCTCGAAAACCCGACCTCCCAAATGGGTATTCACACGACGCCGACGTGCCCGAGTTGGGCCTTCTGTCCGGACGAGACGTGGGGAGTTGTAAACGTCAAACTGCGAGATGGCCAGGGTTTGCGCGGTTTCGCCCGTGGGCGCGCGGAACACGATCTCGAATTGCAAACTTTTGACGGACGCCTGCATTTTCTGACGGACAAGCAATACCAGGAGATCACGCCCGAGAAGACCTCGTACATGCCTCCCCTCCATGCGAGCGCCGAGGCGCGCCGCAATGTCGTAGCCTTTCTCGGCACTCTGGGCGGCGTACAGCCAGGCGCACTGGCCGGGGTGAATGCCACGATTTCTTTCGAGGCAATGAACGCCGTCCTGCACCCCAAACGCGGCGAGTGGCCGACATACAACGGCGTCCTGGGTGCCAACCGCCATAGCGCGCTGGACCAGATCAACGCAGGCAATGCCCAGAACCTACAGGTGGAATGGGTCCACCCCTTGAACGTTCCGGATCTTGAGACGACACCCATCGTCAGCGAAGGCGTCATGTACGTCACTGCGGCTGATCACGTATGCGCCCTCGCCGCGGCGACAGGACGCGAGCTATGGTGCTATACGCGTCCCGCTGACTTACCCGGGTCCGGTGGGCAGCGTGATTCGGGCATCGCCAATCGGGGAGCCGGGCTGCTGGGGGACCGCATATTCTTCGCAACCAGTGACGCCCATCTGATATGTCTGAACCGGCTGACCGGCGGTCTGATGTGGGAGGTCAACACGGTGGAATCGCCGGGGAGCTACCAGGCGACCTCTGCTCCCTTAGTGGTGGGAGACCTGGTCATAACAGGAATGGCAGGCGGCGATGGTCCGCTGCGGGGGTTTCTGGCAGCCTACAAAGCCGCCACCGGTGAGCAAGTCTGGCGCTTCTGGACAGTGCCTAAACCGGGCGAGCCCGGTTCCGAAACCTGGACCGGGAATGCCATCGAAACGGGCGGAGGGGCTACCTGGCTGACCGGTTCGTATGACGTGGAGACTGGCACGCTCTATTGGGCCGTTGGCAACCCGTTCCCCGCCACGGACGGCGACGAGCGTCGAGGCTCGAACCTGTACACGAATTGCGTCATAGCGCTCGACGTCAAGACCGGCAAATTGCGCTGGCACTATCAGTTCACGCCCCACGATCTGCACGATTGGGATGCTACTGAGCCCCTGGTCCTGGTGGATACCGATTACCGAGACCGTCCCCGCAAACTGTTGCTCCAGGCGAATCGCAATGGTTTCATTTACGTGCTCGACCGGACCACAGGCGAATTCCTGTTTGCTAAACCATTCGTCAAGAAAATGAATTGGGCCAGCGGCTACAGTTCAGAAGGTACGCCTCAGCTCCTGCCTGCCAATACGCCCACTCGGGCCGGGGTAAAGGGCTGTCCCTCGGTGCGAGGCGCTACCAACTGGTATTCTACCTCCTACAATCCGGACACGAGGCTTTTCTATGTGATGTCGGTCGAGGATTGCAGTATCTACCGGCAATCCCACGACGGAGGTTACGAAGGGTATCGCAACCCCGCTGATCCAGGTTTGAAATATCTGCGCGCGATCGACATCCACACCGGCGAGACGGTCTGGGAAATTCCTCAACAAGGCCCGCAGGAGGCCAACTATTCCGGGGTCCTAACCACCGCCGGGGGCTTGGTGTTCTATGGCGAGACCGGCGGCGGGTTTGCAGCGGTCGACGCCAAGACCGGAAAGACGCTATGGACCTTCCATGGAAACCAGGCTTGGAGGGGTTGCCCGATGACTTACATGCTGAACGGACGTCAGTATGTAGCCGTCGCATCCGGCAGTAATATTTTGTCCTTCGCGCTACGGTAACCGAAGAAGGTTGGTCTCGGACCGTCTGGAACTTGGCTGTACGGGGGAGATGGGACCGCCGGCGCAATCAAGGCCAGAATTGCTGGCACGAAAATCCCCATTACACTCACAAAACCGCGACGGCGAGCCGTGACGCTGGAGTTCGGGCTGAACGTGGAATCGGCGCACATCCGTAGACACGAGGCGCTCGCCGAACATGCCAGCCACCGCAGTGGCTCAGGCGGTGTCGCAGCGCCCACGATTATCTCGAGCTTCCTGGAATATCGCTCGCAGCGCTATCCAGCAACCGCCCGCTTCAGGATCGCTCGGAAAAGATGCGGTCCGGCGCACGCCGCTTTAGAATGGGCTTATACATGTCACACGTGACTCGAAGGGAATTCATGGGCGCGGCTGCCATGGCCGCGCATGCGTATGGGCAGATCGCTGGGGCGGCAGAGCGCATCCGCATCGGGGTGATCGGCTGCGGCGAGCAGGCCAACGAGCATATGCGCGCGCTGGTGAGGATGCGCGAATCAGACAACCTCGACATTCTCAACGTCTGCGATATCTACAACAAGCGTGCCGAGGCGGCGGCGCAGTTCACGGGGGGGAAGGTAGTGAAGGACTATCGCCGTGTGCTGGACAACAAGGATATCGATTCGGTCCTGATCGCGACGCCCGAGCACTGGCATTACCAGATGACCATGGATGCGATCGCAGCCGGCAAGCACATCTATTGCGAAAAGCCGATGACTTACAGCATTGAGCAGGCGCGGCGCGTCTCCGAAAAGGTCGCGCAGACGCCGAAAATCAGGATGCAGGTGGGCGTGCAGGGAATGTCGGATGATTCGTACGAGGCGGCCAACCGCTATATCAAGGACGGTGCTCTCGGCAAAGTGGTGCTGGCGCAGATCGATTATTCGCGCAACTATGTAGGCGATTTCTGGGAGAGCCAGATCGACCCGGATGCGCGACCCGGTGAAAACCTGGACTGGAACGCGTTTCTTGGGCCCGCGAAGAAGCGGCCGTTCGAACCGGATCGCTTCTTCAGTTGGCGGAGATATTGGGACTATTCGGGCGGCGTAGCCAGCGATCTGTTCGTTCACCGTGTTACCAGGGTCATCAAATCGCTCGGGCTGACGTTTCCGGACCGCGTCGTCGCGACGGGTGGCAAATTCCAGTTCGGCGACAGCAAGGCTGAGATTCCCGATACGCTCAATATACTGATCGATTATCCGCAAAATTTGACGGTGCAACTCATCTCGTCGATGGCGAATGACTCGCCGGTGCAGCACATGATCCGCGGCCACAAGGCGACCCTGACATTCACGCCGTCCGGCTTTGAGATCGTGCCGCAGCGGACCGCGGGAGCAGAGGTCAAGGCAATTACGCACAGGAAGACCGGCGCGGAAGCGGTGGACCTGCACGAACGCAATCTGTTCAATGCCATTCGGAAGAATGAGCCGCTGCGCTGCGACGCGAATCTCGGCTACTACGGCGTGGTCGCGACGGCAATGGGCAATCTGTCGTATCGTCGGCGCAAGTATATGCGGTGGGACGCGGCGAAGCAGCGGGCGGTAGCGGTCTAAACTATCGGTTCTTCCGGGCGGCCGCCGCTTGCCCCGTGTCCTGACGCCCGTCCCGCTTGGGCAGTTTTGACATAGCTCTCAGCGGGAAGCACGCGCACGCATTATTGAGGAGTTGGAGCGGCTCAGCATTCCCCGAAAGGATTGGCCGCCTTTTGTGCGGCGATCTTTCCGGACCAGAATATGAAATCCGTCAGACTTGAGCCGTTCCAGCTGCCGGACTTGGAATCGGCGAGCGACTGGAGGAAGAAGTCCGACGCCGCGTGCAAGCGATATCAGGACGCGCAAATCCGACGTTTAGAAGCCTGGGTCGCGCAGGGAATACACGAGCGGATTCCGGAGGCCAATCGAGCCTCGAAGTTCGCCGATGAGGCCATCACATTTTTGAAAGGGACAGGTCTGAAACCCAAGCGGACGAGCATCCAGGCGCCCTGGCAAAATGGCACCGCTGAAAGGTGGGTGGGAAGTTGCCGGCGCGAGATGCTGGACCATGTCATCGCTCTGAACGAACAACACCAACGCCGGGCTGCTCCGCGATTACGTGACCTACTATCACCACGATCGCATTCATGATTCACTCGACCCCGCACCAACGCCCCGTCGACGTTTCCGCCAACGACCAAAGCAACTTCCATGCGGTCACCATCTCCTGAACAGCGCTCGCGCACGGCAGCCGGTCTCCATCCATCCGCCATGTTTCATAAGCCCGACGGTACTCCTCTGCAACGTCATATCACAAACAATTTAATATATTCGTTTTTTCTTCGCCCTGATTGATGGAACCTCGGGATTGAGGCCCGCCCACCGTTCTGCTGTTACAGGATTCCGACGCCGGGCCTACGGCCGCGACCGTTTCTCACTGTCACACGTGCGGCGAACTGCGCGACCAGGAACACGCAGGATCGTCGATGAGCTATAGGCCGGATGTGCGACGGCATGTCGGGTGGCGTAACGCGCGCGCACTGCTTCGACTGCCGCTCATCGACGAACGCGCGGGGCCGCTGCGCAACGCAAGGTGGCGGCACGCCGGTGCGAATAGATGCTCTCAGTTCGGCTCCGGTCTCGTGAACCGGGTCGAACGGCGGGAACCTCGACGCGTTGCCGGGCTCGCACGGGGTCAATCCGGGCGGATCGTGCTCAGATCCGCCATAGCATGGGCACCGCTCGGGGGTGCAAGGCGAACCCTCCAATCAAACGGACCAGGCCTTCGCGATGCGAGTTTTACAGCAGTCCCCCCGAGGGGAGATCTTGGAGCATGATGCGTTCGTCGCGGTCAGGATCGTTTACCGCCTCACTTCCAACCGCGTCGAAGACCAGGGTGGCCCGTTGCGACGTGGTGTATGCCGGCCAAGCCAGTTCCTTTTGGTTTGGGTTTCCGTTCCGGGCAAAGGAGGTCCAAGCGCCGCTGAGCTTCCTGGACAGTTGTTCGGCTTCCGGGTAACGAACCAGGCGCATGGTTAAGGGGAGATCGGCGGTGTGAAACGCCCGGATCTTGCCCCCGGCGCACGGAGTGTTCCACTGGAAATAGTAAACGTACACGTTGGCCTTGTCCTGAGCTAGCTTGAGTTCCGCCTGCTTGGCCGCATTTCGCCGCGCGCCGCGGTCGCTCGAGATGCGGAAGAACAGATCGGTCGGGTTTTCCTCGGGATGGTCCCGGCGATAAAGGGCGAGCAGCGGGTCCACCTTGTCGCCTGACAGCCCGGCCTTTACAAGCTCGGCGCGCAGGCTAGCATAATCCAGGTTGAAGAGCGCTTCATTCTTCAAGGAAAACAGCGACATTTCGTCTTTACAGTTGCCGATAATCATGGGAACGCCCGCCGATACGTCGGGGGCGCTGGGGTCCCAGGTCTGCCGCGGAATAGAATGGCCATCCACAACGGGACCCAAACCCATGGGGCCGCTGCTGCCGCCGGCCTTCAATAGTTCGTCGGCCGGGACGTTTTGCAGATGGTCCACGCTAGTCAATCCAAGTTTGGCCATCATAGCCTTCGCTCTCGCGGTTGCGGATTCCGGCTCGCCCACTCGAAGCATGGACCCGCTTTGCACGGCCGCCTTGTGGAAAAGTCCCTTCGCCGCGGGCATGCCCATCAGGGTGCTCACCTTAGCCCCGCCGCCCGATTCACCGAAGATTGTGACATTCCCCGGGTCCCCGCCGAAGTTCGATATATTGTCGCGTACCCATTCCAGGGCGGCCACAAGATCGAGTTGACCGGGGTTTCCGATGGCATATTTATCGCTCAAGCCGCCCAGATATAGGTAGCCGAAAACGTTCAGCCGATGATTGATGCCCACCAGCACAATATCCTGCTCGCGCGGGAGCTCGTCACCGAACAGCGTGAGCATGCTGGATCCGTTGGCAAAGCCCCCGCCATGTATATAGACCATCACTGGGCGTTTGCCGCGCAGCCCCGGAGTCAATACGTTAAGCACCAGGCAATTCTCGCTATCGCTCTGCTGCGCGAGTTCCACCCTGTCCGGCCGCCCGCCGCCGAAGTATTCCCCAATTATCGGATCCAGGAAGATATTGCCCGGCCCCTGCACGCATCGCGGTCCAGTCACTACCGCATCTCGCACTCCGCTCCACTTCGCAGGTTTCGAGGGCGGCAGGAATCGCGCCGTACCTTCACTGGGGCCGCCGTAAGGGATTCCGCGAAAGATGTCGACACCTTTCACGGAGACGCCGCGAACCTTTCCGTAGGCCGTTTCGGCGGTAACCGGCGTCGCTGCCGCTCGCGCCAGTTGAATCGCCGGAGGGCCGGCAAGGGAAGTTATTAGACACGATCTTCGGCTTATACTCATCATTCCGTACATCCTCACTTTCGATCAGCAACTTGTTCTACAGCATTGCGTCGAGGGGTTTAGAAGCGCCCGACATAGCTCCCCTTACTGCCGCACCCGTCTGCCTTCGCCGCATCGTAACGCAAGTGGCGACGAGCACGCCGATGTGCGGCGAGCGTTATCGTTCGAGCGCCAGCTCTCGTAGTTCATCTGAGCGCCGACCATCATATCGCGCTTTTGGCTCCGGCGTTTCCATGTGAGATTATGTGCGCAAGCTGGAATTCCTACACCACATGTCCGCCTCGGTCGTTCTGCTCTTGTGGCAGTCGGCGGAATCGCACTGCCCGCGGGGACTGGATGAACGTTTCGCATTTTCCCGAGGATATCCTGGAAGGCCTTAGCTTAGGGAACGAAACCACTGGTCCGGCGCCCGAAATCACCGCCGAGCTTTGCGGCGGCTTCGCCGAACGAATCGGTGATTGGAGCTGCCTCCTTCACGATCGCGCTCAATCCGCGAGGGAGCGAGGCTCGACCATCTCGCGACCGTTTGCGGAATGCCGAAAGTCTGTCGAAGCCTTGTAGGCGTGAAATCTCGCCCGCATGACGTACCCAACGGGCGATGAGCTGCTAAGCAAATGCCAGGGATTGAATGACAGCTTTTCATCTACTTACGCGCGACGCTCCGAGCTGTAGGTATTTTGCGGTCGAGCTACAATTCGCGCCACCGGTAGACACGGATTCAGGTCCTCCGGCTATTGAACAGAAGGGTCTTCGACCGGCATCTTCTCCAAATCGGTGCAGAGTTGAATGCAAACATTCCATACGCAGCCCAGAATAGCGCTTGCCCAAGTGTGGAACATGTTTTCCGGTGAGTTCTTTCAGATTCTCCGATACAGGCTGAATACTAAGTATCGCGATGTAAGTGCCGTAGCGAATGGGCGCTTTGCTATAGAAGGATTCGCCTAAAATGTTGGTTTCGGGGTGACCGAATCCTTTCAGCGTCTCGCTTCCTCCGCCGACCGATTCCAGTACATTCTCCAGTGGACGGGTGCTGGTCGAGACGAGCTGCTTTAGGCCTTCGGAATCAGCGGCGTGCTGCTCGAGAACGAGACCTGCAGTCCTGGACTTCTGGCTGTGACAAGTCACACAATATTGGTCGAGTAAAGCTTGCCTTGTGTTTGGTGGGGATCAGCAGCGGCCGCGGGACTTGGACCGATTGCAATGCCCGGGACGATCAGAACATAAACCGCAAGAGTCCAAAATCGCGAAACGCACCGGCGCCAGTGATCGTTGGGTGCGCGACATGAAAATCAAGGTTGGCAAGCTTGTTGATGTGATCCCGGAGTCCCTGCGTCCAGGCGACTATATAATCTTGCATCGCGAGGTTCCCTGCGGCGCGCGCAGGCTCTGGTGCAAACGCGCTCGCATTCGGCGATGATGGACGGATGCCGCGATTCGTACCGGTCGAGGACCTGTTCAAAGGTCGACACTTCGATCGGGAGATCGTTGTCTTGTGCGTGCGCTGGTACTTGAGTTTTAGGCTCAGTTATCGAGACTTGGTCGCCATGATGAGCGAAGAGGCCTGGGCTTGGCGCACACGACGATTCTGCGGTGGGTGCAACATTACACGCCGGAATTGGAGAAGCGCTGGAGCCGGTTCGCCCGACGCAGGGTACGGGGCGAATGGGCGTGCCTGTATCGGGCGGTGGACAAAGCTGGGAAGGACCGTCGATTTCGATCTGAGCAGGAAACGCGACGTGAACGCGGCGAAGCCTTTCTGCGCAAAGTCATGAAGGGGCAGCGGCTCCCCACGAAAATCATCCTGGACGCCTAAGCCGCCTCACACTGGGCGGTGGCGGAGTTGAACAGCAATGGCGAGTTGCCGAAGCGCGTGCCGGTACGGACCAGCAAACACCTGAACAACCTCATCGAACAGGACCACCGACGAGTCAAACAGAGGCTGCGCCCGATGAGAAGGCTTGGCGGACTTACGGCCACGATGTCGAAGATCTGGCAAGCTGCCCTAGCTGCCTAACCGGAACCACTCTCCGATCCACAGAACGAGACCAATCGAATCTGGCTCACGTCCAAATTCGCACCAGCCGGAGATCACAACACCGCATCAACCTGGGGGACCGCGTTTTGGAAGCCGTTTGGCGCCACCCGTCAATCGTCGCCTCATCGTTGGCCGCGATTCAAGACACCGCCGCGATGATATTTTTGCCGAAGGCTTAGTTCAATGGCGATTAATGCCGTCGTGCGACGACTGGATTACTTCCGGGTGCGCCATGCGATCCATTCCTATCCGTTTCCCGATTCGGCTAGAATTGGTTGCATCATTAGTCAGATGTTGCTTTCCGTTGGCGACAGAATCGGGCATTACGAGATCGTATCGCTGCTGGGCAAGGGCGGCATGGGCGAAGTCTATCGGCCAAAGAGGCAGCCGCATCGCGTTTTCCGGCCCGCTGGGTCTGTACGTGAAGAACGCGAGCGGAGGCCAGGAGGAACTCTTGCTCGAAAAAGGTGGAGTGCCCACCGACTGGTCGCGCGATGGGAAATACCTGCTCTACACGAAGGGCGGCGGCCCCCAGACTCGGAGCGATATCTGGTATCTGCCGCTGGACCCCTCCGGCAAGCCGGGAGCGGCGGTTGCATTTCTCAGGACGGAGGCTACCGAGAACCAGGGACAGTTCTCCCCGGATGGACACTGGGTCGCCTATGTTTCGGATGAATCCGGACCCGGACAATTCGAGGTCTACGTGCGCCGGTTTCCTTTCGGCGGCGGCACAACCAAGATATCGCGCGGCGTCGAGG
>Ga0302325_10010645_pt1 | contig 19907 bp, 19 predicted proteins | sample Palsa_T0_2_FD_201948 | JGI IMG/M metagenome (GOLD analysis project Ga0302325, IMG submission 201948) | Peat permafrost microbial communities from Stordalen Mire near Abisko, Sweden - Palsa_T0_2 | ecosystem: Environmental > Terrestrial > Soil > Palsa > Peat permafrost | place: Sweden: Abisko...
CTTGCTCACAAAGAATCTGTTGGTCTTGTTGCTTAGCGCGCCCATTCACGGCGTGTGCATGCTGCTATGCACTCGCGATGCCAGATTCTTCGACCTGATGGTTTTGCAGGTGCGAACCCGTCTACCAGCGCTGCTGGCCAACCAGCGGGTTTGGCGAGCCAGCAGCTATAGCCCCCTGAAAATCGACATGCCGGACATGCTGGGACATCGCCGACGCGCAATGACTGAGGTTCCTATGGCTATGCGGTCTCGGAGCGTTGCGTAATGCCGGCGCTCAAACGAACCGCGGCATTGCGGCGAGAACTGATGACCGCCGATCGCATACCGTACGCCGCTCATGTCGCTCCTAACGCCGTGCGAACGACGCTCGGCGACTACCTTCAGGTATTACGGCTCGGAGGCGCGACATTCGAATGCAACGACGATGCGGAGCTCAATAACTGGCACGAGCGACTCAACGTGCTGTGGCGGAACATCGCGAGTCCGCATGTTGCCATTTGGACCCAAGTGGTTCGCCGTCGCGCAGGAATCTCTTCGGTTGATGCGCCAGCTCTTAGCCGCGCTCAAAGCGACTGCATGTTCGCGAATGGACTTTACGCCAAGTACCAGTCTCGGGTTGCGAATGAAACATTGATGGTTAATGAGATCTACCTCGCGCTGCTGCATAGGCCGACTCCGGGGGTTGCAACGGGAGTGGCATCGAAGGCCCTCGCCAAGAGCAGCCGCCACAACCGTCAATTGGATACCGCTGATTCGCTCGATGCATGCGACAAATTGACGCAGACCTTGTTGGCTTCATTGGCACGCTACGAACCCGATGTGCTGGGCGTCTACCAAATTGGTGATGTCTGGTATTCATCGCTGCTCGAGTACCTCGGTCTCCTAATCAACGGAGAATGGCAGAGAGCACCCTTGCCACGCGGGCCGGTTAACGAAGCCTTGGCGACCACGCGCCTGTTCTTCGGGATGGAAACCATTGAGTACCGATTGCCGACCGGAACCAGAATCGGGGCAATGATAGGAATCAAGGAGTATCCGACTCCCAGCGTTGTGGGCATGTATAACTCCTTGTTATCGGCCCCGTTCTCGTTTGTATTGACACAATCATTCGCGTTTCTGACCAAAGCGGCCGGCCAGGCTTTGCTGCAGCGTCAATACAATCGCATGTTCAACGCCGGCGATTTCGCGATCTCTCAAGCCAATGAGCTCAAAGAGGCCCTGGATGCACTCACGAGCAATGAGTTCGTCATGGGGGATCACCACCTCTCGCTTCAGGTAGTGGCGGGCGTCAGTGAATCAGGCGCCGGCACCTCTGCTACAGGCCGGCTCAAAGAGCTCAACGATCATGTCGCGCTGGCGCGCAGCCTGCTGGCCGACACGGGAATGCTCGTGGCGCGCGAGGACTTGGCCTTGGAAGCCGCATTCTGGGCGCAGTTACCGGGCAACTTTTCCATGCGGCCGCGCAAGGCGCCGGTTACTTCAAGAAACCTGGCATCCATGGCTCCGTTCCATAACTACCCGGTGGGTCGTGCAAGGGGAAATCACTGGGGAGAGGCGCTGGCACTGCTAATAACCAGTGCACGATCTCCCTACTACTTTTCCCTGCATGCCAGCGATCCCACCGACCCAGAAGGCGGAAGCCGAAAAGATACCGGACATACCCTCATCTGCGGGCCCACAGGATCAGGAAAGACGGTCCTAATAGGATTTCTGATCGCCATGTTGGCTCGGCAGGGTGTAACTCAAGTCGTATTGGACAAGGACCGCGGTTTGGAAATTCTGGTGCGTGCTATGGATGGCGAATATCTTCCTTTGAGTAGCGGTACGGCCACCGGCTTTAACCCACTGCAGCTCCCGGCGACCCCCGCCAACATCGAGTTTCTCAAGATGTGGCTGCGCGAACTTAGCGGAGCACAAATCGCAGGCCAGCCTCCCAGTGGCCGCCCGGTCCGCGAGCAGGCAGATCTCGATCAGGCGTTGCGCGGCACCATGGCACTCGACGCCCCGGCGCGACGCTTGTCACGCCTAGTGGAGTTCCTGGATCCAACGGATCCCGAAGGTCTACATGCACGCCTGGCGCGCTGGTGCGAAGTCTGTCGGGGTGACTACTCCTGGGCATTCGACAATCCAACTGACACAGTTGTGCCGCGCCTGACGGGCAGGGCCGTCATCGGCTTCGATGTTACGGAATTTCTCAATCACGCGTCAGTTCGTTCTCCAATAACACTCTACCTATTTCACCTCGTCCGGCAACTGCTCGACGGCCGCCGGCTTGTGTGCTGGATGGACGAGTTCTGGCGCCTCGTGGCTGACCCAGCATTTGAAAGCTTTGCGAAGGACGGACCCAAGACCTGGAGAAAATTGAATGGTGTCATCTGCCTCGCGACGCAAAGCCCGAGCGATGTTCTTAACAGCGCCATCAGCAGGACATTGATCGAACAGACACCGACAAAAATATTTTTCCCCAACTCTGACGCGGATTTTCACGAATACACTGAGGGATTTGGCCTAACTGAGCGTGAGTTCAGGCTCATCAAAGAGCAACTTGAGCCCGGCTCGCGCATGTTTCTCGTGAAGCAATCGCATCAGAGCATCGTTTGTCAGCTCGATCTACGGGGATTCGAATCCGAGCTTGCGGTGATTTCCGGCCGCGCGGAACAAGTCAAACGGATGCAGCAAATTATCGCGCAAACCGGCCCGGACGCAGCCGCTTGGTTACCGGGCTTCATGGCACAGAAGCGGGACTAATTGAATTCATTGGCAAATGGGGGCGCCATGTCCATGCGAAAAGTAAGCTTACTACTCGGTTGTCTGGCGATATCAATGACGATGATGCCCGCCGCCCGCGCGCAATGGGCGGTCATCGATGTGGGCGCAATCGTGCAGCTAGTTCAGGAAGTGCAGGAAATGGAGCAGGAGGTCGCGGTTGCCAGGAGCCAGCTACAGCAAGCCGACCAAGCGCTGCAGTCAATGTCAGGCAATCGCGGCATGCAAAATCTGCTCAGCGGCACGAACCGCAATTATCTGCCGTCCAACTGGAACCAACTGAGCGGATCGTTGCAGACATCTGGTAGCGGGTACCCGGGGCTTTCAAACGATGTGCAGAGCGCGGTTGCGGCTAACGCCATCCTCACTCCGCAGCGTCTTGCCATGATGCCCCAATCCGAGCAGCAACAAGTCCAGTCCGACCGCCTGTGGGTAGCGGCGCAACAGGTGCTATCACGGGACGCGCTGGCGAACGCCAGCAACCGCTTCGCGGCCATTCAGCGCCTGATCGACGCCATCCCGAATGCGGTCGATCAGAAAGGGATATTGGATCTTCAGGCGCGCATCAGCGCGGAATTGGGAATGTTGCAGAACGAGCAAACGAAGCTCCAGGTCTTATCGCAAGCGACGCTTGCCCAACAGTCAGCCAATGCGCAGCAGGCCAGGGAACAAGTAATCGCCGGCCACGGCCAGTTTGCAGCCCGATTTCAGCCGACTCTCGAATTGCCGCGGAACTGACGATCGACATGGGGTTCTTTGCCACATTCTGGTCTTGGCTCAATGGACAACTCGCTACGTATATCGGCGACAACACGGCGCGCTTGGCCGCCGTGCTTGAGCCGGCGGTTGTAACTCTGGCGACCATTTATGTGATGGGGTGGGGATACCTGCACCTTACAGCCAAGATCGATGAGCCGTTTGTTACTGGCCTCAAACGAATCATCATGCTGGCCGTAATCCTGGGATTGGGATTGCGACTGTGGTTGTACAACAGTCTCATCGTTGACACTTTTTATAACGCTCCAGCACAAGTGGCTGCAGCGATTGTGGGCTCGAACGATCCGGTGGGAACACTGGACAGCATTTGGGAAAGCGGCGGCGAAGTTGCAGGAGTCCTATGGAACAAAGCCGGTTCGTTTTTCAGCGACTTCGGATATTACCTGGCGGGCGCCGTGGTTTGGTGCTTGATCGGGGCGCTTTGTGTCTATTCGATGTTCTTGATTGCGCTTTCCAGCATTGCATTGGCAGTGTTGCTTGCGCTGGGCCCCCTCTTCATTTGCATGCTGTTATTTGAGGAGACAAAACGATTCTTCGGCGCCTGGATTGCACAGCTTGCCAATTACGGCCTGATAACAATTCTAACGGTTATGGTGGCCGCGTTGCTGCTGCGAATCGTGCAGTCATACGCCGCCCAGACGGCGGCGCGCGGCGCGGCAATCATGACGGTGGATGCGCTTCACATGGTGCTCATGGCCGCGCTTGTATTCTTGATACTTCGCCAGGTCATGCCGATTGCCTCGGGATTGGCTGGGGGATTGGCGCTCAACTCGTTCGGCTTCGTTAGCCGGGGCGTGGGATGGGGATTGAGTGGAAGCGGCATGCTGCTGGGGCCGGCCGTGGGTTATGCGGCGCCACGCATGATGCGTACTCTCGGGAGCACGACACAAATCATGCGCGACTCGGCGCGGGAGGTCGCGGTGCAATCCGGCCGCTATGTGCAGCGGGGCGCCAGTGTCGGCATGCATGCACTTGGACAAAGCTGGCGGCGATTTCGTAAGTGATCCGATTTCATTTGATAACGGAGGATAACCCGTGCGCGCTACCGTTTGTATGATACTGCTGCTCAGCGCCTGTTCGTCTCACACTCTGCGCTGCGACCAACATCTGATACCGATCAATGCAATCGCGACAACCAATGCGGTTGACGCGAATACTTTGCGGCAATCCCCATGACGGCTGTTCCGGCGCCCGAGGCATATTTTCGCGAAGCGCAATCGTGGGACGCCGATCGCCTGGAGCAATTCCGCCGTAATACTCGCACCGCCTGGGCTGTGGCGGGAGCAGGTTGGATATGTGCGATTACGTGTGGCCTGTCCCTGGTCATTCTCATGCCTTTGAAGAGAGTAGAGCCTTTCGTCATTCGCGTCGACAACAGCACCGGCGTCGTCGATGTAGCGCCGGTGTGGGCCGGACACGCGACTCCTGAGGAGGCGGTCACGCGGTATTTTCTGACGCACTATATTACCGTCTGCGAGCGCTTCAACTACTCGACCGCGGAAAGCGACTATGAAGAGTGCGGCGCATTTCACTCCCCGCAACGAAATCAAGCGTGGTACGCATACTGGTCCGCTACCAATCCGGCGTCACCGCTCAACGTGCACAAGGACGGCAGCAGCGTAAGAGCCCAAGTCAAATCGGTAAGCTTTTTTACCAGAGCCAGCGGTCTGGCTGACCTCGCGCAGGTGCGATATCTGAAGGCAGTCAGTCAGCCTGGAGGGTCGGAGGAGAAGATTTCCGATTGGGTTTCGACGATTCAATACGCATACGCGGATCCGTCCAAGGATCCCAAGACGCGCAGATGGAATCCGCTCGGCTTCAAGATCGTCGATTTTCACTCGGAGCCGGAGGTGTTGATTGAGCAGCCGGGCAGCGCGTCGGGCGCCGCCGGAGCGTCCAGGGGACTCGCGCAGTGACTCGTTGTGCGCCGGCATTCATATTGGTGTGCTCCAACTTGGTCGCCTTGAGTACGCAAGTCCTGCTTGATCCGCTCAGCGCGGTCGCCGAAACGGTGCCCTCGAAGGGCGCCGTCGATAGCCGCGTGCGGACCGCGACTTACAACGGCGATGAGGTCTATAGGCTCCGAGGGTTTGTGGGATATCAGATTGATCTTCAGTTCGAAGCCGGCGAGACATTTGTCGGTCTGGGTTCGGGAGATATCGAGGCGCTGGCCTTCGCAGGCCAGGACAACCATCTATTCTTGAAGCCTAGAGCTGCTGTGATCGCAACCAACCTCACGGTACTCACCAGCCGGCGCCACTACCAATTCGACTATTCAGCTGTCCTGCGCCGCCCCGGTCCTGGCGATCGCAATGTCGTATTCGCGTTGCGGTTCATATATCCGCCACCTCCCTCGCAAGCCGCGGCAGCCGCGGCACGCGTTGAGTCGCAACTCGACGCTGCTTCAGGGAACAGAACGCCGAACCTGGAGTACTGGTTCTGCGGCGCTCCGACGTTACGCCCCGTGGGGGCTTCCGACGACGGGGTTCAGACGCGGCTTCGCTTTGCGGCGAATTCGGACCTGCCCGCAATATTCGTCCGGAATGATGACGGCAGCGAGTCGTTGTTGAACTTCCACATGGATGGTGGCGATGTAATTGTGCACCGGGTGGCGAGTCAGTTTGTCCTTCGCCGCGGGAAGATTAGCGGATGCGTTGTAAACCGAGGATTCAAAGGGGGCGGTGCGCGCCTCGATTCCGGCACTGTGGCCCCTGATGTTGATCGTCAGGTGCAGGGAGCAATTCGATGAGTCTCGGGGAAACTGTGACGGAAACGGTCACAGGCGAGCGTGGCGCGACAACCATCAACCGGGAGCGCTCTCTTCAGTCAAAGACCAGTAGCGTGTTGGCGGTGGGACTGATGACTGCGCTGGGTCTGGGTACTCTAACCTGGTATTACGCGACGACGATGATGCGGCAAGGTCGCGCTCGTCAGAGCGCGCAAGCGTTGTCGGCCAACCGGGCTCAGGGCGACACGGCGCTCCCGAGTCTGGGCCGGATAACCTCGCCGTCGTGGAGGCCATCCTCTGAAACGGCGCCGTCCGCGTCGGCGGCCACGGCTCTGCAATCCGTCCCGCTAAGCCCGAGCGTGCTGACGGAAGCGCCGATGGGCAGCCCCGGCAATGGCGCATACGGGACGCTGCCGACTAAGACCCCGTCCGAGCTGCTCACGGACCGCCAATTGTCGGGCCCGGTGTTCGCTCCGCCGGGGCCGCTACCGTCCTCGCAGGGTTCAGGTGCCGCTGGCGCGAGCGGCAGCTCTGCACTGCAGTCAACCGGCCATGAGGGCGACGGGCTAGCGACTCTGTTACGGCCAACCGTGACAACCAGTGTGCAGGCGCAAGTACTGCCAACGCAGCGCCTACTATTGCCGAAAGGGGCGTTCATCGATTGCACCTTGGAGACTGCGATCGACTCGACGTTGCCGGGGATGACGACCTGCATCACAGCAACCGACACTTTCGGTGTTGACGGCAAGGTTGTTCTGTTGGAGCGCGGATCGAAATTGGTCGGCGAGACTCAAGGCCAAGTGCAACAGGGTTCCGCGCGAGTGTTTGTGCTTTGGACGGAGGCGCGAACACCGGTGGGTGTGGTCGTGCCACTGGCCTCGCCCGGTACCGACGAGTTGGGACGGTCGGGCCTGCCCGGTGCAGTTAATCGTCATTTTTGGGAACGGTTCGGCGCGGCGATACTAATTTCGGTGATCGACGGTGCCGTACAAGGGGCCGTGCAATCGTCGCGCAACAGCACCGGCACCGTGGTGGTCAATCCGTCGGGATCTCAGGAAGTGATGGCGGAAGCGCTGAAGGGCACCATCAACATTCCACCGACGGTAATGAAACAGCAAGGAGACCGAATTCAAGTATTGGTCGCACGTGACCTCGATTTCAGGTCTGTATATGAACTTCGATCCGTCCGCTGATATTCGCCGTACAAGCCATCCGACGGCCCTCGCCCTGACTTGGCGAGCTCTGCAGCCATTGCTCGCGGATAGCGAAGTCACGGAACTCTGCATCAATAAACCAGCGGAGGCATTTCTCGAAACTCGCCAAGGCTGGCGTCGCGAGACGCTCCCATTCGCCGATTTCGAGTGGTGCTGCCGGCTTGCGAAGTTGGTTGCGAACTCAACGCAGCAGCGAGTGGACGAGACCTCGCCGCTCCTGTCAGCCTCTCTGCCAACGGGCGAGCGTGTACAAATTGTGGTGCCGCCGGCAACGACAGCGGGCTGCGTGGCAATCACGATTCGGCGCCCAGCGGACCAAGTATGGTCCATCGAAGAATTAGCGCAACGCGGAATATTTCGTGGTACGCGACCCAACGGTCAGGTGCTCGATGCCAGCGAGGTGGAGTTGCTGCGACTGCTCAACGCCGGCGAACACGAGGCATTCATGCGACTCGCCGTGCGAAGTCGCAAGAACATCTTGGTGTCGGGGCCCACAGGTTCTGGCAAGACAACCTGGACAAAGGCATTGATTCGAGAGATTCCAGCCGACGAACGATTGATCACCATCGAAGACGCCAGGGAACTCGTGCTTGATCGGCACCCAAATCATGTGCGTCTGTTCTACTCAAAGGATGATCAAGGAACTGCTCGGGTAACGCCTAAACAGCTTCTCGAGTCCTGCCTACGTATGAAGCCCGACAGAATCCTGCTGGCGGAACTGCGCGCCGAGGAGGCATTCGATTATTTGCGAAACGTTAATTCCGGCCACCCGGGATCAATAACCAGCGTTCACGCGGCGAGCGCAGAACTCGCTTTCGAACAATTGGTATTGCTTATCAAGCAAAATCCGGGCGGCCGCGAACTGGCTCGCGCCGATATCAAGAGCCTCCTTTACCTGCTGATCGACGTTGTGATCCAGTTCGGCGTCGATCGGCACGAGCGATTTATAAGAGAGATTTGGTACCAACCTGAGCGCAAGCGCTCATGATCGAAGCCAGCCTGACTCATGGGTGGATAGGACTCGCATCCGCATACTCGGCCGTCCAGATTCCAATGCTGGCTGGTCTCATTCGGGGGCGCGCGGCATTTCGCAGCTACTGGCTCTCACCCATGATTGCGGCGCCATTGACGATCGTCGCGGGCACCGGCATGGCGCTGGCAAGTCCATTGACTGCGGGGTTGGGCATGGCGCATCAGGGCTTGATGCAAATGGCTCTCGGCGCTGCGGTTAGTGCGGCCTTGGGTTATGCCGGCGGCCGGGTGGTCGCTGGAGAAAGTCCGGATGCAATAACTCACCAGCGAGGCTCACTCGTGGAGCCTGATGGGCCTGTCGTCGCCCGGAAGTGCGCACGAGATGCCTGCGATGCGCGGGTAACGATGGCAGGCGTTGCAATACCAGTGCAAGACGAGACCAAGCACTTCAAGCTAATCGGCACCACCGGTACCGGAAAGAGCACCGCAATACGCGAAATCCTGGCGACCGCGCTGGAACGCGGCGATCGCGCCGTGATTGCCGATCCGGACGCCGGGTACTTGCGACACTTTTACGATGCTGACCGAGGCGATGTTGTGCTCAATCCATTCGATCGGCGCTCAGTCAAGTGGGATCTGTTTGCCGAGATCACGAATGACTACGACGTTGACCAGTTGGCATTATCTTTAATTCCGGACCATGACGGCCCCGATCGAAGTTGGCGAGGATATGCCCGCACTTTCTTCTCCGCGGTGACTCAGCAAGCTCACGGTGCGGGAATTTCCGAGGTGGGCGAACTGTATCGCCTCTTGGTGGTCGCCGATGCGGCTGAATTGCGATCGCTGGTGAGGGGAACGCCGGCGCAGCCGTTCCTAGATGAGCACAACAGCCGCATGTTCGATTCAATCCGGTCCGTCACCAGCTCGGCCGTTGGTGCGCTCGCCTACATAGCTCGGCAGACGTCGCGCGGGTTTTCGGTCCGTCAATGGATTGGCGAACAGAATCCCGGGGTGCTTTTCGTGCCTTATCAGGCGAGTGAAATCGCAGCGCTGCGATCGACGATCTCCGGATGGATGCGTCTGGCGATATTCGAGGCCATGAACCAGAAGCAGGACAACGAGGAAACGCGTGAACGTCAGCGACTATGGTTTGTTGTGGATGAACTGGACGCACTTGGTCAGATCGACGGACTTAAGGATGCGCTGGCCCGCCTGCGCAAGTTTGGGGGCCGATGCATCTTGGGATTCCAATCAGTTGCCCAGGTTTCGGGTACCTACGGTCATGGAGATGCGCATACAATCGTGGAAAACTGCGGCAACACTCTCATCTTGCGCTGTTCCGCAAGCGAAGGCGGCGGGACCGCGAGATTTGCCTCTCAGCTGATCGGTGAACGCGAGGTACTGCGTACTAGCGTATCCAGGAGCCGGCGGGCCACGGAGCTTCTGGGGTCCACGACTCGCAGCGAACACTTGAGCATAGAGTCGGCGGTGCTGCCTTCGCAGATCGAGCAACTCCCGGATTTGGTCGGCTATCTGAAATGTGCCTCTGACCCTCGGTGGCAACGAGTCCGGCTCGATGCAAAGCATGCCTGGGAGCGAGCCCGGTCGAGCTGCCATCAAGTCCCAAACGCAGCCCAGCATCGAGGTATCCGCGACCCGCAACCCGGTACAAGCCGTGAGTGACGGGCACGGCATGGACGGCGACACCGTGAAAATTGGCCTGCTGATGGAGAGCGCTCAGGCGCACCAGAAACTGGCAGAGGCCCATCTCGAGAGGCTGCAGTCCCATATGCACGAGCTTGACGGCGTCGTGCGCGAGGAAATCCGCCGCACGCTCACCGAAGAACTGCGGGAGCTGACCGAAGAGAGCAAGCGGGCTGCTCATGCTCTGCGGTGCATCAAGCGCACCGCAAATTTACGCGCCTTTCTGTGGAGTATCGGCATCTCCATTACCTGCACGGCAGTTCCAAGCGCCATAGCCCACTGGACGCTGCCCTCCGATGCGGAGATCGCGGCACTGCGTGCCAGACGCGACGAACTCACATACGCCGTCTCTCACCTGGAGCAACAAGGCGGCCGGGCGGAGTGGCGCCGCTGTGGTGATTCGGCACGCCTCTGCGTCCGCGTGGAGCCGAAGTTGCCAGTCTATGGCGACAAGGCGGATTACTACATTGTTAAGGAGCTCGAAAAGTGAGCCTTTCCGTCGGCGAATTGTCTCGGGGAGGCTACGTCGTTTGGATCGCCGCCGCAGTCGCGATAGCTACCTTAGGGTTTCTGGGCTTCCTGCGGCGTAAGCGTCCGGACACATACAAACGCGGAACTCTCGTCGCAGACGGCGGGACGGCGCAACGTCGCGCTGCCAGGATCTGCAGATCCGGCTTCGGAGAGCTGACATTGGCTGGAATTCCAATCCCTGCGAGCGACGAAACCAAGCACTTCAAACTGATTGGCACCACCGGCACCGGAAAATCTACCGCGATCGCGGAACTGCTGAGAGCAGCTCTCGGGCGCGGCGATCGTGCCGTATTTGCCGATCCCGACGGCGGTTACCTCGAGCGATTTTTTGAACGATTTCGCGGCGACATCATACTTAATCCTTTCGAGTCGGGATCGCTCAAGTGGGATTGGTACGCGGAAATCGACAATGCATACGATGTCGAACAACTTGCCAGCGGGCTGATCCCGTCAAGCGATGATCCGTCCGGGCGCGAATGGCGGGGTTACGCGCGCACGCTGTTTACTGCTATTGCACGCCGCTGCCACCAAGCGCGCTGGCGGGACCCCTCTGTTTTGTGGCGGCTGCTGATGGTTGCCACGAGCGACGAGCTGAGGCCGATCGTCGCCGGCACGCCAGCACAACCCTTCTTGGAACCGGACAATGCGCGCATGTTCAGCTCCATTCGCTCGGTCGCTGGATCATCAATTGCCGCGCTCGAATATATCCAGGCACACCGCGCGGCACCCTTTTCTGTGCGGGAATGGGTAAGAAAGCGATCGTCTCCAGGCGTGCTGTTCATTCCGTACAAGGCCGGACAAATTGCCGCACTGCGCTCGATGATCGCCAACTGGATGCGCCTCGCGATCTTTGAAGCAATGAGCCAAGCCGACGGCATCGATCAGCGCTTATGGTTCGTGGTCGACGAACTCGACGCCTTGGGCGCAATCGACGGGCTCAAGGACGCACTCGCGCGCTTACGTAAATTTGGAGGCCGCTGCGTACTTGGGTTTCAATCGATATCGCAGGTGTCCGGGACGTACGGGGCCGGTGAGGCCCAGACACTCGTGGAGAATTGCGGGAACACCTTGATCCTACGCTGCTCAGGTAGCGACAGCGGCGGTACTGCGCATTTCGCTTCGCGACTCATTGGGGAGCGGGAGATCCTGAGGCGTAACACGTCGCGGGGCAGCGACCGCGAAGGCATCTTGGGAGCAGGGACTCGCCGTTCCAAGAGTACTACCGAGAACTTCGTAACCGAACTGGCAGTAATGCCTTCGCAGCTCGAGCAACTGCGCGACCTTAGTGGCTACATCAAGACGGCGTCGTCGCGCCAATGGTTGAAGGTTTCATTCCCGCATCAAACCGCAGTTCGCCAGCCTTCCTGACCACACAGAGTATCGACATGTCGCCGACTGCTTCGCACCACGAAATCAATGTCCGCTCCGCCAGTTTCCTCATTGCCAAAAGGCGCGGCGTTTGCATGCGCTGCAGCGAATCTATGGTTTTAATTGCGGTTGCGCTCCCGCGCGGGCACTGGATGCTGGAGCCGGATGCAGAGGTCTGGGAGATCGCGGCGCTCGATGCGTTTACTTTCTATGTTGACTACCTGCCTGACAAGGTGGGAGCTCGATTACAGCAGTTTTCACCGTCCTATAAATTGGCCTATAGCCATGAAACATCGGACACCTACTGGGCCAACCACTGCGCACGATGCGCATCTTTGCAATCCGACCACGACTTGTTCTGCGAACCGGGAGGGGCGTTTGCGCCGATTAGCGAGAGCGAGGCCGCTGAAGTCGAGTTAATGGAAATTGAGGAACCGTTCGAGGCCTCCGTGGCGGGCTTCGCTTACCAACTGGAACTCTTTGAGTTCATGCGCCGTTCCTGAACTCCGCATGGCGCTTTATTTTCTGAATCTCAAGACCTTTGGCCGCTCGAGTGGAGGAAGCGCCGTCAGCGCTGCCGCCTACCGGGCAGGGGAGCGGATCCGCGATGAACGAACTGGGAGGAATTACAATCATTCGGCTCGTCACGACATCATGCACAAGGAGATCCTGTTACCCGCTCAGTTTGCAGACGCCCCGATGGACTGGGCGCGCGATAGGGCAAGTCTGTGGAACAGCGCGGAACGCGCGGAGTCACGCAAGAACGCGCGCGTTGCCCGAGAATTCCTTGTGGTGCTTCCGGTTGAACTCAGTCCAAGTCAGCGATTGAGCTTGGCGCGCGGATTTGCCCAAGAGCTTTCCGATCGATATCGGTTTGCGGTCGATCTGGCAATTCACGCGCCCCGCGACTTTCCCGGAAGCGATCCTCGAAACTTCCATGCCCACCTGCTCGCGACGACTCGTGAAGTTGGCGCGGAGGGGCTGGGGGCCAAGACCTCCCTTGAACTCTCAGACTCCAAGCGCGAGGCGCTCGGACTGGGTCCCGGCATACATGAGCTGTTGTGGGTGCGGGAGCGATGGGCGAGTGTGACGAACGCGGCGCTTATGGATGCCAACCTCGAAGCACGCGTGGACCATCGCACACTCCAGGCACAGGGTATTGACCGCGAGCCATACCTGCACATTCCTAGAATTCCATATGAATTAGAGCGTCATGGCTACCGTAGCTTCGTGGCGGAGCGCGTGCGCGCTGACCATCAGGCGCGAGTTCAATCGCGGCTGGAGAGAGCAATCGCCCAGGAAGCGGCAAAGGCAGGGACTGTCGGCCGAGCAGTCGCCCAACCTGCGAAAGCAGTCACGAATTTCCAATCTCTGGACGAGATTCGTCGGGAGGCCAGGGAGGCATGGCTGCAGATTCGGCAAAAGACCGCGGGTTCAAGTGCCGCAGAGGACAAAGCCCCCAATCCTGATGAGGACCTTGCGCGCTGAATAACTCTTCGCCTGTGAGCATCGCCCGTGATCCGCGCCGTAGAATTCGCTGCCAGTTATGTCTATTCACCCGGAGGCGTGTGCGCGACGTCCGAGCGCTCGCGGCTGCTGCGAACCTTGCTGAAGGCCGGGGATCCGGAGCTCATTCTTAGGTGTGCGAGGCGAGTACGCCAACAAGCTGCCGAACTCCCACTATTCGCAGGCTTGTTTACGCCACGCACCGTCTTGATCCCCGTGCCGAGAAGCACGCCGCATGCCGCAGGATCCATTTGGGTGGCGGAGCACTTGGCCATTGCCCTTGTACGTGAAGGGTTGGCGCGATGCGCGTGGACTGGTTTGCGCCGCATTCGCGCCGTTCGCAAATCGGCGACCGCAATCACTGGTCGACGACCCAGCGTATCCAGTCATTACGACTCATTCGCCATTGAAGATTGCGCCGCAGCCTTGGAACACATAATTCTGGTAGACGATGTCGTTTCCAAGGGAAGAACCTTATTGGCAGCCGCGACGCGGGTGCAGGAGGCTCTACCCCATGCGCAGATTCGAGCGTTCGCAATGGTGCGGACCATGGGTCTGGTCCCGGACGTCTCTCTCCTAGTAGATCCGTGCAGGGGACACATCAGATGGAAGGCCGGCGATGCGCGTCGAAGCCCGTAGAACGGCGCCAAATCCGACTGGCGGACGCTTCTGCCCCCCAATGAGAGCGTGGTTGTCGTCTGCCGCGGCGACTGCGGGTAGTCCGATTTTCCGCCAGTTTCCGCTGAAACGTCGCACGAGTACGCAATGCTTATGCGATATACTACGTTTTTTGATATTTATTGCATATAGATTTTCGGAGTTACAGTGAGTTATAGGGTTTCAGGCGTTATAGATGACGCAGAACGCGCGGGTCGGCTGACGTTCACGACCGAAGACATAGCTCGCGCGCTGGCCGGTTTGTCGCCGAAGGCGTTGCAGCAGGCTCTTTTTCGCCAGAAGCGGCGAGGGCGGGTGACTCGGGTGGCACGGGGCGTGGGCCAGTGGCTCATCGTGCCACTCATGCACGCGGCCTCAGGGGCGCCGCCTTTGGAAACGTGGCTGCACCACTTCCTCAGCACCGTACTGAAAGAACCGTACTACGTAGGACTCTTGTCAGCTGCCGACGCATACGGCGTTTCGCCGTATGCGATCACCGTCACTCAGGTCGTGGTGCGCCATCAACGACGCCCGATTAACGTTGGTCGGCAGCATATCGTCTTTCACACACGATCCAATATCACAAACCTCCCGACCCGCTGGCACGAAACTCCCGATGGGCGGTTCCGGATCTCCACGCCTGAACTCACCATGCTCGATCTCTTACGTCGGCAGGACATTGTCGGCGGACTTAGCCGGGTGGTAGAAGTCATTAACGAACTTGCTGCGCACGCGACGGCTGACGGGCTCGCCGCGGCGCTGGAGGCAGCAGCGGACGTACCCAATGCGCAGCGGTTGGGTACACTCCTCACACATTGTGGTAACACGCTTTCAGAGACTATCGTTGAATGGCTCGATGATGGTCCGCTCCGCAAGATAGCGCTCGCCCCGCGGATGCTCGGCCCAGTCCAGGAGGACAAAACCTTCCGGACTCTGCGACCCTCTCGCCTGCAAGGTTCGAACACGTGATCCAGCGCGCTCACCTGACGGCGTGGCAGAAGCATGCACCTTGGGATAAGCGAAGCAAGATTGAACAAGATCTGCGCCTCTCGCGCGGTATCGCAGCCATCTTTGCGGACACCGTTCTTGCCGAGCATCTCGCCATGCGCGGTGGTACCGTTTTGCACAAAGGCCATCTCGCTCCCGCTGCCCGATTCTCAGAGGATATAGATCTTGTCCTCATCAAACCAATGGCCAAGGACGACCTCGATCTGCGCCTGCGCGCGGTTCTCACACCTGTGCTCGGAACTCCCTCGGGCTCCATTATCGCCGATGCACGGTTAGCGGTGCGTAATGCGAGGAAACCGTCGAAGATACTACGGACGGTTTTTAGCTATGTACCACTTGGCCTGCGCTATCCGATGACTGTAAAAGTTGAAGTGAATCTCAGCGAAAACAAGTCCCTTTTTCCTTTGGTTGAGGTGGACGTCGATCTGCTCAGTAGTGCGGGCGAACTCACAAGGTGCCGAGTCCGCTCCTATGAGATCCACGAAATGCTCGGGACAAAACTTCGAGCACTCATGCAGAGACGGCTTGGGCGAGACTTGTTCGATCTCTATCATGCTGCCGAGTTCGGGAGCAAGGCGACGCCGATTTGCACAGTTGACGGCGCGCGAACTGTCGAAGCATTCAACTGGTATCTCGCAAGTGAGAAGGAACACCTGGGCCTCGATGAGGCCGAGAGATCGCTTAACGATGCCCTGCAAACCGCTGCTTTCCGCAACGACATGGAGATGCTCCTGCGTCCCGATCTTCGGCGCTATGACATTGACCTGGCTGCCCAACTGGTGCGAAACAAGTATCTTTTGCACCTGGATAAGTAAGGGAGCGCATGGAGGCTCCTATGACCTGATCCCCCACAACGGCTTCGCCAACCTTGCACTCCACGCCCAACCTCAAATCCTCTCCCGCAACCCGCCCACTCCAGTCATTGGCGCAAGCAGCAATTGCAGCTCGATTCGAGCGCGCCTTGGGCGCAGCCGACGGAATCACCGGCGCTCACTGCATCCACGAACTCTGGATGCGTGGGGAGATGTCTCTGAATGTCGAGCGGGCGCTCGAGCGTTTGTGGGCAACCGCAGCAACCTCGATTCCCGAATGGCTGCCGATGCGCTTCATCCATTGGCTCCCCATCGCCTACGAAGTGGCGCTGACATTCCGCTCGGGGGCCAAGGGTCGGTCCAACATCTATCTGGCACTTCTCGACTACAACGATCGCGGCGCCGGCGACTACGGCGTGTATGTGGGTATGAGCAAGTACAGTCCCTTGCAGCGCTTCGACCAGCACAAGGCGGGGATACGCGCCGCGGGTAGCGTGTTGCGGCGCGGCCTAGAGGTGCTGACCGGGCCGACCCTGCATCTGCAATACATCCGGCGCGCCGATGCCGCTCGAATTGAGGTGGAGCTGGCGGAAGCTCTGGCCGAGGCCGGAATTCTGGTGAAAGGCGGGCATTGACCTTGGCTACACTATGCCCGTGATCATCGTCCATCACCTCAACAACTCTCGCTCTCAGCGGGTACTGTGGCTGCTCGAGGAGCTGGGAGTTGCCTACGAAGTGAAGCGCTATGAGCGCGACCCGAACACGCTGCTCGCGCCGCCGGAACTATTGGCAGTTCATCCCTTGGGGAAGTCCCCGGTGATCACCGACGGCGATCTCACGGTCGCGGAATCCGGCGCCATCGTCGAGTACTTGGTCGGCAAGTATGGCGGTGGACGACTGATACCGCCCGCAGGTTCCCCGGAACGTATGCGCTATACCTATTGGTTGCACTATGCGGAAGGCTCTGCCATGCCGCCGCTGCTGCTCAAGCTGGTCTTCGACCGAATGTCGAAAGCACCAATCCCCTGGCCGTTCAGCGCCATGGCCCGGCGCATTGCCGCCGGCGTGAAGAGCTCCTTCGTCCAGCCGCAGCTCACCCGGCACCTCGATTTCATGGAAAGCGAACTGAAGTCCCGCACCTGGTTCGCAGGGGAAGAGTTCTCGGCGGCCGATATTCAAATGAGCTTTCCGCTCGAGGCCGCGGCCGCGCGCGCTGGCCTGGACTCAAGCCGGCCGAAGCTTTTTGCCTTTCTGAGCCGCATACATACGCGCGAGCCCTACAAGCGCGCGTTGCAACGCGGTGGCCCCTATGCCTATTGAGGGCCGCCCTGACCCATAGCGTGCGAGCTTGCCGGTGCCCGCAATAGTCGCCACGGTGCAGTGACGGGATTATGCTGTCGGCATTGAGTCGGACAAGGACGGCGCCGCGCTGTGCGTGGGGCGCCGAATCGTTCATATAAAGTAATCGGGAAAAGGGGGATCACTATGTCTTTATCGCTCAAAGCCGGTGCGGCTTTGTCGGGATTACTGTTGCTGGGTCTGGTTGGTTGCAACCAAGCGCCGCCACCGCCGGCCGCTTCCACGGTGCGGCCTCCTTCGGCGGCAAGCCAGGAATGGGCCAAGCAGACCAATGCGTTTATAGAGTCCTATTTCGCGGCCCAACCGTTCTTCGCGGCGCAATCGGGACGGCACGAATTCGACGGCCAAATGCCGGACTTGAGCGCTCATGGCATCAAGCGCGAGATTGCCCGACTGCACGATGCGCGTGACCAGATTCAGGCAGTCGACGCCTCGAAGCTGCAGCCGAATGAACAATTCGAGCGCGAGTATCTGCTCACTGTGACCGATCGGGATTTGTTCTGGCTCGAGAAAGCGCACTATCCGAACAGCAATCCGTACTGGTATCTCGGCAACCTCGATCCCGACATGTACCTGAGCCGCAATTACGCGCCGCTCGATGTACGCATGAAGGCCTACATCAAGTACGCCCGCCAGATTCCCAAGATCGTCGCCGACATTCGCGAGAACCTGCAGTCCCCGCTGCCGAAGACCTATGTGGAGCTGGGAATCGACGACTTCGGCGGATTCGCCGACTTCTACAAGAAGGATGTGACGGCGGTATTTGCCTCGGTGCAGGATCCGGATCTGCAGAAGCAGCTCGCCGATGCGGACACCGCGGCCGCCGCGGCGATGATCTCGCTGAAGGAATTCCTCGAAACTGAACGCAAGAAGGCCACGGACAATTTTCCCTTGGGCAAGGACTTGTTCGCGGAAATGGTCAAGGAGACCGAGCGGGTCGATGTGCCCCTCGATCAGATCGAAGCGGCCGGCAAGGCGGATCTGGATCGCAACTTGGCGGCCTTGAAGGTCGAATGCGCAGCATATCTGCCCAAGGCCACGCTGCAGGCCTGCATCGCCAAGGTGGCCGCCGACAAGCCCAAGAACGGCCCTGTCGAAAGGGCGCGCGAGCAGCTCGTGATGCTCAAGGAATTCATCCAGAAGAATAATGTGGTGACCATACCCGGAACCGAAGAGGCCTTGGTGGCGGAAGCACCTGCCTACAATCGCTCCAACGCCGCATTCATTCAGGTTCCGGGGCCCTACGATCACGGGGTTGCCTCGGTGTACAACATCGCGCCGCCCAATCCGAAATGGAGCAAGGCGGAGCAGGCGGCCTACATACCGAGCGAGGCCACCCTGCTGTTCACCTCCGTGCACGAGGTGTGGCCCGGCCACTTCTTGCAGTTCATGCACTCCAACGCCAATCCGGTGAAGCTCGAAGGACTGTGGGTGGGGTACGCCTATGCCGAGGGTTGGGCGCACTACTGCGAGGAAATGATGTACGAGGTGGGCTTGGGCAGGGATAACCCCGAGTTGCACATCGGCCAGATCACCGATGCTCTATTGCGCGATGTGCGCCTGCTGTCGGCGATCGGGATGCACACGCATGGCATGACCGTGGCGCAGTCCGAAACGATGTTCAAGGAGCAGGCCTTCCAGGATCCGGGCAATGCGCGGCAGCAGGCGGCTCGCGGCACCTTTGATCCCGCGTATCTGAATTACACGCTGGGAAAGCTCATGATCCGCAAGCTGCGCACCGATTGGATCGCGAAGCAGCGCGCCGCCGCGCCGGGAGCCGCGGGGCCGACCGCAACGGCGAACGACCAGGCGCTCTGGCATGATTTCCACGACAAATTCTTGTCCTACGGAGGCCCGCCGATACCGCTGGTGCGCACGCAAATGCTGGGTGAGGAAGGCAGCGTCCTCTAACTAAGGAAGCTGCGCTATCTCGACGATGATCCCGCTGTCCGCCCAGCCACCCAGCAGGGTGGCGGCGCGCAGCGGGATTTGCTCTTCGGGCAGCCATGCGGCGAGCGCCGCGCAGAGATCCGCGAATCGATCGCCGCGCAGGGCGGAATCGAGCGCAGCCGATTCGACCGGGTCTAGGGACCTGAAGAAATTCTGCAGGTTCTGCCGCCACAGCAACCACTGCGTAGGCCGCTCCGACAACTGCGGCTGCGGCGGCGCCTCATCGGCACTGGCCGAGCGCCACACGGCGGGGGCATTCCACGTGAGCGCCAAGCGCCGCAGCGATGGATGCAAGCGAAATGTTATATCCCCCCAGGCCGCCGGGTCGATGGCGCGTAAGGCCGCGCGCGGCAGGCTGTGCGCATCGGGGGCATCGAATACCTCCGCCAGTGTCCATTCGAATACTGCCAGTTCCGCGAGGATGGGTTGATCCGCGTACGGCGGCGTCGAACTTAAGAATTCGCCGAGCTCCCTGCCATACCAGCGAATCGAGCGGTGCACCGAGGGCTGAGCCGCCACAAAGGCTTCGCCGAGCGCCGAGAACACCTCATCCCC
>Ga0302325_10010647_pt1 | contig 19902 bp, 19 predicted proteins | sample Palsa_T0_2_FD_201948 | JGI IMG/M metagenome (GOLD analysis project Ga0302325, IMG submission 201948) | Peat permafrost microbial communities from Stordalen Mire near Abisko, Sweden - Palsa_T0_2 | ecosystem: Environmental > Terrestrial > Soil > Palsa > Peat permafrost | place: Sweden: Abisko...
TCGGCCCTGAACACGCCGGGCCGGTGCCGTCGGGAGAATAACGTCGGCTTCTACACGAAGCCGGTCAAGGTTATGAGCGCCGTAGAAACGGCAATCTGCCAGATCGACCCTGCTCAGCCGCAGCCCCCGCGACGTCGGCGTACTGCAACGACAGCAACTGCGGCAATTTTTGGTGTTTGCCAGACATCAGCTGTCCCCATCGGCGGGAGAGGCGCCGTTCCGGTTCAGTGAGCTTCTCAGCGGCCTCGTCTGGAATGCTCACCAGAATAGACGGGCAGGAGAGGTCCGAATCATCCAGGACCACCTGGGCGCCGCGGAGCCGGAATTGCGCCCCCGCGAGGAACCGCCCGCGACGGCAGCTCAGATACGGAGCGCTCGCCGTGATCAGGACTGGCTGCGTGGATCGCATGCCGTCCAGGCGCAGCTCGCTGCAGGCCAGCAAGGGGCCAAGAGAACGCGCCTGGTCGAATACCGCCCGGTCAAAGGACGCGCTGCCTTCGAAGATCACGCCGCCGAAATCGGCATCGCCCCCGAATGCTACTCCGTCGAACCTGGCGGGCAATTCAAAAGTAGCGGATCCGAACTGGGCGATACCCCGGAAAACTGCTCTGTTGAAACTGGCTTCGCCCTGATCTGACCTTGCCCTACTGTGTATCCCGAATGCCGTCTTCTGGAATGAGGCGGCATCTTCGAAGACCGCTTCGGTGAAATCTGCTCTATCATGGCCAAACACGGCATGGTCGAAGTAAGCGTTACCCTTGAAAGCTGCCGCGAGGAAAAAAGCCCAGGACGCGAAGCGGGTCTGGCGGAACCCGGCGAGGTCGTGGAAGGTCGCGTATGCGAAGTTGGCCCGGCCCTGGAAGGTAGCGCCGTCGAACGAAGCGCTGCTGATGACGGCCTGGCTGAACTTGGCTTCCCCATTAAATTCTGCATAAGAGAAATCCGCGCCGCCGCTGAAGGTCATGCCCCCGAAATCGGCGGCCTCCGCGAAGGTCGCCGAACCGAAGTCCGCGTATGCCAGTATCGGGTTCCCTTCTTCACCGCGCGGGGCCGCCGCGAGCAGGCACGTCAGAAGGTCCTTCGTAATCGGCACGCCATGCGCGTCGAGCCGGCCGTCTTCGCTCAGCCGCTCCAGTCCTGCATCCACCTGAGATTGGTCTGCGTGCGCCCAGCATTTGTCTCCCCCGGGCAGGCAGACTCCCACGCATCTGTCGCTAGCACAGGTCGGCCGGGCATCGAGCGGCCACCGCCCGGGTGGTACCAACCGCCTCCAGGAGGGATAGTCCTGGCCTGCACCTCGCTGGTCCGCCACGTCGCCGGGAGGCAGCGGTGCCCCCTCGTCAGCGGGCACCGCCCGGTTCCGGTCCATGCAGCGATGATGCCCGCTCTGGCCGCCGCGAGCAGGCCATTGCCGAGACGTGACCCGCCCAATCGTTACGGCCTTTTGCGCTTGGACCGTTGCGTGGCAGTTCGTGGCGTCAATAAATTTATATGGGGTGGTGAAAGGCGGGTGTCGCAGGCGTGGAGGATGAAGATGGGGCGGCGCGAGTCAGCCACGAAGTGAACGTATCTGGCGGTAGCGCCTACCTGGTCGGCCGGGTTCCAATGCAACCGAGAGGGCACCGACATCAGCGGTTATGACGCCGTGGTGGTTATTCCCGGCATCATGGGGAGTGAGCTCGTCGAGGTCAGTAGCGGTAAGCAGTTGTGGGGCCTGCGGGATCTCAGATGGTACATAGGGGCATGGACGTCGGGCCATGCGCTAGCCCAGTTGCGGCTGACCGATGAGGAGCGCGCCGGTCGCTACGGCCGGCTCCGGCCCGGCGGCCTGCTGAGCTTCCCGGCGTTTGCGCCGTTGCTGCGCGGCTTCGAGCCCTACACCGCACTGGTTGCCGCCCTGCGTCAGGCCAGCGTTCATCCATCGGCGGTCGCGCCGTTCCCCTACGACTGGCGGCTGCCGGTGGCGTACAACGCCGGCCTGCTGGCCGAAGCAGCACACCGGCACCTAGACGCCTGGCAGGCCCATCCCGCCTGCATGGCCGCCCGTCGGACGAGTGCCGACCAGGCGCCGGCCCGGCTGGTGATCGTCGCGCATTCCATGGGTGGCCTCCTGGCCCGGCAACTGAGCCTCATCCCCGGGTGGGCCTGCGATGTACGGGCTACCGTGACTTTCGGTACGCCGTTTTCCGGTGCGCCAAAGGCGGCACTGATGCTGGCGTCGGGCCGAGGCGCCGCGGGGCTGCCCCAGCGCCGGGTACGCGAACTGGCGACTACCCTGCCCGGTGTCTATGACCTCCTGCCGACCTACCGGTGCGTCGACACCGGCAACGACGCACGGGCGCTAACCGCCTCGGACATCACCGCGATAGGGGCGGACCCGGAGCTGTGGGATGCCGCGGCCCGTGCCGCGTCCGCGCGCGAACAGGTGCTGCCGACGGGCCACGTCCGGGTGGTGGGCACTGACCAGCCTACCGTCCAGTCGGTGACGATCGATGCCGGCGAGGTGACCGGTCACCGGTACAGCTGTCGACCATCGGCGGGCGGCGGCGTCATGCGGGACGACCGGAACGGGGATGGCACGGTGCCCCGCGATTCCGCCTGGGTGCGTGACAGCACGGGGCAGCCGCTGGCGCAGACCCACGGAGCGATCGCTCGCTCCGCCGAGGCGCTGGTGGTTGCGGCCGACGTCCTCGCCGACCGGGATACCGGGCCATGGCAGGGGGAAACCCGGCTTGGGCTTGATCTGGCCGATGTCGTCGCGGCCGGTGAGCCGGTCCCAGTCACGGTCACCGGGGCCGATCATCCCGCACACGTGACCTGCCGGGTCGCAGATGCCGGAACCGGCCGCCAGGTAGCGGCTCCTGAGCTGAGCCGGGGCGGCGACGGGCTGCGCGCCACGATCGGCGGGCTGCCCGCCGGGCTGTTTCGGATCCGGGTCGCGGGTGGCGGCGCCACCCCGGTCACGCAACTCCTCATGGCGTTCGGCGGGTGAGACCGTGACCGCCGAGAACGCCGATGCCAAGCAGCAACCGGGGCCGGAGCTGTTTCCCGTGGGGATCGGCTTGTACCAGCGACCCGAGTTGCCCGACCTTCAGGTCGAGGCCGAGGTCGGCCGGGTGCTCGAACTGCTGGCGGACTTCGAACCGGTCTACCACCGGTGGCCCGGCCGGTCCGACCAGCGAGACGCGACCGCCGTCCAGCAACGGCTGCTCGCCTGGGCGCAGCCTGTCCAGCCTGGCAACTCATTGCTGTACTGGGTCGGTCACGGCTGGTCGGACGACGACACGGCCGCGCTGGCCCACTCGGCCAGCCCGCCCGAGGTCCGGACCTTCGGAGTGAACCCCGAGCAACTCGCCGACGCGGTGATCAGCAGACAGCTCACCGCTGACGGTGCGTGGGCCATCGTGGTGATCGACGCATGCCGGTCGGCTCGTTTCGTCGACCTGACGGCCAGCATCTTGTTCCGTGCCGTCGCCCCGGTGGAGCGGGTCCTGCTGGTCGGGGTCTCGGCTGACGGCGCGACCGCGCTTGGCCGGTTCAGCCAGGCCCTGGCGCGCCTGCTGCGCGGCACTTACCAGGACCGCACCTCGATCACCCTCAATGAGATCGGCAAAGATCTGCGGGCCCAGCTGCCCGGTGCCCGTGTCGTCGCCTTCGACCCAGGTGACGCGGCACTGGTCCGGGCCGCCCCGCCGCCGGCTTCGCTGTCCGGCCCGCTCGACAACATCCGCTACCTGGAGGACGCCCTCGACGGGCTGAGCAGCGACGAGCGTCGGCACTTCCTGTCCAGGGCGCAGAGCGCAGAGGACGGCGAGATCTCGTGGTTCTTCGAAGGGCGCCAGGATGAGTGCGCGGAAGTGGTGACCTGGATCGCCGAACACGACCACGGCATCATGGTGATTACCGGGCCTGCTGGCGCGGGAAAGTCCGCGCTGCTGGGTAACCTCCTCGTTCATTCGCTGCCGGACGTGCGGTCCGCGTTGCTGCGGCGCGGGCTGATCGATCCTCTCCCGCACCGATCCACGCCCGCCGACCATGCCTTTGCCCACGCGCTGCACCTGTCCGGACTGACCATTGGTGAGACGGTCAGCAAGATTGCCCAGGGAGCCGGGTGCGGCCCGCTGCCGAGCGCGGGTGACCCGCTTCTCGGGCTCGCGAACGACCTTGACTGGCTGCACGAGGAGCTACGCCATCGAGGTATCCCGTACACGCTGCTAGCCGACGCCCTGGACGAGGCGGTAGACCCCCTCGACACGGCCAGGATGCTGGCCCGGCTCGCCGCCGACACCAGCCTTCGGATCATCCTGGGCACCCGGCCGTCCACGGCGGAGACACCTGATCATCCCGCCAGCGACGACAACCTCCTCCATGCCCTCGCGCTCGGCGGGACCCCCCCGACCGTACGGTCGCTCGGACCAGATCCGGCCGCGGTCCGCCGCTACGTTTTCCGCCGGCTGTGCGAAGCGCGCGACCATCCAGGGCGGCGCCGGACCCCGATCAGCGACTTCCCGCCGCAGGACGAGTCGATCGCTGCCGCTGCCGCCGCGATCGCCGAGCGCAACGAGCGGTTCCTGTTTGCCAGGCTTGCCGTCCACGAGTTGATCTACAATCCGTCCCTGCTCGAGCAGGGACGCTCCTACACGTTGCGCAAGCTGCTGTCGGGCACCCATCGGGACCTTTTCGCCGGTGCCGTCGCCCGGCTGGGCCGGGAACATGACGCGTTCGTCGCCCTGATCCAGGCGCTGGCCCTAGCTAAGGGTCGCGGGCTGCCGATCGAGGACGACGTATGGGGTACCGCCGCAGCGGCGCTGGTCCCGGGCGCGGCCGGGGACGGGACGGACCGGCCGGTGGACCGTTCGGTGATCCAGGACCTGATCGACCATGCGCCGGCCTACCTGGCCGTGGCCAGCGAAGCCGGCCAGACGGTGTACCGGCTGGCGCACCGCACGTTCGTGGAGTACTTCCTGCCGCCGTCGGTACCCGTACAGGTGCACCGGCAGCGGTGCCAGGCGATCGCCGCCACGCTGCTGCGTACGGCCGCCGGCCAGGCACCGCTGATCATCTCGAACTACTTGCGGCGTTACCTTTCTGCGCATGTTGCCGACGCCGGACTATGGGATGAGCTCGACGGTCAGTTGTCTGTGCTCGACGGCCTCGACCCCAATGCGATGGCGGCCGACATCGCTGCCTCCGTGTTCGGGTACCGCCCGGTGCCGGCGCAGCTTGCGGGGGTACTGTCGGCCCGGCCGAGGCTGGTCGACGCCGACCCGGCTGACCGGGCTGGGCTACGGCAGCTGGCGGTGCTGACCCACGATCCGGCCGGGCACGTCCAGGAACCGACCCCGACCTGGGGGGTCGCCGCCGCAGCGCTGCAAGCCGAACAGGTGCACCTGGTCATTCCGGGCCATGAAGGAGGTGTCAGCGCGGTCTGCCCGGTACGGGCCGAGGACGGGCGCGAGTTGCTAGTCTCGGCCGGCGCCGATGGGACAGCGCGATTGTGGGACCCGTTCACGGCTGCGCCTATCGGCGACCCCATGACGGGGCACGACGGCGCCGTCGAAGACGTGTGCGTACTGCCTGCCGGCGTAACCGGAAGCCTGTTGGCGACGGCTGGGGGCGACGGGACCATCCGGCTGTGGGATCCGGTGACCGCGCAGCCGGTAGGCCGTCCGATGGCCGGTCACGACGGTTCGGTCTGGGAACTGTGCACCGTACCCGTCGGGCGGTCCGGTCACCTGCTGGCAAGCGCCGGGAACGACAGGACCTTGCGGGTGTGGGATCCAGGTACCTGCACTCAGGTCGGCCGACCGCTGACCGGGCACGACGGAGGCGTCCTGTGCGTGCGCCTGCTCTGGATGAACGGCGCCTCCGTACCGTGGATCGTGTCCGCCTCGGAAGACGGCACGGTGCGGCTTTGGGATCCGCTCAGCGGTGAGCAGATCGGTTCGCCGATGATCGCCAACGGTAACCCGGTCTGGATGGTCCAGCCGGTGCGTACCCGCGACCAGCGGGTGCTGGTGGCGGCGACGGGTATCGACGGCGTCGTGCGGCTATGGGATCCGAGCCGAGGAGAGCTGGATGGCTCGCCGCTGCTCGGGCACGGCGGCCCGGTGTGGCGCGGGTGCGCCGTACCTGATCCCCGCGGCGGCGAACGGCTGGCCACCGCCGGCGGGGATGGGGAAATCTGGCTCTGGGATCTGGCCGCTGGCGGACCCGTAAGCAGGCCGATGCGCGGGCACACGGGCACGGTGTGGGACGTGTGCTGGTTGACCGGGCAGCGGACAGGCGCCGAGCTCCTAGCCTCCGCGGGCGGCGACGGCACCATCCGGATCTGGGACACCTCGCCGACCGCGCTGATGCGGGAATCGGCGGCGAGCGGACCGGCCCCGGTCACCGGGGTGACGTACCTGCCCGACGCGGGTCCGCGGCCGGTCATCGCCGCAACGCGGAGCGACGGCTCGGTCCGGCGGTGGGATCCGGTGACCGGGGTGTCAGTCGGTGCGCCCCTGGCCGGTCACGACGGACCGGTGTGGTCGGCGTGCACGGTCCGGCTGCCCGACGGGCGGGTCCTCATCGTCACCGCGGGCAACGATGGGACCATCCGGCGCTGGGATCCGGAGACGGCGGAACAGGCCGGTCCGCCGATCACCGGTCATACGGGCGCGGTGTGGTCGGTCTGTCGCGTGCCGCTGCCCGAAGGCCACGACCGGGTGGTCACGACTAGTAGCGACGGAACCGTTCGGCTGTGGGACCTAGCCGACTCCAATCCAGTCGGCACCCTGCTGATTGAGAGCGTCGGCAACATCTACGTCTCGTGCGCGACAAGCACCCGCGCCGGCGCCGTGACGGTGTTCAGCGCCTCGGCGAAGGGTGGCCTGATGCGCTGGGAACCTGGGTCGGCCGCCATGGCGGTTTTGCCGTCAAGCAGGCATCCCGGCGCGATTATCGGTATCTGCGCCCTACCCGGTCTCGATGGTGTCCTCCGTGTGGCCACCGCGAGCGACGACGGAACCGTACGGGTGTGGGACCCGGTGACCGGCAGCCAGGTCGGAGCGTCCATGGTCACCCGGAGCGGATGTCTGTGGGACATCTGCTTCTTGCCCAGTCCGGGCGGAGCCGGCAGGCTGGCGGCGATCAGCGATGACGGTGCCGTACGGCAGTGGGATCCCGGTACTGGGCAGCGGGTAGGCCCATTGCTGGCCGGCCATGTCGGGACCGGCTGGGGAATCTGCGCCCTGCCGTCTGGCCTGTTGCCAGGCGGGGGGACATATCTGGCGTCCGGAGGCCAGGACGGCTCCGTCTGTGTCTGGGATCCCTTCTCGGCCCGGTTGCGGGGCGCTCCGCTCGATGACAGCGACCAGTGCGTCGCAGTGGTGCGGCTGACGGCCAGCGACGTCGCCGGGTTGACCTGTCTGCTGGTCTGCCGTGATGGCGTGCTCAATACCTGGCGCCCTGGCCAGCGATGGTGGCGCCAGGCATGGCGGGACGGTCATGTCACGACCGTGTGCGTACCGGATCCCGGTGACTCCGTGGCGGTGATCGGGTGCACCGACGGTACGCTGCACACGTTCGACCTGCATAGCATGGCGCCGCTGCAGCCACCGGTGCTAGCCCCAGCCGGTACCGCCGTCCTGGCCCTGGCGGCGGCGCCGGACGGGGCGACGGTCTCGGTGGGCTATGGCGACGGTACGGTGCGGCAGCGGAACGTCCGGACAGGCCGCTGGAGCGGGCCGCCGATGCCGGTGCTGGACGGCCCGGTGCAGTCGTTGTGCGTGGTGCAAACCGCGCAGACTTTGTTGCTGGCCTGCGGCGGGCAGGACGGCCAGATCACGCTTGTCGACCTGGCGGACGGGTTCAGGCGCGGTGAGCTGGCTACCGAGCCAGGCAACTGGATCTGGTCAATTTGCTCGCTGCCGATGCCCGGTGGCGATCCTGACCTGCTAGCCTCGGCCAGTTCGGACCACCTGGTGCGGCTCTGGGATCCGGCTACCCGCCGTCCTGCCGGTGGACCGCTGGCTGGTCATGCCGGGCAGGTCCGGGCGGTGGCCGCGGTCGGCCGTCAGGACGGCGCGACCCTGCTGGCATCCGGCGGCATGGACGGCAACGTGTGCCTGTGGCATCCGGGCTCTCGGCAACTGGTGAGGACCATCCCGATCGGGGTGCCGATCTGTGACCTGGTCGGCGGTATCGCTGACCCGGCATCGCTGCGGCGTACCGACGGCGGAGCGATGATCGTGGTGGGTACCACCCAGGGAATTATGGCGATTGACCTAAATGCGAAATTGTTCCCCGGTGCACGCGACCTCGGGTTCGGGCCGCTGCCGCCTTTAGAATGGCCTGATTATGGCTGACCTGCGTTGCGTCGCCATGAGGGAACTTGACGACTGGCAGCGGGACGCTGCGCGTTCGATCTACGTGGAAGCCTTCCCGGCGTGGCAGCGCCAGCCGTTTGATGATCTGATCGCCAGGGAGGCGGCAGGACAGGCGATCCTAGTAGTTGCGGTCTGCGACGGCGAGCCGCTCGGCCTAGCCGTGGCATCCTCCCTCGGCTCCGTCAACTGGTCTTTCGTGGAGTACTTCGCGGTCGCCCCGAACCACCGTGGACGGGGTATAGGTGAGTGGCTCTGGCGAGCGATGGGCCAGGATCTCGCTCTGCGTGGGCTGCCTCGCCGGATCGTGTTGGAGGTTGATGATCCAGCGCGGACGCCTGCGGGGACACCCGAGCGGCGACAGTGCGACAGGCGTCTCCGTTTCTACGAGCGGCAAGGGATGCGCTGTCTGCCGGTTAGTGATTATGCAATTCCCCGAATGGATGGCATTGCGGGCAGTGATCCCATGCTGTTGCTTTGGACGAAAGGCAGCACCGAGCCTCCGGGCCTAGCCGAACTTCGCAGCCTCGTGTCGGCCCTGTACTCGATGGCCTACGATCTGTCGGCCGACCACCCGCTGGTGCTCGCCGCGCTGCTGGGCTCGGCCGGTAAACCGCCCGGACGCCACGTACCGGGAGTTCCGGGCTGCCACTTCTTCCTATGGTTCTGCCTGTTCGGCGCGTGAGGGTCCTGTTTGGCTAGAGCTCGCAGGTAATGGAGCTAGCCACGAGGGAAGGCCCGATCCGATGACCGTGACCGAGGTCGCCGACGGAGCATACGGAGCATACGGAGCGTCAGGCGCCGTCCCGGGTCGCGGCCGCAAATCGTTGGAGCTCGTCGGACGCGACCAGGACATGAGGATTATCCAGGAGTTCGTCGACGGGCTTCCGGCTCAAGGTGGAACCCTGCTGCTGTCCGGGGAGCCGGGCGTCGGCAAGTCCGCCCTGCTGAACGCCGCAGGAGAAACAGCCACGACGGCCGGCATCCGGGTCCTGCGGGCATCCGGCGCGGAGTTCGAGGACCAGAGCTTCTCGGCCCTCAACCAGCTTCTCCTTCCGCTGCGCGGCGAGCTGAACCGGCTCGAAGGCCTGCACCCCGACGCCCTGAACATCGCTTTGGGTTTCAGCGACGGTCTGGCTCGCGACCTGCTCGTGGTCTCGAACGCGGTCCTGGCGCTGCTGGGCCACGTCGCGGCCGATTGTCCGCTGCTGGTGATCGTCGACAACCTGCAATGGGCGGATCGGGCCAGCGCCGTGGTGCTGGGATCCGTGGCCCGGCGCCTACCCGGCAGTCAAGTCGGACTCCTCGCCGCGGCAAGCCGTCACCTGGGCCGCGCAGGCCGCCCTCGCCGCTGTGGCCGGCGATCAGCTCGCCGTCGACCGCCTCACCGCCCGGGTCGAGGAGGTCATGCTCCCCGTCGGCGCCGCGGAACCCCTGTCCCTCGTCCAGTACGCCCGGGGCCTCGCCGCCCTCGGCCAGGGCCGGCAGGCCGACGCCTGGGCTCACCTGCATCGCATCTACGGGCCCAGCGACCCCGCCCACAACCACCGCAACATGTGCGGCGCCATCGCGGATCTCGCCGAGGCCGCCGTCCACACCGGCCACCGCGACGGCCTGGGCCGACCGCGCCTGCCGCGAACTGCGCGCCGCCGGCGAAACCAGCCGCGACCGCACCACCGGGACCACCGACCAGCTCACCCCCCAGGAACTCCAGATCACCCGGCTCGCCGCCGCGGGCATGTCCAACCGCGAGATCGGACAGCGCCTCTACCTCTCCCACCGCACCATCGAATCCCCGCGGATCCGGGCGGCGGGCAGGCCCCGCCCAAGCGAAGCAGTAGGGGTTCAGCCACCGCGGTCACGGGCTGGCGGGGGCGTCTTGTTCCGCGAGCAGGTCCGTGGCTTCGGCCGCGCCGATCCGCTGGTCATGAACGAACGCCTGGACTGTTTCCAGCTGGGTGGCCGATGGGTCGAAGTGCCCGTCGCTGGGCTATTTGCGCTGCGCGGCTAGCTCGCATCAGACCACCCTGGCCGCAACCGTTCCGCTCCTGCCGGGGGACTCGCCTCGCTACCGGCGGCCACCAGATTGGGGCTAATAACAAACGACCATGGGCTGGAACATCATGAAAACCGCAAGGATCATCACCGCTACTGCCGGACTCGCCCTGACCGCCGGGCTCATCGGGGGCATGGCCACGCCCGCGCTCGCCAGCACTCCGGCCTCCGAGCACCCGATCAAGGCGACGGCGACGATTAGTCCCGGTTCGCTGAGCCTTATCGCTACCAGCAGCCAGCTAGAGGTCGTTGACGCGACCGGCTCTGGCCGGGGCTGGCACGTCGTGATCGGCGGAGACGTGCACGTCAACAGCTTCGAGTGCGCCCCGGATAGCACTTGTACCCTCCCGGCACCGGGAGTCGTCGCCAATGTCCTCACCGCAGACCCCAGGACGGGCATGGGTGCCATGATCTTGAATTGGACGGTATCCGGTACGGTTACCGTCAACCTGACCAGTGGGCCGTGAAGGCCAGACTCGCTAAGCTTCCGCCAGGGCGGTACAGACTCCTCAAGGCCGGTCTAGCCTCCGTTATGACGCTAAGCGGCGCTGCGCGGGGTGTCAGGCGAGCGGCGGGCATCGGCTTCCCCTCTTCTCCCGCGGGAAAAGCCGTTCCATGAAGCTCAGTGCCCGCAGGTGAAGCTCGATCTCCTGTCCGGCGGCTTCCGCGTGGCCAGGTCACCGCCTTGCGCCTGGAGCTGCTGGTAGGCGCGTTCGGCCTGCTGGTCGAGGGTGAGAACGGCCGACGGAAGCCGGCCGGTCAGGCCCAGGGCCCGGCGCTGCGCCTCGGTGAACGCTGCCCCGCGGTTGCGGAGCGGGTCGGCGAGGATCTCGGTCGCGCTCGGCTGGCCGTTCGTTGAGTGGGGCATCGTGCTTCTCCTCACGTTCGGTCCGATGAGGCCGACGCTAGGAGCACGGGTACTGCTCACGCTTCAGTGCCGCCACTGCAATGCGCTGAGGACGGATCAGAGTTCCAGGTAGATACGGATGGCTTCTTCCAACCTGGCCAGCTCGCGCGGGTGCAGCCTTCCGCAGCGATGCCGCAGCCGCGACTTGTCGACCGAGTGGAGGTCTGTCGCGTTGACGTAGCTGACGTCGTAGCTCGTCAGGCCCGATTCTCTGTCTACCGGTATATGGGTCTGCGCAGGTCCTTCAGTCCCGGTGACGACAGCGACGGTCACGGCGCTCAGGCGCGGGATCAGGACGTTGATGGTCAGGACGACGACCGGGTGATCCCCGGCCCGGGGCAGGCGCGCGTCCCAGACGTCGCCTCTGAGCGGCTCCACCGCCTACTCGGGGTCTGCCGCCACCACGCCCGCTGGCAGCGGAGCCGCCTTTCCCGCATAGAACTCGTCGTAAGCGGCGGCGACATCCATCTCGCGAGCGCGCCGGTGCAGCAGGCGCAGCCCTTCTCGGACTAGCTCCGAAGGTCCGTCAAGGCCGAGCACGGCAGCGTCGTGTTCTACCAGCTCGCGGGCGAATCCGGCATCGATCCTGGCCTGCATGGTCACGGTCCCCGCCGACGCAGGCCTGCTCACGCGAAGACGGCCAGCGCGAACCTTCGCGGCCGTCCTGGCCGACTGCTCCCGGCCTACGGCTGGCGAGTCCGCCGCAGCGGACGACTTCTTAACCATGTATTGAGTTTGTCATACAACCGTGTAGCAGTCGACGGCCGGGCGGAACCAGCCTGCGCAGCGTTCCGCGGGGGGCTCCGGGTCGGTCGGCCCGGGACGTAGCACCGCGGCCCGTTCGGTGTCATGAGATTTTTCCGAACGACCCTCGGTTCACCGCCATCGGTCCGGGTTTAACCGGGAATACCGTGGCTGGCCTGGATGCTTGCGGCGGTAGGAGTGTTTTGGACTTCGAGGCCAGCACGGACTTCGCCGCCGACTGGGATGCGTGGCACAAGCAGCACGAGGACCGGCTCGCCGCGCGGGACGGTTTCCTGGCTAGCACTAGCATCACCTGGCTCACGCAGACCCCGACCTGGTTCCCTGACGCGCCTGGGGAGTGGGTCAACGACGACTCGGGCATCGCAGTGGACCTCGCGCCCGGCGAGGAGCTCACGCTGGACGGGACCCGCATTACCTGCCAGCACCACTTCGGTCAGATCCCCGAGCGCGGCGGGCTCTTCCCTTCCGATGCCGTCGGCGTGTACGAGGTGGCCAAACGCGGCGGGAATTCCGTCCTGCGCCCGCGTCACCCGGACACCCCGCTCCGCGCGGGCTTCCGGGGCGCTCCCGCGTACGCGCCCGACCCGGCCTGGGTGATCCGCGATCGCTACCGGCCCTTCGACGAGCCCCGGAACGTCACCGTCGGCTCGGTCGTGGAAGGACTGCAGCACGTATACGCCGCGCCCGGCGTGGTCGAGTTCGAGGTCAGCGGGCTACCGCTTGCGCTGACCGCCTTCAACGGCTCCGCCCCTGGCCGCCTGCACATCCTCTTCACCGACGCGACCAGCGGCGTCACGACGTACGCCGCCAACAGGTCGCTGCAGGTCCCCGCGCCCGACACGGACGGCACGGTCATCTTGGACTTCAACCGGGCGACCAACCTGCCGTGCGCGTACACCGAGTTCGCGACGTGCCCGCTCCCGCCGGCCGAGAACCGCCTCCCGGTGGCCGTCGAGGCCGGCGAGCAGATCCCCTATGAGGCGAGCTAAGGGCGTCGTCTTAAGCTTTCGCCGGCTTGGGCCGGCCGGCCAGCAGCAGTGCTGGGATCAGGGCCAGGGCGGTGAAGCCGGTGCACCACCAGAACGTGTGCGCGTAGGCGGTGGCCAGGCCCGCCGCGCCGGCGGCCGCGTGGGCGGCGGCCTGGCGGTCGAGGATCAGGGCCACCAGCACCGCGGCGCCGAACGAGCCCCCGACGAACTGCAGGATCCGGATGGCGCTGCTGGCGTGCGGCACCTGCTCCCGGCTCACCCCGCCGAACGCGCCGGCCATGACCGCGATCGTGGCGGTGCCGAGCCCGGCGCCGCGAACGACCAGGGCCGCGCCGAGCAGCCAGTAGCTGGTGTGCAGCCCGGCCAGCGCGAACGGGATCGTGCCGATGGCGGCCAGCGCGACCCCGGCCAGCACGACCAGCCGAGGGCCGATCTTGTCGGTGAGCTGGCCGGCCAGCGTCCGCGGGGCGATGCTGCCCAGGCCCTGCGGGACCATCAGCAGGCCAGCGGTAAGCGCGGTGTCGTGCCGGACCTGCTGGAAGTACAGCGGCAGCAACAGCATCGCCCCGTAGATCGAGAGCCCGGCCAGGAACAGCAGGGTGCTCGCGCCGGTGAACCCGCGCAACCGGAACAGCTTCAGGTCGACCATGGGCGTCGCGGACGTGCGCAGCGCGTGCGCGGAGTAGGCCGCGAGCAGCACGATCCCGGCGCTCAGCGGGATGATCACCCCGCGGTGGGCGAAGCCGCCGTCGGTGCTCACCTCGGCCAGGCCGTACAGCAGCCCCACAAGCGCGGGCGGTAGCAGCGCCAGCCCGGTCAGGTCGATGCGTGCCGCGCCGCCCTGCGGCCGACCCCCAGGCAGGTGCCGCCAGGCCAGCACCAGCCCGGCCAGGCACATCGGCACGTTCACGTAGAAGATCCAGCGCCAGCTGATTTTGGTGATGATCAGCCCGGCCACCACCGGCCCGAAGATCGGGACGACGACGATCGGGAGGCTGATCGCGGCCATCAGCCGCCCCATCTGGCTGGTGCCGACCGCCTGCACCAGCAGCGTCGTGATCAGCGGCGTCATCATCCCGCCGCCGATGCCCTGGACCACGCGGAACGCGATCAGGCTGTCGATGTTCCACGCGGCGCCGCAGGCGACCGATCCGGCCAGGAACAGGGCCAGCGAGAACATCCACACGGCCCGCCCGCCGAACCGGCTCAGCGCCCAGCCGCTCAGCGGGATGACCATGGCGAACGACAGCAGGTAGCCGGTGATCACCCACTGGATCACCGGCACGGTGGTGTGCAGGTCCCGGCCGATCGTGTCGACGGCCACGTTCACGATCGAGGTGTCGAGCAGCGACGGGATCGCGCCGGTGAGCAGGACGACGATGAGCTTGACCACGGCCGGGTCCAGGCGCTCGCGGGCCGGCCTGGCGGCGGTTCCCTGGTCAGCAGGAGACGTTGCGTTCACGGGAGTAAACTACACCGTGCAGTGCACTTAGGTAAACTGGTGAGTGCAAAAAGCGGAGAGGGCGAGGTGCGGCGGTGACGGGCGCGCTAGCTAGGGCCGGCCCGAAGGGGGAGGCTATCGCGCAGGCCGCGTTGCGGCTGTTCCTGCGCGACGGCTACGAGCGGACCAGCGTGGACGCGATCGCGGCCGAGGCCGGGGTGTCCAAGCGCACCATCTATAACCGCTACGGCGACAAAGAGAACCTGTTCAGGTCCGTGCTGCACGACACGTTCAGCACGATGATGGCGACCTTCCGCCGCATCGCCGACGCGCACCTCACCGACGTCACCGACGTGCAGCGCGATCTGACCGCCTTCGTCTGCGAGGCGGCGCTCACCTTGACCATGGCGCCGGACCGGATCGCGCTGATCCGGCTGATCCTGACCGAGGCCCCGTACTTCCCGGCGCTGCTGCGGCAGGAGCGGGCCCAGGAGACCATGCACGCGACCTTGACCCGCATCCTGGCCCGGCTGGCCAAGGCGGGCAGCCTGGCTATCACCGACCCGGACGAGGCGGCCGAGCACCTGTTCGCGCTGACCTTCGCGCAGGCCAGTAACCGGGCCATGTTCGGCACGGCCAAGCTCAGCGACGCCGAGGTCGAGCGGATCGTCACCGGCGGCCTCCAGGTATTCCTGCGCGCCTATGCGGGCTGACCGGGCGATACCTCGTCGGGATACTTGGAGATAATCCGGAATTGCGGCGAACTGGTAATTCCGTCCCACCAGTCGTTGAACTGGGCTATCACGATAAGCGTGTCCTGCCAACGCGTGACCGGGACACATGGCACGCCCACGGTCAATACGGGATAATCGTTTCCGGTCTCATCAAGCCGGTCACCCACGAATAGCAGTTCCTCCGCAGTCGCGTGAATCTGCACCATGAGCTTGCGAACTCCGTAGGCCTTGTCGATCCCCTTACGGGTAACGTCAATCGACGTTGAGCCACCCCCCCGCACCTCGAAGTCAGGCAGCAATGGCGCCGCCCGAGCCACCAGCATGCTCTTCTTCGTTCCGTCAGGGTCCCACGCGGCCTTGGCGTCGAGCGGTGCGGCTTGGCCGAGGGCGGAATAGGTGACCTGGCTGCCGCGGTCTTCGATGAGTGCGCCCCACGGATGGGGTTCCCAGTACCCGAGAGCTCGTGACGTTTCTTCGAGGACCTGCTTGATCTGAGTCCTCTGCTCGGCGGACAGGTCTTCGGAATACACCAGTGACCAGGCGCCCTGGTGCCGGCGATAGTAACGCGTGCCGCACGTCGGCATCAGGTGAAGCCGGCTGAGGATTTGTTCCGGAGCGGTGAGCCGGTCAAGGACCTGGGCTTGGAATTGCTCGAATCGGCCGCCCGAGATGATGCACACGGGGAGGCGCTGCAGGAGGGATACCAGCGCCGTTGCCATTGCGGGGTCCAGGGGTGACTTGGAGGGCGCGAGCGTGTCGTCAAGGTCAAAGACGACCGCTTTGGTGGTATGAGGCATTTGATGCATGATCGCGGCGCGGGCGCGCCTGCTCCTGTCTGAGTCCGGTTATATCCACAGCAGACTAACGGCCGTGGTCTTCCGCTGTGCTGGTAACGAGGTCGGCGGCGCAATCGCGGAGCTTGCGGTGGGCGGTCTGGGAAAGCCGGGTCAGCATTTCGAAGGCCTGCTCGGGGGTGCAGTGGTGCTGGGCGACCAGGATGCCCTTGGCCTGCTCGATGACGGCGCGGGTTTCCATGGCCCGCCGCATGTCCTCAGCCAGCGTCGCGGTGCTCTGGTACAGGCGGGCGTTGGCGATGGCGACCGCGGCGTACCCGGCGAAGGTCTGGGCCAGCTCGATGGCGTCCTGGTCGAGCCCGGCGGGCTGGAGGGCGTAGATGTAGATATTGAGCGCGCCGAGGACGGCTTCCTGGACCGGCAGGGCCACCGACAGGGAGGAGCGCACCCCGGCGGCGAGGGCCTGGCGGGCGAAGGCCGGCCAGCGCGTCTCGGCCGCCATGTCGGGGACGGTGACGGTTCCCGCGGACTGAGCGGCCTCAAGGCAGGGACCGAAGCCCTCCTGGTACTGCGTCTCGTCCAGGTCCAGGGCCAGCTGGCCGGCGAAGGCCGCGGTGAACGCCCGGTCGGACTCCACCAGCGTGACCGAGGCGCCAGCCAGGCCGGGCAGCGTCTGCCTGGCCAGCTCCGCGACCCGGTCCAGGACGGCCTGCAGGTCACTTTCGTCTAGCTTCATCCGGCCAAGCTCGGCAAAGGCCACAAGCGGGTCGAGTGCTCCTGCGGTGATGATGGCTCCAGCGCGCAAGGTCGGCACCCCCGGCGAGGGGCGCTGCACGACCCTGACAGCGGCCGGGACCCGCGCCATGCCGTTCACAGGCGCTGGCTCGCTGCCTCCAGGAGGCGGCAGCCACAGGACCCCAGCCTATCTGCCCCGTCCCGTAACGGTTTATCCTGACTTTGGGCCAGCAGCGCGCCCGGCAGCCGAGTCATGACTGCTGGAGGGCTCCATGACCCAGCCGGCGCGTCCAGACCTCGCGCGCCTCGTTCCGGGGTGGACCGTGGTCTCGGCCGCGCTGTCTCCCGTCTTGGCCACCGTGGGCTGGCTGATCGCCGACGCGGTCCAGCCGGCCTCCTACAGCCCGGTCCGCAAGACGATCAGCGTGCTGGCTGGCCACGCCGGAACCGATCGGTGGATCATGACCGGAGCGCTGTTCCTGGTGGGCGGGTGTCAGCTCCTGACCGCCGTGGGCCTGACCGGCGTCCGGCTGCCAGCCCGCGTCCTGCTCGCCGTCGCGGGCCTGTCCAGCCTCGGCATCGCCGCATCCCCCGAGCCCGCTCGCGGCTCGACTCCGCAGCACATCGCCTGGACCGCGCTCGGCGCGGTCGCCATCGCGGTGTGGCCCGCCTTCGTCGCCCGGCGCGCGCCACCGCGGCCGCTGATCCTGAGCGGCTACGGCTGTGCCGCCGTGACGGCCGTGTTCCTGGTCCTGCTCGGCTGGCTCGTCATCCAGACCCAGGGCGGCACTGACCTGGGCCTAGCTGAGCGCCTGACGACGTCGGCTGAAACCTGCTGGCCGTTCGTGGTGGCCGTTGTTCTACGCCGAACGACCCCGGTACGACGCGACACCAGCACCGGGTCCGCCCGCGACGCGGTGACATGGCGTTCGTGATCTTGTCGTGATAACGTCGAATTGCCGCTCCGGACCTCGGTGGCTGATGGTGCTTGCTGACTGCGCCGCCGAGATGCTCGGAGCTTTTCGATGCTGGGATCGGGTAAGACCGGCTTTGTCACGGCCGGCCGGGACGCCGACCTCTACCGCCGTTACGCCGCCGGGCTGTGCAGGCAGGCGCTGCTGACTCGCGCCGACCCGGCGTCGGACGGGCAGGTCGCCTGTCACGTCATCGTCAACGAGAGGGCGCTGGCCCGAATGGCGGAGCGCGACGAAACTCGGGCTCCGCGTGGCCTGGCGGCCCTATGGCACGCGGTAATGCGCCGGCTGGCAGCCTCGTCGGCCGCCGCCCGCTAACGAGCAGGAGCAAAGTGATACGCACACTCGGATACGTCACGGCCATCGCCCTGGCCGCCGCCGGAACGACGCTTGCGTTCCAGATGGTCAGATCGCTGCCGGAACTGCGACGATACCTAGCGATCAGGAAGATGTAACGCTCAGCCGCCCGCCGTCACGGCTCGCAGTTCGGCGATGGACGCTTTCATGACGACGGGCAGGCTCCGGCCGTCGTCGCCGTTGGCCCACTGCCTGATGGCCACCCGGAGCACCGACATGCCGGCCTCGGCGGCCAAGGTCGCCTGGAGTTCACCTACCCCCCGCTCGCGCAGGGTGCCGGCGACCGCCGCGGCGTAGCTGGCCAGCTTGGCCAGTTCGCGTTCTTGCAGGTCGGGGTGGGCGGCGATCACGGCCTGCCGCTGGGCGGTGAGATCCCGGCGGGCCTCGCCGAGCATGGCGGCTGCGGCGTCCAGACCACGGGCGACGGCCTGCAGGGCCGTGGACCCGGCCGGCGCCTCAGCCACGCCCGACACGATCCGTTCCTGGAGGATCTCGGAGCCGCCGAACAGCACTTCCCGCTTGTCGGCGAAGTGCCGGAAGAAGGTGCGCTCGGTCACCCCGGCCCGCGCGGCGATCTCGGCGGCCGTGGTCTGGTCGAACCCGCGCTCGGAGTACAGGGCCAGCGCCGCTTCCTGCAGCCGGCCCCGGCTATCGGGCTCCCATCGGCTCATGGTCAACGTCCTCAGTGTTGACAGTCACTGACATCAACCCTACAGTGATGACTGTTACAGACATCACTTTAGCTCACCGGAGGGTCCGTTATGAGAATCTTCGTCACCGGCGCATCGGGTTGGATCGGCTCGGCCGTCGTCCCCGAACTCCTCGGGGCCGGCCACGAGGTGGTCGGCCTGGCCCGCTCCGACGCATCCGCGCACCGGCTGGAAGCCGTCGGCGCCACGGTCCACCGGGGCGACCTCGATGATCCCGAGGGCCTGGCCAAGGCGGCGGCCGACTCCGACGGGGTGATCCACCTGGCCTTCCAGCACGAGGTGGCCTTCGGCGGCAACTTCGCCGCTGCCGGAGCCGCCGACCGGCGGGCCGTGGAGGCCATGGGCGCCGCCCTGGCGGATTCCGATCGGCCCTTCGTGCTCGCCTCGGGCCTGCTCGGCCTGGCCGCCGGCCGGGCGGCCACCGAGGACGACGGGCTGGTCGCGAGCCCCGAGGTTCGGTCCAACCCCGCCGGGCGCCGGGCGGCCACCGCCCTGCTCACCCTCTCGCTGCGGGGCGTCGGCGTCCGTTCGTCGGTGTTGCGCTTCGCCCCGACGGTCCACGGCGACGGCGACAACGGGTTTATGGCCACCCTGGTCCACATCGCCCGCCAGCGAGGCGTCGCCGGATACGTGGGTGACGGCACGAACCGTTGGCCGGCGGTGCACCGTTCCGACGCCGCCCGCCTGGCCCGCCTGGCCGTCGAGTCCGCTCCCGGCGGCTCGGTCCTGCACGCCGTTGCCGAGGAGGGCGTTCCCTTCCGGGAGATCGCCGAGGCGATGGGCCGCCGCCTCGACCTCCCGGTGACGTCGGTGGCCCCGCAAGACGCCCCGGAACACTTCGGCTACCTGGCCCGCTTCGTCGCCCTGGACAGCCCGGTCACCGCCACCATCACCCGGCAGCTGCTCGGCTGGGAGCCGACCGGGCCGAGCCTGCTCCAAGACCTCGGGCAAGACCACTACTACCGCTCGGTGTAATCCGCGACCGGTTGCTAGTGCACCTGCTCGTTGGTTCGTCGGCCTTAAGCTGGCCCGCCAGCTCCAGGCCTGCTGCGGTTGGCCAGGTCGCGCCTGC
>Ga0302325_10010649_pt1 | contig 19899 bp, 20 predicted proteins | sample Palsa_T0_2_FD_201948 | JGI IMG/M metagenome (GOLD analysis project Ga0302325, IMG submission 201948) | Peat permafrost microbial communities from Stordalen Mire near Abisko, Sweden - Palsa_T0_2 | ecosystem: Environmental > Terrestrial > Soil > Palsa > Peat permafrost | place: Sweden: Abisko...
TGCGGCATGGTCGTGTTCGGCCTCGGCTTCGGCGCGGTCGACGCCGCCGTCAACGTCCACGCCGCCCGCCATTTCAGCGCCCGGCAGATCAACTGGATGCACGCCAGCTACGGCGCTGGGGCGACCGCCGGCCCGCTGCTGGCCACGCTGATGCTGAGCAACGGGCTGACCTGGCACTGGGTGTACGGGATCCTGGCAGGCGCGCAGGCCGTTCTCGCTGTCGTCTTCGCCGTGACCGGACGCGCGTGGCCCGCACCGCGCGGTGCCGCGGCGACGGTGCTTGGCCCGGCTGGGCCTCCGCCGCGACCGGGCAACCGGAGGCGGCCGAGAATGGCCTCCCTCGGGGCGCTGACCTTCGTCGCGGTCGAGAACGGCATCGAGTCGGGAGCGGGCATCTGGGGCTACGTGTTCCTGACCCAGGGACGAGGTCTGACCGACGCGGCGGCGGGGGTGGCGCTCTCGGCCTACTGGGCGATGATGTTCCTCGGGCGGATCGTCTTCGGGGCGGTCGCCGGACGTGTCGGCCCGGCCCGCCTGCTCGGCGCGGCAGTGGCCGTGGTCAGCGTGGGCTGCGCGCTGATGGCGGTGCCGGGCCCCGGTGTGGTCGCCGTCGCCGGGCTGATGGTGGTCGGCCTGGCCGCCGCCCCGATCTTCCCCTTGTTCACGCTGACCACAGCGGAGCGAGTGGGCGCCGACGACGTCACCCGGATGGTCAGCCTGCAGGTCGCCGCCTCGGCGGTCGGCAGCGCGGCGCTGCCGGCCGGCATCGGCCTGGCCATCGGGGCGTTCACCGCGACTGCCCTCGGGCCGTGCCTCCTGTTGCCCGGCCTGATGATGTACGCCCTGTACCGGCTGCTGGCTCGAGCGCCCGGGCGCGGACGGCTCAGCCCTTGATGCTGGCGGGGTCGGTATAGGTGGCGAGACCGTCGGCGAGGCTGGCGGCGTCTCCGCTCAGAGCGGCCGGGAGCGCCTGCTGGAGGGCGAAGGTGGCGGCGATCGCCTGGGCGGCGGGGATGCTGGGCGTGTCGCCGTCGTGCCGGTTGGCATCGATGCGCACGGCCAGCGGCCAGCCGACAGTAACCGCGATCGACGCGAGATCGTCGGCCTGGTTTCCGATCTGGGCCTCGTCCCAGTCGAGGATCCCGGTGAGGCGCGGCCCGGCATCGATGGCGGCCCAGAGGAGGTTTCCGCCTCCGAGGTCACCGTGCACGAGGGCGTCGCCTGCTGGATCGAACGCCAGTACCCGGTTCAGCTGGGTTTCCGCGCGGTCTCGGCCCGCACCGGACATGAGCGGGAACAAGACAGCGGAAACGTCCTCGGCGAACCGTTCCCAGCGCCGGGGGTCGGCCAGCGGAACCGCGTCCCTGATCGCGTCGCAGGCGCCTAGCTCGCGCAACCGGTCGAGGAGCCGGGCGAGGCTGGAGACGAGGGCGTCGGCGGCCGGGTCGTCGGCGATCTGCGGGTCGTCGAGGGCCTCGCCCGGCAGCCGGCCCAGCGCAATGTGACACCGCCCGAGCGGTTCACTCACCGCGGCCCGTGACAAGAGACTGGGAACGGCAACCGGAAGGGGACTGTTCCCCAGCGCGTCCAACAGTTCCGCCCGCGCCGGGAGCTGGCGACGGGAGTTCTCGTCGCGGGGAAAGCGGTAGGCGACCTGGCCCCGGAGCACGACGTCATGAAATTGTCCGCGGGTCAGCTCCGCCGTGCCGTTCCCGTCGTCGAGGTCGAGGTCGAGGTCGAGGTGATCCTCGTCGATAACCGCGAGGTACTGGTTCAGTAGAGGGCCGTCCGACACGCGGTTACCGTATCCCAGCCTGATTTACCGATCGGCGGGCAGGTAACGGCCATGCCGATGAACATCGGGACCTCCGGCTGGCAGTACCGGGACTGGCGCGGCGGTCTCTACCCGCCGGGAGTTCCGCAGCGCCGGTGGCTGGAGCAGTATGCCCAGCGTTACCTGACGGTGGAGAACAACAACAGCTTTTACCGGCTGCCGTCGCGGGAGACGTTTGAGAGCTGGCGGGACCGGACGCCGGATGACTTCGTGATGGCGGTCAAGGCCAGCCGGTTCCTCACCCACGTGCGGCGGCTGCGTGACCCGGCCGAGCCGGTGGCCCGGCTGCTGGGCGCGGCGGCGGGGCTGGGGCGCAAGCTCGGGCCGGTCCTGCTCCAGCTGCCGCCGACGCTCAAGGCCGACCCGGGCCTGCTGGATGGGTGCCTGACGGAATTCCGGACCGCCGCGGTGGGGATGGGCGGGCGGATGCCACGGGTCGCGGTTGAGCCGCGGCACGAGAGCTGGTGGACCGACGAGACTCGGCAGGTCCTGGCCGCCCATGACGCCGCGTTGTGCTGGGCCGACCGGCGCAGCCGCCCGATCACCCCGCTGTGGCGGACCGCGACCTGGGGCTACCTGCGGTTCCACGAGGGCACCGCGCGGCCGTGGCCCCGGTACGGGCCGCAGGCGCTGCGGTCCTGGGTGACCCGGCTGACCGAAACCTGGGCGGACGTGGCTGACGTGTACGTCTACTTCAACAACGACCAGGGCGGGGCCGCGGTGGTCAACTCGGCCCAGTTCGCCGACCTGGCGCGGCGGGCCGGGCGCAGCGTCACCCGCGCGCCCGAGGTCGGCTAGCCAGGCTGCCGCCGGCTACCGGCCGGCGAACTTGTCCGGGTCGGGTCCGGTGCGCTGGTTCTTGTTCAGCAGCGTGATCTCGTTGACGTCGGCGCCGGACAGCTCGAAGTCGAAGATGTCGATGTTCTCCTTGATCCGGCCCGGGGTGACCGACTTGGGGAACACGATGTCGCCGCGCTGGATGTGCCAGCGGAGCACGACCTGGGCCGGGGTCTTGCCGGTTCGCTCGGCGATGCGCCCGACCACCGGGTCGTCGAGGTCGCTCCCCTGCCCGAGCGGCGACCAGGCCTCGACCGCGATCTGATGCTCGGCGCAGAACGTGCGCACGTCGTCCTGGGTCAGGTACGGGTGCACCTCGATCTGGTTGACGGCGGGGATGATGTCGCTCTCGCCGTGCAGCCGCCGCAGGTGCTGGGGCTGGAAGTTGGAGACGCCGATGGACCGGGCGCGGCCCTCGCGGTAGAACTCCTCGAGCGTCTTCCAGGTCGAGACGAAGTCGCCGCCGTAGCGGGTGGGCAGCGGCCAGTGAATGAGGAACAGGTCGACGTAGTCGGAGCCAAGCGCCTTGAGCGTCGTGTCGAACGCCTCGCGGGCGGCGTCGGGCTCATGGGCGTCGTTGCTCAGCTTGCTGGTGACGAAGACCTCGCCGCGGTCGAGGTCCGACTTGGCGATGGCCTCGCCCACCTCGGCCTCGTTGCCGTACATCTCGGCGGTGTCGATGTGCCGGTAGCCGGCCTCGAGCGCGGCGCCAACGGCGGCGGCCGTGTTCTTCGGCTCGATCTGGAAGACGCCGAAGCCGAATTGCGGGATGGCCTGGCCGTTGTTCAGCGTGATGTTCGGAATGGAACCCACGGAAAGAACTCTCCTCACCGGTTGCGTGTTCTGACCTGGTGCCACCTGCCCCGGTCGAGGCGGGTTACACACGCGTCACGGTGAGCTGGCTCACGCGGTTCCGGCTGCCCGGCGGATTCATGACCGCCGTGAGTGGACGTCGGCGGTCCCTTTTAAGCAGTATGTGGCGTGTGGATGTGAGGACGCTGAGCGCGGCGGAACGGGCCCTGTGGGACGCGTTTCCCCGCGGGCGGAGCGTCGATCTGACCGGCAGACCGCGCACGGAAGCGCGGACGATGCGGGCCGAGGTCATCGCTGCCTTGCTCCTGGGAGCGCGGGCGGCCGAGGCGGGCCGGATCGCGGCGGTCCGGCTGACGGGCGCCCGGATCACCGGAACGCTGGATCTCGGCCACGGCGTCATCACAGTGCCGGTCCGGCTGGCAAGCTGTGACATCGACGGCGTCATCGATCTGACCGGGGCGAAGACGAGAGACATCGACCTGTCGGGCTCCAGACTGGCCGGGCTGACCGCGCCGCTCGCCGAGGTCGACGGCAATCTCGGCCTCAGCGGATGCGTGTGCTCCGGTGCGGTCGTGCTCAGCGGCGCGCGCGTCACCGGGTCGCTCGACCTGCAGGACGCCCGGCTGGCGCATCCGGCGGCGGTGGCGTTCCTCGGGAACCGTCTCACGATCGACAACGACCTGGTCGCCCTGCGGGCCAGGGTCGACGGAGAGTTCCGGCTGGCGGGCTCCCGGGTCGGCGCAAGCGTGCTGCTGGCCGGGGCCGAGCTCCGCAACGAGGGCGGGTACGCGCTGCACGCGCCGGACATGTCGGCCGGCGCCCGCTTCCTGGCCCGGGACGGGTTCTCGGCCCACGGCGAGGTCCGGCTGGTGGGATTGCGGGTCGAGGGCGACCTCAACTTCCGCGGTGCGGTCCTCAGCAACCCCGGTGGCGCCGCTCTGCTCGCCTACGGCATCCAGACCGGCGGCTCGGTCATGCTGACGGAGGGTTTCCGATCCCAGGGGGCGATCCGGCTATCGCGCTCGAGGATCGGCGGCGCGATCTTCCTGGAGCATGCGCACCTGGAGAACCCCGCGGGCGACGCCATCCGCTGCCGGAACACGCAGGCCCAGACGCTCCACCTCGGGCCGGGGGTGGAAGCAAGCGGGATCGCCGACTTCCGGAACTCGCAGTTCGCGAACATCCGCGACCAGGCCGGGATCTGGCCGCAGCGGCTGCGGCTGTCCGGTCTCAGCTACGGCGAGCTGGTGCCGCCGCAGCCCCCCGCGCTCCGCGTCGCGTGGCTGCGCCGCGACGTGGACGGGTATCTCCCCCGCAACTACGAGACGCTGGCCGCCATGTACCGCAACTTCGGCGACGACACCGAAGCCCGGCAGGTGATGCTGGCCAGGGAGCGCGAGCATCGGGCGCACCTGCCCTGGTACGGCAGAGCGTGGTCGTGGCTGCAGGAGGTCACCATCGGGTACGGGTACCGGCCGCTGCGCGCGGCCGGGTGGCTGCTGGCGTTCCTCGCGGCCGGCACGCTGGCGTTCGGCCTGCACCACCCGCCGCCGCTGGCCGGCGTCCCGCATCCCGCCTTCAACCCGTTCATCTACGCGCTGGACCTGATGGTCCCCCTGGTCGACCTCGGCCAGCGCGGCGCCTACGACCCGCAGGGACCGCAGCGCTGGCTCGCCTACCTGCTGATCGCCGTCGGCTGGATCTTCGCCACCACCATCGCCGCCGCGATCGCCCGGGTGCTCCGCCGCTAGTCGCCGTCGCGATCGGGGAGTCGCGCCACATCGGACACCGGCCCGAGATGGCCGAGCTTGTCGGGGTTGACGACCGAGTTGATGGCCTGGACCACGCCGTCGGCCAGGTCGAGCCCGAACACGCTGATCACCCGGTTTTCCGCGTCGTAGACGACAGCCCCCGGCTGGCCGTTCACCCAGGCCAGCCGGAGCGAGGCGTCGAGCACCTGGCCGCGGCGGAACAACCCGAGCAGGAACCGCAGGACCCGGTCCCGGCCGGCCATCGGGCTTCCGATCGCCGTCGCCTTGCCGCCGCCGTCCCCGTGGAAGACGACGTCCGGCGCGACCATGCCCAGCAGCGCGTCCATGTCGCCGCCCGCGGCCGCCTCGAAGAACCGGCGCGCGAACTGCTCCCCCGCCGCCCGCCGGGCCGGGGACGCCGCCGCTTCGCGGGCCCGGCCCCCGGCCGCGATGCGCTGGCGCGCCCGGGCGAAGATCTGCCGGCAGTTCGCCTGGGTCTTGCCGGTGACCTCGGCGACCTCCGGGTAGCCGTAGCCGAACGCCTCGCGCAGCATGAACACCGCCCGCTCGGTCGGCGAGAGCGTCTCCAGCAGCACCAGGAACGCCATCGAGAGCGAGTCCGCCAGCTCGGCGTGCTCGGCCGGCCCCGGCTCGTCGACCGGCACGACGACCGGCTCGGGGAGCCAGTCGCCCACGTACGTCTCCCGCCGGACCCGGGCCGAGCGCAGGTAGTTGATGCTCAGCCGGGTCACCGCCGTCGTCAGGTACGCCTTCGGGTCGGCGATCACGGTTCCCGCCTGCCGCGCCCGGGTCAGGCCGACGAACGCGTCCTGCGCGATGTCCTCGGCGTCGCCGACCGAACCGGTCATCCCGTAGGCGATGGAGAACAGCAGCGGCCGGTAGCCCGACACCTCCGCCTCATGCGCCTGCCCAGGCACTGAACCCCTCCCGCCAGCTCGCGTACCGCGGCTCCCAGCCGAGTTCCTTCTTCGCCTTCAGGTTCGCCGATCCGCGCACGCTCGTCATCTGCGCCACCACCAGTTCCCCGGCCAGCGGCCGGCCGAGCCAGGCGGGCACCCGCAGCGGCGGCTTCGCGCCGAGCAGCCCCGACAGGTACGGCAGCCATTCGGCCACCGGCGCCGGGTCGTCGTCGACGATGTTATAGACGCCGGGGGCGCCGCCGGCCACCGCCGCGACGGTGGCGGCGGCCGCGTCCGAGGACTCGATGAACGACCAGACCCCGGCCCCGCCCCCGATCACCGGCAGCTGCCGCTTGCGCACCAGGTCCAGCATCACGTCCGATGCCCCCGAGCCGTAGAAGCTGCCGTAGCGCAGCACGACGCCCTCCGGCACGCCGGCCGGGACCGCCTGCTCCACGTGTCTGATCGCGGCCATCGACTGCCGCGTCGACGGGAGCGGATTCGGGTCGAGCGGGTCGCTCTCGGTCTTCACCGGCCCGCCGGAACGCTCGTTGGTCCAGCCCGTGTAGCTCTGCGCCACCACCCGCCGGGCGCCGGCTTCGGCGGCGGCCGCGAGCAGGTTGTCGGTGCCCGTGGTCCGCAGCTCGTTGGTGGCGGCGAACACCCGGTCAAACTGGCGGAGGCTGCGCATGTCGGCCAGCGCCGTCATCTGATGCACGATCACCTCGGGCCCGGCGGCCCGCACGGCCGTGATCACCGCCGCCCGGTCCAGCCCGTCCAGCACGACCGGCGCCGCGCCCGCCGCCCGCAACTGACCGGTCTTGGCCGCCGACCTGGTGCTGGCGGTGACCTGATGACCCGCCGCGACCAGCCCGGGCACGAGGTGCCGTCCCAGTGCCCCGGTCGCTCCGGTGACGAAGACTCGCATGAGATTTTCCTTCCCGCGATACGTCTTTCCCCTGAAGACAAGGCAGCACCGGGAACTGTGACAGTGGTTCGGGGTACGGTCCTGGCATGGAGATCGCTGAGCTGGCGCACCTGCGCCGGGCCAGGGACTTGCTCGAACGCGAGTACGCGCGGCCGCTGAACGTCCCGGCGATGGCGCGCGCCGCGCTGATGTCGCCGTCTCTTTTCTCCCGCCGGTTCCGCGAGGCCTACGGGGAGACGCCGTACGCCTACCTGCAGGCCCGGCGGGTGGAGCGGGCGATGGGGCTGCTCCGCGAGGGGCGCCTGTCCGTGACCGACGCGTGCATCGCGGTCGGGTTCACGTCGCTCGGCTCGTTCAGCTCGACATTCACCCGCCTGGTGGGCGAGCCGCCGTCCGCTTACAAGGCGCGTAACCATGCGCGGCTGGCGTCCGTCCCGCCGTGCATGACCCGGGCCTGGGCGCGCCCGGGGTGGATCGCGGAACCATGCAGGATTGGAGAAGCGCTCCCGGCCGCCCGCGCGTAGGGTCCCTGACATGGCACTTTCAATCACACACACGCCCGTGTACTGCACCGACCTGGATGCGGCGCTGGCCTTCTACACCCGGCTGCTCGGCTTCGAGGTCCACGACGATGTCCAGATGGGCCCGGAGATGCGCTGGCTTACCGTGCACGCTCCCGGTGACGACCATGACCTGCTGCTGGCGGCCGTGGACCACCACCTTCCGCCGGCCGACCGCCAGGCGATGGCCGAGCTCGTCGCCAAGGGCAACCTCGCGGTCTTCATTCAAGTCGACGATCTCGATAAGACCTTCGAGGCGCTGCGCGCCGCTGGCACCGAGATCCTCCAGGAGCCGGTCAACCAGCCCTACGGCGTCCGCGACGCCGGCGTCCGCGACCCCAGCGGCAACCACCTGCGGCTGAGCCAGCCGCTGGCAGGCTGAGGCGCAGCCCTGGTGGCCGCAGCCGAAGGTCGCCCCGCGCCCGGGGGGGATCGGGCGCGGGGCGACCTGTCACCGGTCGGTCAGCGCCTTGCGGAAATAGGCGGCTGATTCCGCGTACCCGAGAGCGCGGTAAAACGGCGCTGCCCGGCGGGTGGCCAGCGCGACCAGCGCGCAGCCCTCGGCCGTGGCCCACTGCTCGAACGCGCCCATCAGGATCCGGCCGATCCCCTGACCACGCACCTGGTCGCGCACCACGACCTCCTCGACCCAGCCGACCGGGCCGTTGGCGTAGAAGGTCAGGTGGCGGAACCCCAGCAGGTAGCCAACCCCCTCGCCCCGGTCGACGGCCAGCAGCAGGCAGGCGTCATCGTCGGCCAGCAGGGACGGGTAATTCTGGCGGAAGCTCGCGGCGGAAAACTCGAACGACATCGCGAGCTCGGCCGCCAGCCGGGCGACGTCGTCGGCATCGTCCGCCCGGGCGCGCCTGACCGCTCCGTTCCAGCCGGTCATCAGGTCGTCGGCTCGAGGCCCTGGATGGCGTTGATGCGGGAACTCGAGTCCGCCTTCGTCTCGCCGCCGACGGCGAAGCGCAGGCCGATGCCGAGCGCCTCGCAGACGTCGGACTCCGCGACCGCCGAACGCTGCGACCGGTCGCCGCCGTTGGCGAAGGTCAGCGCCGCGTCGGGGTACCGTTCGCGAACCAGCCGCAGCGTCTCCCGCACGGTCGCGTCCTGATCGACCGCCCCGATCGCGTCATCGGCCACCCGCAGCGCCCGGACGATGCGGAGCCGGTCCGCAAGCGTCTGGATGACCTTCCCCTTCTTGAGGACCTGCTGGGCGTCGTTGTTGACGATCACCACCAGGTACCCGGTCAGCGACCTGGCCGCCTCCATCATGTCCAGGTGTCCGACGTGCAGCGGGTTGAAGTAGCCGCTGACGATGCTGATCTGGCTGGGCTGCGCTGGCATGCGCGGCAGCATACCCAAAGACGGCTACCGGGACCGCGTGGCCGGCAGGCCGAAGGACTCCACCAGCCTCGCGCCGCCGCCGAAGACGCTGATCTTGGCGATGCCGTCCTCGGTCGCGGTGAGGACACCGAGGCCGAAGGCGCGGTAGAGCCCGTCGTCGCCGCGCTGGTAGGCGGCCGCGGCGGGCTGCCCGTTGGCCACGGTCGGCGTCATCAGGTAGCTCCCCGGGCGGCCGATGACACCGGCGAGGTAACGAAGGCAGGTGGCCTTCCCGGAGAACCAGGTGAGCGTCCCCGCGATCTCGATTTCCGCGTCGGCCCGCAGCGCCTTCTCCAGCGCCGCCAGATCGGCCTGCTCGAACCCGGCGATGTACAGGGCCAGCTGCTCCCGGGCCCGGGGATCGGCCGGCTCCACCAGCCGGCCGGGCGACGGGGCCGCCTGGCCGAGCCGGGCCCGGCCCCGCTGCAGGGCGCTCTTCACCGCCGCGGTGGAGACGCCGAGCATCCCGGCGACCTCGGCCGCCGGGAACCCGAGCACCTCCCGTAGCAGCAGGACGGCGCGCTGCCGGGGGGCGAGGTACTGCAGGCTGGCGATGAGCGCCAGCCGCAGGCCCTCGCCGGCCGCGACGGCCTCGGCCGGATCGGGGATGACCCGCGCGTCCGGGATCGGCTCCAGCCAGCTGAGGCCGGCCCCGGCCGGCGTGACCGGGGCATCCGCGTCGTCGGCCGGGCCGCCGAGACCGGACGGAAGCGCCCGGCGGCCGCGTTGCTCGAGCGCGGTCAGGCACGCGTTGGTGGCGATCCGGTACAGCCAGGTGCGCAGTGACGAGCGGCCCTCGAAGTCGCCGTAGGACCGCCAGGCGCGCAGGTAGGTCTCCTGCACCAGGTCCTCGGCCTCATCCCTGGAGCCGAGCATCCGATAGCAGTGCGCGAGCAGTTCGCGTCGCAGCGGCCCCGTCTCGCTGGCGAAGTCGTCCGCGGCCGTTCCCCCGGCTCCCGGTGCTTGTGACGCTGACGCCGCTTCCGGCATGATGCACGCTCCCGTTGCTGTCATGGCGTCCCCCTTCGGTGATACCCCGCGGTCCTCGCTGATGCAGACCGGCCGGCACCGGAAAAGGAATCGCTTCCCGGTCCGGTTCCTTTGCGGCTGACGGCCGGTCTGCCTAGGGACGGCTACGAGACCATCTGGGTCGCCGATCACCTGCACAACGCCATCGGCACCCAGGACCTGCTGTTCGAATGCTGGACGACGACGGCGGCGCTGCTGCGCGACACCCGCCGTATCCGGGTCGGGCAGCTGGTGACGTGCAACGGCTACCGGAACCCGGCCCTGCAGGCGAAGATGGCGTCGACCCTCGACGTGATCTCGGGCGGCCGCCTCACCTTCGGCATCGGGGCGGGCTGGTGGGAGCCCGACTACCGGGCCTACGGCTACGAGTACCCCGGCACCGCCGAGCGGCTGCGCCGCCTCGAGGAGGCAGCCCAGGTCATCGTGGCCATGTGGACCGAGGACACGGTCACCTTCGACGGGCGCTACTACCAGGTCAAGGACGCGATCAACCAGCCCAAGGGCGTCCAGCGGCCGCACATCCCGCTGATGATCGCCGGCGGCGGCGAGAAGGTGACGCTCAAGCTGACGCGAGCGGGTCGGGCTCGAGCAAGGCCGCCAGCGCCCGGGCGGCGTGGACGGCGGGCGCGGGGTGCCCCAGATAGCACGGGAAGAGCCGGCCCCAGGTCAGGGCGCGCGCGAGCGGGGCAATTCGCAGGGCCAGAAAGAGGGATCGGTCGACGGCTGCCTGCCCGTACCCCGCCTCGAGCCACGGACTGAGGTAACTGGCGGTGAGGACGTCCGTATCAGCCTGCAGCCGGGCGTAGCCTCGCAGCACCTCGGGCCACGTGCTCGCCTCCGGTGCTCGCGGCTGGTCCGCGCGGAGCGTGACGCCGCCGTCGCGGGTCAACGACCAGGCCCGGTCCAGATCGACCGCGATCGGCGCCGCGAACCGGTCGGGATGCCAGTCAGCCAGCGCGACCAGCAGCGCCGGCTCGAATCGGGCGGCCGGCGGGTTGGCCTTGAACCACACGGTCCCGCTGGCGGTCGGGACGCGAGCGACCACCGAGTACGGTCTGCCGCGGCCCCAAGCCGGGCCGATGCGGGTGAGGGCGGCCCGCCCGCACTCGGCCTCGATCCAGTCCTCCGCCGCAGCGAGCCATTGCGGGTCTTGCCACGGCGGTGTCCCGTCCAGGGGCTCGGGTGCCTTCAGATCATTGAACTCGATGATCGCGCCCACCGCCTAGTTGCCCGGTTTTGATTGTGACGATCCCTACCGGGGCGACGCGAGCCCGGGATTTGAGTCTTCCCACGCTTCTTGCTGTTATCCATTCATGCGTACTGCGCCGCGGCCGCTGCCAGGCGCGGCAGGAACGCCCGACCGAAGTCGCCTCCGCCGTCGACCGCGATCACCCCGAGGTACCCGTGCAGCCGCCACAGCTCGCGCCGGTCAGCGAACCCCGGGTCGACCGGCGCGAGCCGCGCGTAGGCGCTGAGCAACCGACCGGTCCAGCAGCGGATGCATCACGCCGTGACCGTATCCGCTCCCCCGCCTCAGGTCAGCTGATTTTTCTTGGCCCCGTCTCTTCGCGCACGCCAGCGCTTCTTGCTGTTATCTCGCTAGCGAAGGCACCGGGCCATGATCGCGAAGGATTCGTGCACTTATACGATAAATTTCCTTCGCCAGAATAAAAGCCTTCGCGATCATCGAGACGAGCATCGACTCGCGGCATGACACCAGTGACCAGAGGCCTCAGCCGAGACGGCCGTTGCCTGGCCATCATTCCGTGCCCCCCCCCACGCTTCTTGCTGTTATCTCTGACCGGACTGCTCGCACGCCAACCACTCAATGGCCGAGAGAGACAGACACGCGCGCCAGCGCTTCTTGCTGTTATCCCGTCGAGAGGCCGGGGCGGGCCCCGGCATCGGGCGAGTTCCCGGCGATTTATGGCCAACCAGGAAACTATCCGGCCGGCGTGGTGCGTCCAACCGAGTGAGACCGCACGCAGACGAAGCGTGAGACCAAGCGCGATACCAGGCCGACGGCCACAGGGGCAGGTGCGATGAGACGGCTGCGGATGGCTGGGCCGGCGCTGGCGGGCGCGTGCGCCGTCGCGCTCACCGTGTCCCTGGCCGCCTGCAGCCCGGTCAGCAAGCCGGCCGCGTCCCCGTTCGCGACGATCTTCCCCAGCCGGGGAACCGCGCCCGTACCTCCGGGCGGGCCCGCCCGCGCGCACGCAACCGGGGTCGACAGCGGCGGCGCGGCCGGAATCAACGGAGCCGACCGCGACGGGATCCGGGCGGCCAGGCTGCTGCGGACCGCGCTGGCCGATCCCGACGCGATCGCGGCGGCCGGCTCCGGCGTGTGGGTGGCCAACTCCGCCGACGAGTCCGGCAGCCGGGGATGGATCTCCGAGTTCAGCGCCACCAGCGGCGCCCTGATCAGGGTCATCGCCGGACCGCGGTACGGGCTCACCGATCCGCAGGCTCTCGCGGTCGGCTCCGGTGGCATCTGGGTCGCCGACGGGAGCGGCGGCGGGCTCACCGAACTCGACGCCGCCACCGGCGCGCTGATCCGCGTGGTGGCCGGGCCGCGGTATCAGTTCGCCGACCCCGGGGCGATCGCCGTGGCCGGCCACGATCTCTGGGTCGCCAACGGCGGCAGCGACTCGGTCACCGAGATCAACGCCGCCACCGGCGCGCTCATCCGGGTCATCTCGTCCCAGCGGTACCAGCTCAGCACCACCGTCTACGCGCCCGCGATCGCGGTGGCGGGCGACCACGTGTGGGTGCCCGACGCAAGCACCGACTCGGTGACCGAGATCAACGCCGCCACCGGCGCGTTGATCCGCGTCATCTCCGGTCCCGAGTACCAACTGAACGGGCCGGACGCGATCGCCGCGGCGGGCGACGGCGTCTGGGTCATCGACGTCAACAGCGCGTCGGTGACCGAGATCGACGCCGGCACCGGCGCGCTGATCCGCGTCATCAGGTCGGTGACGAACGTGCCCTTCGCGATCACGGCCGACCGGGGCGGCGTCTGGCTGATGACCAATCTCGGGGTCAAGGCCGTCGACGGCGCTCGCCCCGACGGCGCCGTCGACGAGTTCAGCGCCGCCTCGGGGCGGCTGATCACGCGCATCGCGGCGCCGCCGTTCCGGTCGGGCAACCCGGGCGGCGCGATCACCTCCGACGGCGCGCAGGTGTGGGCGACCGACACCAGCTTCTACAGCTACCGAGGATGGGTGGCCGAGCTCAGCCCCCGCACCGGCGCCCTCGTCCGGGTCATCGGCGCCAAGAGCGGGCACGTCGAACGATCGTGAACGCCGCCGGCGGCGTGCACGCCGCCGGCCGCTGGAGCGTAGGCGTCAGCCACGCTATGCTGGCTCACATGTCACATTCTCGGGATTAGCGGACGGACCGCGCGGGGTGCCCGCGCCATGGTCCCGTCCGTTCTGCGCGCCGGCTGAGCCCGGTGTTTCCCGAGGAGTCTCCCCATGTCACGCCTAGATCAGGCGCCCGTTTCTGCTGCCCGTCATTCGCTGACCTACGCCGGCCTGCTGGCCCGGCCGGGCGCGCGCCGCGCGTTCGCCGCGTCCGCCGTCGCCCGGCTGTCGTTTGGGATGGCCGGGCTGTCCCTGCTGCTGCTCATCCACCAGGCGACCGGGTCGTTCGCCGCGGCCGGGGCGGCCAGCGGCGCCTTCTCGGCCGGAACGCTGACCGCTCCGGTCAAGGCGCGTCTGCTGGACCGCCGCGGCCAGCGGGTCATGCTGCCGCTGCTCGGCCTGGGGGCGGCGGCGGCCCTGCTCGCGATGGCCCTGCTCGGCCAGGGCGGCTGCCGGAACCCGGCGCCGTACATCGCCGCCTGCGCCGCCGCCGGCGCGCTGATGCCGCCGGTCGGGGCGGCGATGCGCGCCCGCTGGGCGCTCATCGCCGGGGGCGGCCGGAACCTGGAGCGCGCCTACAGCCTCGACGCCGCCACCGAGGAGACGCTGTTCACGGCCGGCCCGCTGCTGACCGGGCTGGCGGTGACCGTGGCCGGCCCGCTGCTGCCGCTGCTGGTCACCGCGGCGCTGCTGGCAGCCGGGTGCCTGCTGCTGGCCGCCGCGAGCCCCGGCCCGACGGCCCGTGAACCGCGGCAGCACGGACCGGCTGGCCCGCTGGCCGTGCCCGGCTTCCGCATCCTGCTCGCGATCGTGCTGGTGACCTCGCTCGGCCTGGGCGCGATCGACGTCTCCATCACCGCCCGCGCGGTCGCCGATCATCATCCGGGCGCGGCCGGGTGCGTTCTCGCCGCCGCGAGCCTGGGCAGCGCGCTCGGCGGGCTGGCCTGGGGCAGGCGCCGGCACCGGCACCGGACCTCCACCCAGATGACCTGCCTGCTGGTCATCATGGCGGGCGGCATCGCGCTGGCCGCTATCGCCCCGGACCTGCTGCTGGCAGGCGTCGCGCTCGCCCTCACCGGCACCGTCCTCGCCCCGTCGGCGGTGGTCAGCTACCTCACCGCCGAGCGTCTCGCCGGACCGGGCGCCGAGGCGTCAACCTGGGTGAATACCGCTTGGAACGGCGGCCTCGCGGCCGGGCTGGCGGGCACCGGGCTGGCGGTCAGCCGGGCCGGAACGACGACGCCGCTGCTGGCGGGCGCGGCGGTGCTGGCCTGCGCGGCCCTCGCGGTGCGGCGCCGCCGGAGCGTCTTCGACACGGCCTCGGCGCCACCGCCTCAATCGGCGCACGGACCGTCGGCAGACGATCGACGGTGACGAGGGCGATCAGCCCGGCTCGTCCTGCGGCCGCTTCGCGGCCAGCTTGCCGTGCAGCAGGCCGGTGGACTGGCCGACCTCGATCAGGTAGCCGTCGGGGTCGCGCATATAGCAGCGGATCTCCGCGCCGCGGTCGATCGGCGGCGTCACGAACTCGGCCCCCTTCCCCTTCCACTCCTCGTAGCAGGCCTGGATGTCGGCCACCCGCAGGTTCATGAAGATCGAGGTGGTGTCACCCGGCTGGTAGTCCGCCACCGTGATGCCCGGCTTGTCCGGCGTGGGCGGCCCGCCAGGATTCATCAGCAGCCACGAGTTGTTCAGCTGGACGATGCACGGGTTCTCCTCGAGGACCACCTTGCCGCCCAGCACCCGGGAGTAGAAGTCCCGTGACGTCGCCACATGGCGCACGGTGATGAACATCGTCATGATGAACCCCTCGGTGGGGTCGGGCAGGTTGTCGTAGTCGATGTACGGCGTCGGTTCTGTCATGGATCGCTCCCGTTCGGCGGCATTGGCGGATAGCGCATGGGCGGACGGCGGCTCACTCGAGCGCAAGGCCCCGCTCGTCACCCCTTCCCTCGATGAGGGCGAGGCAGACCTCCCCGTCGCGGGGGCGGCGGCGGCGCGAGCCGGCCGATAGCATCAGCCTGGTCCGGGCCGCGTCCGCAAAACGGACAGGCGAGGGCGTACCGAACCGGTCGGCCGCGGAGGAAGAACCGATGTTCGTGCTTGCGGTCGTGCTGACCGTCCTGCTGCTGCTGGAGACGCTGCCGTCCGCGATCGCGGGGCTGACCCGGGCCCGGGCCGGCCTGAGCCGGCTTGACCAGCTCGCCCGGCTCGGCCTGCTCGAGGGACGCAACCTCCCGGTCGCGACGACGCTCGGCGGCGTGCACCTGGCCGGCAGCGCCGCGGTCGTCGCGGGCCTGTGGGTGCCCGTCGTCGGCGTGGCGGGCGGCGGGGCGGAGGCGGTGGTGTTCGGCTGGGTGCTCTCCCGCCAGCTTGCCCACGGCGACCGGGGCCGCGCCCTGGGCGCCTACCTTCTGTTCACCGCGATGGCGGTGGCGGTGCTGATCACCGACGCGCTCCGCTAAACGAAGCCGGGCCGGCCGCAGGCGGGTCAGCCCGCGGTCACTGGCCGGCCGGCAGGCCTGCGAGCGCCTCGCGGGCCTCGTCCTCGATCGGCGGGGGCACGTCGTCCAGGTCCAGCACGTGCCGCAGGGCCTTGGCGTAGGCGACGTCGCGGGCCTCGGCTTCCGGCACCGCGAGGTCGGGCACGACGCCGGTCCCCTGCCAGTTGCTGCCGGTGACCGGGTTGACCGAGCGCGCGAACGGCACCGCGATGTTCACCGCGCGGCTGATCGGGAACATCCGCGTGGGATGGGCGCCGCCGCCGGTCGTCTCGCCGATCACCTCGGCCCGGCCCAGCGCCTGCAGCGTGTAGGCGAAGTCCTCGCCCCCGGAGAAGGTCCGGGCGCTGCTCAGCACGTAGACCGGCCGCTCGAGGTAGCGCGGCCCCGGCACGTACGGCAGCGCCCAGAACTGCCGGGTCTCGCCGGTGTCGGCGCGGAAGATGTCGTTGAGGTGCGTCGGCTGGTCGTCGAACAGGTAGCTGCACCAGAACACCACCCCGTCCGGCGCGCCGCCCCCGTTGCGACGCAGGTCGATGATGAGCGCGTAGGTGCCGGCGACGAGCTCCATCGCGGCGGCCATGGCCGGGCCCGCGATCGCGGGGACCGGCACCCGGCGCAGGTCGAGGTAGCCGATGTTGCCGTCGAGGCGCTCCACCCGGCGGATGCCGAAGTTGTCCAGCCGTCCCATCCGGCGCATGGCCAGCACCCGCGCCTCGTGATCGTCGGGCTCCTCGCCGCCGCGCCGGGTCCCAGGCTCGCCCGGTCGGCGCGGACCAGGCCCGCCCGGACCAGGACCGCCGGGACGCGGTCCGTGCGCCCGCACCCGCAGGTGCTTGTCGTCGCAGATCTCGTTCAGGTGGCCGGTGAGCAGCTCCGCCAGCGCGGGCTCGTCCAGCTCGCCGTACTCGCCCGCCGCCAGCCGGGCCTCGACGGCGGTCGCGGCCCGGTCGGCGACCTCGGGGAACACGTAGTTCTCGCGTAGCAGCGCGAGCGCGGTGGTGACAGTGTCGCGGGCAGACATCGGCGTGCCGTCATCCGGCAGCTCGATCCGCGGGGTGGCGGGGTCGGGGTCATCGAAGGTGAACTCGAGCAGGCTGGCCTCGGGCAGCCGCGCCGACAGCTCCCGGCGGAGCGTCTCCATCTGCGTCCGATGCGCGTCCTGCCACGCGGCCAGGCTCTCCTCATACCGCGCCCGGTCGCTCGGCGCCGGGATCAGCACCCGCACCATCAGCTGGCCGGGCTCGATGGCCGGGTCGTCGTCGTGCAGCCGGAGCTCGGCCCGCACGATCGTGCCGTCTGGGAATCGCTCCGCCAGCTCATGGTTGATGGCCCGCTCGATCCTGCGCGCCTCGGCGTGGTCCATCGCCGCCTCCGTCCCCAGCCGGTCAGGTCAAAGTCGCCAACCCGATCATCTCGAACGGACCGTGCGCTCCGCATCACTCGCCAGGCTGATTTCGGCGCCCGGCCACACCCGCGGATCACGATGAACGTTGCCCGCGATTGCCCGCCGGGCGAGGATGGCGGTCATGGATGACCTCGAGATCATCGCCCGGCGCTACCTGACCTTCGCCGACCTGGAGGCCCGCGGCAGCTCGCCGAGCTACGAGGCCTGGAGCCGGGCGGTGGCCGGCGACCGGGACCTGCTGGCCCGGCTGTCGACGCTGCCGAGGGAGAAACGGCAGCCGAACCTGGTGTTCGCCGCGCTGCGCTGGCACGGCGAACGACCGGGCGACGCCGGGTCGCTGCGCCACGGGCTGCTCGACGGCTGGGACGAGGTCAGCACGACGATCATGGGGCGCGCCACCCAGACCAACGAGCCGGCCCGCTGCTCGGTCCTGCTCCCGCTGCTGCACCGGATCGGCGGCCCGATCGCGCTGATCGAACTCGGGGCATCGGCCGGGCTGTGCCTCATCCCGGACCGCTACAGCTACGCCTACTCCGACGGCACCGCCGTGCACCCGCCGGGCGGCCCGAGCGACGTCGTCCTCCGCTGCCGCGTCGCGGCGGGCAGCCTGCCCGCTGACCTCGCGACGCCGCGGGTCGTCTGGCGGGCCGGGATCGACCTGAACCCGCTTGACCCGGCCGATCCCGACACCGCCGCGTGGCTGACGGCCCTCGTCTGGCCCGAGCACGAGCACCGCCGCGACCGGCTGGTGGCCGCGCTGCGTCTAGCGGCCGCCGCAGGCACCCGGATCGAGCGCGGTGACCTGCGCGAAGACCTGCGCGGCGGCCTCGGCGCGCTCGTGTCCGAGGCCCCGACGGAGGCCACCCCGGTCGTGTTCCATTCCGCTGCCCTCGCCTACCTCACCGCCGAGGACCGCACGGCGGCGGGAGCCGCGATCACCGGCAGCTGCGCCCGCTGGATCAGCTTCGAAGGCCGCGACGTGCTGACGCTGGCCGGCGATCCGCCCGGGCCGGTCACGCTCGACACCGCGTTCGTCGCGGCGCTCGACCGGGTGCCGTTCGCCCTTGCCAGCGGGCACGCCGACGTGATGACCCTGCTCGGATCGTGACGCTGATTGGCGGCTGGCTCGTCAGCTCGCGGCGGCGCGCTCGCCGGCCGGACGACGGCGCAGGCTGGACCGCAGCAGGGAGGGCGGCAGGTAGGCAGACGAGTCGGGCGCGCCGACGTCGGTGCCGGGCGGCACGATCTCGTCGATCTGGTCGAGGACCTCGTCCGACAGCCTGACGTCGGCTCCCGCGAGCAGGTCATCCAGCTGCCCCATCGTCCGCGGCCCGATGATCGCGCTGGTCACGCCCGGATGGGCGATCACGAACGCGATCGCGAGATGGGTCAGGGGCAGGCCGGCCTCGGCCGCGAGCGGGATGAGCTTCTCGACCGCGTCGATACGGGACTCGTCCCTGAAGTTGGTGAAGCGGGCGGCGCGGCGCAGGTCGGTCTCCTGGTCCCGGCGGATGCGCCCGGTGAGCATCCCCTTGGCGAGCGGGCTCCAGACCAGCGCGCCCATCCCGTAGCGCTGGACCACCGGGAGCACCTCGGCCTCGATGCCGCGGTTGAGGATCGAGTAGGGCGGCTGCTCGGTCCTGAACCGGGCCAGGCCGCGCCGCTCGGCCACCCACTGGGCCTCGACGATGTCGGAGGCCGGCATCGTGGACGAGCCGACCGCCCGGACCTTGCCGCTGCGGATCAGGTCGGACAGCGCCGACAGCGTCTCCTCGATGTCGGTGTCGGGGTCCGGCCGGTGAATCTGATAGAGGTCGATGTGGTCGGTCTGCAGACGGCGGAGCGAGTTCTCGACCTCGGTCATGATCCAGCGGCGCGAGTTGCCGCGCTGATTGGGGTCATCGCCCATCGGGCCCCAGACCTTGGTCGCGAGCACGACGTTGTCGCGGCGGCCCTTGAGCGCCTGGCCGACGATCTCCTCCGACTCGCCGTCGGAGTACCGGTCGGCGGTGTCGACGAAGTTGATGCCGGCGTCGAGCGCCTTGTGGATGATGCGGATCGCGTCGTCGTGGTCGGGGTTGCCGCCGGCCCCGAACATCATCGCGCCGAGCGCGTAGGGGCTGACCTGGATGCCGGTCCGGCCGAGGCTGCGGTACTGCATAAGGTCTCTCCTCAGGTAGCGGTCATGGTGCGCCGGGCGCTCCGGCCGTCGATGTCGTACCCTGGATCGAAGCGGAACGCCCTTCCGGAACTATACGGAACAGCTTTCCGGAAAAGCAAATGGAGGTGCCGTGGCGGAGAACAGCGTCGAGCGCGCGCCGCGTCGGCTGCGGGCCGACGCCGCGCGCAACGTCGACTCGCTGCTCGAGGCGGCGAAGACCGTCTTCGCCACATCGGGCGTGGACGCGCCCGCGAAGGAGATCGCCGACCTGGCCGGGGTCGGGGTCGGCACCCTCTACCGGCATTTCCCGCAGCGCTCGGACCTGGTCAAGGCGGTGTTCCAGCGCGGGGTGGACGCGTGCGCGGACGCGGCCCCGGCGCTGGCGGCGGCCAACGACCCGGTC
>Ga0302325_10010651_pt1 | contig 19897 bp, 9 predicted proteins | sample Palsa_T0_2_FD_201948 | JGI IMG/M metagenome (GOLD analysis project Ga0302325, IMG submission 201948) | Peat permafrost microbial communities from Stordalen Mire near Abisko, Sweden - Palsa_T0_2 | ecosystem: Environmental > Terrestrial > Soil > Palsa > Peat permafrost | place: Sweden: Abisko...
ACGTAGGTGCGCACGTTCGTTTCGCAGAAGTTGGATACCCAGGGCACCCGCCGGCCGCCTGGCGTGGCCACCCGCATGTAGAACGGCACCAGGCCAACCCACGCCGCACCGTCGTACGTCTCGATCTCCAGGCCGTCGGGCAGCAGTCGCTGCACGTCGGCGGCCTGGTACCGCCAGTGCAGGAACGTCAGCCGTTCCCACCGCTGCCGCATGACCGGCCGGTCAACGGTGTACGGGCAAATGCCCATGGCCTGCGTCATCATGGCTTAAGTGTGTGGGGTCCGCGGTCCAGCGGGTGCGGCGGGGATCAGCTTTGGGAGGATGACAGGACCGCCGGGCGGCCCTGGCCCCGGAAGAAGACGCCCGGATAGCCCGCGGTCTAGAAGCCGGCGTTGGGGTTGTCGTGCAGTTGGGACTGCTCGATCGTGAGCGTGCCGGTCTTGTTGTCGCTGACCAAGAAGATCGGGCCGCCGCCCTCGCGGGGCGCTGTTGACCTGGCGGAGTAGCCCGGATTTTATCCGGAACAGCCATAAAAGCTTCGATATTGCTGCCGGGTTATCGAATACGACACCTCGGCGGTACCATTTCTCGGCTTCCTCTTGGTCGCCTTGCCGAGCCAGATGGTCGGCATATTCCACGATGATGGCGGTATGCCGCAAAATTCCGGGTTCGCCATATGCTATCCGTATTGAAGCATGGTTACGGGCAAGATTGGCTTGCGCTAGTGCCGCCGCCCGCTGACGCCATTCGTCTGCCGTCCCGGGGACGGCCTGTGCCTCGAACATCGCGGCCAGCGCGGCGGCAGCCCTCGCATCACCAAGTTCGGCCCCCCGGCGATACCACTCTTGGGCCTGGCTGCTATGCCCGGTCTGGTCCAGGAACTCTGCGAGCTGCAGCATCGCGTTGGAAGTCCCGTCGTCCCGGCCTTCACCCGGCCAGGGACGGAAGCGGCGAGGATCCGCCGTGACATCGGCGTATCCCCGTTCGGCCGCGTTCCGGTACCAGATTAGCGCCGCCTCGAGGTTCCCGCGTTGCCGGTAGAGGTTGCCTAGGTTGTGCATGGCACCCGTGAAGCCAAGCCTGGCAGCCCTCAGGCCCCATTCTTCAGCCTCTGTGTGAGCACCCTTTCCGGCTAGGCGATATCCAAGATTGGCCATGGCCGTAACATTTCCTAGCTCCGCTGCCTTGCGAGTCCATTTTTCGGCAGCCGGCAAGTCGCCTAGTCCGCCCAAGTAGGAGCCGAGGCTTCGCATTGCATCTGGGTCACCGAGGTTAGCCGCAAGCTCAAGCAATCGAACGGCCTCGGTAGCCTGATCATGCATGGATAGCCAATCGGCAAGTGATACCATTGCGCCGATACTGCCGAGATCGATGGCCTCACGCAGCCACCTTTCAGCTTCCGTGTCCTGATCCTGTTCCCAGTAAAGCAGGCCGAGGCTGCGCGCAGAATGCGCGTCTCCTCGGTTGGCGGCAATCAACCATGCGTCCCTGGCAACGGAGACCTTATTCGCCTTATATGCCGACAAGCCGATTTCGGCCGCGGCGGTTGCCGGAGCATTTCTTAGTATCGAGCGCCAGATATCATCATCGTGGAGCAAGCGTATTACTTCCGGGTGGCTATGATCCTGAGCATCCTGAAGGAGGATATCCGAGACACGGTAGCCGTCAATACGCCCGGGCCTAGTGCGAACCGCGCGAATAGCCGACGTCCCGCTGGAAGGAAAAACTGGAGTCTGCGCCCATTTCAGCGCCGCAGGAAGCCATTCGGCATTCTCTGGCGCATCTTCTGTGCCGGACAAGCTACAAAGGGCGAGAGCGGCAAGCACGTCTTTGCCGATGGGTTCTGGATGACCACAAAGACGCGCGACGATAGCCGCGGTCATTACGGCCTGGCCGTTGCGGTCGCCCTCGCCGCGCCAGCGATCGACGAGTTCGGCTTCGCACGCTAAGGTCGCGGTGAAGTCGCAGTCGCGGGCGGCGTTCAGGGCAATCTCCAGACGCGGATCCATCGGGGACAGGACCGCGGCCCGAACCCGCTCCGCCTGGCTAAGCTGGCCTGGAACATCGAACTGCACGGCGTGCTCGGTCCCCGTCACCAAGCCGGACCAGCGAGCCGGCATCCGCAAGATGGTGTTGGCGTCTATGCTCATCTCCCGGTCACCCGTGCTGATCTTTCCCAGCAGCCGAGCGCGTTCCTCGGTGCGGATGGTGCTGGCCAGCAAGACAGGCCCGTGGCGGCCGGCCAGCAAGGCCTCGACGGCGGCGGCCCGGAGCGGATCGCCTTCGAAGAAGGTCTGCAGTTCGTCGAGCCACAGTATGGACCGGGTCAAATTGGCGCCTGCGTCTACCAGCGCATTAATCTGTTGGCTGCTTGGTCTCAGCAGCTGCCAGTCCGACAACTCCTCCTTAAACGCCTCGCTGAGCATGCGGGTTTTGCCGGACGCGGCGGGCCCTACCAGGATAATCAGGCAACCGCGCGAGGAGCGACTTTTGATCCAGGCCCGTACGTCCGCATCGATGTCCCGTTCGACATAAAGCGGAAACTCATCTGAGAGACCTACAGGCGCATTCGCCGACAGCGGGATGGCCGGATGGATGTTTAGCGTTATGCGGTCAGTTGACTCCCGGACGTTGGTCCGGTATCCCGGCACCTTCCTAATAACCCTGCCCCGGTTAAGGAAGCTGCTGAACGCGGTCAGCGGCCAGTCAAACGTGAGGTCAAGGAGTTTTCTGCCAAAACTAGCCGCGACAGCAACCGCAGCTGCTAGCGAAGCTCCCGCCCAGGCCTGCCAGCTGAGATGCTCGAAACGCAAGACAGCAGATGCGGCTAGCGCCAGCACTGCGAACAGGACCGCGCCTGTCGCCACCCAGACGACCGGTCGCCTCCCGCTCATGATTCAAGTATCACCTGGCTTTGCCGGGTAACCGCAATGCCTATGCCGAATCTTTACCGACTGCGCTTACGGCGTTACTCGTCGCTGACCGTCACTTGCGGATGAGTGCCTTCCATTACCACTGGACGCCCTCATCGGCCCTGGTCCTGATCTTGGAGCTGAACGCGCCGCCCTCGCGGGCGAGCGCCCTGCGCACTTTCTTGCCATCGTCCTCTTCTCCGTGACCGGCTGGCGGGATCGGCCAGCCCCCCTCTACCTCGCTCGGCTCGCCCAGGTGCGCCTACCGGGAGAAGATGACGCGGACGCCCAGAAGCCGCCGTCGTGATCTGATTTCATCTGGGTGGGCGCGCGTGTAAACCGGACGCCCGGGGTGAGCGTCAACTCTCAAGGTAAGGTAGGGGCGCATGCGCGAGCCGAGACTGTCGGCTTCGCGCGGTGCAGGTTGATCGCTGGATTGTTGCCGATCGCTAAGGATACCGCAGGAGGCAGGGCCGGAGATTTTCGCGCTGGGGCCAGAGCTTAACGTGGCCTTACGAAACGAGGATGACCGCAGGGCGCTGGTTGCTTTAGGTCAGACTTGCACCAGTCTCATCAGCTTAGCCGGGAAAGCCGGGAATCCGACTCCCGCGTTATTGCTACTTGCGTTTCTGCGGGGATATGCTTAATTATTTAAGAATAGGACCCGAAGAAAGTCGCCGGGTGACGCGGCCGCAAGGGGAGCCTCGCGGGAGCCAGGCAGGCACAGGAGGCTAGCGTGACGCAGGAGGTCCGCGATCCTGATGGGCGTAGGCTGTCCGTGGATAGCCTCGGTGACCCAGAGGGGAAGCCGGTGTTCCTGTTGCACGGTACACCTGGTGGTCGTAGTGGTCCGCGCCCGCGCGGCATTGTCCTCTACCGGCTCGGGATTCGCCTGATTAGCTACGACCGTCCCGGTTACGCGGGCTCGGACCGGGCTCAAGACCGCGCGGTCGCGAGCGCCGCCGAGGATGTCCGGATAATTGCCGATCATTTCGGGCTCGGCCGCTTCAGTGTGGTGGGAAGATCGGGCGGGGCTCCGCATGCTCTCGCCTCCGCGGCGCTACTGCCGGATCGAGTGATCAGCGCGGCCGCCCTCGGCAGCCTGGCACCTCGTGACGCAGAAGAGTTGGACTGGACCGCCGGGATGACGGAATCCAACAAGCAGGCGTACGGCTATGCCGAAACGAATAAAAACGCCTTGAGAGCCATGCTTGAAAAGCAAGCCGGGCGTGTCGGCAAGGGCTCCGAAGGCTTGCTGAGTACACTTCGGTCAGAAATGGGCAACCATGACAAGGAAGTCGTTGACGATATCGCACTCCGCCGGATAATTGCCGATATTCACGTCGAGGCGTTGAGTAACAATTGCGTAGACGGGTGGATGGACGACGTAATCGCCCTGAGCCGCCCCTGGGGATTTGAACCAGCGAAGATAACGGTGCCGGTAAGACTCTGGGGCGGGGAAGACGACGTCTTCTCACCAATCGGTCATACGTACTGGCTGGCGGAGCGGATCAACGGTGTCGAGGTCGAGATAGGGTACGGCAAAGCCCATTTCGGTACGGTCCAGATCCTGCCCAGTGCCCTGGCCTGGGTGGCGGGGAAGGCGAACGCGGAACGGCCATCGGAGCTAGCTGTCGATCAGAGCGGCCGCCGCGCCCGGCAGTTGTCCCTGACCGGAGCTCGGCCGGGCCAGGAGACGGACAGCGCCGGGGATTAGAACGGCAGCGGGTCGATCGCGCAGAGCAAGCGACCCATGCTCAGGGCGGTCGTCACGTCCGGATGCTCAGGCCCAATCAACGCGCCCAGTGCGGCGAGTACCTCTTGACGCCTCCCGGCCGCACCCTCGATGCCAAGCTGTTGCTCGGTCAGCAGCAGGTTGGCGCGACAGCGGAGGGTATCCGGATGATCGTCCCTGAGCACTCGTTTCCGACCGATGACGACCTGTTCCTCCAGGTCCCTGGCCCGGGCCAGGTGATCCTGGCGGGCTAGTACGGTGGCCAGGATCATGCGCGCGGCCAGGGTGTACGGGTGATCGTCGCCGAGCCGGTCGTGTAGTCCGCTGGCGGCGGCCTCGGCCTCGGTCCTCGCGCTGACGAAATCCTCATCGAGGCACAGGGCGGTGACGATGTCCAGCCGACAAATGAGCGAATGCGGATGCGAGTCCCCCAGCCGCTCCTGGTAGACCGTGAGTACTTCCTCCGCCGCCGCCTTGGCCTCCCGGTAGCGCTCCATCGCCAGCAGGTTCAGGGCCTGGCTCAGGCGGGCGGCCAGGGCGTCCGTGCTGTCTCGGCCGAAACCCCGGGTGAGGCCGACCCTGGCCCATTCGAGATGGCCGGCGGCGTCGTCCGGACGCCCGGCGCAGCGCATGGCCACGCCGAGCAAGAGCCGTGCGTTCAACGTGGTCCGGTCGTTGTCACCGAGAGTATCCCGGCACTGGCCCCAGACGGCTTCCATCCGGCTGACGGCTTCGCCGTAGCGACCAGCCTCGATCAGGTCACGTGCGACCGCGGACCCTGAGTTGAGCGTCCTCGGGTTAGTGGGCCCGAGGACCGAGGCCCGTCGTTCGAGAGTATGGCGATCCTGCGCCAGGGCCTGCCGGAACCTCCCGTTCAGCAGGTACGACAGGGCCAGGTTGTGAGCCGCGTTCAGCGTGCCGCGGAACTCGTCACCGAACACGTCGCGCGATGACTGGTAGGTCACCTCGTCCAGGCCGAGCGCGGCCTGGTAATCGCCGAGGGCGCGCGCGTCGCCGGCCAGGCTGCTGCGGGTCTGCAGGGTGTGCAGGTGATCCGGGCCAAGCAATTCGAGCTGTCCCTCAAGCACCTCCTGGTCTACCTTCCTGGCCTCGTGGAATTCCGCGAGGTCACGCAGGATATTGGCCAAGTTGAACTGGAGTCTGAGCAACTGGAGCCGCAGCGACCCGGCCGTCTGCGGATCGGGCTTGCCTGTCACCATCCGCTCCGAGCCGGGCAGCGCCGGATCCGGGATCCCGGACAGCATGCTCCGCCAGGCGCCCCGGATCTCTTCCGCTTCCCCCTTGTCGCGCTCCAGGTCGTCACGCTGGCGCAGATAGCGAACGCGCTCGATAAGCAGCTGCCGGACCCGGGTGTCCGGCGACCACATAGCCCGCGACGGTCTCAAGTGCGGCCAGATGGCCCGGTAGCGCCGCCAGGTCTGCGGATCGTCGACGTCGCCTTCCGGCTCGGCGTCGACCAGCATCCGATGCACGGCACGCCGGGCCGTCGCCGTCTCCTCGTCCGACATGCGGTCGCTGACGAGGGCCCGGACGACCCGGTGCACCTGGATCTGGCGACGGTTGTTGTCGACCTTGATCAGCGCGAGCAGGTCGATGTGCCGGGTGAGCCTCGCGATCATGACCTGGTCGGAGATGGTGGGATCCAGGGCATGCAGCGTTTCCGCCATGTCCTGGTTGTTGATCAGCTCCTGGCTGATCTCCGGGGCCATGACCGAGCAGATGCTGAGCAGCCGGGCGGCGCCGACGGACCTCCGCTCCAGTTCGTCCAAGGAGAGCTGCCAGGCCTTCGCTACCCCTGGCGGGTAGGCTTCGAGCGGGTGACCGGAGGGATAAGTCCGCGTCTCCTGACCTTCTAGCCGCTTCAGGTATTCGTCGGCGGACATGCCGGTGACGGCAAGCAGCGCGCCGGCCGCCGCGACGGCCAGCGGTATGTCCCGCAGGACCCGGGCGATCCGGCCCGCGTCTGCTTCGGTGATGCCCTCCAGCCGCCTGCGTAGGTGGCTGACACTCTCCTCCGGCCGGAACTTCTCCACTTCCAGGGAGGTCCCGATGTCCTGCCACTCCTCGTTCTGAGACGTGATCAGGATATGGCCGCCGCCGATGGGCAGCAGCGGGGCGAGTTGCTTGAAGTCTTCTGCGTTGTCGTAAATGAGCAGCCAGCGCTTGTCGGGCAGCCCTTCGCTCAGCGTCTGCAGTACCTGCCGGCACACCTCGGTCACACCGCCCTCTTCGGGCACGGAAATCCGGAATTGTCTTCGCAGCTGCTGCCCGAGGTCGGCCAGGGACGCATCGACGTACTGCGCGTCACCGCAGTCCATCCACCAGATGATGTCGTAATCGGCCCGGAAGCGGTGCGCGTACTCGAGCGCGACCTGGGTCTTGCCGACCCCGCCGAGGCCGTGAATGGCCAGCGGCTGGAAGACCGCCAAGCGGCGCGTGCGCAGTTCGTCCCGCAGCTGGCGCAGGTCCTTGTCACGACCGGTGAAGTTGACGTTGCGGGTCGGGATGTTCTGAACCTGAGCGCGGTCGCCCCCCGGGTAACTTAGGGCGCTGGTGGCCAATTCGGGCTCGGTCGGCCGACGCCCGTTGAGCCGGTCGATCAGCATATCCGCCGCCCGGTTCGCCGACAGGCCGGCCAGGAAGACGACAGGCACGCCCTCCAGGGCCGTAGGCACGCTCCCCTCGATCACGGAAATCAGCAGGTCAGGCGACCTGGCGAGCGGGGACTCATCCATCCTCGCGGCGTAAGACTCCGACACGATCGCGACCGTCTGCACCACCGGCTGGGATTCCTCGGGTTCCTCGGGGCCGTCCGGGCCGGTCAGCATCTCGTCGATCCAGTGCACGGTGATCTCTGCGTTCGCCAGCACGCCCGCGACCCACTCGGCCCACAACTGGTCTTCTGGGCTGAAGTCGAGAACGACCTCGCTCTTGTTGGAGGACTGGGTGCGGGAGAACAGCAGCCTGGTGCGCAGGCGGAGCCATTCCTCCCGGGGCGGCAGCGTGGTGATCTCGCCGTCAGTGATCAGGGCCGCGATCCGTTCGTAGTAAGGGAGCAGGCCACTCAGGGAACCTGGCCGGTCATAAAAGGTGGCGAGCGTCTCCTCGTAGGCGTACGACGGCCGGTAAGGCACCTCCACCGAGGCCCAGTAGTCACGCCGTTCCTCTTCCGGCATCCCGGCCGGAAGTCCCGCAAACAGATCGGCCGCGACCTTGAGCCCCGCGTCCACCTTCTCTTGCTGCGCATGGTCGATCCGCATCGGCACCGGCAATATGCAGATGTCACGGTCCGAATGGCCCTGGATTTCCCTGGCAATCATGGCCGCACCGTCTATTCCCTGGTTGGTGAGGGTAAAGCAGTCGATCACCATATCGGGGAGGTGCACGGTGCAGATGTCGGACACATCGCCGTGACCGGTCCGGCTGTCGATCAGGACGTAGTCATATTTGCTCTTCAGATACGCACGCAAGGCGGTCATGAAACGATCGCCATACAGATTCTCGTAGAAGTTGTCCCAGTTCAGGGAGCTCAGTGTGGCCTGATAGTCGCCATTGTTCTGCTTCCCGGGCGAGAGGAAATGCAAGGCGCCGTCCTCTGGGAACTGCCAGCTCAGCGGGATGACATAATCGTCCAGCCGACCGATGCGCATATCGATCATCGCGTCGATGGCCGGGAGTGCAGCCTTTTTGGACGATTCGATCGAGTGCAGCGCCTCGGGGTCGATCGCGGCATCCGCCATGGCCCAGGCGTACCCGCGGACGAGGTCGACGATACCGGGCCGGTCGCTCGCCCGGGCATCCATGAACGGCTGGAGGAACCGGTGCAGGCCGGGCGATTCCAGATCCCAGTCCGCGACCAGCACCCGCTTGCCGTTGGCGGCGAGAATCCAGGCCACGTTCGCCAGCGCCATCGTGCGCCCGGTACCACCCTTGAACGAGTAGAACGTAACGACCTGGCCCAAGCACCGCGACGGGCTCTCGCCTTCATCGGGCATCTGGCGTCTCTCCCAAGCTGTGTGGTGCGGAAGCGAAGCGGTCGGGCTGCGATGGCAAGGACGAACCTGATCGACTACTCGACGGAGGTGATGGTACCGATGCACCGTACCGCTGCCTACTACGGTGCGCTATGTATTGCCCTTCGGCTTCGAAGAGCAGGTCGCGCACCAAGAGCGAGAAGGCCCGAAACGAACTGACCCCGCGGGCACCACGGCGAGCCGATCTGGCGCGCAGGGCGCCGGCCGCGAAGAAGATATCCCTGACCTGGTCGGCCAGATCCTCCGTCCAGGCGTCGTCCGGCTGGTCCACGATGAGCATCGGGAGTATCCACTTGGGCAGTCCCGCCGTCGCGGCTTCAAGCGCGGCCCGTCCGCCCGGGATGGTCACGAAACGCGGATCGATCAAAATGATGCCGGGCCTGCTGGTATCCGGGTCGCGGTCGGTGGCAAGCTCGATGACTTCCGCCTTGAGGTCGAATCGCTCGACAATCTGCCGGGCGTATTCGGCCAGCGGTAGCTCCTGCGTCGCGAAGGGGCGCCAATCGGCGCTGCTGCCGCCCGGGGCCGCGATTTCGACCGTGAAGACGCCCAATGGCGGCTCGGGCACATAGTCGCTATCCATCTCGCTGGTGCCTGTCATACCCACCGCCTCGCCTGGATTTGGGCCCGCGCTCACTCCCGTACGGGCAGGCCGACCGGCCGGAACGTATTAATTCACCGGTCCACGGCAGGCCGCCTGACCATTCCCGAGCCGAGAAACCGCGCCGCAGAATCATAATCGCCCTCCCACCCATCGGTACATGGACCATGGTAAGCACAGGCCGCGAGTATGGACAGTGTGGTCACGGTTTGCCGGGGCCTGGCCGTCGGCGGTAGGTGGTCAGCCAGCTGACGCCGAAATCCACCGCCGCGCGCAACGGCACCACCCGGCCGGTACCTGAGCCCACACCTCCCTGGCGCAAGACGGCAGGGCTAACGGCCTCCAGCGCGGCACCGAGTCGGGCGAAGTCACCGTCGTCCAGCGCCGCGGCGGTGAACTTCCGCTCGCGCCGCCCGCTCCCTTGGGCCGTGAAGCAGTGATACTCCTGGACCGGAGGCATCCATGGCAGACGGTATTCGGCCAGGTGAAACGTGGTGCACGCAGTGTATTCCACGCCCAGCAGCAAGACGGCGGCGTCCCTGGCATACAGCCAGCCCAGCGGCGACCGGTCGCCCAGGTGACAGCCGAGGTCATGGACGGACGTGCAGGCCCGCGCCCGCGGACCGAGGGCGGCGAAGGATACCTGCGGATGGCGGCTGCGCACCGACGCCTGGCGCGTCCGCAGGTACTCGGCGAAAGCGCCCATCCCGTGCGAGGGCGTCCGCGCCGGATCGAATCCAGGCATGGCGGCGACGAACCGGGCGCGCTCGTCCTCGTCGAGACCTGCGACAGCGGCGTAGAAAGCTCTCGAGGTAAGAGAGTTCAGCGTGGTCTGGGCGGGCACCACGAGGGTCGCCTGCGGACCTGCAACGTCAAGGAGCGCCGCCAGCAGAGTGGCCGCGCCGCCTTCGACCGGGCCGATCCGCCGGAGAGAACAGTGGATGAGGAGATCTCGACCGCGTCGCAGGCCAAGGGACCGGAGATCTGAGGCCAACTGCTCGCGGCCCACCGAAGCCCCGGCCGGCCGGCCGGGGCCGGCCTCACCTGTCACTAACCCACGCCTGCACCGCCGAGTCCATGCCCTGGACAAAGCGCACTCCGGCCGGCGTCAGAGCTGTCCTGTTCAGTAGAATCCCGATCCCGTACTCGACCCGGGACAGGCACTCGAGGAATTGAGCGTGCGCTTGACTGTCATCCCTTTCCCTGGCCCGGACCCGCGACAGGTCGCCGACGGCCAGGTACGCGTACGTGCCGTTCAGCACGCCGTCCACCGGCCGGGGATCGGGCCGCCACGGAACCTGGTACGTGGTGGAATCGGCCGGGTCGAACAGGTCCATCAGGTCACACAGCGCGGTCAGCTTCACGTGCTGCATTTCGTGCACGAGCAGTTCGCCCAGCGCGTCGGTACTGCCCGGTAGGGCCAGCGCGACCGCCCCGAACGCGTGCCTGGCGGTCCCGCTTTGAGAGCGCCCCACCGCGGCGGGGCGCATCGGGACGACGGACCGAAGGCCCGAGGCGATGACGCCGGCATAAGCCGGGAGTTCCGCCGCGAGCTGCCGGCTGGCAGCGGTCAGCGCCTGCTGCCAGGCCTGCCAGTCCAGGGCGGACAGCCGCCCGGCCGGGATCCAGGCCTGGCAGTCCCGGAACGGGTCGATGTCGTCCACCGTGAACGACATGTCCGCCGCGGTGAAACGGCGGACCGACTGCCAGCCGCCCGGACCATCGCGGAGAGACAGGCCCGCCGCAGTAATCCGCAGCCCCGACGTACGACCCGCGGCGGCGAGGGCGCCCACGCCCGGCAGGTGCACGTGTCCATCCCGGACCGACAGCAGCAACTCGGTCTCCACCCCGGCGCGCAGCGCCGCAGCCGCGGCCAGTCCGGCCAGGTGAGCGCGGTCCAGGTCGATGTCCGCATCCCGGGGCGGGTCCAGGCACCGCGCCGCCCACGCCCGCACGTAGGGATAGGTCATGACTTCGCGCACCGCCTGGGGATGCTCGTCGTCCAGCTGGACGAGGAGCCGCCAGCCCTCGGCCGCCACCCGGTTCAGTTCGCCGTTGTCCGTCCCGGATCCGACGGCGGCGACCAGGGCGCGCGTTATCGACCAGCTGGATTCGGCCAGCGCGGCTATCGTGGCCATGTCACCTGGGCCGGCGGAGAGCAGTTCGAAGCCGCCAGCGGGCAGGGCATGCCTATCCAGGGTGCCGTCCGATGGCCCTGACCGCACCGCGGCGCCGGGCGGGGTGGCTATCACCGCGGGAATAAGTTTCTTTAGATCATCACAGTAAACTGACGGATTATAAAAATTATTTTCGGAGCTATAACGGTGCGCATACAGGCCGCCGCCGCAGGCCCGCACCACCGGGCACTCACGGCACGTGCGGCACAGCGCCGCGATGCCGCCCTGGCGGCTGACCACGCCGGCGAACGCCGCGGCTTCGTCGACGGAGTGCAAGAAGATGTCCAGGCCAGTCTCTGGCGCGCCGTCGAAGGCCGTCTTGAGCGAATCCGCTTGTTCCCAGCTGCCGTCGGTCTCGATAACCAGCAGGTCCACCGGGTCCAGGCCCACGGCCTCGCTCCCGCTCGGGCGTCCCTCCCAGGCGTCAAGCAGTGAGTCGAAGAACCGGATGGGCAACGGGCGGCCATCGGCCAGCCACCGGGCATGAATCCGGCCGAGCCAAGCCGCGTAGGGCGTATCCGCATCCGCCGGGCGGTACGGCGGCTGCGCCCAGGTCGCGTGGGGGAGCAGCAGATCGACGCGCGGCGGCGCCTCGGCCCGGAGCGCCTCGTAGACGGTGATCGGATCATTCCGCAGGTCGACCGTGCACAGGATGCCTGCGTACAGATGCCGGTATTCCGGCCGCCTGAGCAGGGACAGGGCGCGCCGGACCTGCGGATGGCTGGTCCGCCCGTCGGCGAACAGCCGGTGCAGGTCGTTGGCCGCGCGATCGCCATCCAGCGACACACCTACCTGAACGGCGAAGTCGGCGAACAGCGCGCAGAGTTCCTGGTCGAGCCGGACGCCGTTGGTATGGATGCGCAGATCCAGCCGGGCCACCGGATCGATCGAGGACCGCAGCGTGCCGAGGATCCCGCGCAGCCTGTCGCGCCCGAGCAGGAGTGGCTCACCGCCATGCAGCACGACGTGGACCGTGGCGAGCTTGTGGGCCGCGGCGTGCGCACCGATCCGGCGGGCCGCCTGGCGCGCGATCGCCTGGGTCATGAACTTGGGCTTGGCCCGCCAGCTCTGGTCAGCGCCTTCGTATACGTAGCAATGGTTACAGGCAAGGTCGCACCGGCTCGCTACCTTCAGCACATACTGACTTATAGAAACCGGCATACGGTAATCTCATATAGTGGAATTGAACATCATAGCCGGAACGGCTGAAATCCTTTTCTGGCTGTCCACAGTTCGCGAGACTACCCCCGTCACAATTTTCTCGCCCGCAGCGGCGCGGCGGGCCAGCTGCCCTAGCCTGGTGCCCCGCAGATCGGGGATCTGACTCGGCTCCGATGGGCCAACGATGGGCCAAGCTCCAGAGTCCACTGGGCCTCCTCCCCCCGTAATGGGTAAGGCGTGTGCGTCTCTGTCAGATTAAATGATTACCGGGTCCTTGTCATCAGCTGGGGAGATTTTCGCCGACAGGCACGCCCGTTGACCGCGGTTCGCGTGTCAATCCGTGATGTGCCCCCAGCGGCGCCCGCCGCTGCGCCGGCACCCTCGTGAACACCCTAAGTGACCAGAACGAGATCTGCCCTTCTGGCCCACGAAATAGATTCGAGTAATCTCGTGAATAGCCACTTACGTGTCTCGTAGCGGCAAAGTGCTGTGGGCCTGACCAGGACATCTGCCGTCGTGGGTTCGGGCCAGGGGTTGGGCATGCCGAGCGGGACCCCGGTCAGCACCCGCCGGTGTGGCGCACCGCGAGCCACGCCCGCCACAACACTCTCACCGCGTTCACGCCATAGGCCGGGATGTCAGCGGGTCGGCTCCCCTGCTTCTGCTCTCACGAGCCAGGCCGCTAACGACGCCGCAGGCTTCGCGTGCTGCAGCGGACCGTCCGGTCGCCTTGGCCCGCAAAGCTTTCGACGCCGGGCTCCGGCCCGCCCGTTCTAGCCGGCACCGCCCGTTTACGGCCTGCTGGCCGCGACCCGGACCGGGCGACTTACGCCAGTGGGGGAGAAGCGCTGACGAGCACGACGCTCCGCCGTGGCCTTATGGCACGGTGTCACCTCCTGGGCGCACGAGAGCTCCGGGGCCGGCCCAATAAATGATCTTCCGCCGAAAGGCGAGGTGAGAGTATAATCTTAGGCTAATGCCGGGCGGTGGCATTTAGCTGAGCGCAAGGCTACCGAGAGGTAATAGAGGTGATGGAAGGCGAACCTCTCAGATTCGATCTGGGCGATGATTATCAGGAAGCCGTTAGCTTTCATCGTTGGTTCGCCATGCGCGGGGCGAGTTCAGCCCGAGCCGCCGTCGCCTTTACCACGTCGCCCGATTGGCTCCGAGACCCGGAAAAGCTCGCTGTGGTAGCCGCCGGCGACGACGCCGCGCTCGCCGCGGCCGTCGCGGCCCGCAACGCAGGAAACGCGGGCTCGCAGCGGCGAAATAAGACTGAGTCACTGCTCGACCTATGTGCTGGCGTAGGCACCATAGGGGCCATGGCGGCTCGTCTGGGATTCGATGCGCTGTCTCTTGAATTGTCAATTATCCCGCATCTTATTGGCCGAGTGCTCTACGATTTTCCGGTATCGGTGGCCACCGCGGACGGCCGCGGAATCACTGGGTCCTGGCGAGGTTACATAACTGAGGTAGGGGACTTCGCCGACGCGGTGTGGCGGGGCGCTAAAGAACGGCTGAAAGAACTGTTCGAGGAAGACGTAGATATCAGGGTATGGGTTCGAGTTACCGAGTGCCCGTTCTGCGCAACTCAGGTCCCCCTGGTCTCCAACGCCAGACTTTCGAGCGAGGCCGCACTCAATATAATTCCTGATGCGAGTACCGCAAGCGGCAGCAGATTCCCGCGGTTCGGCCTGCTGCGCACAGAATTTCCCGATCTCAGGGGAACCTTCGCCAAAGGGCTCTGTACCTGCCCGAGCTGCCGCAATCGCTTCCATTTCCAGGGACATGACCTGATCTCCCTCCGCTCGGTTCCTGTCGCGGTCCGGATGGGGAACTCTGGGGTGCTGAGTGAAATCGATGCGCCGGATGTATATGTCCAGCAGGTTGAAATGGCTTCATATGAATCATTGGCCGGATCTTCGCGGCGCCTGGGTGATCGCATCATTCTTCCGGCCGGCCAGCCCATATTCCATGATATCCGGGGCGAGCCTATAATAGCGCGTGACGCGTTCCTACCGCGGCAGCGCGCTTATTTCGCTGCGCTCGCCGAGTCCATGAGTGCCGAATCCGCGGTGCTCGGCAAGCGCACCGCGCTTACCGATGCGCAGCGAACGGCGGTACGCATCGCCGTCGCGCTGCTGATCAGCGGTCAAGCTGACTTTGTCAACACTTGCATTCATTCAGCCATCGACAAGCCGCACCCGTCTACGTCGGCCGGCCCACTGCGGCTGGGCGGACTGTTTACCGAGGTGGGCGGCTTCTGGCTCGAGCGTTTCTGGCAGAATCGCCTGAGCCACCTGCTCGGCCTACTGCGGGCGAACTCTTCGGCCGCACGCCCGGTCCGGGCGATCAAGGGGAACGCGGATGCCATCCCACTCGGTGACGCAGCGGTGTCGGCCGTGATATGGGATCCGCCCTACTACGACAACATCGATTACGACACGGTGGCCGGGCATTACCAGTCCGTTCTGGCCGCGGTGATCCCAGACATCACGGGCGAGCCCATATTCCGGCCTCGGTTGCCGCGGGCGGAACGGACCACGCGCTATGAAGATGATCTGGTTAAGCAAGCCCGCGAAGCGCGGCGGGTGGTCAGTCCGAATGGCAGCATCGGCGTCTTCTGGCTCGCCAGGGAACCCGCCGAGCTGCAGCGCTTCCTTGAGCTTATCGGGCCCGCGGCGGCGGTGCGGCTCGTGCGCGCGGTCCGGCTGGACACGATCCGGCCGCCGAGAGCTGTCTCGCCCGACCAGACCTACCTGCTGGTCCTGCAGCCCATTCCGGTGGCCGCTCCCGAGGTCGCCGTCGATGCGGAGAAGGTCCTCTCCCTCGCCGCGGACGGCGCGCTTTCTCTCTACGATGGCCTCGCCGAGCTGTTTGAATCAGTGCTTGAGCCAGAGGAGCTTGACGAGCTGGTCGCCGAGGAGCACAGCGGCTCGTCACGGCAGCGCCTCGCCGAGTTCCTGGTCAGCCAGCCGGAACTCGACCAGCTGCTCATCGCGCTCGGCAGGGCGAGTTTGGTCCGCGAGCTAGTCCGGCGGGGCGCCCGTCGCGATGACCTGCGCGCGATCACCATCCCGGGACTCGCCCGGCGACTGCTCGCCCAGCTTGGGTTCGCGGTCGCCAGGCCGGTGGGTTTCTCGATCCGCGAGGCGCTGCGCGAGTGCGACAACGCCGCCCGTCGACTAGAACTCGCCGACTCGGCCAGTACCGTCCGCGAGGCATTTCTGGTCGGATTCAACCGTATCGAAAGGGTTTTGCGTTACACTGCGTTTGCCTGGGTTTATCTTGAATGCGGTCACCGGTGGAAACCGGTATTCGAACAGGTCGTCAGCTCGGCGATGACCTCGTACCCGGGGCCTGAAAGGCTTTCCTTCGGACATCTCCATGTCCTCTTCACAAAGCTGCCCGCGACTTTCGCTGATAGCGACCAGGCCTCAGGAGAGAACCTTTTCGCCACGGTAGCACGAGCCCAAAAGAAAGCTAAGGTCAACGAAAAGCTCTCGAACCTGGTTTATTGGCGCAACGGTGTCGGGCACGAGAAGGAATATGTGACTTCCCTGTCAGTTCCCCAGCTTCGGCAGAAATGCTGGTCGGCGCTCACCGAGGCCCGCGCGGCTCTGGCCGAGCTCGACAGTCGACGCCTGCTGCCATTGACCGTCCGTCCAGAAGTAGAGCACCGGTACCGTAACCAGCGGGTACTGAGCCTGCTAGATCCGGACGATGCCGCCATCGAAGCCTACGTCGGCAGCGAGACGGACCTTACCGAGCCGCTGATCTACTTCGCATCCGGCAACAACGGCCGACGCGACCCCCATCCGAGGTTCCTGCGCGCAGCCATCGTCGAAGCCCTGTCGGGCCTCACCGGGCAGGATTCCGGGCCGGGCCGAGCATAAGCTAGTCTCAGTAATTTTCGCTGGAGACGGAACGAGTTCTGGTCAACCCGGCCTGGTCGCTTGCGTTTCGCCACCGTGGCAGTCGCCCTGTCCATAGGTTTGGCGTTCATAGGTTTGACGTTCATAGGTCTGGCTGGGGGCGGGATCATGCTGATCAATATCGGAGACGTCGCCGACGGAGCGCTGGTAAACGCGATCGCCCTGGCCGGGCGGCGGATCAGCATGGCCGCTGGCGGGCTGCGTGGCCACCGGCGGGCGGATGACGTGTTGGTCGCTCGCTGGTTCGAGACCTACTCCCTGACCGGCACGCCACCGGACCTACCCGACCTGTCCGAGGATCTGGCCCAGCGAATCGGCGGCGTCCTGGACGGCGACGAGTTCCAGGCGGCCCTGCAGGAACTGCTGGCGGCCCGGCTGACCGACGCGCCCGAGACCGACGCGAGCGCGGCCCGCCGGCTGCTCATCGCGACCCTTATAGCGCACGTCGCCGACGCGGCCCCGGTCGCCGACGTGCTCGCGGGTTATTACGACGACCAGATCTCGGCCCTCGTGGCCCGGCTTGAGTCCGACGACCCTCCGCTGCTGGCCCAGATCCGCAGCGACGCCTATTCGACCCGGATGATCAATGTCCTCAACGCGATCGAGCGGCACACCGCCGCGCTGACGACCCGGCCCGCGCTCCGGACCGAGGCTAGTTTCCTGTCTGGCTACCGCCGACACGTGATCACCCGTCACGGGAAGCTGGAACCTCCGGACTTCGACCGCCGACGCCGGGTTCCGATCGCGGACATTTACGTCCGGACGATCATCACCGAGGAGCCACCGCCCGGACGGCCGACCGTAATGCGCCTGGGCGCCCGGTCCACGTTCGACATCTACGCCCTGGCCGGACAGCTCGATAGGTCCGTGCTCCTCGGCGACCCCGGCGGCGGCAAAACCACAGCCGCCAACGTGCTGATGCACCATTTCGCCGGTGACCCGCGGGGACGCGTGCCCTTCTTGGTGACGCTGCGCAACTACGCGTCAGGCGATCCGCCCCAGCGTTCGGTCGTCGGATACATCGAGCATGTGCTCGCGACCATGTACCAGATTCCGCCGCCGGCCGGCCTGGTCGAGCTGCTGCTGCTGACCGGCCGCGCGGTGGTGATCTTCGACGGTCTCGACGAACTGCTCGACACCGGCCTGCGCGCCGATGTCACCAGCCGGGTGGAGGACTTCTGCATCGAATACCCGCTGGTCCCGGTGCTGGTCACGTCGCGGGTGGTGGGGTACGAGCAGGCCCGGCTCGATGACCGCGAGTTCACCTGCTACTGGCTCGGTGGCTTCGGGGACGGCGAGGTTATCGAATACGCACAGAAATGGTTCCGCCAGGACTCCGACGCGCGACCGGGTGACGCCGACACGTTCCTGGCCGAGAGCGCCAGTGTCCCCGACCTGAGGTCCAACCCGCTGCTGCTGTCGCTGATGTGCATCTTGTACCGGGGCGAGGGATCGCTCCCCCGGAACCGCGCCGAGGTCTACCAGCAATGCGCGGACCTGCTCTTCCGGCGGTGGGATGCGCGCCGCCGCATCCACCAGGAGCTCCGGGCCGGGCATATGGTCGAGCCGGCGCTGCGTAACCTGGCCTGGCGGTTGTTCGCCCGGGACCTGCCCCAGCCGACCATCACCGAGCGCGAGCTTATCGACGCCAACGCCCGGTTCCTGCACGGCCGCGGTTTCGAATCCGAGGACGATGCCCGGGCCGCGGCGGGAGAGTTTGTGGAGTTCTGCCGGGGCCGGATGTGGGTGTTCACCGACGCGGGCAGCACCGCGGCCGGCGAACGGCTGTATGCCTTCACGCACCGTACCTTCCTGGAATACTTCGCCGCCGCGCAGCTTGCCTTCAGTAACGACAGCCCGGAGCAGCTCGCCTCCGCGCTCATCCCGTACATCGCGCAAGGTGAATCCTGGGTGGTGGCCGAACTGGCGTTGCAGATCAAGGACCGGACCAGCGACCGCGGCGCCGCGCGCATCTACGGCGTACTGCTGAGCGAGCGCCGCGGCCCGTCATCGGTCACGCTGCAGTTCCTCGCTCTGTGCCTGCGATCGGTCGACCCGTCACCCCAGCGCGTCCGCGAACTCACCCGGCAGCTGTTCACCGCGACTTGCGAGGCCGGATCGGACCTGAGTCCGGACTCATCATTGCGCCCGGCGTGGCGTGAGCTGACCTCCCAGCGGGGCACGTACCACGACGTGATCGCCGACGAGATCGACGCCGCCGTGGCCTGGGCGGTTGGCTCCGGCCGCGAGGACCTGATCGTGAGCAGCCTGCGCCTGATCTTGTCGCTGCCCGACGCACTCCCGGCCTCGCCGCGGCGAGGTGGCCTCCCGGACCGGGAAGCCTGGACGACCCGCGCCGACTCGTGTCTCACCGCACACGCGCCGGCCGCGATCGCCGCGGCCCGCGCCGACGCTTACGTACGGCACGGCGTTATCCGGACCGGATTGATCAGCGTCAGGCAGGCACTGGACATGCCGGGAGGCCCGATGGCGCTCTTCCGGCCGACCCAGGGCGTCTTCCGGGACTGTGCTCCCTACTTCGGACCCGCGCTGGCCGCGTTGGGCCAGGGGTGGCCAGCTTTCGGTCAGGCGGCAGTGGTGGCCGATCTCGATGGCCTCGGGGGGTACCTGATCGACCATCGCGAGCCGCCGTGGCTGGACGGGATCGCCTTCAACGCCACCGCCCTTATCGTCGACTCCGAGCCACTGCCGGGTGCGCTCGATCGAAGGCCGCCACACCTGAGCCAGGTCGGGTACCTCGGCGCGGCGATCTTGCTGCTGGTCATAGAGGAAGCGCGGCTGGTCGGGGTGCAGGCCGACCGGCGGCTCGGGCCGCTGCGCCACCTGGCGCCGTACCTGACCCGGCGTCAGGGCCTCGGTCGGCCCACTGAGTTGCCTAGCCTGATGGTGCCGGAAGAGTTCAAGGAGGCCTTCCGCGACTGGGCCGAGGGCAGGATCGACGCAACTAGCCACTGAACTCGCGATCCGGAGTCCAGCACCCGGGACGTCACACCGCCGGTAAGACATGGCTATCACAACCTACTGTCTCTTCTTCCTGGCCGACGGTCGCGATCATGTCCAAGCTACGGTGCCCAGCCGCCTGGCCCGGTACAGTGCGCGCGCCGGACCGCTGGGCGCCCAGGCCGGCCGCGATGACGAAGGCGACGCCGGCCAGCGACCAGGCCCGGGGCACCTGGCCGAGCAGCGCGTACCCGGCGACCACGGCGAGGGCCGGCTCCAGGCACATCAGGGTGCCGAAGGCCGACGTCGTCAGCCGGCGCAGGGCGTACATCTCCAGACTGAACGGGACGACTAGCAGCA
>Ga0302325_10010653_pt1 | contig 19888 bp, 12 predicted proteins | sample Palsa_T0_2_FD_201948 | JGI IMG/M metagenome (GOLD analysis project Ga0302325, IMG submission 201948) | Peat permafrost microbial communities from Stordalen Mire near Abisko, Sweden - Palsa_T0_2 | ecosystem: Environmental > Terrestrial > Soil > Palsa > Peat permafrost | place: Sweden: Abisko...
AACCACAGTAGCAGGAGGGATCCGTTGTAATGGTGAGTTGCCGTGGCCCAGCCCGTGTTCAAAGGCCCGCCGCATCGTCGGTTGTCGAGTCACACTCCCCATTCGAAATTACTCTCCATAAGGCACGTAATGGAGCGCGCTCCATTACGTGCCGCGATCGCCACTGCCCAAAATGTCAGTCGCTGGCCCGGGCCCGCTGGATTGAGGATCGTAAGGCCGAACTTCTCGACGTGCCTTACTTTCATGTCGTTTTCACCGTGCCGGAAGAAATCGCCGCGATCGCTCTCCAGAACAAAGAGGTGGTCTACGCGATTCTCTTCCGGGCCACGGCCGAGACTCTAACAACCATCGCCGCAGATCCGCAACACCTCGGCGCGGAGATCGGTTTTTTCGCCGTGCTGCACAGTTGGGGACAGAACCTCCTGTTTCATCCGCATCTGCATTGCGTCGTCCCGGGTGGAGGAATCTCGCCGGACGGTAGCCGTTGGGTGGCTTGCCGGCCTGACTTCTTTTTGCCCGTCCCGGTACTATCTTCTCTATTCCGGCGCCTGTTTCTGGAATCGCTCCAGAAAGCCTTCGATGCCGGCGAACTGAAGTTCTTCGGCGCGCTGGAAACGATGCAGGCCCGATCTGCGTTTACCCAGCATCTGGCTCGCATGAAGGCCCGCGAGTGGGTTGTCTATGCCAAGGCTCCCTTCGCCGGACCCGAGCAGGTGCTCGATTATGTGGGCCGATATACTCATCGCGTCGCCATTTCCAATAACCGGCTGCTGGACATTGAAAACAACCAGGTGAGCTTCCGGTGGAAAGATTATCGCGGGGGCGATCAGGTGAAAACGATGACACTGACCGCCGAGGAGTTCACCCGGCGTTTCCTGCTGCACGTGCTGCCGAACGGATTCCAGCGCATTCGCTATTACGGATTTCTGGGGAACCGCCACCGCGAGGAAAAACTGGCTGTTTGCCGCCGTTTGCTCGGTATGCCGGTCGCCGACAGCGGCGGATCGCCACAAAGCAAGGATTATCTCGACTATTACGAAGACCTCACCGGCCATTCGCTCCGTCAATGCCCGCAGTGCCAGCGAGGCACCATGGTCGTTGTCCAAATCCTTCCGAGGTCCAACGCCAAATCTCCCGCGGTCACTGACTCCTCATGATCCGTCCAACCGCCTCCGAATTCGCGACCAAAGGGTCTGCCGTATCCGGCACCACAGGAGAAGTGCGCATGTTTCGCATGCTCACCCGTCCAGTTACCGCGATTCGGCCGCTAATCCTACGATGCACGCGGGCAGTGACAACTCAAACGGCCCCTTGCACAGCCAGTCCAGACACGCAGGCAAGGCTCTCACCCCCGTACCCGGGACAGGCTGGATCATTCAAAACCCATAGGCCGAACTGTAGTGGAGCGGTTTAGTCCAACCCGTTCTTAGCTCACCGCCGCGGCGTTCAGCATCTTCTGCTCCCGAGGACTCCGTCGCCGCGTCGCTGGGCTAAAAACGCTCTGCATTCTAAAAACGCTCTGCATTATCAGGCCGTTCCCATAAGCAGCGCGAATAACCATTCCCTGCTCAACGTGGGTCTCAGCGATCAATCGAGCGAGTTGCTCAACCGTCAAATCATCCCAGTGGAGTCCCAATTGATTGGCATAGTGCACGAGCACTGACTTCGGCACAAGACATTCCTGAGAGAAGTTGCGTGCGCGTTCCTCAGAGATAGTTTGGCCTTCCCCTTCGTTGACGAAATCCAAGGACACAGGGTCGTTGGCAAGATCGAAAACGGCGTGGCAGACTTCGTGAAGTAGGGTCTCGTTGCGCCTGAACCAGGTGGACCTGAACGTATTGGCGAAAACGCATGGTCTCTTGTCACCTTCGGTTCCAACTTCAAAACAGCAACCCTCAAGCGACGATTTTGTAATTGGGCTCTCTATGACAACAAGTCCAGCTTGACGAAGACGTGGACGGATAAGTTCACCAATGCCGACCTGTCCTTGTTCCAACTTAACAACCGAACGAAATCGCGCAGCCGCTTCACTCCCCTGTAGCGCAGGTGGCGAAGAGCGGTCGATTTGATTGCTGACGCTTTGAGCAATCGCGCTCCAAACCGAGGAGTTTCTAACATTGCGAATATCGTCCAGTTGGGTCATCGAAAAACCGAGACGACGAACCAACCCAACAAATTCCCGATCCGCATCTCCAAGCCGACTATCGCGAAGCTTAAACTAGATCGCGGGCGCCACGCTGTTGCCGTCAGAGGGTCGAGGAGGCTTGCGGGACAGCAGATCTTTTTCGGTTACGCCAAGCACCGCAGACAGCTCGGGAATAGCGAAGCCCGGAATCTGCTTTTTGTCATCCATCCACTCACGAAACTGCTCAAGGGGAACGCGCGCAAGATTCGCACAAAACTCAGGGCTGAGCCGTGCGGCCTCGATAATCTCTTCAAGCATCAGGACAGGCCGAGTATACCAAATGGGATCGCAACGGAAGTGCCAATACCGCAACGGCCCAAGGACACTTCGCCGTCTTCTTAAGTATACGGCAGTCTGCCCCAGGATCTTTAAGTTGGATCTGTTAGGCGTTGGCGGAGGACGCGAGAAGACGACTTCGCACTCGTATCATCCAGGTACTCTACCTCGGCAATGCTGAAGCGAGCGGGACGCATGAAATGTTCGCTAGTCTAGCCTGGTGCTGGGTGGTCGATTCAACAGCGTGATGGAGTCGTTTCCCTCCCAGACCCGAGGGGAGACTACGGTCCACTTGCGATGGCACCACTTGCGCGTGGTGCTGGTTCGAGCGATCATAAAGACGGAGAGCGATTATGAAAAGCTCATCTGTTAGTTCGTTTGGCCTCACCACGAACCAATCGCCGTTTATCGAGCGGGCTAAACGGTCCGGGCAGCTCTATATTCAGCAACCTTACGAATTGTATTCAGAAGAAAACCACCAGGCGTGGCGCAAGCTCTACGCGCGAATGCTCCCGTGCTGGGATCGCTATGCCAACGAACACTTCCTGATGGGCATTCATTCACTGTGCCTGGATCCGGACCGCGTCCCCCGCCTGGAAGACGTAAATCGATTTCTGAAGCCTTTAACGGGATTTCAAACCAAAGCGGTGAGCGGCTACGTACCCGCGTTTGTCTTCTTCGATTGTCTTCGCAACCGCGCCTTCCCAACCACCATCACGATCCGCCGCTCCGACCAACTGGATTACCTGCCGGAGCCGGATATTTTCCACGACGTAGCCGGCCACGTTCCCATGCACACCGACCGGCATTTCGCCGAAGCGCTGGTACGTTTCGGGGAATGCGCGCATACTGCCGCTGAGATAGCCGCGGGAATTCGCGGACCGGATACGCGGGCTCATTACCTCACCAGCGTCATTCGCGCCATGGCCCGATTCTTCTGGTTCACCATCGAGTTTGGCCTGATGCGAGGCTCCGGCGGATTGAAGGTGTACGGTAGCGGGCTGCTGAGCTCCTATGGCGAGATCGCGCACGCCATCGAAGCGCCGGAAGTGCAGCGTTATCCGATGCAGTTGGAATGGGCCGTCAATCAAGGGTTCGAGATCGACCATTTTCAGCCGCTGCTGTTCATTGTGGACTCTTTCGATCATCTGTTCAGCCTGGTGGATCAGCTTGAAAGCTGGATGAAGGCTGGCAAGCTCAGCAACGTGGCGCCGGGCGAACCCGAGGTGAACGAGGAGGACCTGAAGAGCTTCCTCCATGCGGAGCTTTCCTAGTAGCAGCCTGTGTCGAAACCGGCTCCCTTAACGGTCGCGGCTCTGTAACACGCGGAGTCCACCGAGCCGCGCGCGTAAGCAAGCGGTCTTTTTGGACTTTCGACACGGCCCGCTAGCCTCCTCTAGCTAGCGGGATGCTGAAAAAGGCCAAAATCCGCTTGCTGACGCGCGCTGCTCATTGTCGCGAATGCGTGTTTGCAGGTGTTTACCGAGCCGCGACCGTGAGGGAGTCGGTTCCAAACGACTTTTTCAGCAGCCTGCTAGTGGTTTGTGGCGGCCGCGGAATGCCTACGCCGGCATGCTACGCCCCAGCGAATTCCAATCCGTGTTTTGCCAAGATCGGGAGCAGTGGCCCGGTGGCCGGTTCCTTCTGATCCCGCGGCCCGGTGAAACCGTCTCCCGTATCGTGGCGGCGCCCACGGTCGGTGCCGGAGAGTTTGATCCAGATCAGGTCCCCGAAAATGTCCAGCGGCGCCGCAGAGCGAGCTTTTCCGGGAGTTACGACGAAGGCGTTGTTGGCCTGGAGGGGCACTTTTTCTGATAAATCCAAATCCGAGTCATAATAAAGGAATGCGACTCCGCATAGCTGTTCTCTCCTTCACCACCATTACGCTCGGCGCCCTGACGCTCGGGGCGCAGACACCGTCATCTGCCAGTGCGCCCGCGGCCGACGCCTGGAAGACTTCTGAGACGCTCGGCAATATCGACCTTTCCGAATTGACGCCGGTGCAGAAAAAGGCCGTGCTCAAAATCGCGCGCGAGCAGGATTGCTCCTGCCAGTGCGGGATGAAGACGGCCGAGTGCATCATGAAAGACCCGAACTGCTCCTACAGCCGCGCGCTGGCGAAGATCGCCATCCAGGGTGTGAAGGACGGCAAGAGCCTGATCGAGATCAGCAAGCTGATGGATGCCTCGCCGAAGGCGCACCGCCCGAAGCTGTTGGAAGCGCCCGTTGCCATTGCGGTGGATGGCGCGCCGGTGAAAGGTCCGGCCGATGCGCGCATCACGCTAGTGGAATTCTCCGATTTCGAATGCCCCTTTTGTTCCGCGGCAGTGAAGCAAGTGGACAACGTAATGGCGGCCTATCCCAAGGACATAAAGCTGATCTACAAACAGTTCCCGCTTTCGATGCATCCCCACGCGGAGATTTCGGCCGAAGCGTCGCTGGCGGCCCGCGATCAGGGCAAGTTCTGGGAGATGTACGAGCTGCTGTTCAAGAATTACCGGCAGCTTTCGCGCAATAGCATTCTCGCCATGGCAGCCAGCCTCGGGTTAGACATGGACAAGTTCAAATCGGATCTCGACTCCGGAAAATACAAGGCGGTGGTCGAGAAGGATCTGGCCGACGGTGAAGCGGCGGGCGTGTACGGAACGCCGTCGTTCTACATCAACGGCAAGCAATATAACGGCGAGGTGACGCTGGTTGCGTTGAAGCCCATCCTGGCTGCCGAGCTCAAGGGCGAGAGCAAGGAAGCAGCCGCGAAATAAAGCATGGCCAAACTAGCGCTCATCTACGGCATGCGTCTGCTTCCCGCGGACGAATTGGAGAAGGTTGCCGACGCCGAAGTCACTCTCAAGAGCGGCAAGAAGGCGCAAGTAACCATGCATCTGCTGGAGGGCGGCGAGGATGAGATCCGCAACCAGTTGATGCAGTCGCTGGATGCGTTCTTCGAGTTTTACCCCGAGATTTGAACCCTACTTAGCCGCGCGCGTCAGCAAGCGGTCTTTTGGGACTTTCGACACAGCCTGTTAACCCGAGCTTGGCTACTTGCCCACCAGGTGATCGACGTCCCGGTTGTTTTCGGTGCAAATGAACTCCAGGATTTCTTCGTTTGCCAGGTCGGCGACGCGCTTCTGCGTCCAGGGCCTGGCCAGCACGCCGGGGTCGTCCACCGTGATTTCGATTTCCAGATGCCCGAGATCGGCGCGATGGTAGCGCTCGATTATGTGCAGTTTGTCCGAGTGCGGATGCTGTTCCTGGTCCAGCCAGACTCGGGGGTCGAAACCCACACGATCCACCACCAGCGTGTCGCCGTCCCAGCGGCCGATCGAATGTCCATACCACGCTGGATTGGGATCGGCCGGATGGCTGCGCCCGTCGATATAAATCTGATGGAAGCCAGGGCTTTCGTCGTCGGAAATGTAGACCAGATAATCCTTGCTCTGGACGAACTCCCATAGCGGGCCGTTGCGCAGCGCCCCGGACGGCAGGCAATGCGCCTGCGGGCTATCCTTGCTGTTGCTTTCGCGGCGTTGGTTGGTGATCGCAAGGGCCGCGGGCAGAAACTCGGGCTTGCCGGGGTCGACCACGCGGGGATTCCACCACACGCCGGAGAGATCGGGCTTTCCGTTGAAGGTGCGAGGAGTCGGACCCGCCGGGGGCGTATGCCGTTTCAAGTCGGCCGTTACCCTCAAGCGATCTTCGCCCAATGTGTTGAGCTGCGTGGTGTCGCTCAAACGGATGTCGAGCGACGCGGTCTGGGACGCTTGCACCACGACACCCTTCTTTTCAAATGGCCGCAGACCGGGCACGGCGGCCGAGATATCGTAAGTTCCCGGCGGCAGATCGGCCAGCGCGTATTTGCCGGAAGCGGATGTCGTGGCTTTGAAAACAGCGCCGGATTCGGTGTTCTTGGCCTGTACGGCGTTGTTATCGACGGGGTCGCCGATCGAATCGAAAAGTGTGCCGCTGATGGAGCCGGCCTGCGCCGCGGTTTGCGCGATCGCGGCCATGGCAGCCAGGCAAAGTGTCAATGTCAGGCAAAGTGAAGTTTTCATTTACGTTTCCTCTTCGAACGAATGCGCCGGTACGTGAGTGAGATTTGGCTCTTCGCGTAACTCTTATTCTCCACCAAAATGAAGTCGCGCTGCGGGAAGCCGCTGGGGAAGAGGGGGAGGCCGGCGCCGAGCAAGAGGGGAACCAGGCCGAGAAACAGCTCATCGATCAAGTCGGCTTGAAGAAAGCTGCGCGCCAGTTCGCCGCCGCCCATGTGAAAGATGTGTTTGCCCCGCTGCGCGCGAATCTTGCGAAGCCAGGCGTCCGGCGATTGTTTGGTATAGATCACGCCGTCGCGCTCGCCGGGCGGATGCGTGCGGGAAAATACATAGGTGGGGAATGCGACGGGGGATTTGTACGAGCCGCCGCTCAGTGCGGTCGCGACCTCCAGGGTCTTTCGGCCCATAACAATGGTATCGACGGTGGCGAAAAAGCGCGCCATGTCTGCGGCGCCCTCTTTCGTCATGGCGAGGTAGTCCACCGATCCGTCTTGCCGGGCGATATAGCCATCGAGCGTGATGCCCGCGCCAAGGATGACTTTGCGCATGCAGCGATTATACGATCTCGGCAATCACAACTATTACGGCATGATCGATCGGTTCGGCTGGAAAAACACGAAAACGCGCGCGCCGGCTTCAACCGATCGCGGCTCTGTAACGCGCGCAATTTACTGAGCCGCGCGCGTGAGCAAGCGGTCTTCTCGGACTTCCGGCACAGTGACGGCAGAGCGGTTGCCCGTTCACTTTATACGACGCGGGTACCCGCGACTTTTAATCGCGTCTCCTCCATACCGGACACAGACGCGGCTGAAGCCGCGTGTACCTTTGGCACAACCATACTAACAGGATGCTGAAAAAGGCCAACATCCGCTTGCTGCCGCGCGCGGCTCATTGTCGCGAATGCGTGTTTGCAGGTGTTTACCGAGCCGCGACCGTGAGGGAGTCGGTTCCAAACGACTTTTTCAGCAGCCTGCTAAGTGAACAGTATTGACCTTAGCCTGACTCCGGGCTGGACAAGCGCTGACATCGGGCGGCTTCCTGCCGCTCAACTCCTCATACCACTCCGCCGCGCTCGTCCCATGGGTACTTGGTACCGCCCCACCTCGGGATCTGCTCGCCGTCCACCCCTCTCGCGGTATACTAAGCGGGTCCTTAGCTATACCTATTCAAGGCCCTTCTTATCCGGCCCGAGGCTACAACTTTCATGAACCGTCTCCATCTCCTTTTGTCCAAAATCGCTCCTGGCGCAATCTTACTCTTTCTTGTTTCCTCTTCAATGGTTTACGCTCAAGTCAGCTACACCATCACAGGGACTCTAAGCCTTCAGAGCGGCACCGACACCCTCAAATTGAATGGGACCCAGGCCATCGCCTTTGCCTCGCTGGATCAGTCGCAGGCTCCCACCAGCAGCACTCCCACCAGTAACACGTACGCCGTGAACGGCGTCAGCTTGACTCTCTACGCGAACACCGCCAACTCCACGCCGGTCATGTGTCCCAACCCTGCAACGGTCATTTTGACGGACAATGTCGGCGCGCCGGATACCATCGGAATCAGTAACTGCAGCGTTCTCGGGATTGCCACCATTACGGCCAGCGTCACCATCCCCACCGGGTTGATGATTTCCGACGTGCCAGCGCTCATTCCGGCCGCCAGCGTCACGGGTACAATCAGCGCCGCGCTGGGAACCGGCACCCCAACGGTCTTCAGTCTCACTGGCGCAACGCTCGTCACTACCGGCAATGCGCCACCCACCGTGACTCCCAGTCCGGCAGCCTGGACGCCCTCGGCCACGCAGGGATCGACGACTGCGCTGTCGCAGACCGTCATCTTTACTACGTCCGTTCCCTCTTCCGAGGTGCAGTTCACTACCAGCGCTTCCACCACTTCCGGCGGCAATTGGCTATCGGTATCCCCGGCTGCGGAAAACACCAATTCATCCCTCACCATCACAGCCAATCCCACCGGCCTGGGTGCGGGCGCATACAGCGGGACGGTGACGTTGAGCTACGGATCGAGCGGAGTGACCTCTACTAAGATTCCAGTCACGTTCACCATCGCGGCGTCGGGCCCATCGATAACCTTGAGCGCCTCGCCCACTTCGCTAACCTTCAACTTCACGCCCGGAAGCAACACCCAGCCCAGCGCACAGACACTGACCATCACCTCGTCCAGCGCCACAAACGTAAGCGCTGCCGTTACCTCCGGGAGTTGGCTCAGCGTATCGCCGTCGGGCAGCGCCACTCCGGCCACTTTCACGGTCTCGGTGAACACCACGGGCCTTAGTTCGCAGTCCTATAGCGGCAACATCCAGATCACGGATTCCGGCGCATCCAATAGCCCGCTCAATGTTCCTGTCACCCTGAACGTCTCTTCCAGCACGTTGACGGTCTCGACCGCGTCTTTGACGTTCAATTACAACATTGGTGGAACGGCGCCCGCGGCTCAGTCTGTCAGCATCTCGGGAACCGCCGGGATCGCCTTCACAGCAGTGGCAGCCACTACGTCGGGCGGCGCATGGCTTTCCGCTACGCCCGCCAGCGGCACGGTTTCGTCGTCGTCGTCGGTAAGCATTGGGGTTACTACCACAGGTCTGGCAGCCGGGACCTACAGCGGCACAGTGACCATAACTTCCACGGGCGCCAGTGGAAGCCCGGCCATCATCCCGGTCACGCTGAATATCTCCACCGTCACATTGACCGCCACTCCCACGCAGCTCAGTTTTAGCTATCAAATCGGCGGCAGCACCCAGCCCGCGGCGCAAACCATTACTGTGAGCGACACGTCCAATGTCAGCTTCACCGTAACGGCTGCCACCGCCTTGGGCGGTCCGTGGCTATCGGTAACTCCTGGCTCGGGCACTGCGTCCGGGTCGCTCACCGTTTCCGTGAATACCAAGGGCCTGACTGCGGATGTTTATACCGGGACCATCACCATCGCAGCCACCGGCGCGACGTCGCAAGTGATCAACGTCACGCTGTCGGCGGTGATTCCCGCCATCACCGGGATCGTCAGCGGCGCAAGTTACGACACCACCGGGTTCGCGCCGGGGACCATCGTCAGCATCTTTGGCAGCCAGCTTGGACCCCAAACCGGCGTCTCCTTCAGCTTGAATTCCCAAGGGAGCCTGAATACGTCGCTGGGAGGCGTAACCGTTAATGTGGAAGGAGTTCCGGTGCCGCCGCTGTTCGTTCAGAGCAACCAGATCAACATCATTCTTCCGTACACCTTAAATACCACCGGCCAAGCCTACGTGGAAGTGAATTACAACAACATGACTTCTGTCCAGTTCAACATCCAGCTCGCGCCCGCCGACATTCAGGTCTTTACGACGAATGGCAGCGGCAGCGGACCCGGCTCCATCCTGAACCAGGACTTTTCGGTCAATTCCGCCGCGAACCCGGCCGCCCCTGGTTCGACAGTGGCGGTCTACGCCACCGGCGGCGGCGCGATCCTGCCGGCCGTGACCGCGGGTAATGTGGCGGGAAGCGTCCTTTCGATGGTTTCCTTGCCCTATTCGGCCACTGTGAACGGGGAAAGCGCCAAGGTAGTTTACGCCGGGTCGGCGCCCGGGCTCGTTTATGGCGTGGACCAATTCGACGTTCAGTTGCCCACGGATGCACCGGCGGGAGCGCAGAACATTATTTTGACGGTTGGCGGCAGCGCCAGCCAACCCGATGTAACGGTTTTCGTCAAGTAGAGAGCCTTGATCGCTTCTCATGAGTACCAGTACGTCCCAACCCTGGGATGTACTCCCCGTGTCTGAGTTCCGAGTTATACTGAGCGGGACTTAATTACAATTCTTTGCTTGGCTGGTCTGAGGCTATAACTGTCATGAATCGTCTTATTATCCTTTTATCGAAGCTGGCGTTTGGCGCAATCTTAGCGTTTCTGGCTTGTTCCTCAGCGGTTTACGCTGCGCCCTGTCCGGCGGGCGACGTTTGCTACTCGATCACGGGCACTTTGAACCTGACCAGCGGCGTCGATACGCTGGGTCTGAATGGGACGCAGGTGATAGCCACTGCGGCCATCAACCAAACAATGGCGCCCTCCGCCAGTACGCCAAACAGTAACACCTACAGCGTGACCGGCGTAGGCGTCGTTCTCTTCGCTAACTCGGCGAATTCGTCACCATTCACGTGCACTGGTGCATCTCCGGTCACCCTGACAGATAACTCCGGCGCCCCGGATACAATCGGCATCAGTTGCAGCCTGCTCGGGCTTGCCACGGTCACAGCCAACGTCACGATTCCTGCCGGCTTCATGATTTCGGACGCGCCTGGGGCCATCCCGTCCGTTGGACTCGTCTCCGGCACAGTCGACACCAGTTCCTCCATCACGGGCGACGTGGACTTCAGCCTCAGCAACGCGACCGTTGTAGCTACTGGCGTTGCGCCGCCCGCCGTTACTCCGAACCCCGCAGCCTGGACGCCCTCGGCCGCTGAAGGCTCGACCATCGCCTTGACCCAACCCGTCACCTTTTCGCTCCCGGCGGGCGTCACCGGCGAGGTATCGTTCACCACCAGCACTTCGACCACGCCAACCGGTCAGACCTGGCTCTCGGTGGCGCCCGCCGCTGCGAACACGACATCCCCCGCTGTATCGATTAAGGCTAATCCCACGGGGCTTATCGCTGGTGTCTTTAACGGGACGGTGACTCTAAGCTACGGGTCGAGCGGAGTGACAGCGACCACGATTCCGGTCACCTTCACTGTCACCGCGCCCCTGGTAACGCTCACCGGCCCGACCGGGCTGACGTTCAATTACACACTCGGCGACGCCTCTGGTCCCGCTACCCAGACGCTAACCATCGGATCGGCGCCCACCAGTTCCACCAGCGTGAGCGCGTCGGTGACTTCCGGCGGCTCCTGGCTAAGCATAACGGGACCAACCACCGGCACCACCCCGGCCAATTTCACGATTTCGGTCAACACCACTGGACTCACTACAGCGCAGGTACTGACGGGCAACATTCAAATTACATCGGCTGCCGCGGGCAACAGCCCGTTCAACGTTCCGGTTACGTACAACGTGCTGGCGTCTACATTGACGGTGCCAACCACGCCGTTGACGTTCAATTACACCATCGGATCAACACTTCCCGCGGCTCAACCGGTGAGCATCACGGGAACCAGCGGGATCAGCTATAGCGCCGCTGTAGCCACAACATCGGGAGGCGCGTGGCTCGGGGCCACGCCGGGCGGCGCGGTTCCGTCTTCGCTCAGCGTCTCGATCAACTCGGCTGTTCTTACGGGTCTGGCTGCGGGAAACTACGGCGGCACAGTGACGGTAAATTCAACCGGCGCAATTGGAAGCGGTACGGTGATTCCGATCACGCTGAAAGTTTCGGCGGCTACATTAACCGCCAGCCCGTCCCAGCTCAATTTCACTTACCAACTCGTCGGCGGCACGACGCCCGCTTCGCAACCGATCAGCGTCGGCGACGCCTCCAATGTCAGCTTCACGGCAACGCCCTCCACCACATCCGGCGGTTCTTGGCTTTCTGTGAATCCGGGATCGGGCAGCGCATCCGGCTCCCTCAGCGTCTCGGTGAATCCTACGGGCCTCGCTGCCGGCGTTTACAGCGGCATGGTAACCATTGCCGCGACCGGCGCAACTTCGCAAGTGGTGAATGTCACATTTACCGTCGCGGCGGTTACGGTGAGCACCAATACGCTCAGTTTTGCATTTCAGATTGGCGGCACAGCGCCAACGGCGCAAACAGTCACCATCGGAGGCACTCCGGGGCTGACATTCGGCTCCAGCGTTGTGACCACCACGGGTGGTTCGTGGCTGTCGGCGGCCGCTGTCAGCCCTGGTACGATTCCGGGAACGCTCAGCGTTTCCGTCATTCCCGGCAGTCTCACTGCAGCCATTTACAATGGGACTGTCACCGTCACGGCCCCCGGCGCGGCTTCGCAACAGATTGCTGTCGCTTTCACCGTCTCCAGTTCGCCGACCATTTCGGCCAGCCCTTCTACGCTCAGTTTCGCTTACACCCTGGGCGGCACAGCGCCAGCCACACAATCCATCAGTGTTGGAGGCAGTTCGGGCCTCACTTTCAACACTGCCGTTGCAACGAACTCGGGCGGTTCGTGGCTATCGGCCAGCCCGGTCCCGCCTGGCACCATTTCCGGGTCCGCCACTGTTTCCATCGTTACTTCGGCCCTCACCGCCGCGGGCACTTACACTGGCAGCGTCACCATCTCGGCCACCGGCGCAACCTCGCAAGTGGTCACTGTCACCTTGGTGGTCAGCAACAGCCTCACCGCCGCGCCTTCCACGCTCAGCTTCGCTTACACACTGGGAGGAACAGCGCCGGCCGCGCAATCGATCACGGTGGGCGGAACGGCGGGAATTTCCTTTACTTCAGTCGCAGCCACCAATTCGGGTGGTTCCTGGCTCGCGGCCAGCCCGGTAGCGCCAGGCACCGTCCCAGGCGCCGCCAGCGTTTCAATCGTTACATCGGCCCTGACCACCGCAGGCACTTACACCGGCACCGTGACCATCGGGAACGCGAACGCCACCTCGCAAGTGGTGAACGTCACCATCGTGGTCAGCAACAGCGTCACTGCCGCGCCTTCGACGCTGAGCTTCGCCTACACCATCGGCGGAAGCACTCCGGCGGCGCAATCGATTAATGTCACCGGTACTTCCGGCATCGCCTTCACCGCTCTCGCCGCTACTATGTCGGGCGGGTCATGGCTATCGGCCAGCCCCGTCGCGCCCGGCACAATCGCCGGAACCGCCAGTGTTTCGATCGTTACGTCCGTCCTGACTACGCCGGGCACCTTCAAAGGGACGGTCACCATCGGAGCCGCGAACGCCACGTCGCAAGTGGTTAATATCACATTGGTGGTGAGCGGGGCGCTCACCGCTACGCCCACCTCGCTCAGCTTCAACTACACGCTTGGAGGCACAGCGCCGGCCACGCAAACAATCATGGTCGGAGGCAGCAATGGGCTGTCGTTCACCGCCGTCGCCGCCACCACAACGGGTGGTTCGTGGTTAGCGGCAAGCCCCGTTGCGCCCGGCACCGCGCCCGGATCCGCCACCGTTTCGATCGTTACATCGGCCTTGACAACCGCGGGCACTTACACCGGAACCGTCACTATCGGGGCAACCGGTGCAGCCTCGCAAGTGGTGGCTGTCACCATTGTCGTCAGCAATAACCTGACCGCCACGCCTTCTCCGCTGAGTTTCACTTTCACCATCGGAGGCGCCGCGCCGGCATCGCAAACGCTGAATATCGGAGGCACTTCGGGAATTGCCTTCACCGCTGCTGCCGTCACGACATCGGGCGGTTCGTGGCTGACGGCAACCGCCGCTGCGCCGGGCACGATCTCTGGTTCGGTAAGCGTTTCCATCGTTACTTCGGTCCTCACAACCGCCGGCACTTTTGGCGGGACTGTAACCATCGCGGCTCCCAACGCCACTTCTGTAGTGGTGCCCGTTAGCATTGTGGTGAGCGGTGCGCAACCGATCACCGCTTCGCCCACGTCGCTCACCTTTACCTACACGCTCGCAAGCTCGACGCAGCCGACGGCACAGGGGCTGAATATTGGAGGAGCCACTGGGGCAGCCTACACCGCAAGCGCGGGCAGCGCCACTTGGCTGTCCGTGAGCACAGGTGCGAGCGGAACCCTCCCCGCCTTACTAAGTATCTCGGTGAGCACCACCGGGTTGACAGCGGGAACCTATACCGGCAGCGTCACCATTACCTCCGCCGGCGCGTCGAACAGCCCGTTTGCCGTACCTGTGACGCTCAAGATTTCCGCCGGTCCGTCCACCATCACCGTCAGCCCATCGTCGCTCAGCTTCAGCGCTTTTGTGGGTGGAGCGGCGCCCGCCAAACAGACCGTAAGTGTTACCGGAACTTCGCCTACCGCGGTAACGGTTTCTACCATAGGCGGCTCGTGGCTCGGTGCTTCGATTTCGGCGGGAACCACCCCCGCTGTCGTCACCGTTTCGGCAAGTCCCGCCAATCTAACAGCGGGAACCTACACAGGAACGGTGGTTGTTACCGGTGCGGGCGCCACCGACAGTCCGCAGAACATCGCGGTGAAGTTGGTTATTTCGGCCATCACTCTCACTGCCACCCCAGGCAGCCTCCAATTCACCGCCGTTTCGGGCGGCGCAAACCCGGCGTCTCAGTCCATCAGTATTACAGCGACGGGAACGGCAAGTTTCACCACTTCCATCGGGAACGGCTCCTGGCTGACTGTGACCAGTTCCAGCACTACTACACCAGCCACGCTCACAGTGAGCGCCAACACCACGTCCCTGACCGCGGGAACCTATACGGCAACCATTTCGATTAGCAGTCCGGGAGCAACCAACTCGCCGCTGATTTTATTCGTCGGCCTGATTGTTTCGAGCAAGCCAACGTTAGCCGCCAGCCCAGCCAGCTTGAGCTTTATCACGCAGGCGGGCGGGGCCAATCCGGCCAGCCAATCCATCAGTCTTTCGGGCGGCTCGGCAGTTGCTTTCACCATCTCGACGTCGCCCAGTTGGCTAAGCGTCTCGGCTTCCGCCAATACAACACCCTCCACTCTGGTGGCTACTGTCAACGCCAAGGGGATCAGCGCGGGATCGTATCAAGGCGCGATCACCATTACTTCCAGCGCGGCAGGCAACAGCCCGGTCACCATTCCGGTTTCGTTCACCGTGTCCATGCCGCTGGTGTCCACCACGCCCTCCATCACCGCGATCGTCAACGCGGCCAGCTATGAAGCGACAGGGTTTTCACCGGGCGCGATTGTGTCCATCTTCGGCAGTCTCATCGGCCCTGTGCAGGGAAGCAGTTTCAGCGTGAATTCCAAGGGAACCATCGACGACACGCTAGCCGGAGTGACCGTCACGGTGGGAGGCCAGCAGGCCATTCCGCTATTCGTCCAGAGCGGTCAAGTCAACGTGATCTTGCCGTACACATTGGGGACCAGCGGCCAAACCAACGTGCAGGTGGCTTATAACAACCTTACTTCGGCCGAGTTCAATATCGCGCTCACGTCCACCGACGTTCAGATCTTCACGGCCAATAACAGCGGAAGCGGACCCGGCTCATTGCTCAACCAGGACTATTCTGTCAATAGCGCGACGAATCCAGCGGCCCCAGGCTCCGTGGTGCAGGTCTTCGGCACCGGCGGCGGCGCGCTCATCCCGGCCGTGACGGCGGGCGATGTGGCGGCGGACACGCTGGGTTGGGTGGCCGCGCAGTATTCCGCGCTGGTCAATGGCGAAAACGCTACGGTGACCTACGCCGGATCGGCGCCGGGGCTGGTATACGGCGTGTACCAGTTCAATGTTCAGTTGCCCTCGGATCTCCCGGCGGGCGCGGCGACCATCGTAGTGCGGGTCGGCGGGAGCGCCAGCCAGTCCGATGTCACGGTGTTCGTCAAATAGCAGCCTGTGTCTAAAGCCCGAAAAGACACGAGCGCGGCTCAGCAGATTCCGCGCGTTACAGAGCCGCGACCGTGAGGGAGCTGGTTTCGACACAGGCGGATAGGATTCAAGGTAAGCTGGCTCCCGAGCAGCGTACCGGTACTTCTAACATCCGATTGTGCTGTCCCGTGCAGACTTCCAGGGTTATACTGGGGCCTGTCCTGGCTTTATCCGGGAACAGTCGGGACAGCTCCTGAGTGACCATTAACAGTAGCGTTTGGCTCCTCGCGTTGACGTTAGCCGTTTCGGTGTACGGGAGCCCTAATGTCAGTCTTGCTCCCTCGCCTGCATCCCCGCAGCCTGTTGGCGCCGTGATCCAGTGGACCGCTACCGCTTCGGATTCGCAAGCCGGGACTCTTCTTTACAGATGGCAGGTGGGTCTGGTCGGCGGAACGTCTTACACCATTCGCGATTACTATACTTCCAACGTTTTTAGCTGGGATCCTACTCAGGATGAGGGGAATTATCAGATAACTGTCACGGTAATGAATCAAAGCACCGGAAATTCTGCAGCAGTTGCCGGTGATTTCGTCGTTACATCCAATGTTATCGGTACGATCCCTGTGGTGCGGGCGACGTCGCACCCGCTAGTCGCTCTCTACAGTGCTCCCGCTTGTCCGGTGGGCGGGACCATGCGGGTTCTGTTTCAAACCGGCTCGGAGGCCACTCAGGCTACCTCCTCGAAGCCATGCGCGGCTGGGCTCAGCATGAATTTCCTGGTGGGGGGCATGCGCGCCAGCACCAAGTACTATATGGTCTACCAGACTTCGGTGTCGGGCGTTCTCACGCTAGGTCCCACACTTTCCTTCACCACCGGCGTGCTCCCCCCCTTATTGCCGTTTCCGGTGGGTTCGGTGCTCACCGGTCCGTCTTCCAGCACCGACACGGTGGAGTCCGTGATCCTGGAGTGCAACATTCCCTTCCCGTTGGCGCCCCCAACTTTGCCCGTGGCCACGGATCTTTCGGGACGAATCATCTGGTACTATTCGCCTGCCGGACCCACCACGCTCAATGGAACCACCATCTACCGGCCATTGCAGGGCGGAACAATGCTTTTGGCTGCTAACGACCCCACCAGCACTCTGGTGGAACAACAACTCCTGCGGCACATCGACCTGCTGGGGAACGCAATTCAGGAGACGAACGTTACCCAGGTGAACGTCCAGTTGGCAGTGATGGGCCAAGGCCCCATCACTGCCTTCAATCACGACGCCATTCAATTGCCGAACGGGCACCTCATCGCGGTTGCCAGCAACGAGCGGTTGCTCACCAACGTTCAGGGGCCCGGCACGGTGGATGTGCTTGGGAACGTGCTGTTGGATCTGGATGAAAATCTGCAAGTCGTATGGTCGTGGAACGCGTTCGACTATATGGATACGTCGCGCCTGGCGACACTCGGAGAAACCTGCACCCCGAATCAGGCCGGTTGTCCGCCCGTGACCCTGGCCAGCATTGCGAACGACTGGTTGCACGCCAACTCGGTGAACTACAGCACCACGGATGGCAATCTGATCGTTTCGCTGCGTTGCCAGGACTGGGTCATCAAGATCGATTACGCCAATGGAGCGGGACTGGGTAATGTCATCTGGCGTCTGGGCCTGGATGGCGATTTCACCCTCACTCCCCTATCCGCCACCGACCCCTACCCCTGGTTCTCGCACCAGCATGATGCGGAGTACGCCATCCCTGGTAAGCCTTTCATTTCTCTTTTTGACAACGGGAATGTCCGCCTGGCGCTCTACCCGGGATCGGACAGCCGCGGCCAGGCGTACTGGGTGAATGAAACGGCGCTCACGGCGATCCAAGAGGTAAACGCCGACCTGGGCACGTACTCGGCGGCTTTTGGCCTGGCGGAAATCCTTTCGAATGGGGACTTCGCTTTCACTTCCGGCTTGATACGCGACGGGAGCAATACGAATAACCAGTCGGTTGAGATTTTAGAGAACGGGACCATCAATTATGTGCTGCAGTCAGCCAATGCTTCCTATCGAAACTTTAGGATGTACAGCCTGTATGTACCGTAAGCAGCCGCGAACCACGGTACCCAGGAAAGGCTAATTATGTGCTTCCGAAATGTCGCTCTTCCGGCCGTGACAGCCCTGGCCCTGTTATGCTCGTCCGTGTCCTACGGGCAGACCGCCGGTTGTGCCACGGTGCCGCCCATCAATGCGAACGGCACTTTTTTATCAAATTTCTTGAATAGCTGCTACACTTTCACCTTTCCAGCGGGTTTCACCGATGGAAAGAACGCCGGCGACCTGACCGAGACCTATGCCGGATTTTTCTACAACGTCAATCCGGGATACGAGGTTCTGATCGTGGGCGAATTTCCCCAGTCGCGCTATCTCAACATCGCTGCGGACGACAGCCACTTTTACACCCAGCAGTCGTTCTACGATGCGCAATTGACGCCACTGTCTTCCTCTTATGTCAACCCGTTTCTGCCCGGCGTGACCTACCAGCCAAATCAACTCTATGCCGTGGCGCTGCAGTTCGGGGGCACGCAGCCGGCCAATATCCAAGCCGGATGCGGCTATGGCGCCGGCCTGAATTTTTACGCCAACGTGGTGGATGGCACCAAGCGTCACCCGGGGGTCTCGTGGAACGGCAGCCCGCTGGTGTATCCCGGCTTTCCGCCGCACGACGACGTGGGTCCAAATATCAGCGGAATGGTCACCGTGCGGCAATATCTGAACGATACAAGCAGCAGCGCATATTCAGGTCTGGCATCACCGGTGGCGTTCGTTAGAGATTTGAGCACCGGTTGCGCCGTGCCGCTGGCCAATGCCGTGGCCAACAACCCAAGCAACGTCCTCCCTAGCCAGGTGGTCACCAATAACCAGACCGTTGCAACGAATTGGATCACTCCCACGGCTGAACAGATTTGGGCTCATAAAGCGTTCCGCGCCATGAAACCCACTTTCTGCTATACCTTGAGTTCCGAGGTTGCGCAGTGGTTCAGACCCGATATTTACATTCCGAACCCCAACCCCGACGCCGCTTACCTGCTGGCAAACCTTGCGCCGTCGGCGCTGAGTTGGGTGATCCCCAATCAGGGCTTCATGCGCATCCGCTTCCAGCTTCCGGCCATGCCGTCCATCCCGTGCCAGGGTTGCTCGTTAACCGGGTTGGAGCAGCTCCGCTATTTCGACCTTTCGTTCGACGACAATAACGGGGTAGCCATGGCGACCATCGGGGCGCCGAATCTGGTTACCGACCCCAACGGGAACGTAAATCTGATCGTCGGGTTCGGCGCCGCGCCTCCCAGTTGGGTAACGGCCGCGAATTACTACACCTATCTGAACCTTTCCACATTGCCGGCATACAAGAATCTCACCACGCTGGATGTGCGCACCGTGCTGCCCGCGTCCACCTTTGCGTGCTCGGCATCCGCGGTGAATTACAAGACCAGCGAGGGCAACTCGCTGGGTGGTGTCATGGGACAATACATTCCGGTGGTCGACGTCCTGCAGGGATCCAATATTCCGCAGGTGGCAACACCGCCCACCACTCCGGCTTCCTGCGGCCTGGTGCCGCCTGAATCGCCGTATGTTTGCGTAGCTGGAGTCTACCCGTAGCGTCAAAATCGGCGCGCGCGCCGGCTCCCTTAGAAGCTGTGAAAAAATCAAAACCGCCAAAAATGCCACTTTCCCACAGCTGGAGGCCTCGCAGGAAGCGCTACAACGCGTTCTGGCGAGGCGTCCAATGCTTTCGAATCCCCCCACGGGAAGTCGGTGTCGATTTTTGGCATTTTTTCACAGCTTCTTACGGTCGCGGCTCTGTAAGCGCACAATCTACTGAGCCGCGCGCGTAAGCAAGCGGTCTTTTCGGACTTTAGCCCAACCTTCGCAGCTGCGATGAGTTTCCCGGTAAAAACGAGCGGGTCGGTGAGCTAAAGCCTTCGCCGTCAATAGAACATTTCCCATAGTGCTTGTAG
>Ga0302325_10010654_pt1 | contig 19888 bp, 10 predicted proteins | sample Palsa_T0_2_FD_201948 | JGI IMG/M metagenome (GOLD analysis project Ga0302325, IMG submission 201948) | Peat permafrost microbial communities from Stordalen Mire near Abisko, Sweden - Palsa_T0_2 | ecosystem: Environmental > Terrestrial > Soil > Palsa > Peat permafrost | place: Sweden: Abisko...
GTCAGCATCAAAGTCATAGACGTGCCGCCGACTAGCCTCACGTACTCGGTCAATCCTGCGGTGTACACGGAAGGGGCGACCATCGCACCGGATACGCCGAGCAACAGCGGTGGAGTCGTCGCCTCCTACACGGTGACGCCCTCCTTGCCCGCGGGCCTCGGCCTCAGCACCTCTACCGGCATCATCTCCGGGACACCCGCTGGCGTCTCTGCGATGGCCACGTACACCGTCACGGCGAGCAATACCGCGGGCAGCACTACGGCCAGCGTGACCATCACCGTCAACAATTTACCGCCCACGAGCCTCACCTACTCGGTCAACCCCGCGGTGTATGCGATTGGGACGACCATCACACCGAACTCCCCGAGCAACAGCGGCGGAGCGGTCATCTCCTACTCGGTAACGCCGTCCCTGCCCATGGGCCTCGGCCTCAGTACTTCCACGGGTGTCATCACCGGGACGCCCGCCGCCGTCACGGCGAGGGCAACCTACACCGTCACGGCCAGCAACCTCGCAGGAAGCACGATGGCCACCGTCAGCATCACCGTCAACGACGTGGCGCCCAGCAATCTCACCTACTCGGCCAACCCAGCGGTGTACACGAAAGGGGTAGCCATCGCGCCGAACATGCCGAGCCACAATGGTGGAACCGTCGCCTCCTACTCAGTGACGCCGTCCTTGCCCGCCGGCCTTAACCTCAGCGTCTCCACCGGCATCATCTCCGGCACGCCCGGCGCCGTCGCGGCGACGGCCACCTATACCGTGACAGCGAGCAACTCCGTGGGCAGCACCACGGCCAGTGTCAGCATCACCGTCAACGACTTGCCGCCCACGAACCTCACCTACTCGGTCAACCCTGCGGTGTACACGAAGGGAAGCCCCATCACGCCGGACACACCGAGCAACAGCGGCGGGAGTGTCCTCTCCTATTCGGTGACGCCGCTCCTGCCCGCGGGCCTGAGCTTCAGCACCTCCACCGGCGTCATCTCCGGAACACCTACTGGCCTCGCGGCGAGGGCCATATTCACTGTCACCGCGGCGAACGCCGCCGGCAGCACCATGGCCAGCGTCAGCATCACCGTCAACGACGCGCCGCCCACGAGCCTCACCTACTTGGCCAACCCCGCGGTGTACACGAAGGGAAGCCCCATCACGCCGAACGTGCCGACCAGCAGCGGCGGCACCGTCACCTCCTACTCGGTGACACCGGCTCTGCCGACGGGTCTGAGTTTCAGCACCTCGACCGGCATCATCTCCGGGCTGCCAACGGTCCTTGCGGCGAGGGCCACCTTCACGGTCACCGCGAGCAACACCGGGGGCAGCGCCACCGCCAACGTCAGCATCACCGTCAACGACGTGGCGCCGAGCAGTCTTACCTACTTGGCCAATCCTGTTGTCTACACGAAAGGAAGCACCATTACCCCGGACGTGCCGAGCAGCAGCGGCGGCCCCGTCATCTCCTACTCGGTGACGCCGGCCCTGCCGACGGGCCTGAGCCTCAGCGCCACGACTGGCATCCTCTCCGGAATTCCCACGGTCGTCGCCGCGACGGCCGGCTACACCGTCACGGCGACGAATTCCGGCGGCAGCACGACGGTCAGCGTCAGCATCACCGTCAAGGACGTGGCGCCGACTAACCTCACCTACGCGGCCAACCCTGCGTCCTACACAAGAGGGACGACCGTCCCGCCGAACACGCCAAGTAACAGTGGAGGAGCCGTTACCTCCTATTCGGTGACGCCGGTTCTGCCAGCGGGCCTCGGTCTCAGCACCTCCACCGGAGTCATCTCCGGGACGCCCACGGTCGCCGCCGCGACGGCCAGCTATACCGTCACAGCGAGCAACTCCGGGGGAAGCACCACAGTCAGTGTCAGCATCACCGTCAACGACACTGCGCCCAGCAACCTCACCTACTCGGCCAACCCTGCGGTGTACACGAAGGGGAACACCATCACGCCGAATGTGCCGACCAGCAGCGGAGGAGTCGTCACCTCCTACTCAGTGGCGCCGGCTCTGCCGACCGGCCTCGGTCTCAGTGCCGCCACGGGCGTCATCTCCGGGACGCCCACGGTCGTCACTGCGACGGCCAGCTACACCGTCACGGCGAGCAACTCGGGGGGAAGCACCAGCGTCAGCGTCAGCGTCACCGTCAACGACGTGGCGCCGAGTAGCCTCACCTACTCGGCCAACCCTGCGGTGTACACGAAAGGAGCGACCATCACGCCGAACGTACCGAGCAGTGGCGGCGGCCCCGTCACTTCTTACTCGGTGATGCCGGCGTTGCCGACGGGCCTCACCTTCAGTACCTCGACGGGCATCATCTCCGGGATGCCGACGGTTCTCGCTCCGACGGCCAGCCACACTGTGACGGCGAGCAATTCGGGGGGCAGCACCACCGCCAGCCTCACCATTACGGTCAACGATGTGCCACCCAGTGGCCTCACCTACTCGGGCAACCCTGCCGTTTACACCATCGAGACCATCATCCCGTTGAATGTCCCTGCCAACAGCGGGGGTGCCGTCACCTCCTACTCGGTGACGCCGGCCTTGCCGACGGGCCTGAGCTTCAACACCTCCACCGGCATCATTTCGGGAATCCCAACCGCCGTTACGGCGATGGCTAGCCACACCGTGACGGCGAGCAACACCGGGGGCAGTACCACGGCCAGTGTCAGCATCACTGTCAACCCACTGCCCTCGACACGTTTTGCATTCGCGGCCAACGACGTTGACGACACCATTTCCATGTACACCGTGAATGCGAGTACGGGCGAACTCCGCGCGAATGGCTATATCGCCACCGGCATGACTCCACGCTCGGTCACCGTCACTCCTTCAGGCAAGTTTGCGTACACGGCCAATCAAACGTCGAACGACATCTCGGCCTACGCCATCGAAGCAACCACCGGAGCGCTCACCAGCCTCGGCCCAACGGTGCCTGCGGGGTCGCATCCCTTCTCCATCACCGTCGACCCGTCCGGAAAGTTTGCCTACGTTGCAAATTTTGGGTCGAACGACATCTCGGCCTTCATGATCCTGACCAGCGGAGCACTCCAAAGCCTCGGCGCCACAGTGCCGGCGGGAATGGGTCCGAGTTCAGTGGCCGTCGACCCGTCAGGCAGGTTCGTCTACGTGGCGAATCAAGGCACGAATGACGTCTCGGCCTACACCATCGAAACGAACGGAGTGCTGACAAGCGTTGGCCCCAACGTGATGGCGGGCACAGTACCGGCTTCAGTTACCGTCGACCCGTCGGGCAGGTTCGTTTACGTGCTGAATCAAGGCACCAACAACGTCTCGGCGTTCACCATCAACTCGAGCACGGGGGCGCTCACCAGCGTCGGGCCGCCCGTGCCCTCGGGGACGGACCCAAGCTCAGTCACCATCGACCCCCAGGGCAGGTTCATCTACGTTGCCAACACCGACTCGAACGGAATCTCGGCCTACAGCATCAGTCCGACCACCGGAGCGCTCACCAGCCTCGGCCCCGCCGTGACGGCTTCGGGGCCTGTCTCGGTCATCGTCGATCCGTCGGGCAGCTTCGCCTATGTGGCCAACGTCTTCACGAACCAGGTCTCGGTCTACAGCATCGATGGGCTCGGCGCATTGACTCAAATCCAGGCGATTTCCGCCCGTTCAAACACGGTTTCGATCGCCCTCGTCCAAGGCGTTACGCCCGTGGCCTACGTTCCGAAGTTCGCCTACGTGGCGAATTCTGGGGCGGATACCGTCCAGGGTTACGCCATCACGAGCACCGGCGCGCTCAGCAGCACCGGCATACCGCCAGCGACGACTGGGACGACGCCCGTCTCTGTCGCCGTCGATCCCGCGGGGAAGTTCGCGTACGTGGCGAATTCGGGCGCGAACACCGTGTCCGGTTACACGATCGACCCGAGCAGCGGGGTGCTCAGCCCCGTTGGTTCGCTGGCTACGGGGACCAGCCCCGTTTCGGTCGCCGTGGACCCCTCGGGGAGCTTCGTATACGTCGCGAACCACGGGACGACGCTGGGTACCGTCTCGGCCTACACCATCAACCCCAGCACTGGCGTGCTGAAGAGCGTTGGGCCGGATGTGACGGCGGGCACGACTTCCGTCTCAGTCGCCGTGGACCCTTCGGGAAGGTTCCTATACGTGGCGAATAACGGCTCGAACAACGTCTCGGCCTACACCATCAATTCGAGCACCGGTGCGCTCCTCAGCGTCGGCCCAGCGGCGGACGCGGGGACGACGCCCACTTCAGTTGCCGTCGACCCGTCGGGAAGCTTCGCCTACGTCGCGAACTCCGGATCGGCCTCAGACGGTGTTTCGGTCTACGTCATCGACGGTAGCTCCGGGGCGCTGATTCTCGGTTCGACCGTGCCGGCGCCGGGAATGGCCCCCAGCGCATTGGCAGTCGACCCCGCGGCCGGGTTCGCCTACGTGGCCAATGCAAGTTCGAACAACGTCTCGGCCTACAGCATCAGTCCGGGCTCCGGGGAGTTCAGCAGCGTTGGGACGACGATGGCCGGGACGAGTCCCAGTTCAGTCGCCGTCGACATCTCGGGCAACTTCGTCTACGTGACGAATTCCGGCTCGACCAACGTCTCGGCGTACAGCATCAAGGCGACCACCGGCGCGCTTTCCGCCGTGGGCACTGCGAGCACGGGGACCGGTCCCCTTTCCGTAACCACCACCGGCAGCGTCCAATGACTTGGCGCCTGGCGCGCAGGCACTCGCTGGCTGCTGGAGCCGAAGACGCGACTCACCCAGGCCGTTGAGTCCAGTGCGCCGTTCTGCGCCTCGAGTCGTGGCTAGGCCCCGAGAGGTGGACTCGCCCACTTGGCCAATCGTTCGACTGCCAGCTGGGTTTCCCTCGAGAGTCGTTCCAGGAGCGCTGACGCGGACTGTCGCCGAGCCAGCCTGACGCCCTGGCCTGCCCAGAGCGAGAGAAACTCGGCGCGGCCCTGTCGCGCTGCCGCGCTTCGCAGCGGACGAGTCAGCGCATTCTGAAGAGGGAACGGAAGGATGCCGTCGGGATTGGTCCCGGCCTCGACCTCGGTCATGAAGCGGTTGACGATGCCCCTGGCCGGGCGACCGGAGAACACGCGGGTGATGCGTGTCTGGTCCTCGCGAGCAGAGAGGATCGCCGCCCGGTAGGCTTCGGGCACCCCCGATTCGTCGCACGTGAGGAATGCAGTCCCTAGCTGGACGGCGCTCGCACCCAGCGCGAGCGCCGCAGCAATGCCCCGGCCATCCATGATGCCACCTGACGCCACCACTGAAATGCCGACGGCGTCCGCCACTTGCGGGACGAGCGCCATTGTCCCCACCATGCCTGCCTCGAAGTCTGACGCGAATGTCCCTCGGTGTCCCCCTGCCTCACTCCCCTGCGCGACCACTGCTTCGGCGCCGGCCCGTTCGATGGCGATCGCCTCCTCGACCGTGGTTGCGGTCGCCACAAATGCCATACCCCGCGATCGGATGGCATCCAGGACGTCTCTGGGGGGAATCCCAAAGGTGAAGCTGAATACCGCCGCTTCGCTGTCGAGCGCGGCAGCGACTTGGTCCGGGAACGCGCTGGAGACCTGAGGCGACAGTTCGGGGGGTGGGAGCCCGAGCTCGCTGAAGTATGAGGCGATTCGCTCAATGGCAGGCCTCGGGTCGCTCGGCCCCAGGGGCGCAGGAAGGGGAGCGAGGAGGTTGATTCCGAATGGCCGGCGTGTCCGAAGCCGCACCGCCCTGGCCGTTTCGGCAATCTGCTGCGGCGTGAGGTACGCCGCCCCGATGAAGCCCAGGGCTCCGGCCTCGGCGACGGCGGCGACTAGCTCCGGAGTGTCGCCGCCGCCCGCGAGTGGAGCCTGGAAGATGGGATGCCTCAGCTTCAGCCGGTTCAGCAAGGACGTTGGCATTCAGCACCTCGTGCGCGAATCCGACCGCGATGCCGAGCGTCTGGCCAGTGACAGGGAGAACAAGGCCCCAGGCTGAACGAAGCCATTCGATAAGGTTTGCTCCCAGGAATTGGAGCTCGAAGGGCAGCCTCTCGTCATTGCGACGGCTCTCGCAGCAGGGTGGCAAGCCGCTCGAGTTCCCCGTCGCCGATGTCGGAGACGAGCCAGGTAGCCATTCCGTCCGCCTCCCAGTGCAGCACGTGGATGCCGGTTCGGCTTTCCGACCGCTGGGCGCCGTCGTGGGCAGCAGGTGCGGGCCAGATGAAGGCGTTGATGACGTGCTGGCGCGAGCGGTAGACGAGCGCCGCCACCGGCTGGCCATTGACGTAGTCCAGTCGGCCACCCTCCAGCGCGAAACCCTGCTCCCGAAAGTCGCGCACCGTGAGGCTGTAGGGCACCTTCCCCTGAAACCAGGGCTTCACTGTGTGCCGGTCCGAGGACGGGACGTCCGTGAGGTGGCCGGCCTGCAGCGAGCGCAGGTGGGCGGTCACCACCTCGCCGGTCACGTCCTCGGGAGGCGGCCTCAGGGATGGAACGGCGAAGAGCACCACCAAGGCCGCGGCGGCGAGCGGTCCAGAAACCCATGCCGCTCGCGCCACACGGGTCCGCCAGCGCGCGCGGTCCGCTCGCCTGACGGAGTGTTGCAGCTGACGCAGAAAGACACCCGAAGGCTCGGCCGGCTTCAGCGTCCGCTGGAGGACGTCGCGGAGGGCCCGGATCTCTTCGAGGTCCTTCCGGCACCGCGGACAGGCGGCGAGGTGGGAGCGAGCCTCCAGGGACCGCTCGACGCTCAACTCATTGTCCACATAGGCGTGGATGGATTCACCGAGGTGGCTCTCACTCATCCCTCGGCCCTCCCCTCGGAGAGGCGAGTGTGAAGCAGCTTCCGAGCACGAGAAAGGCGGGACATGACGGTCCCGATGGGAATGTGGGCGATGTCGGAAATCTCCTTGTACGAGCACTGCTCGAGCTCCCGGAGCACAACCACCTCGCGAAATTCGGCAGGCAGTGTCCCCAGTGCTGCTTGGACGGCCTTGGTGTCGACGGCCCGTAGCAACGCGGCCTCCGGCGTTTCTGGCCGTGCCTCGGAACTCCAAGGGGAGGGGGAGGGGTCTCGCTCCTCGTCGAAGGCCTCCACGGGCTCAGTTCGCCCATTCTTGGAAAGAAAGGCGTAGCCCGCGTTGCGGACGATGGAGAGGAGCCAGGCTCGTGGGTTAACACCGGAAAACCCGCGGAAGTATTTGAAGGCACGCATGAAAGCCTCTTGCACCACGTCTTCGGCGTCGGCATCGCTGCGAACCAGAGCACGGGCGAGACTCAAGGCGGCAGCCGCGTGGGGCAGGGCGACGCGCTCGAACTCTTCGGCCGATGGCTGGACCAACCGGGCATCCCTCTTGGACTGGACGGCGCTCTAGAGTGCGCCGACGGTTAACACAAACTGGGGAAGAAGCCTGCCCCAGAGAGATTCGCCATCTTCGCGCCATATTCCCGGGAAGCTGGGGCGAGCGTGTGAATCTCGAGTGTGGGACGGAGGGTTTCGGCTCTCGCCCCACGTCCCCCAACCTCGGTGACAACCAGGGCACTTCACCCTGGCCTCTGTGACCTCGCGCAGTTCTGCGGTCCCCGCCCTCCGTTCGAGCCGGAGGACGGGTGCGCTGCGCGCCGTCCGGCCCTCACGTCACGGCAGGTGCAATGGCTCCGCTGGACCCACTCGGCCGGGGTGCGCCGGCATGCCGCGAACCGCGTCTCCGTTGAAGCACCGCATCGAGCGACCACGCCCCCGGGCCGCTGGCGAGAAGGAAGATGCAGGACATGAGTTGCGCATAGTCCGACCGGCTCTCGTGAAGCACAGCCCACCAGCCGACGACAGGCAGCGCAGGCGGTTTGGGCAAGGGCGACGTCCCGAAGTAAAGCCCGATTTTCGTCGAGAGGACGGCAACCACCATCTCAAGGATGAAGGGCACGCTGATGAGGCGTGTTCCCAGGCCAGTGATGAGTAGCAATCCCCCTCCAATCTCCAGCAGGGCAATTGCCGGCGCAAGAACCGCCGGCATGGGCATCCCCAATTTGGTGAAGCGTCCCACACCCTGGTTGACGTAGACGAACTTGAGCAGGCCCTCGGACAGGAAGACGCCACCAGCCATCAGCCGAATCGCCAGTGTCGATTTCGGCCCGGAGGTCGACGGGTGGGTAAAGAAGCGAACGACGTCTTGCAAGCGCATGGTGCAGTCTCCTCGGCGGGGCCCGATGGGGCACCCATTCCGAAGAGATTCACCCTCGGCTGCGCCTATTCCCTCGCTTCAGGAAAGCCCAATCAAACCGAAGTCCGTTCGCCCCGGCTGGATTCTTCTCGGCTGGTAGGCCCTCTCACTGCGAAAGAAGCGGACGTCGGTTTCGGCGGAGGGTCTGCTGCAACGACGTCGGGGGAGAGTGCCGGTCGGCCGCACCGTCGCTTTAAGAGATGTGGCCCAAGAGCGCCGGACGTATGGTGCGGGCCCCCTCGTTGGAGGTGATCCGCAATGACCGTGCTTCTTCCCATGGCTGTCGTCCAGTCCAATCAAGGTACGATGCCCGGCGGCTTCATAGCCTGGCTCGTCTGGCTAGCACTCCTGGTGCTCTCCTTCGCCGGGTTGTGGAAGGTCTTCGTCAAGGCGGGGCAACCGGGATGGGCAGCCATCGTGCCCATCTACAACGTCATCGTGCTGTTGAAGATCGGCGGAAAGCCCCTCTGGTGGACGGTGCTTTTCTTCATCCCAATCGCCAACTGCGTAGTGCTGATCATCGTCTGGATCAAAGTGGCGCACCGCTTTGGTCGAAGCACCGCCTTCGGGTGGGGCTTGGCGCTGCTTGCGTTCATTTTTGCTCCGATTCTGGGTTTCGGCGACGCCCAGTATCAATCAGGCACCGCCTGAAGGGGGCAGAGCCCCTGCTGAAACCCTCAATGGCCAGCCTTAAGTAGAGTGCCCGAAGCGCGACACACTGGACTTGACCCAGTGGTCTTCGACCGCGCCAAACACGGCGACATTTCTCGGCGCGGTCGAAACCCGAACTGCTCTTACGGGCTCCCGCTGTCCGTCGCCCAACCTGGAGGCAGACAGGTGTAGGTCACTTCCTGGCCGGTCGTGGCGGCAAGGGCTCGCACCGCCGAATCCGAGAGTGCAGCAGTCCCGTCATCTGGTGCAAAAGTTTGGTTCGGTTTCAGCAAGAATGTCTTGGATACTCCGGAAACGACGGCCCGAGCGATGAGATCGCATTCCGTCGCGTTCGCCCCCAGAATCTTCGATGAAAAGGGCGTGCGTGCCCGAGCAATGAGCAGATCGATGCGCGGTCCTGCATTCGCGGTATTGTCCGATCGAAGCGTGACCTGCTGGCCGACGATCGGCGCTAAGTCACTGTCGAAGGCGAGAAGGTACTGCTCGACGTTCCGCCGTTGAGCATCGCCGCCAGCGAAGCCGACCCGCGCTCCGATGCCGCCATCGGGGGAATCGAAGACAGCCGCCTGTAGAAACCGGAAGAGCGTGTCGACACTGCCGTCGTGCTCGAAGCCGGTACCGCGCACCTGCGGACCCGTGTTTCCGTTGTTGCCGGAGTTGGTTCGAAGGTTCGGCGGAGCGCCGAACATGCCTACCTTGTCGTAGAGGTTTCGGAGCTGCGGAATTTTCGTCGTCTGCGGAAGCGCCTCGAAGCTGCTCTCGCCGTCGGTGCCGAAAAAACCCATCGCTGGGCTCAAGACGTGGCAACCCTGGCAGGTGAAGCCGAGATTCGAAAGCGGGATGCCGTCAGCGAGGTGGCCCCCGGTGGCAGGCGCTCCGCCGTCGGGACACTGGACCGGCACTTCCGTGAAGCTGTCCAGCCCGTCGCACCCCAGAAAGAACGACCGGCCCGCAGCCTGCGCCGTGGTCAGCGAGTTGTCGAGAGCGCGGACCGGGTTGGGCGGCATCACGATGTCGAGCGCGAAGTTTGCGAACGTCTGCATGTCGGCATCCGAAAAGGCGGGGCCATACCCGAGCAACGTGTTGAAGGCGACAATGAAGTTCTTGAAGGCCAGCATCGAGTCATACGGTGGCGTCGTGCTCGTGTCGGCCCCGAAGAAGCCCACCGCGCGATCGCCGCGCCAGTGCATCGGGCCGTGGTTTACGGTGCCGCGCAGCGTCTGGGTGCTCATCGGTCCCTTCATCGGATGGAGCGAGGCAACCTTGCCGCTGCCGTTGATAGTCGGTCCTGCGCCTGCGCTGAGTTTGATGTTGATGGGTGTCTGCACGGGATCGGCATCCGGATTGCCCAGGTCCCACACCAGATTGTCCTTGTCGCCAAACATGTGACAGCTTGCGCAAGACGCTTCGCCGTTGGACGACGTCCGAGTCGAGTCGTACAGGAATGGCCGCCCAGCCGTGACCACCGCCGGCTCCGGATTCACCAGCGACAGGTGCGTGGTCTCGGCTCCCGAGAGGAGGTCCAGCACCGACAGACCATTGTCGAAACGTGTCGTGACGTAGAGCCGGTGATTGACTTCGTCCAGCGCAAGGCCGCCCGGTCCCCCGCCGCTCACCGGGAGGTAGCTGCTGCTTTGGGTGACAGGATCGAAGGAATCGCTCTCGATCGCTGCGGTCGGAAAAACTCCGATCTTCGACGAGCCGAAGGCGGCTACGTAAATTGTTTGTCCGTCCGCGCTGACAGCGAGCTGCAGGGGCATGGAGAGACTGTTCTGCATCGTGGTGGCCGGCGCCGGAAGAATCGAATAGTTGATGTGCTTGTTCAGAAACCGGGGCTTCACGCCGGCGTCGCTCAAGACAGAGATGCGTGCCTCGGCAAGATGCCCCTGCAGAGTTTGACCGGCGAAAGTCCCTGGTCCCTCGAAACGCAGATCGTTGCGCGCCTCGGTGTTGGAGACATAGACGAAGCCGCTCGACGGGTTCACGGCCATATTGAAAAGGGTCGTGCCAACGTGCGAGTAGCTGGCCGTACTGGCCAGTGTCGTGGTGTCTATGGCGAACACGTCCTCGTCCGGCAAGCTGAACACGGTCGCGCTGGTCCAATCGCGGCCGAGCACGTCGCGCCAAGTGCCATTCGCGTCAGTCTTGAGAATCATCGCGACCTTCGGCGCGCCGAGACCCGTATAGTTGGTGGCAGGGCCGGGGGGACTGCCGGGGACCGTCACGCCCAGTACAGTGCACGGATTCCCGGCATCGGTCGTGTCGAAGCCATCGCACGGCAACTCTGAAGAGGTCGCCATCGTCTGATTGCCCGACTTGAAGACCGCCACGTAGACGGTGGTGCCGTCGGGTGTCACGGCGAGTGCCCGAGGCGTGTCGCCGAAAAGCGAAACGATAGCCAGCGGCGTTCCGCCGACCGTTGTGCCGAGAACGGTAGCATCGAAGACCCACACGTCGGCGCGACCAACGCCCGGCGTGGTGAGCTGCGGGTCACCGGCGCCCGGAACCTGGGCCAAGGATGGATCGGTCCGCTGCTGGCCGCGGCGGGCGGTCGTTATGAACGCTCGCGTTCCTCCGTCGCCTCCGAAAACGATGTCGCTCGGCTCGTCCCCAACGAGAAGCGTCTGCGCGACATGCGGAGGCGTGCTGCTGACGTCGACGATGCTGACACTGTCCGATACCTGGTTGACGACCCAAACTTCGGCGTTGCTTCGCGCCGCGACCGCGACGGGGTCGAGCCCAACGTACACCGATCCCGCGAAGGAGAGGCCGCTGGCCGTGACGCTAAAAATATCCAGGGAGCCATTCGGTGTGTTGGCGACAAAGAGCCGGCTGCCATCCGGGGAGAGCACCACCGGCCGAACCGGTCCGCTCTCGAAAGTGAACGTCGGGTTGACGATCAGGGCTGGCGGCGTTGACGAGTTGTGGCAAGCGCCGAGCGCGAGCGCAAGCGCAACAAACGCGGACCGAACCAGCGAATAGCTGCGGGAGGTCCCAACCGAGGAGCCAATTCGCACGCCTCAGTCATACCTCAGTTGAAAGACCGACTGTGGTTCGCCGAAATTAGCCGTTCCGCGGACGAGAGCGAGCGAGCGGCGTGGGCTAGGAGCCGTTGACGTTTTCGGCAGTGGGACAGTTTGGAACGAGATTCAAGGTGGCGCTGCGGGGAGTGGCTCGTTCTGCATCTCCGAGTACACAATGAGCTTGAACGGGTCGAACTGGTTCTGCACCCGGAGTCCCTCGAGCGCTTTGCGGCGCGCTTCGGCGAGCGCGTGGCTCTCCGGGTGGGCGGATAGGCCAAGCCGGGCAATTTCGAGGCTCATTCCGAAGTCGCCTCTAAGGGTGAGATTCCTGGCGGCCTCCACGAAGGACTCCTCTCGACCGCCGCCGACGAGGTTCACCGCTGCCGCCAACTCAGCTGGACTATAGACCTCCATGCCCTCGCCATCGGGCTTCCAGTAGCCGGTGCGCTGGCTGAAGAGTCGTTTGATGAGGTTGTCGCGCATGAGGAGGTAGGGGAGCACGGCGTTCGGGGAGGCCGCGAGTGACTCGGGTAGGAGATTCTCGCCGAGAATCTCGGGGAGCGTACGCCCCGCGTGCATCCCAGCGAGCGTCGCGTTGCGCGCCATTGCGAGGGCGTCGCGCAGCGGTTTCAAGGTGGCAACGGTGAAGTTTTCGGTCAACGGAGCATGGCCATGGACCAGGAGCGAGGGCGAGTAGCTGCGAATCAAATCGATCGCGGCAAGCAACCCGTCGACCGACCCCTCGGCGACGAACGGCGCTCCGAAATAGGGCATGAAGACGTCACCCACGAACAAGACCCCTCGGCCGGGCAGGAAGGCGAGTAGCGCGTCGTCCGTCTCGCCCCCATGCACCGGCGCGAGGACGACTTGGGTGTCCCCGAACGTCAGGGTCTCCGGATGATCGACGAGGATGTCGGGCGCCAACGCATACGACTTGCGGGCCTTCGCCCCGAAGAAGAAGCGGAAGGGCACCGACGCTTCATTGACTTTCGCCAATTCGTCGGCGAAGCGCGCCTGCGCGATGACCTGAGTGCCCGGCCCTAAGAGCGCAGGCAGACCGCCGATGTGATCCCAATGGGCGTGGGTGACGATGACAGCGCGAATGGGTGACGCCGAGACCTTCCGGAAGGCGGCCAGCGCGGCCGAAGCTGTCTCCTCGGTGGTGCCAGCGTCAACCGCGACCACGCCCTCGCTCGTCACGATGAACGAGATATCTGCGAAGTCATAACCCCGGGCACTGTAGATGTGTGGTGCGACCTCCACGAGTTCCGGTGGCACGAAGCGGTAGCCGTCGGTGGCGTTCACCGAGCCGTCAGTGAGGAAGAGGGAGCCGCGCACTACTGTGTCGCCGCCAGCTTCTCTTCGCGCGTTCTCGGCATCCGCGGTCCGCCCAAGTGTCGCGTACGCACGCGCGAGTCCCCTCCACGCTCCACGCCGGAAGCCGGGCGGGAATGCTGAGGGGGGCGATGCGAGCATCCAATCCAGATCCTGCACTGCTTGATCAGCACGATGGAAACGTGCCCGGCAGATCAGCGAAGACGATTCCTCTCAAGTAGCGCTCCAACCCGCCGGCCGCGGCAGCGCGATCGAGAAGTGCGGTCGCGTTTTCGACCCATGCAACGCGCTCGAGCAGTGGCACCTGCGAGGCCATGCGGGCTTGGAAAAGGCCTGTCAGTGCCGTGAACAGTGGAGTCTCGGGCGCCTCGCGCTCGCGCGCCTCGAAGTACGCGTAGCCCTCGCGCTCTCTTCCCGTCGCGAGGTAGTCACCCGCGAGTTGAAGGACGACACGCGGGCTCGGGTCCTTCCAGCGCACTGCCTTCTCGAGAGACTCGCGCTGTCGATCGCGTGTCAATTGGGGAGGAGGGCTGCTTATCCCCGCGCACCCATTCATCGAGACGACGACTGCCGCCAGCAACGCGGTGCCCGTGGCCCATTTAGCGTGTGACATATTCGCTCCTTTTAAGGTGTATATACACATATTTGACCATAATAAACTCAGTCGGACACCGAGCCACCAGCGGGCATGGCCGCGACCGATTCAAGCTCTTTCATGAAGCCGGCCCAGCGTTTCTCTCCCATTTCTTCGGTGACGGATCGCTGAGCCAACTCCCAGAGCGGCAACGTGCGCTTCACCAGCTTCTCACCCGCGTCCGTGAGTGCGAGGAGCCGCAGGCGCCCATCTTGAGCGGGCGCCTCTCGGACAAGCCGCTCGCGAAGCAGCGGCCGGACGTTGCGGGTAAGGGTAGTCCGATCGAGGCCGAGTCTAGAGGCGAGCCCGGTGAGCGACATCTTTCCAGCCAAGTGGAGAGCCACCAGCAGGCTGAACTGGGTCGACCGGATGCCGGCGGGGGCGAGCGCCTTATCGAATGCGTTCGACACGGACCGGGACGCCCGGCGCAGGCTCGCGGCGGTGCACTCCTTTGCGACGCGCCAGCAGGGGTCCTCCGCGCTCATGATAGGTGCATATACACGTACACGAAGGATGTCAAGCGAGCCCAGGAACGCTCCTGGCGCCTAGGACAGTGCCTCTGGCCCCCGATGACGCGGTCGAGCCCTGCTGCATGAGAAAGCGAGGTGCAGAGCTGCGGCGTGACGCATTCCAAGACATGAGGCGCAGGCGGCCAAGCTTCGGGTCTTCGAGCAGCCCCAAGGGCAGGGCGGCTGCTGAAAAGAATTGGTGCCCCTGCGTGGCTGCTTCCTGCGGACGGTCGTGGACGGTTGGATCCCTCGGATCTGCGAGACGTTCACGTTGGTGGACTTCGCTCGGCCAACAGGGGCGAGCGAGAGTGCATTGGCCGCTGGGCCGCATCGAGATCCAATGCCGCGCCGCGGCACGGATGGCTGAGATTCTAAGTGCGCCGCAGCGCGGCATTGGAGGCTCGGTCGTCTGCCAAGAATCTAATAGACCGCTGCCCGGAAGGAACGTAGGAGCGAACGGCCAACTTGTCCTGGCGTCGCGATGGATGCGCTTGAAATCTCAAATGAGGAGATGACCTATGGAGCGAAGACATTTGCCTTTTACTGGCTTGATTGCCGTTCTGTGCCTTTCCACAGTCGCAGTCGCTCATGATCGCGATCATCATCGCGATGCGGCAACGATTGCAGCTCGTCAGCGGTTTTTCGGGGCGGAAAATGTAGATCCGCGGACCGGAGAAGTGAGGCCGGACCGTGTCATTTTCTCGTGGATCACCAATGCAGGCTACGCGGCATCGTTTCGAGGCAGAGTTGTTCTTCTTGATACCTATATCAATCGATTCGAAGTGCCGCCTGCATCCGGACCGGATCTGCGCAGGACGAGCTTCGGAGCCCAGGACCTCATCGACCTGAACCCTGAGGCGATTCTACTCGGCCATGGGCACGGCGATCACGCCGACAATGCCGCTTACGTTGCAAAATGGCTGAACATCCCGATCTACGCGACGCCTGAGACTTGCGACGTCATGCAAGAGGACGTGGCGCGGATGGCCGCAGACCCCAACGCAGCCAATGGCGGCGCGAAGCTCGTCCCGAACGCCGATCCCGTCAACTGTATCGGTGTTGTGCCGCGTGGCTCGGTACCGGGCACTTCGATTGTGAATATCAACCAGCTCAATCCGGTCGCCTGCATTGTCGCCTTCAAGCACATTCACTCCTCTTCCGTTCCCACCGATCCGAATTTCTGGGGCACCAACCCGATCGTGCCCGTGATTAATGACTACGATCCGCGCGAACAGGCGATCTATCCCCCGGGCACCTGCGTTGCGCCGTACAACCCCCCGACGACGAAGGAGCCGGCCGGGACCGTAGCGGAGATTGGACCCGGGGCCACCGGCGGAATCCTGATTGACGGCATAACGGGGCTGCAAGGGTGCCTTGCCACCGGACCCGTGCTGGCGACGCCAGCGCCGGGGCAGATGAATCTGACGACGACCGGATTTGGCGGCGTGGCGGGGCCCTACAGCATTTTTTATCAGATCATTCTTCGTGACGGCCATCACTTCACGACCGTCTGGCACAACACTGCTGGTCCGCTCATCGAGGGCCATGGCACGGACCCTGGACTAACCAGCCCGGTGGCGGGAAGTCCATTCAACGCCGGCGTGAGCCCGACCGGAAATCCGCTGGTGGGAGCACACCTGTTCGAGATCATGGACTCACTGCCTCGGACGGACATCGAATTCGGCTCGATCACCACCCTGGGTCTGGCAACGAACGCCGTTCGTGACCCGTTCCTCTATACGCAGCATGTCCGGGCGCAGATCTACGTTCCGGGACATATGACCGACGTGCAGATCGTGGGCTCTTCGCTTCAGAGCAAGAAGGCATTCCTTCTCACACAGGAGGTTGCGGCCGGCAGTTCGGAAGTTCCGGGCGGAGTCGTTTATAAGCCGGAATTGCGCTGGCTGGTGGACCCCAACGACCTCGCGAGGCCGATGGTCTATGATCCCGACGACGCGCGCTGGGACAAAGGCGAAGAGGATGACCGCACCATCAAGCAGTTCTGCGGCTTCTAGCTCAAGCTCCCGTTACTGCTGTTGACTTCGAAGGCGGCCTCCGGGCCGCCTTCGTTTTGTCTTGCTCTTGATCTCCGGATGAGGACCGAAACCTTGATGAGTTGGATATGCGCCATGCGGCACCGTCCTCGAGGGACGGTCGAAGTCGTAATTCTGGCTCTCCTTTGTTGTTCCGGACTGCCCCTCGCCGCGGACGAACTGGAGCCCGTGCGCATCGGCGTCACCCGCGAGGCGAGCGCTGCTTCCCTCTTCATCGCGATCGATGCGGGTTATTTCAAGGCTGAAGGCCTCGTGCCTCAGGTCACGTTTCTCAAGGCCGATCCTTCGGTGTCCGCAGCAGTGGCCTCGGGAAAAGCCGACATCGGCATGGCCGGTCTGTCCGCCGCATTCTACAGCTATGCCGCCGGTCACAGCCTCAAGATGATTGCATCGCGGTCGAGCGACCAGACCCGGTTTCCAATGTACGCGCTCCTGATAAGCAAGAAGGCGCACGCAGCCGGGGTTTCCGGTGTGCGAGGACTACCCAACGCACGCATCGGCGTCGCCAGCGCTGAAGGGGGCGCGTATTATGGTCTGTTCAGTATTGCGTCGCGATTCAAGCTGGACCCCGATTCCATCAAAACAGTCTCGTTGAAATCGTCCGCCGGCGAGCTTGCAGCGTTGTCGCGCGGTGAGATCGAAGCGGCCCTCTTGCCGTTTCCAACCGCGCTTCAATCCGCGAAAGGAGGCTACTCGCTGCTGCTACTGAGCGATTTCGCCCAATGGCAGCAGGGCGTCGTGTTCACCACTGCAAACAACATCGCGACAAGGCGGAATCTAATCGAGCGATTCATGCGTGCCTATCAGCGAGGAACGGCCGACTATCAATTAAACTTCCTCAGTTACGATGACGGCGGCGATTTCATTCCGGGACCTTACTACGCGAGATACCTCGATTTGATTGCGCGCCAAGCGAGAATTCCTTCTGGCATACTGGCGAGGACGAAAACCTACTGCGATCGGCGCGCGAACCTTGACGTGGCCGATATCAAGAAACAGGTGAAGTTCTGGCAAGACCAGGGACGCCTGGACAAGGGCATCACGGCTACCGATCTACTGGACCTGTCCTTTATCGGCGAGGAACCGAGCGCGCCCCATTAGGGGCGACTTAATTTGCCGTACACGAATACCCGCCGCCGACAATGACCGAGCAGCTGTCGTAGGTCGGGCAGCAGACGGTGCTGCCGGGGCATTGGATGAAGCTGGTAAAGGTCTGGCCCTGGTAAGTGCACGTACCATTGGACTCGCTCTCACCGCCGCTACATCCTGGCCCCCAGCAAGGCAGCTGCTAATACCAGTGCGATGCGCCTCATAGGTGTTGTCCTCGTGTGCGCCAGCATCAGTCTCGCTGGCTCCTTAGCCCATGTAAAATGGGTCGGGAGCTTCGAGCGCGCAAGTGCCGCCGGTTCGCCAGGCACGAGGTTGGCGGGCGACAGGCGATCGGGCCATGCCGACCTGGAATTCCAGGGTTTCGAGGCGGCTTCCCCGCTGCGTGAAAGACGGCGTGGCCATCGGCGAGATAGTCAGGGGATGCCGAATTCCACGCCCGTCGCGTTGGCGCTGTTGCCTCCAGTATGAATATCCCAGCCGTAGTTCTGCGTCGCGAGGTTGGTGCCATAGTAGTAAATGGCGTAGCCGTCGGCATTGTTGATGGTGTCGTTGTCCGTCTCGCCCGGGTACGCGACGCTGAGGTAGTACGCTCCCGCCGGCTGGGTGAGGGCGGTGACAGGTCCGATGCCGTCGCCCATGACGACAATCACCACCCCGTTCTGCCTCTGCGGGGTGATGATTGGCTGGCCGGTAAAAGGGCCGTTGACAGACGACGGACCAGAGGTCACCGACTGGACGTAGGGGTTAACTGTGTCTGCGCCGGTAATGTCGTACGCGGTGACGGTGGTGTTCTGCCCCGTCCCAGTGATGGGCCAGTGCATCACCAGAGTCGGGCCGCTGGTGGGATTCTTCGCGTAGTTCAGCGAGCAAACGTCGCTGTTGACGCCCGGTACAGGCATTGCCCAGGTGTTCGAGTTGCTGTCGCTGATGGCGGAGGTGATGTCACCATTGCTGTCGATTACCGCCAGCAGGTTCCCCGAGCATGGGAAGGGCTCATTCCACGTCGAGACGTCGATGTTGCTGTTTAGGTAGTCCTGCATCCGCAGAATTCGGATGCCTGCCGATGGCGCCGTCCCTGCCGAGGCCGCCTTCAGCTCCAGGGCAATGCTGTTGACGGTGCTGGTGCCCGTCGTCGTGACGGTGGGCGTGATGCTTCCACCGGGCGCGATGCGCGTCTGGAGGACGAAGAAACTCATGTCCACCGGGCCGCCACTGTTGCCTGAGGCGTAGTCCGCAGCCTCCAGCGTCCAGCCAGTGCCCGCGGTGAAGGACGTGACGGTGACTCCCGTCTCGCCAATCTGGCCGGCATTGTCCATCGAGTAGTGAAGGACGAGGCTTCCCGCCGTGGGGGTGATGGCCGAGGTCGAGATGGTGGGCGCGTGTGCGGTGAAGCTGCTCGTCATGACACCGACGGCTCCGCTCGTCGCCACGTTGTAGTATTCGAGCAGGATGAAGTGGACATTGTTCTCGGCCGCGCTGAACGTGATGGTGAAGTTCCGTGCCCCCGCGTTCGAGTTTTCCAAGACATAGGCTTCCGTCTTGTTCAGGCCGGAGCCAGCGTTCGTGCTGACTGCCGGTGTCGTGCTCCACGAGTTGCTGGCGTCGTCCGTGATGCTGCTGACGGTGATGCCGTTGGAGTAGTCGATAATGAGGACGACGCAGTTGCCTGCTCCGACTTGGTTTTGCACCCGGATGGTGAAGTTGGTGGCGGGGGCGAGTCCCCGGCCCGGGGCGATCGCACCGAAGGCCCTGCGCTGCGCCAACGTCGGCACTGTCGCCACCGCCGCGTTGACGGTGATGGATAAGGCAGCCGTCGTGCTTCCGACAGAGTTCGTTGCCGTCACCGTGTAGGTCGCCGTGGCTGCGATTGCCGTCGGTGTCCCGCTGAGAACGCCGGTGAGTGAGCTGAGGCTCAGGCCCGCAGGCAGCGCTGGCGACACGGAGTAGGAAGCAACTGCGCCTCCGCTGCTGCTTGGAACATCTGGCAGAATGGCCGCCCCGACGGTGTAGACGGCTGGATTGGTGGCGTACGTCAGGCCGCTTGGCGGTGTAGTGGGCGCGGCGGGTGTCACCGGCGAAGACGGTAGGCTGGCCGGACCCGTCCCGACGGCATTCACGGCCGCCACGGTGAAAGTGTAGGGAGTCCCGTTGGTGAGCGACGTGACCGTCGCGGCGGTGGCTCCGGTGAAGGTTGCTTGCACAGAAGGGTCCTGGGGACTTGCGATGATGGAGTCAGTGATGGGGCTTCCCCCCGTACTCGCCGGCGCCACCCACGTCAGGGACACCGACTCATTGCCGGCAACCGCCACAACGTTGGTCGGAGCGGTCGGGACGTTGAACGTCGTGACCGGGCTGCTCAAAGA
>Ga0302325_10010656_pt1 | contig 19885 bp, 17 predicted proteins | sample Palsa_T0_2_FD_201948 | JGI IMG/M metagenome (GOLD analysis project Ga0302325, IMG submission 201948) | Peat permafrost microbial communities from Stordalen Mire near Abisko, Sweden - Palsa_T0_2 | ecosystem: Environmental > Terrestrial > Soil > Palsa > Peat permafrost | place: Sweden: Abisko...
CCACGCCGGGCAGCGCTTCGCCGACGACCGCCATCGCGACGCGAATCTGCGGCGGCAGCGAGCCGCCGTTGGTGTCGCACAGCACGATCCGCTCGGCCCCCGCGTCGGCTGCCGCGCGCGCGCAGTCCAGGGCATAGCCGGGATCTTCGGCGAAGCCATCGAAGAAGTGCTCGGCGTCGAGCAGCACACGCTTGCCGTGACGGACGAGAAACGCGACCGACTCGGAGATCATCCTCAGGTTCTCCTCGCGCGAGACGCGCACGACCTTCTCGACGTGCAGCACCGAGGACTTCCCCACAAGCGTGCACACGGGCGCGAACGACTCCGCGAGGATCCGCAATCCCTCATCGGCGTCAGCGTCAACACCGCGTCGGCGCGTCATCCCGAACGCGACGATCTCAGACGTCTCGAACTGCTCCTCGGCGAGCAGCCCGAACAGCTGCTCCTCCTTCGGATTTGACGAAGGGAAACCGGCCTCGATCATGTGCACGCCGAGCGCATCGAGGGCGTGCACGACGCGCAGCTTCTCATCGGCGGTCAGGCTCATGCCGCCGCCGCCCATGCCGTCGCGCAGGGTCGCGTCGTAGAGCTCTAGCGGTCCGCTGGCCGGCGCCATGCGGCGTCCTCGGTCGCTCGTGTGCTAGCGCACACCACGCTCCCTGCGTCCTTGCCTGGCTTGGCCATCGAACCGCTAGCCACTAATCGATGCCTGCGAGCTCGCGGCGGGCGCCGCGGCGGGAACATCGCCGGTGGGAGTCTGGAGCGCGGTCGGGGAAACCACATCGAGCCACTCGCGGTAGCGCTCGGTGCGTCCGTGAATCGCGTCGTCGAAGGCGGCCTGGAGCACGCGCGTGACCTCGCCGGGCTGGCCGGTGCCGATCGGGTGGTCGTCGATCTCGCGCACAGGCACGAGCTCGGCCGCGGTCCCAGAGAGGAACACCTCATCGGCAAGGTACAGCTCGGCACGAGCGACGCTGCGCTCGACGATCTCATAGCCGAGGTCGCCGGCGATCTGGATCAGCGAGCGACGGGTAATCCCGTCTAGGATCGAGTTGTGCTGGCCAGGCGTGGCGATCTCACCGTCACGCACGACGTACACGTTCTCGCCGGTGCCCTCGCAGACATGGCCGTGCTCGTCGAGCAGGATCGCCTCTTCGTAGCCGGCCTTGACCGACTCGACCTTCGCGAGGATGCTGTTCAGGTATTGGCCCGAAGCCTTCGCGTGGGGCACGAGCGAGCGCGCGCTGATCCGCTCCCAGGAGGAGACCTTCGCGCGGATGCCCTTGCGCTTGCCCTCCTCGCCGAGGTATGCGCCCCACTCCCAGCAGGCGATCGTCACGTCTACCGGCGCGTCTAGCGGGTTGAGACCCATCGTGCCGTAACCGCGGTAGATGATTGGGCGGATGTAGCACGAGCTCATGCCGTTTCTGGCCACCAGCTCGAGCGTCGCGGCGCGCAGCTCCTCGGCCGAGTAGGGCACAGACATGTAGTAGAGCTCGGCCGACTTCAAGAGCCGCGCGACGTGGTCGGCGTTGCGGAACACGGCCGGGCCCAGCTCGGTGTCGTAGCAGCGCACGCCCTCGAACACGCCCGTCCCGTAGTGCAGGCCGTGCGTGAGGACGTGGACCTTGGCGTCCTCCCAGGCGACGAAATCTCCGTTCATCCATATGAGGTCGGTCTGGTCCACGTTCATATCGCTCCTGCTAGGGGTTACTCGAGGTGGGCGATCACTGCCTTCGTCGCCTGTGCAGTACCCACCGTCCCTCCCAGGTCGGGGGTGCGCAGACCCGCCGCCAGCGCGCCTTCAACGGCCGATTCTACAGCGGCCGCCTCGCTTTCCAAACCGAGTCCGTGTCTGAGCAGCATCGCGGCAGAAAGGAACATTGCCAGCGGGTTGGCCTTACCCGTCCCCGCGATGTCCGGGGCAGAGCCGTGGACGGGCTCGAACATGCCTGGTCCATCCCCGCTCAGGGAGGCGCTGGGGAGCATCCCGATCGAGCCTGTCAGCATCGCCGCCTCGTCGGAGAGGATGTCGCCGAACATGTTCTCGGTGACGATCGTGTCGAAGCCGCGGGGGTTGGAGACGAGCTGCATCGCGGCGTTGTCGACGAGCACGTGCTCAAGCTCGATCTCAGCGAACTCGCGCGCGTGCAGCTGCGTCACGACCTCGCGCCACAGCCGCGAGGTCTCGAGCACGTTGGCCTTGTCGACGCTCGTCACCTTCGCCCGCGCCGCTTTGAATGCGGTACGTGCGATCCGCTCGATCTCCTCGGTCGAGTACGCGCAGAGGTCGGAGGCGGTGGTCGCCGTGCGGGTCTTCTCGCCGAAGTAGATCCCGCCCGTGAGCTCGCGCACGACGAGCAGATCCGTGCCCTCGATCCGCTCGCGTCGCAGCGGCGAGGCCTCGTATAGCGCTGGGAGGGGCTTGACCGGACGCAGGTTCGCGTACAGGCCGAGGCCCTTGCGCAGGCCGAGCAACCCTTGCTCGGGCCGCGGCTTGGCGGGATCCGTCGTGTCCCACTTGGGTCCTCCGACGGCCGCGAGCAGGATCGCGTCCGAGGCGCGACAGGCCGCAAGCACCTCGTCGGTGAGCGCGGTCCCGTGCGCGTCGATCGAGGCCCCACCGAAGAGGTGCTCCTCGAACTCGAACTCGCCGACCGCTTCCAAGAGTTGCAGGGTGGGCGCCATGATCTCTGGGCCGATCCCGTCGCCGGGGAGGGTGACGATGTGGTGGGCGCTCATCTGCCTCCTCCTCTTCTGGCTTTCGCTCGCCGGTCCTGCACCTTGCGGCGCTCGACAGAAGCGGTCACAGCGCCGTCGTCGGGGTGGGTACCCATCCTATGTTCTTACTCTCCTGCTCGAACTCGGCGATCTCCGCGGCCTGCTCGAGCGTCATCGCGATGTCGTCGAGCCCGTTCAACAGGCGGTGTCTGATCTCGTGGTCGATCTCGAAGGCGACCTCGTGCCCGGCGAAGCGGACCTCCTGCTCGAGCAAATCGACCTCGCCCGCGCCGGCGTGCGCCAGCGCGCGGCAGTCCTCAGCGTCAAGAACGACCGGCAGCAGCCCGATCTTCGTGCAGTTGGAGTAGAAGATGTCGGCGAAGCTCGGCGCGACGATCGCCTGGAAGCCGTAGTCCTGCAACCCCCACGGCGCGTGCTCGCGCGAGGAGCCGCAGCCGAAGTTCTCCCCAGCGACGAGGATCGGGTTCGCCGGCAGGTTCCAGCCCGGCTCCTTGGCCCAGTCGAAGAACAGGAACTCGCCGAACCCCGTGCGCTCGACGCGCTTGAGAAACTGCTTGGGCATGATCTGGTCGGTGTCGACGTCGGCGCGGTCGAGGTGGCTGACGGCGCCTGAGATGACGCTGATGGGATCCATTGTGATTCCTCCTATGACCAGTTGCGGATATCGACGAAGTGACCCTCGATCGCCGCGGCGGCGGCCATCTGCGGCGAGACAAGGTGCGTCCGGCCCCCGCGTCCCTGACGGCCCTCGAAGTTGCGGTTCGAGGTTGACGCGCAGCGCTCGCCGGGCTGCAGGATGTCGGGGTTCATGCCGAGGCACATCGAGCAACCCGCGACGCGCCAGTCGAAGCCCGCCTCGCGAAACACACGGTCAAGGCCCTCGGCCTCGGCCTGTTTCTTGACCTGCTGGGAGCCGGGCACGACCATCGCGTCGACGCTCTCAGCGACCTTGCGGCCCTCTACGACCTTCGCGGCGGCCCTCAGGTCGCCGATCCGAGAGTTCGTGCAGGAGCCGATGAACACGCGGTCGAGCGAGATCTGCTCGATCGGCGTGCCGGGCTGCAGGTCCATATAGGCGAGCGCGCGTTCGGTGGACTCGCGGTCTGCCGGGCTGTCGAACTCCTCGGGCGCCGGCACGCTCTCGGTGACGGCTCGCACCATCCCCGGGTTCGTCCCCCATGTCACCTGCGGGGAGATCTTCGTCGCGTCGATCACGATCTCGCTGTCGAACTCGGCGCCCTCGTCGGTGCGCAGCTCGCGCCAGTGCTCGATCGCCTTTGCGAACTCCTCTCCGCGCGGCGCGCCGGGTCGGTCGGTGTCGGTGAACCAGGCGAAGGTCGTCTCGTCGGGCGCGATCATCCCCGCGCGACCGCCGCCCTCGATCGTCATGTTGCAGACAGTCATCCGCCCCTCCATCGACAGCGCCTCGATCGCTGGGCCGGCGTACTCGACGACGTGTCCGGTGAGACCGCCGACGCCGAGCCGGCCGAGCGTGCCGAGGATCAGGTCCTTCGCGGTCACGCCGAAGCCGAGCACACCCTCATAGGAGATCCGCATCGAGCGCGGCTTGTGCTGGACCATGCATTGCGTCGCGAGCACGTGCTCGACCTCGCTCGTGCCGATCCCGAACGCGAGCGCGCCGAACGCGCCATGCGTGGAGGTGTGCGAGTCACCGCAGACGATCGTCATGCCGGGCTGAGTGACGCCGAGCTCGGGGCCGATCACGTGCACGATCCCCTGCCTGTCCGACCCGAGCGAGTAGATGGGCACGCCGAACTCGGCGCAGTTGCGCTCGAGCGTTTCCACCTGCACGCGCGAGAGCTCGTCCTTGATCCGCGCGGCGATCGGTGTGCCGTCGGTCGGGGTGTTGTGGTCGGCGGTCGCGAGCGTACGGCCGGGACGTCTGACCGGACGACCGGCCATGCGCAGGCTGTCGAACGCCTGCGGGCTGGTGACCTCGTGGACGAGGTGCAGGTCGATGTAGAGCAGGCCGTGAGCCACCTCGTGGGTCTCCCAGATCTTGTCGAACAGCGTCTGTGGCATGGTTATCGGCCCTTCTCGTCGTGGATTTAGCTGCGTCGCAGTCCCGCGGAGACGACCGCCAGAAAGGCGGCGGCGTCTGTGGTCTGGTTCTCAAGGTGGTGTGGCAAGTCAGCGTCGAAGGTGACGCAATCGCCCTCGTTCAGCTCGTACGACGCGCCGTCGCAGATCAACTGAATCGCGCCTCGTTCGACAAGCGCCGTCTCGCGGCTGCCGGGCTCGTGCATCGGTGGGTCGTCCACAGCGCCAGTGGCGCCGCCCGGAGCGAGCGTATGACGTGACAGCTCCGCGCGCTGGCCAGGCTGGCCGGAGGTCAGCACCTCGAAGCTGTGCCCGCGTCGCTTGTTGCCCCCACGCTGGCGCTGCGAAGCGCGCACGATCGTCACGGCGCCCGACTCATCGAGGCGCAACAGTTGGGAGAGGCGCAGGTCGAGGCCAGCGGCGATCCGCGCGGCGACCGTCAGTGTCGGGCTCGTCTCCCCGCGCTCGACCTGCGAGAGCATCGGCGCGCTCACGCCGCTGCGCTCCGTGAGGTCGCGTAACGACAGCCCCGAGGACTCGCGCAGCGCCTTCACGCGGGCGCCGATCACCGCGGGGTCGAGCTGGTCGGGTAGTGACGTGGCGGGCACAGATGCGGATGCGGTGGCCATACCCGCGTACGCTATCACAGACGAATGTATTGCGAGGCTCGTATAGGCGGACGCCGCAGAGGCGCCCGCCCACACTCGGAGCGTCAGGGTGCCGCGGTCTCGGGCAGCCCGATCGCCTCGTCGGCCTGTGAGCGGGCGACGGCCACCGACAGCGCGCGCACGTACGCGCGCGCGGCCGCGTCGATGATGTCCGTCGAGACACCCTGACCCGCGCCGGTGAATCCGTCCAGCTCGACTACGACCGACACCTCGCCGAGCGCGTCCTGGCCCTCTGTGACCGCTCCGATCGTGAACTCGCTAAGCGAGGGCGCCGTGCCGGTGGCCGCGTTGATCGCCTGGAAGACGGCATCGATCGGACCATCCCCGGTGAATGAGCCGCTCGCCGAGCTGCCGTCGGGCAGGACGATCGAGACGCGCGCGTGCGGTGGGCGCTGCGAGGAGGACTCGACGTCAAAGGACTCGAGCGCGTAGCCGGCGATCTCCTCGCGCAGCTCATCGGTGACGAGCGCCTCCAGGTCCATCGCCGTCACCTGCTTCTTGAGGTCGGCGATCTCCTTGAACCGCTTGAACGCCGTGTTCAGCGCCTGGCCGTCGATCTGAAAGCCCATCTCCTGCAGCGCGTCGCGCAGCGCGTGGCGACCGGAGTGCTTGCCGAGCACCAGCGAGTTGCTCCTCAGGCCGATCGTCGTCGCGTCCATGATCTCGTAGGTCGTGCGCTCCTTCAGCACACCATCCTGGTGAATGCCAGCCTCGTGCGCGAACGCGTTGCGCCCGACGATCGCCTTGTTCGGCTGCACCGGATAGCCGGTCAGCCGTGAGACCAGCCGGCTCGTGCGCGCGATCTCCGTCGTCTCCAGACCCGTCCACAGCCCCAGGCTCGGCTCGCGCGTGTGCAGCAGCATCACGATCTCCTCGAGCGACGCGTTACCGGCGCGCTCGCCGATCCCGTTGATCGCGCACTCCACCTGTCGGCAGCCTGCTTCGATGGCCGCCAGCGAGTTGGCCACGGCCAGGCCCAAGTCGTCGTGACAGTGCCCGGAGACGACCACGTCGCGCAGGTCGGGAACCAACCTGTAGAGCTCTTCGAACATCGCCCGGTACTCCCCCGGCATCGTGTAGCCGACGGTGTCCGGCACATTGATCGTGCTAGCGCCCTCATCGAGCGCGAGCTGGATCACCTCGGCCATGTACTCGACGTCCGAGCGCGAGCCGTCCTCCGGTGAGAACTCGACGTCGTCGGTGTACTCGCGCGCCTGGGCGACGGCCGCGCGGACCTGTCCCTTGACGTCCTCGCGCGTGGTCTGCAGCTTGTACTTGATGTGGACGTCGCTGGTGGCGAGGAACGTGTGAATCCGCGGGCGCTCGGAGTCCTTGACCGCGTCCCACGCCGCCTCGATGTCCTGCTTGCTCGTGCGCGCCAGAGCGCAGATCACGGGGCCTTCGACGTCCCGAGCGATCGCCTGCACGGACTCGAAGTCGCCCGGCGAGGTGATCGGAAAGCCGGCCTCGATCACATCCACCCCCAGCCGTGAGAGCTGGTGGGCGATCTCCAGCTTTTCCTGCTTGTTCAGCGAGATTCCCGGCGACTGCTCACCGTCGCGCAGGGTCGTGTCGAAGATCTTGACGCGGTTGGACTCGCTGCGTGCATCGTTCGTGCTCATGTCGTTCGTTCTCCTTCTAGGTCTCTTTCGGGCTTCCTCTCTGCTGGGTATGCGGCTACGCGGCCGCCACGCGCTATTCCCCCCGAGGGGGGAGCAGGAGAAGGAGCGAAAGGGACGTGCGGAACGACATCTGTGAGCAGGGTAGCACCGGTCGCGGGGTGCCGCAAATGCTCTAAGGAGTCAAGACGACCTTGCCGACGTTACGCCGCTCGGTGATCATCGTCTGAGCAGCGCCGGCTTCGTCGAAGCTGAAGGTACCGGCGATCACCGGCTTGACGGTGCCGTCGTCGAGCATCGGGCGCAGCGGCGTCAGCCACGGCGCGATCGACCCGCGATCCTTCAACAGCGTCAGCATGTTCAGCCCGATCACAGCCTTCGATTCGGACATCTGCTTGACCATGTTGAAACGCGGCATGCGTGCGACGGCGCGCAGCGCGGTGATCACGTTTTTGCGCTCGCCGGAGACGACCGAGGATGCGCCGAAGGCGACCAGTCGCCCACCGGGGCGCAGCAGCGAGTAGCTCTTACGGAAGCTCTTGCCACCGATCGCGTCGAGGATCACGTCAAACTGCGGCAGCCCGCGCTCCCAGCCGGAGGCGGTGTAGTCGATCACGTGGTCGATGCCGAGCTCACGGATGCGGGCGTGCTTGCCGGGCGACGCCGTGCCGTAGACCTCGGCGCCGGTGCGTTTGGCGATCTGGGTGGCGGCGATGCCCACACCGCCACCGGCCGAGTGCACCAGCACGCGCTCGCCGGCCTGCAGCACTCCGTAGCCGATCAGGCCGGCCCACGCGGTCCCGTAGTTGACCGGTATCGCCGCCCCCTGCTCGAAGCTGAGCTCCTCAGGCAGGGCGAACACGTCAGCGGCGGGCACGGCAACCTGTGAGGCGTAGCCGCCGAACACGGTTGAGGCGAGCACGCGCTGGCCGGGGATTAGACCCTCGACGCCGTCGCCGAGCTCGAGGATCGTGCCGGCGACCTCGTAGCCGACCACGCACGGCGTCTTCGGCGCGTCCGGATACAGGCCCATGCGGGCCATCACGTCGGCGAAGTTGATGCCCGCCGCGGCGACCTCGATGCGCACCTCCCCGGCCCTGAGCTCAGGGTCGGGCCGCTCCTGTACCTGAAGCACGCCCGGCCCGCCGTGCTTGGTGATGACGACCGCCCGCATCGGCGACACCCTACTCGATTTCGGTTAGTGGCCGCTAATAGCGCGAGCCGGCTCAGCTGAGCACAACGGCCCAGCCGTCGACGAAGCCCTCCGAGGCGACGATCTCATCGACCACCTCCGCGGGCACGGCGGCGTCGGTCGTGACGACCATCGCGGCGAGGCGTCCGTCCTCCCCGGCGGAGTCTCCGTCGGGAGTGTGGCCGACGGCGGCAGAGGAGATGTTAATCCCGTGCGTGCCGAAAATCGTGCCGACGCGACCGATCATGCCGGGCAGATCCCGGTAGCGGAAGATCGTCACGAACGGCTCCAGCTCGACCGTGAAGCGCCGGCCCTGCACCTCCACGAGATGTGGCACTCGGTTCGGCCCGATCGCGGTTCCCGCGACCGCGACCCGCTCACCCCCGGCGATCACGGTGACGCGGATCAGCTCGTTGAAGTCCTGCGCCTCGGAGACAGACTTCTCCTCGATCACGATCCCGCGCTCCTCGGCCATGCTCGGAGCGTTGACGAGGTTGACCTCCTCCTCGGTTCGCCCCTGCAGCGCGCCGCCGATCACCGCAAGCGTCAAGAGGCGCGTGTCGAAGTCGGCGATCCGGCCCATGAACGCGGCCTCGATCCGCTCGACCGAGCTGCCCTCGGCGAGCTTCATCGCCAGCCGCCCGAGGTTTTTCGCGAGCGGCAAAAACGGCCCGAGCACCTGCATGTCCTCGGCGCCGACCGAGGGGATGTTGACCGCCGTTGAGACGACGCCGCCGGTGAGCGCCGCGACGACCTGCTCGGCGCTCTGGTAGCCGGCACGATCGGTCGCCTCGGCGGTCGAGGCGCCGAGATGAGGGGTGACAATCACCTTGGGGTTGGCGAATAGCGGGTTCTCGGTCATCGGCTCCGACGGGAACACGTCCAGCGCAGCGCCGCCGACCTTGCCTGAGTCGAGCGCGTCTCCCAGCGCGGCTTCGTCGATCAGCCCGCCGCGCGCGACGTTGAGAATGCGCACGCCGTCGCGCATCTGCGCGAACGCCTCGGCGTTCAGCCAGTTCTGCGTCTCCGGGGTCTTCGGTAGATGGATCGTGATGAAGTCGGCCTGCGCGTAGATCTCCTCGCTGTTCTCCGCCTTCTCGACACCGAGCTCGCGATAGCGATCGCCGCTGACGAACGGGTCGAAAGCAATCACGCGCATGTTGAATCCCCGCGCACGCGTCGCGACCAGCTGGCCGATGCGCCCGAAGCCCACAATCCCGAGCGTCTTCTCGTACACCTCGACGCCGGAGAACTTCGAGCGCTCCCACTTGCCACTCGTCAGCGATGCGTACGCTTGCGGGATGTTGCGCGCGAGCGCGAGCAGCAGCGCCATCGTGTGCTCGGCCGCGGTCACGACGTTCGACTGCGGCGCGTTCGCGACGATGATCCCGCGCTTGGTCGCGGCCTCGACGTCGACGTTGTCCACCCCCACCCCGGCACGGCCGATCGCGCGCAGGTTCGTGCCCTGTTCGATCAGCTCAGCGGTCAACTTCGTCGCGGAGCGAATCAGGATGCCCTCGTAGGCGCCGATCCGCTCGCCCAGCTCCTCGTCGGTCCAGTCGAAGCCGAGGTCGACGTCGAAATGCTCTTTCAGCAGCTCGATGCCCGAGTCGCCGATCTTCTCCTTCACCAGGACTTTCAGCCGTTCGTCGCTCATGCCGAGATCCTCTCTACGACCCAATCGATACACCCTGTCAAGGCCTGCACATCGCCGGGCTCGACCGCCGGGAACATCCCGATCCGCAGCTGGTTGCGTCCAAGCTTCCGGTATGGCTCAGTGTCCACAATCCCATTCGCTCGCAACGTCTTCGCGACCACGGCCGCATCGACCTCGTCGTTGAAGTCGATCGTGCCGACCACGAGCGAGCGCTTCGCGGGGTCGGTCACGAACGGTGTCGCGTAGCCGCTGCGCTCGGCCCAGCCGTAGAGATGCTCGGAGGAGGCCGTGGTGCGCGACACGCACCAATCGAGGCCGCCGCCGCCGAGCATCCAGCGGATCTCATCGGCGAGCAGGAACAGGCTCGCCACCGCCGGCGTGTTGTAGGTCTGGTCTTTGACCGAGTTCTCCAGCGCCGTCTGCAACGAGAGGAACGCCGGGATCCAGCGCTGCTCGGATGCGTCGAGCGCCTCGATCCGCTCCTGCGCGGCGGGGCTGAGCAGCGCGATCCACAGCCCGCCATCAGCGGCGAAGCTCTTCTGGGGGGCGAAGTAGTAGGCGTCGGCCTGATCGATCGCCACCGGCAGACCGCCCGCGCCAGAGGTCGCGTCGATCAGCACCAGCGCCTCACCTGTTGCCGATGGTCGCCGCACTCCGACCATCACGCCGGTTGATGTCTCATTGTGCGCCCACGTCACAACATCGACCTCGGCGTCGGTCGTGGCCACGTCGAGCGCGGCCGGGTCGGGCGCGTCGCCGGGGTCGGCGGAGACGACGACCGGCTCCTTGAGGAACGGCGCACCGGTCGTGACGGTCGCGAACTTCGAGGAGAACTCGCCATAGGTCAGGTGCAGCGCACGATCCTCGACGAGACCGAAGGCCGCGGCGTCCCAGAATGCGGTGGCGCCGCCGTTGCCGAGCGCGACCTCATAGCCATCGGGCAGCGCGAACAGCTCGCGCAGACCGGCGCGGATCTCCCCGACAAGCGCCTTCACCGGCTTTTGGCGATGCGATGTCCCCATCACCTCGGCGCCATCGCCGGCCAGGCGCGCGAGCGCCTGCGGGCGGACCTTCGAGGGCCCGCAGCCGAAGCGTCCATCGGACGGCTTCAGCCCGTCGGGGATGACGAGGGAGGTGGTGTCTTGGGGCGATGCGTTCGGCGTCATGGGCTTCCTTCGTGGAATCTCGCAGATCGAAGAATGCCCAGGCGCGCGGCGGTGCTGCTCATACGTCGCTTCCCGGTGGTTAGGCCCACCTCGAGCGCCAGTCGCGACGACGTGAGCGAGTGTAGCGAACGCGGCTTCAGCAGGTCCAGAGCGCCTCACGCTCGAACACCGTCGCCGTCCAACCCTCGGGCAAGCGGGTCGGCGCCACACCCGCCGGCAGCCCAAGCTTCGTTCTGTTGCCGGCGAGCAGGCAGAACTCAGGCGCCGGCCCAAACACCAACTGTCGGCGCCAGAGGCTCGCGTGCCGGGAGTCCATGCCGTCGCCGAGCAGATCGCCGAGCGCGCGCCGCTCGATCCCAGGCGATCGTCGGACCCAGACGGCAACTGATTCCTGGTCATATGCGCCGGGGGCGACTGGCGGATGTCCCTCGATCAGCCCATACAGACCGCCGGCACCCCCGCCGAAGCGGTGAGCGACCTCGTCGTGGACGGTTCGATGTCCATGACTGACCGCGGCCATGTTCAGCACGCCAAGCGCCGTGTAGTCCTCGACGAAATACCAGTCCTCATAACCGGGACCCTCGAGCCAAGGAAGCCCGGGGACGCGAAACACCGCCGAGCCCTGAAAACCGGCCGGCGGAGCGTGCGCGAGCGAGCGATGAAACGCGATCTCGGCGTGCTCGTAAGCCTCGACCGCCAAGTCGTCCAGCGGTCGATGCCAGAAGACGTAGGCGAGCACAGCGGGAACCTCAGAACGAGGTTTCGATCCAGTCCATGCCCTCGCGCAGCTCGGCGCCGACGTGCTCGACCTGGGTGTCGGCTTGCTCGGCGCGCATCCGCTTGAAGTTCTCCTGTCCAGCGCGGTTCTCGGCGATCCACTCGCGCGCGAAATCGCCGTCCTGGATCTCCTTGAGGATCTGGCGCATGCTCGCGCGGGTCTCCTCGGTGATCACGCGCTTACCGCGTGTGTAGTCGCCGTACTCCGCCGTGTTGGAGATCGAGTAGCGCATCCCCGCGAGGCCCTTCTCGTGCATCAAATCGACGATCAGCTTGAGCTCGTGCAGGCACTCGAAGTAGGCCATCTCGGGGTCATAACCGGCGTCGACGAGCGTCTCGAAGCCAGCCTGGACGAGCTCGGAGGCGCCGCCGCAGAGCACGGCCTGCTCGCCGAACAGGTCGGTCTCGGTCTCGTCCTTGAAGGTCGTCTCGATCACGCCGCCGCGCGTGCAACCGATGCCCTTGGCGTAGGCGAGCGCCAGCCCACGGGCGTTACCGGTCGCATCCTGCTCGACCGCGACGAGGCCGGGTACGCCGCTGCCTTCGAGGAACTGACGGCGCACGAGGTGGCCGGGGCCCTTGGGCGCGACCATGCCGACGTCGACGCCCGGCGGCGGCTCGATCTCTTTGTAGTGAATCGAGAAGCCGTGGCCGAACAGCAGCATGTTGCCCTCTGCGATGCCGTCGCGGATCTCCTGCTCCCAGACGTCGTGGTGTCGCTCGTCCGGCAGCAGGATCATCACCAGATCGCCGCGACTGGCGGCCTCGACGACGGACAGCACCTCGAGACCCTGTTCGCGCGCCGCGGCGACGGAGGCGGAGTCCTCGCGCAACCCGACCACGACTTTGACGCCGGAGTCCTTCAGGTTGAGGGCATGAGCGTGGCCCTGGGAGCCGTAGCCGATGATCGCGACGGTCTTGCCGTCGAGCAGTGTGAGGTCAGCGTCGTCGTCGTAGAGCATTCGGCGCAGGCTATCCAACTTACGCCGAGGCGGAAGCGACGAGGGTGCGCCCGGGAATGTCCAGGGAGCCGTCGGGCGCGGTGTAGGGCGTAAAACGCTCGGCGATGGCCGTGTGGATCTCGGCGATCTCGACCTCGGGACGATCAAACACCGCGTCGTGGAGTTGGCGCGAGAGGTCGAGCGTCGAGTCCCAGAACTCCTCGAAGCTCGCGTGGCGGCGGTGCAGCTCAAGCGTCTCTACGCGCACCTCGGTGAAGCCGGCCTGCTCGAGTAGCTCGGTGACTCGCTCGGGACTGCTCAGCACGAAGGGCCCCGGCGTGCCGGTGCTCGGCGGCTCGGTCAGGCCTCGCTCCCGCAGCTCCTGCACCGGGAGCATCATCCAGGGGTTGTGCTCGAGCTGATCCCACACCGCCAGCGCGACGCGCCCGCCCGGACGCAGCACGCGGCGGGTGTCGCGCAGAGCCGCCGGCGGATCGGCCATCAGCATGTAGCCCCAGCGGCACAGCACGACATCGATGCTCGCGACCGGCAGATCGATCCATTCCGCGTTCAGTACCTGGAACTCGACGTTGCTCAGACCGAGGGCGAGCGCGCGCTCGCGCGCGCCGCTGAGCATCGCCTCGGCCTGGTCGGAGACGATCACCCCGCCCATCGGCGCGACCAGCTCCGCCGCGAGCATGCCCGTCTCGCCGAGGCCCGCCGCCAGCTCGAGCACGCGCTCGCCCGGTTGCGGCATGGTCGCGTCGATCATCCAGTGCGAGACGGGGGCGCCGAACTCGCGCATCGCACGCTGCTGGCGCGTCCAGCCGGAGGCCGCCTCTTCCCAGCTCCGCAGGCTCGCGTCACGGTGGTCGTTCGGGTCGAAGCTCATCGCGATCGCCGCTCCGCGGTGACGTGGTGAGCCCTCACCGCTCTGTTTCCAGTCAGAAGGAGCTCTTTGCGCAGGAGCTTTCCCGAGCGAGTGCGTGGCAGTGGCTCGTTGACGAACGACACCTGCTTGGGCACCTTGTGCGCGGCGAGCTCACGGGCGCAATGGGCGCGCAGCGCCTCACCGTCGAGCACCGCCCCCGGCCGCATCACGACGATCGCGGTGACGGCCTCGCCCCAGCGCTCATCGGCGCGGGGCACGACCGCCGCCTCGAGCACGTCGGGGTGGGCTTCGAGTACCACCTCGACCTCCGCGGGCGCGACGTTCTCGCCGCCGCTGACGATCGTGTCGGCCTTGCGCCCTGTAACCCCCAGCCGGCCTTGTGAATCGAGCACACCGAGGTCGCCGGTGTGCAGCCAGCCGTCGCCGGCGAGCGAGCCGGGTGCGACGGTCGGCCCGGCGACGAGGATCTCCCCCTCCTGCCCGGCGCTCAACGCCTCTTGCGTATCCACCGACGGATCGACGATCCTCACGCGCGTGCAGAACAGCGATGGCCCGGCGCTCGGCGGCTGGGTGGAGGCGTCATCCAGCACCGCGACGGGGGTCGTCGTGACCTGCGAGCAGGCCTCGGTCAGCCCGTAGGTCAGGCTCACCGGCACGCCCGCCTTCCGCGCGCGGGCAACGAGCGCGGGTGCCACCGGTCCGCCTCCGGTCAGCGCACAGCGCAGCGCCAGTGGACGCTCGGGGTGGGCGGGCATCGCATCCAGCAGGCGCGTGAGCGTCGTGCCGACGAGCGAGACGAGCGTGATCTCCCGCGCCTTCAGGGCCTCGAGGACGGCGTCTGTGTCAAAGCGCTCGTGGAGCACCGCGGTCGTGACGTAGATCGTCGAGCGCAGCAGGATCGAGAGGCCCCCGACATGCACCAACGGCAGCGCACACAGCCAGCGCTCGCGCGGATCGAGGCCGAGGGCTACGGCCGAGCCGAGCGCGCTCCAGAGGAAATTGCCGTAGGTGAGCTCGATCGGCTTAGGTGCGGAAGTGGTGCCGGAGGTATGGATCACCACGGCGACAGCCTCCAGGTCGTGCCGAGCTCCTGCGTAGCGCTCGGCGCCTGAGGGACGGCGCTTAGACGAAAGTGGCTCGTCGATGAGCATGCCGGCATCGGCTGTGATCAGCTCCCGCTCGGTCGCCTTCAATCTGAGGTCGACCGGCACCGCCACCGCACCGAGTAGTAGGCAAGCGTGGAGCGCCTGCGCGAAGGCGAGCCCCGGCGACAGGGCAATCGCGACGCGCTGCCCAGGCCTCACGCCGCGCGCGGCAAGCTCGGCCGCGCCCACGCTCGCACCGGCGAGCAGCTCTGCGTAGGAGACGCCGCCCTGAGGTGTCTCGAGCGCCACCCCCCCGGGCCGCGACGCGGCCGCGCGCGGCAGCCATCCTTCGACGATCATCGTCCACAGGCTAGCCTTCACGGCGCCCATCTCCAACACGACCCGGAGGAACGTTTGTCCACCACCACCTGGATCGCGGCCGGCGAGTACGAAGACATCCGCTACGAGAAGTCGGCGGGGTCGGCAGGGTCCTGCTCAGGTATCGCAAAGATCACGATCGACCGGCCCGAGGTGCGCAACGCATTCCGGCCGCGGACGATCGTCGAGATCTCACAAGCCTTGGAGGACGCGCGCGAGGACACGCAGATAGGCGTGATCGTGCTCACCGGTGAGGGACCGGACGCCTTCTGCTCCGGGGGCGACCAGCGCGTGCGCGGCGACTCCGGATACCTGGATGACGAGCAGATTAAGTCCCCGTCCACCCACATCCATTCAAATGTGGGCCGCTTCCACGTGACCGACCTACACGTGCAGATCCGCCGCCTGCCGAAGCCCGTCGTGGCGATGGTCGCCGGGTATGCGATCGGCGGCGGGCACGTGCTGCACCTCGTGTGTGACCTGACAATCGCCGCCGATAACGCGCGCTTCGGACAGGTCGGTCCAAAGGTCGGCTCGTTCGACGGCGGCTTCGGCGCGGGGCTGCTGGCAAACCTGGTGGGGCCGAAGAAGGCGAAGGAGATCTGGTTCCTGTGCCGGCAGTACTCGGCCGAGGAGGCCCTGCGGATGGGCATGGTGAACACGGTCGTGCCGCTGGAGCGATTGGAGGAGGAGACCGTGCAGTGGTGCAACGAGATGCTCGCGCTGTCGCCGTTTGCGCTGCGGCTGATGAAGGCCAGCTTCAACGCCGCCGAGGATGGTCTGAGCGGCATCCAACAGCTCGCGCACGACACCAACCTGTTGTTCTACGGAAGCGAGGAGGCACAGGAGGGCCGCGACGCGTACAAGCAGAAGCGCAAGCCGGACTTCTCCCGCTTCCCCAAGCGGGCCTAGCGTGAGCGCCATACGCATCTGGGTGATGGCCGCGCGTCCGCGCACGCTGCCTGCAGCCGTGGCGCCGGTGCTCGTGGGCACGTCGCTCGCGCTTGGCGCCGGTCACTTCCGCGCACTTGCGTTCGTCGCTGCGTTGCTGGGCGCTGTGTTTATCCAGGTGGGGACGAACCTGTCGAACGACTACTCCGACGCACGGCGCGGGGCCGACACCGAGGACCGACTCGGGCCTGTCAGGGTGACCGCTGGTGGCCTGGTGCCGCCGAGCCAGGTACTGCTCGCCACATACGTGACTTTTGGCTTGGCGGTGCTCTGCGGCGTCTACCTCGTGTCGGTGGCAGGGCCTGAGTTGATTGCGGTCGGCGCTGCCTCGATCCTCGCCGGTGTGCTGTACACGGGCGGCCCGCGGCCATATGGCTATGAGGGACTGGGCGAGGTATTCGTGTTCCTGTTCTTCGGGATCGTGGCGGTCACGGGCTCCTACTTCGTACAGGTGCAGGCGCTGCCGTGGCAAGCGTTCGCCTGCGCCGTCCCGGTGGGCCTGTTGGCGAGCGCGATCCTGGTGGTGAACAACGTGCGCGACATGGAGACCGATCGCCGCGCAGGCAAGCGCACGCTCGCGGTGCGCCTCGGCCGCGAGCGCACGCGGGCGCTGTACACAGGGATGGTCGTGTGCGCGTTCGGAAGCGCACCGCTGCTGTGGGCGCTCGGCTCGATGACCCCATGGCTGCTGCTCTGCTGGGCCGCGATCCCGCTGGCGATCGGCACGGTCGGGATCGTCAGAACCCATACGGACGGGCCTGCGCTGAACGGCGCACTGGCAAAGACGGGCGTGCTGCAACTCCTCTTCTGTCTACTGTTCTCGGCCGGAATCCTGGCCGGTGGCGGAATCAGCTCGTGAAGCTGAGCACTCAGCGGCACGCGCTGAGACTGGCAACGCCGCTGGAGAGCTCATATGGAGCGGTGAAGGAGCGGACGATCCTGAGCGTATCGCTGACCGACGCAGACGGGCTTAGCGGCTATGGCGAGGCGGCGCCGCTGCAGGCTTATGACGGCGTGAGCGTCGAGCGGGTGGAGCAGGCGTTTGAGGCCTATGCGCCGGTTCTGGCGAGCTCGGAGGGCAAGAACGGTGCCCAGCTGATCGATGCGTGCCGCGCGGCGGATGACCTGCCCGCCGCGTTTGCCGCGATCGACATGGCGCTGTGGGACCGTGCGGGACGGCGCGTGGGCAGGCCGGTCGCTGCACTGCTTACCGATCGCCCCGCGCAGACGGTGCAGGTCAACGCGACGCTGTCGGCGCTCGATCGCGGGGGGGCCGCCACTCAGGCGGGGGCCGCTGTGGCGGCGGGGTTCAGATGCCTAAAGGTGAAGGTCGGCATCGGCGACGACGCGGGCCGGGTGGCCGCGGTGCGGGCCGCGGCCGGCCCGGAGACCGATCTGAGACTTGATGCGAACGGCGCCTGGAGCGTGAAGGAGGCGGTACGGGCGATCGAGCTGCTGTCCCCTGCCGGCTTGGAGCTCGTCGAGGAGCCGACTCACGGCCTAGAGGCGATGCGCGAAGTGCGCGAGCAGGTGCCGGTGAGACTGTCGATCGACGAGACCGCGGCCGAGCACGGAGCCCTCGGGGCTGGGGTGGCCGACGCGGTCTGTTTGAAGATCTCCCGCTGCGGCGGGATATCTGGCCTGATCGCGGCCGCTACATTGGTGCGCGCCTCCGGCGCGGAGGTCTATCTGGCGTCTACGCTCGACGGTCCGCTGGGAGTCGCGGCCGCACTACATGCCGCCGCGGCATTGGCATCTCGCGGGGTGGTCCCCCCCTGCGGCCTGGCGACGCTCGCACTGTTCGAGGATTTCGAAGATCCGCTGCCTGCGAGGGAGGGCGAGATCGCCATACCTGCGCGCGGCGGCCTCGGCGTCGATCCACTCTGATAGCGGCCCGCTATCGCCCATCGATCGCGCGCGCCACGGCCTCGGGATTCTCCAGAGGCAGACCATGACCTCCGGGCGCGAGGAGAAGACCTGCTTCGGGCAGCAGTTCCACCATCCGTTCCCCGAGCGCGAGGTACTTGGCGTCGCGATCGCCCACCAGCACGGTGACCGGCATCCTCAACTCTGGGAGCCGTCCCCAGAGTGGGTCCATCTCGCCGGTGCCGATGCCCCTGAGGACGGCTGCCAGGGCCTCGGGCCGGTTGCGGCGCTGATCTTCTCGCGCGAGGACGCCCACCTCGCGGGGCTCGTCGGCGAACAGCGGCTGGGTGCGCCAACGCTCGATGAAATCCTCGAAGGGAATGCTCTCCAGCTCCTCGGCGAGGCGATTGTCGGCGAGGCGCCGCTGGGCTCGCTCGGCTGGATCCTCGATGCCCGCCGAAGTGGAGACGAGCACGAGCCTGCTCACCCGCTCGGGCGCGGTGAGCGCGAGCTGTAGGGCGACGCGCCCGCCCAGTGAGTAGCCGGCCAGCACGAACCGCTCCGGGCTGCGCGCGAGCACGTGCTCTACGCAGCCGGCGAATGTAATCGCCTTCCCGCCCAGCCTGGGCGCATCGGCGGCATCGCCGTGCCCCGGGAGGTCAAGCGCCCGTGGCAGGTAGCGTTCCGGGTGTAGTCGTGCCACCACGCCATCCCAGGCGCGGTGGGTGCCGCTGAACCCGTGCAACAGGACGACGTTCTCCGGCACATAACAATCCTATGACTCCCGCCACCGACACCTATCTACTGCTGCGCGCGTTCGTGGACGAGCTGGAGCGCTGTGGAATGCGCGCGGCCTGCACGTCCCCAGGATCGCGCTGTGCGCCGCTGGTGCTGACGCTCGCAAACGAGGAGCGGTTGGATTGCTATTCGCACCTAGACGAGCGCTGCGCTGGATTCTTCGCGCTGGGGCTGGCGAAGGCGTCGGGACTGCCCGTAGCCGTCACCTGCACCTCCGGGACCGCCGCCGCCGAGTTGCTGCCCGCGGCGATCGAGGCGTTCCAGGCGCGCGTGCCGCTGATCCTGCTCACGGCCGATCGTCCCCCGGAGCTGCGCGAGAACGGAGCGGGACAGGCGATCGATCAGCTGAAGTTGTTCGGGAGCGCGGCGAAGTGGTTCTTCGAGGTGGGGACACACCAGGCGAGCGAGGAGCGGATGCGTTGGGTCAGGGCGCTGGCCTGTCGCGCATACTGGACCGCGCTGGAGGGCCGGCCGGGCGTGGTGCACCTCAACTTCCCACTGCGCGAGCCGCTGGTCACCGAGGATCCGCTGCCCGACGATCAGACCGGGCGCCCTGGCCGAGTCCCCTATGTGCGCCGGCCACGCGCATCCACCACCGGCGCAGCGCAGCTGCGGAGGCTTGTGGAGGCGGCCAAGCGCGGCGTCGTCGTGGCTGGACGCGATGAGCGGGCCGAGGAGTCCTCGAGCGGTTCGCTGGGAGAGGCCGCCGCCGCGTTCTGTGAAGCGACGAGCTGGCCATTACTGGCTGATCCCCTTTCCGGCGCCCGGCGAGGAAACGCGGCAATCGCCCATTACGACGCGCTGCTGCGCGAGCAGACATTCGCCGAAAAGCTGAACCCAGACCTGATACTCCGCGTCGGAGATCTCCCGGTGTCGAAGCCGCTGCGAACTTGGTTGGCGGGCCTGAAAGACACTCCACAGGTGGCGCTCGACCCGGAGGGCGCGTGGCAGGACCCGGCAGCGGCGCTGAGCGACTCGCTCGCACTGGAGCCCACCGCTGCACTTGTGGAACTCACCTCGCTGATGTCGCCCCCGACGGAAACGTCGACGACTGGTACAAGACCGATGCCGAGCGAAACAGGACCACGCCCA
>Ga0302325_10010657_pt1 | contig 19883 bp, 22 predicted proteins | sample Palsa_T0_2_FD_201948 | JGI IMG/M metagenome (GOLD analysis project Ga0302325, IMG submission 201948) | Peat permafrost microbial communities from Stordalen Mire near Abisko, Sweden - Palsa_T0_2 | ecosystem: Environmental > Terrestrial > Soil > Palsa > Peat permafrost | place: Sweden: Abisko...
ACCGCGACCTCGTGGAGCTCGAGGTCGAGCGCGAGGCACAGCAGCGCTTCAACGTGGGCCTCGAGCGCCGCGGCGGCCACACCGTGTGGACCCAGGGCGGTTGCCGCAGCTACTACCTGAACCCCGCGACGGGCCGCAACTTCGCCATCTGGCCGGGCTTCACGTTCACCTTCCGGTCGATCACGCGGAGCTTCGACGTCGCCAACTACCGCCAGCGACGGCGGGTCGCCGCGTCGTATCCCCTCGAGGCGTCCGAGGCCGCCGTGGCGGTCCCCTGACGGCCATGATGAACCCGACCGGCCGTCCGTTCCGGGGCGTCCCTTCCGACGAACGACAAGCGCAGCGCAGAAGGCAGCTCGTCGAGGCGGGCCTCGACGCCTTCGGGACACGCGGCTTCCATCTCACCGGGGTGCGCGACGTCTGCGCCGCGGCGCGGCTGACGGAGCGGTACTTCTACGAATCGTTCAAGAACCGCGAAGCCTTGTTCCTGGCGGTCTACGAGGCGGCCGTGGACCGCATACGGGCCGCCGTGTTCCTCGCGCTCCAAGGCGCGGGCGATCGCCCGATCGAGGTCGCTCGGGCCGGCCTCACCGCGATGCTCACCACCTACCGCGAAGATCCGCGGCTCGCCCGCGTCCTGCTCGTCGAGGTGCTCGCCATCGGGCGGGAGGTCGGCGACGCGCAGCATGTCGTCAACGCGAGCTTCGCCGAGATGATCGCCCGAGTGACGCTGGCGCTGTTTCCCGGGATGGTCGAACACGGCCTCGATCCGGGGCTCGTGGGCAACGCGCTCTACGGATCCACGCTCTACGTGTCCATGCAGTGGGCCTCGGGAGGGTTTCGGGAGCCGCAGGAGCAGATCCTGGCGCACTGCCTCCTCGTCTTCGACGCGCTCATCGCCGAGATGCGCCGGCGCGGGCGTTCGCAGTCGAAAGCGCCGGCGAATCCGAAGAAGAAGAGCACGAAGCCGAAGAGCGCGACGAGGAACGCATGACGAAGCTCCGCGACAAGGTGGTGGCGGTCACGGGAGCCGGGTCGGGCATCGGGCGGGCACTCGCCCAGCGACTCGCGGCCCTCGGCGCGCACCTGGCGCTCTCGGACATCGACGAAGGCACGCTGCGCGAAACCGCCGGCAGCATCTCGGGCGTCAACGTATCGATCCACGCGGTCGACGTGCGGAGCCGCGACGCGGTCGAGCGCTACGCGGCCGAGGCGCGCGCGAAGCATGGCGGCGTCGACGTCATCGTCAACAACGCCGGTCGCACGGTTTACGGCTCGCTCGACGAAGTCTCGTACGAGGACTTCGCGATGGTCCTCGACATCAACATGTGGGGCGTCGTCTACGGGACGCGCGCCTTCCTGCCGCTCCTCCGCGAGCGCCCGGAGGGGCACGTCGTCAACATCTCGAGCATCAACGCGATGGTGCCGTTCGCGAAGAACGGCCCCTACAACATGTCGAAGTACGCCGTCCTCGGGTTCTCCGAGACGCTGGGGCTCGAGCTTCGCGGACAGCCCATTCGCGTAACCTGCGTCCACCCGGGCGGCATCCAGACGAACATCGTCAACAACGCGAAGAACATGACCAAGGAGCAGGCGACCGCGTTCGGGCGAGTGGCCAAGACGACGGCGCCCGCGGCCGCGATCGCCATCGCCCGGGCCATCGAGAAGAACAAGCGTCAGGTGTTCATCGGCATCGACGCAAAGACAATGGCCCTGTGCAAGCGCATCGCGCCGCACACGACGCTCCAGGCAACCGCCAAGTTCATGGAGACGTTCGGACCGAAGTGATAGGCCCGGAGTAAAGTCGCCTATTCGGCCGCGCCCACCCTTGCCTTCGCCGCCGCCACGAGGTCCACGCCCGTCGCGGCGCGAAGCCGCTCGTTGGCCGAGATGAGCGACTTCACGGCCGCGCCGTCGGCGCCGTTGCTCGCCCCCAGCACCACCAGGCGATCCACGGTGATCTCCCGCAACGTGCTCGCGAGCTGATCGAACACCGGCACGAGTTTCTGCAAGAGCAGCGCGTCGCGCCCGCGCACGCCCGACGCCTTGTACGCCTCGGACAGAGCCGTCACCGCCGCGGCCGCCGCACGCCCGTGGGCGATGACTTGCGAGGCCTGCGCCTTGGCCTCGGCCTCCGCCTTCTGCCGCTGCGCGTCCGCCGGGGCGACCACGTCGGCCTCGAGCTTGCGGCGCACTTGCTCGACGCGCGCGTCCCACGCCTTGAGCTGCGCCTTCGCCTCGGCGACCTGCGCCTGCACCTGACCGCGCACCTCGGCGATGACCGCTTCGCGCTTGGTCGTGGCCTCGACGATGCGTCGCTCGTTCTCCTTCTGCGCGACCTGCAGGTCGGCCTCGATCGTCGCGATCTCGGCGTTCATGGTGTTCTGCGCCTTCTGCACGGCTGCGGTGGCCCGCGCCCGCACCTCGCCGATCGCGGCGTCGCGTCGGACCTTCGCCCCCCGCACGCGACCGACGGACGTCAGGTACCCGACGTCGTCGGAGATGTTCTGGATCTGCAAGTTGTCGAGGACCAGACCCAAACGCATCAGATCCCGGTCGGCCTCCTCGATGAGCTTCTGCTGAAAGATCACCTTCTTCTGGTTGATCTCCTCGGGCGTGAGCTCCGCGATGACCCCCCGCAGGTTGGCCTCGAGCGTGTCCTTCGCGATGAGCATGATCTGCTGCTGCGGATAGCCGAGGAAGCGCTCGATCGCGTTGTGCAGCAGCGGTTCCTCGCTCGGAATCTTGATGTTGGCGATGGCCGTCACGTTGAGCGGCACGCCTCCCTTGGAGTAGGCGCCCTGCACGGCCAGCTCGATGGCCATGTTCGTGAGCTGCATCCGGTCGACCACCTCGATGAGGGGCACGCGCATGGCGCGCCCGCCGCGTACGACCCGGAAGCCGAGGTATTTACCCTCGGGCGACTTCCAGTGCCGCCCCGAGAAGATGAGGACCTGGCTCGGCGAGCACACATAGAGGTTGCGCGTGACGGTGACGAGGATGAAGACCGCGGCGACGAGCAACACGCTGGCGACGAGGCCCACGGAGGCCGGGTTCATCGCCCACCCCCCGTCGCCGCTGGAGGCGCGAGCATGGCCTGCACGTCGACGCCCGTCAGCTCCTTGAGCGAGCCGAACACGGAGCCGACGACGGCCGGGAAGCTCGCCGCGAGGGCCGGCAGCGCCCGTCCGTCGCCCGGGTCGATCACGTGGACCTCGTTGACCGTGATGCCCCGGACCTTCTGCGCGACCTGCGCGACCAGCGTGTCGAGCTGCGAGAGCACGAACATCTCGCGCGCGTCCGGCCCTGCGCTCGCCAGCGCCTGGCTCATGGCGCGCGTCGTGTCGGCCGCCGCGAGGCCCTGCTCGCGCTGCTGCGCGGCCGCGCCTTGCGACAAGAGCTCTGCCCCTTTTCGCGCGGCCTCGGCGGGCAAGACCACCTCGCACTGAAGCCGCTTGGTCTCGAGCTGCTGTCGCACCGACTGTAGCTCCTGCTCGGCCTCGGCGCGGGCCTGCTCGGCGGCCACCACGGCCTCGCGCTCGACGGCCTGCGCGCTTCCCTCGAGCTGACCGACCAAGGCACGCAGCTCGTTGCGCTTCTGCGAGACGCCGATCTCAGCCTGCTTCTGCGCGAGCTCGGCGGCCTGCCGTGCCGCGGCCTCCTCCTGCTTGAACTCCTGGGTGGCCTGGTTCTCGGCGTTCTCGGCGTCGCGGAGGGCATTGGCGATCTGCGTCCGCGCGATGTTCACGAGGTACTGCGCCTCGTCCTCCACGCGCTGGATCTTGAGCGTGTCGAGGTGAAGCCCCAGCTTGTCGAACACCTCGCTGGTCGTCTCAAGCAGCCGGTTGGCGAACTCGATGCGGTCCTCGTTCACCTGCTCCGGGGTGAGCTGGGAGATGACGTCGCGCAGGGCGCCCTCGAGCGTCTGCTTGGCCGTCATGTGGATGGCCTGGGGCGGCAGCGTCAGGAAGCGCTCGACGGCGTTGTACGTGAACTGGGGGTTGCTCGTGACCTTGATGTTCGCGATGGCGTGCACGTCCAGGGGGATCCCGCCGTTGGACAGCACCTTGCTCACCGAGAGCTCGATGGGCATGAGGCGGATATCCATGCGCGAGACCGTTTGCATGAAGGGCACGCGCCAGTGAAAGCCAGCTTGGATGACGGTGTAGTTGGCCGACTCGCCCGACGGCAGCCTGTGCTTCTTGCCGGCGACGACGAGAAGCTCGTTGGGGCGGCAGACGAAGAGATACTTCCGGAGCAGCGACAGGAAGACGAGGAGCCCGATCGCCAGCACGAGGGCACCGACCATCACGCCGCCCAGCTGCGGCGAGTCCGCCTCATCGCCATGGATCGCCGCGATCGTCGTGTCGAGTGAAGCCAGATTCTCGAGCAACAGGCCCTCCGTTCGCGTGAGGGCCCGGAGGATACACCAGGGGTCCCTCGCGCGTACGAGTCCGCGCCCGAGGCCTTACCGGGGCGGACTGCGCATGACCAAGGCGGTTCCACCCTCACGCACCTCGAGGATGAGCACCTCGTCGCTCCGACCCACCGACTCGCCTTCGTCGATCGTGGCCAGCACGTCGACGTCGGCCCCGGCGATGCGTACGCGCACCTTGCCGGTCGCCCCGGCCGCGAACGGGATCATCACCTCCCCGGTGCGCCCCACGAGGTCCTGCGCGTGGACGGTGCCGGACGCACCCAGACGCGACGCGCGGCCGATGACGATGCGCGCCATCCACGCCGCCGCCGTGCCGACGAGCACAGCGCCGACCGCCGACGCCGGCTCGCCCTCTCGGCCGACCAGCCGCAGCAGCAAGCCCGTCGCGCCTCCGAAGGCCAGGAGGTACGTCCAGACTCGCACCGAGAGCAGCGCCAGCATCGGTTGTCCCTCGCCGTCGCCCGTACCATCGTGGCCCATCGTGTGGTCGTGCCCCGCGCCGAGGAATGACGCCCCGAGCAGCATCAGGCCGACGATGGCCGACCCCACGTACGCATAGAGCACGAAGGGAGCATACCCCGTGGTTTCTGCCGCCGGGATGGCCTTCGCCTCGCCCTATCGGACGAGCGCCGCAATCTCCGCGTAGTCCGCGTCCTCGACGGCGCCCTCGATGAAGCACCTCACGTGTCCTTCGGGATCGACGAGCGCGTGCTCGGGGAGCTCCGGCGCGCTCTTCATGTGCAAGCTCGTCATCCAGGCGCTACGCGCACGCCCATCGGGCAACCATAGCGTGCTGCGCAACCCGTCGGCCGGTTGCTGCTCGAGAAACGCGCCGAGCTGCCGCGCATCGTCGTCGAGCGACACGAAGACGAGCGAGATGGGCGACTGCACGGTCGCGAGCCGATCGCGCCACCCGAGCAGCCGCGGGATTTCCTCTTTGCACGGCTTGCACCACGCCGCCCAGAAGTTGATCCACGTCCAGCGGCCACGCCGAGCGGGGAGAGTTCCGCCGAGCGCCGGCGCTCCCGGCGCCTCGGCGTGCGATGCGGCCACTTTGGAGAGCGTCCGTCCCTGAGCGTTGCCATCCCCCCCGCACAGCCCATGGAGAGGCGGAGCCGGGGCGGGAGCCGCTGTCACCTGGGCATCCGGCACGCCGCGCGCCGCCGTCGACGTGCTGCCGGTCGCCATCACCTGCTCCGAGCGCTCGGCCGTCGCCTCCGGTGGCCCCTTGCCGCACGCGACCGCGCACGCCGATGACCACAGCGCGAGTGCTGCCAGGCTGCGCGTCGCGCGCGTCAGAGTCTGCAATCGACCCACGATACGAAAGCGCTCCGGTTGATCGCTTCGGGCGTGCAGCGCTTGTCCGTACGCGAGTTGGGCCATTCGCAATACGTCTTGTCGAACTGCGCGAACTCGCTGCCGAGCCACAGCAGACCCACCTGCTTGTCGAGCTCGGGGTCTTGCGTCGCGTCCTTCAGATGGATCATGACGGAGTTCGCCCGCTTGTGGGAGAGCGCCCGGTTGCCCTCCGTCGTCCCGTCCTTCGAGGCGCGAGCCACGACGAAAAAGTAGCGCGCGCCCTTGCGATCCTCCCAGCGCGCGTCGAGGAGCTTGCGAGCCGCGTCGTCGAGGACGTCCGACCCTTCTTCGAACAGGACGACGGCGCCCCGCTCCTTGAGCGGCGCGAAGAGCTCATTGAAGTCGGCGCCGCTGATCGACGCGAAAGTCTTCACGTCCGCCGGCTGGCACCCGCGACGCTGCTCGGTGCCCACGAGCCCGCACGCGTTGATCACGCGCTGCAGGACCTCTTTGAAGGCCGGGGTGCAGTAGGCCACCTCGGCGTCGTCGGCGACGGCGACCTGCGCGCGCGCCGTCTCCTCCGGATGCTCGAGCCGATCCTTGGCACCGTGCACCATGGCGCCGACGGCCACGCTGACGACCAGCACCAGCGCGCTGGCGACGGCCGCCCCAACGATGGCCGCGCGGTTCGGCCCCGCGTCGAGAAATGCGCGGGCCTTCGCGAGAGGGTTCGGTCGGGTCACGGCAGCACCTCGGGGGCGAGCTGGGCCAGGGTGTACTTCATGCCGAGGTCCGTGTCCTCGTCGCAGATGCGCTGGTCGCCCAGGAACATCTGCGGCGTCGAGATGGCGATATGGTTGTTCGCGGCAAAGTGCAGGTGCTGGTTGAGGCGCGTCGCGGCGGCGGGGCCGACGGCGCAAGCCGACACCGCGTCGCCCCAGCGCTCGGTGATCTTCGCCAGCAGGGCCTGGCTCCCTTGCTTGCCGGCCTCTTTGAGCTCGTCTTGCCGATCATACGACCACTCGAGGATGGCCCGGGCCTTGTCGTCACCGCCGCACAGGACGGCCTTGGCCATCAAGCACGCCCCCGGGTGCAAGGCGCGATCGAGCATCCAGTTGCACTCGCTGTCGAGCGGGAACATGACCAAGGTCACGTTGAGGCGCTCGAAGACGCCCTCGTCGACGAGCCGCTCGTGAAACGACCGGCACGTCGGGCAGAGCGGGTCTTCGAAGAGCACGACCCCGCGGGTGGGGTGCGCGGTCGGCAGTTTGAGCAGGCTGTTGTGCGCCTCGCTCGTGACCGCGAGCTTGCCGCACTTGGCAAGAAAAGGCCGGTAGTCGGGCAGGCTCCCCGCATACGCGACCGCCGGTAGCGCGCTGGCGACGCCGAGCCCGGCGAGCCAGAGGGCCGCGTGCACCCAACCGCCGCGGCGGCTGGCACTGTCGGTCGGGGCGACCAAGCGTCGCTCGCGGTCTTTCGCACGCCACGCGAGGGCGGCGCACGCCGAAAGGACGAGGGACGACACGTAGATCCCCACGCATAGCTTGCAGAACCCGTGCAGGTGCACGACCGTGACGAAGAACATCGCGATCGACGCGCCGAGCGGCCCGAGCGACGCCGCGGCGAAGAACGCATGTGCCCCCGCGGCCACGTGCACACGCGCCAGCGTCAGGTAAAGGCCGAAGGCGAGGAAGAATGCGAACGCTCCCATGGCAAAGAGCGAGATGGGCACTCCGCCCCAGAATGTCGCGCGCAAGACCGCCGAGTACACGCTGAAGAGGGCCGCCTTGCAGGGGTTGTCGCCGTCGCTCGAAGCGGGCAGGCCGGGGATGAAGCTGCAGTGAACGGCGTGCACACGCCGGTCGAGCTGCGCGGCGTAGTCGTAGGTGGAGTACGCCGCGAAGACGAGGCCGAGCGCCGCGGCGATCGCCGCGACGAAGGCGAATGTCGTCGCGGGAAGCTGCCTGATGTCCATCCTACGCCACATCCAGGCGGGTCTAGGTCACCGGTGCGGCGCACGCCATCCTGGCCCGTGGCCATCAGCCAGGCCGCGCGCACGAAACCTGCTTTCCCGCTGAGGAAGGAGTTTCTCCCAATGCAAGTCCCCCTTCAGCTCACGTTCCGAGGCATGGCGCACTCGGACGCGCTGGCCGGCCACGTCCGGCTTCGGGCCGAGAAGCTCGAGGCCCTCTTCGAGCGCATCGTCTCCTGTCACGTCGTCGTCGAGCTGGCGGGTCACCATCACCGCCACGGGGACCTCTTCCACGTCTCCATCAACCTCGGTCTTCCGGGGCATGAGATCCTCGTCGGACACGTGCCGTCGAACGACCAGCGATCCGAGACGCCTTCGGGGGCAGTCGACCGGGCGTTCGACGACGCCGGGCGGGAGCTCGAGGACTGGGTGAAGCGCCAGCGCACGCAGCGCCACGACCAATCTGCGAACCAGAGGCGCCCATGAAGAGCACGTGGGTTTTGGTCTGCGACGCCGCGAAGGCCAGGGTCTTCGAGATCCGGGACGGAGACTCGACGTGGCACGTCGTGGAGCTCGTCCTTCACGAAGGGTCGCGCAACAAGGCCAGTGAGCTCGTGAGCGGTCCGTCGGGGACCCGATCCTCGGAGGGCAGGTCGGTGCATCACAACGCGCTCGCCCCTGCGTCTTCGCCGAAGGAGGTCGAGAAACAGGGCTTCGCCCACACGCTCGCGACGACGCTCGACCAGGCCATGCGCTCCGCGCGATTCCAGAAGTGGGTGCTAGTGGCGCCGCCCCATTTTCTAGGCCTCATGAAGAAAGAGCTCACGAGCGAGCTCGAAAAGCACCTGGTAACGGCGGTCGCCAAGGACTTCAACGACCTGGCCGTCCACGAGCTGTCCGAGCGACTGCGCGACGCCGTGCGCGTCCCATAAACGACGAGGAGTGCCTTCCGGAAGGACCGAGCGTCGACACTAGGCGCACGTTCGACTCCCGAACGGCCCGCGGTCAATCGCGTTCCATTTTCGAACAGAGTCGGGGACACGGCCCCCGGATTCGGCCGCTTTCTGCGTGGCACGGCGCGTGCTCATCCGCGCTGGCGAATGTCGGCGCGGAGCGCGCGCTGCGCGGGGCGCAATTGTTACCAAACGCACATGGTATCCCCGAAAGAATTATCGAAGGCGACTACCCTGGGGGAACTCACAAGGACGTCGATGACTGCCGCCCCCGAGGAGCTGAGCGCCGTTCCCGCCGAAGCCTTCGCAACGATGATATCTCAGCTGAGTGAGGCCGCGGTGGAGCTCTTCGGCTCCTACGGCATGCGGATCGTCCCGATCGGAACTCGGTCCGACGGCCTGCTCGGGGTCGACTTGCCGGGCGGCGATCAGACCTCGATCTTGGGGGTGATCGGCTACGCAGGCGACAAGGTGCGCGGCGCGCTGGTGCTGCTGACATCGTCCACCGCGGTCCAAGCTTGGCACGCGGCGATCGGCGGCCTGCAAGGAGCCGACGTTTGCGACACCCTCGGCGAGTTTTCGAACATGCTGCTGGGACACCTCAAGGGCCGCCTGCTACCGGCGGGGTTCCCGATTCTGCTTTCGACGCCGACCACGGCTTCTGCAGGAGAGCTTCGGATACCGCGCGCCGTCCGGCCCGAGAGCGTCATGTCGTTCACCGGGGATGGCTGGCGCCTCGACGTCCGCCTCGACGCAACCTTCGAAGACGGCTTCGCGCTTCAGGATGCCAGCCAGCGGACGGTGGCGGCGCGTGCGGGCGACGCGCTGCTGTTTTGAACGGCGCAACGACACGAATCCGGGAGAAGACGATGAGCGTGAAGGTTCTCGTGGTGGATGACTCTTCGATGGTGCGGCTGCAAGTGGGCCGCGCGCTCGGTGGCGCCGGGTTCACCATCATAGAGGCGACGGACGGCGCCGATGCGCTCGAGAAGCTGGGCGCTCACCCGGACACGAAGCTCATCGTGTGCGACGTGAACATGCCGCGCATGAGCGGGCTCGAGTTCCTCGAGAGTCTCTCGGCCAACCCCTCCGCGCCGCCCGTCGTGATGCTGACCACGGAGGGACAGCCCGACCTCATTCATCGTGCAAAGACGCTCGGGGCAAAGGGCTGGATCGTCAAGCCGTTCAAGCCCGATCTGCTCGTGGCGGCGGCCCAGCGACTGACTGCCTCGGCGGCCTGACGCGAGGGCAATGCGCGAATGCGGGTCGTGGTGCTGAGCCAGAGCGCGACGGAGCGAGAAGCCATCTCGCGCACGTTGCGGCGGGCCTCATTCGAGGTGCAGGTCGCGGGCGACGCGAAGTCTGCGGCCACCGCCGTGCAGCGCGACGCGCCCGACGTGGTGCTGCTTTCATGGCCGCCGAGCGGCGGCCTCGAGCTCGTCCGCCTCCTTCGCGGCGCCGATGCGACCAAGCACGCGCATTTGGTCGCGCTGCTCGACGCGTCTTCCGGCGGGCGCGAGATCCAGCCGGCCCTGGCGGCCGGCGTGAACGAAGTCTTGATCCGCCCGTTCGTGGACGCGGAGCTCGTCGGGAGACTGCAAGCGCCCGCGCGGCTCGCCAAATGGTTTCCTTCTACCGGCTCGAAGCCGACGACCGAATCCCCCTCGAGCTTCGAGCGGCTCGCCGTCTGGAAGCGGCTGGGTGAAGTCGTCGCAGAGGACCTCGCACAACTCGTCGGGCAAACGGTGCGCGCGACGCCGGGCTGGCCGGAGAAGTTCGGTCGCGATGTACGGTGCGCGACAATCCCGCTCTCGCTCGCCCGCGACGGGATCGAAGTCCTCGTGTCCGTCGCCGCGGACCCGTGGGCGCTCGGTTGGATTGGGAGCACCCTCCTCGGCAACCCAGGCGCCAACGAGGCGGCCTTGAGCGACGCCCTGCGAGAGCTCGCGAGCACCGCGGGCGGCGCCGTCAAGCGTGTTGCCATGGCCGAGAACGTCACGCTGACGACGGGGCTTCCCGTCAACGCGACGTCGGTACGCTCGAGCGGCGAGAGGGTGGCGGCGTTCATGCTTCCCTTCGAGGACGGAAGGGCCACGGTGGCGGTCGTGGGAGAGATCCGCAGCCGCGCGAACCACGCGGTCCGGGCGCCGGAACTGAGCGAGGGAATGGTCGTCGTCAACGACGTGCGCAGCGAGAGCGGCGCGCTCCTCGTCACGGCCGGTTCGCGCCTCACCCGGACCACCGCCGAACGCCTCGCACGCATGCTGGGGCCGAAGGTCCTCATCGAAGTCGCCACCACCGGTTGAAACGGCCGGCCGCGAACCCCTCACCTCAGGATTGACCCTACGGACATGCGTCCCTCTTGTTTTCTCCTTTTTGCGGCCGCGTCGGTCGCCGCCGTCACTCACGCTCGCTCCGCCGCCTGCGCCGAGCCTGCCCCGCCGCTGCCGGCCGCGCCACCCGCCGCCGCTGCGAGTGAGCCAGCCCCTGCGGCCGGCGCGGAAACCCCGCCCACTCCGCCCGGAAGCACGCCTGCCCCGCCGATCGCCGCGCCCCCGCCCGCCTGGGGGCCGCCATCGTTTGCCTCCGATCCGCTCGGGGCGGTGGCGAGCGCCGCAGACCTGACCCTCAAGATGTACGGCGACACGGGCTACGCGATACGCGACCACGCCAACCAGCCCTGGCCCACGGCGATGTCCAACCCGAACGTGTACGCACCGGGCGTGTGGAACTCATTCTTCGCGCCCCGGCTCGACCTCTTCGGCTCCGCCGACGTATCGAGACTCGCCTTCCTGACGGAGGTCATGTTCGAAGGACTGGGCAACAACATCGGCGTGGACATCGAGCGAATACAGGTCACTTATCTCGTCGCGAACTGGCTGCGCCTGCGCGCGGGCCGGTCCCACCTCGCGTTCGGCTACTACAACGACACGTACCACCACGGGAACTTCTTCGAGCTGACGACGAGCCGCCCCTACTCCGTCAACTTCGAGGACTCGTGCGGCATCATCATGTCTCACAACGTCGGCGCGGGCTTCGACGGGACCGTCGACGTCGGTGGCGCCGGATCGATTCGATACGACTTCGACGTGGGCAACGGGCGCGCGGCCGACGTCACCGCCGTGGCGTTGCAGTACGCCGAGACCAACCCGAAGTCCGTAAACCTGAGGCTGCGATGGATGCCCATCGACGGGCTCATTCTGGGGGTCAACGGAATGCGCGACGTCATCCCGCCGCTCGCGTCGCCGACCGCGATGATCCCCAACCGCCCGACAACCGAGGAGCTCGTGGCGGGCGCGCACGCGGTCTACACGGAAAACCATGTTCTGCTCGACATCGAGGGGTTCGCGATGCGCCACAACCCGGACGGCGCGCCCTCGACCTCCATCACGGGCGGTTTTGCCGAGGTCGGGTACACGATCGGCTCCGTCACGCCCTACTTCCGCGCCGAGTACATCCACTTCCCGTCGAGCGGCGACATCATCTTCCAGTTCACGTCCAATTCGGCAGAGGGGGCGCTGGTTGGTTACCAGGCGATCTACACCGGCTTCGACTCGTTCACGGATCTTCGCGCAGGGTTCAAGTGGGTGGCGCTGCCGCAGCTGGCCGTCAAGCTCGAGGTGGAGCGGCTGGGCCGCGACGCGATGGATCAGGAGATCGCGACTGTCAAAGTCGCGTTTGGATTCTGATGGGTCGCACCATCGCCCTTGGACTGGCGATGAGCCTCGGCATCGTGACGGCGCTCACGGCGAGCCGCCCGGCGATCGCCGCCGGGTTCGTCGTCCTCGTCAACGCCGCAAATCCCATCGTGGAGTTGTCGCGGACGGAGCTGAAGAGGGCCGTGACCGGCGGCATCAAACAGTGGGATAGTGGCGCCGTCGTGCAGCTGGGCATCGTGCCGGGCGACGTACCGGAGACCCAGTACCTCGCTACGTTGCTCGGCAGCACTCCGCGTGAGCTCCTGGCACGGATCCAGGAGCAAGTCTTCAAGGGCGAACTCCGTCGGCCGGCCATCCTGCGTTCGTCGGCGGACTGCGTGTCGTTCGCACGCTCGGTGCAGGGCGCAATCTGCGTCGCGTCCGACGCAGAGCCGGTGCCCCCCGAGGCCCACGCCGTGACCATCCGCTGAGGGCTTCGTGGACGCAACTAGGTCGACCATGGAAGCTGACGCAAGGACGGGCACCTCGGGTGGCGCTGCGGGCCGCCCTATCTCGCTGCGAGCCAAGCTCTCGGCCGGGTTCCTCGCGGTCACGCTCGCGTGCGCCGCCATCGCCGGGGCCCTCGTCGATCGGAACGTGAGCCGCACGACGCTCGCCACCGTCGAGGACCGCCTGTCGTACGAGGCGACGATGCTCGGTCAGATGACCGCCGCCGCGCTCTTCGGCGAAGTCGACCCGAACGACACGAGCCTGACCGAGTCCGTCCGTGCGCTCGGCATCGCCGTTCACACGGAGCTCGCGATCATCGCGAACGACGGAACGGTGGTCGCGAGCTCGGAGGCGGATGACTCGCGGCGCCTCGGATCGCAGCGCGCCGCGCCCGAGATCGTCGCTGCGCGGGCCTCGGGGCGCGGGACTTCCATCCGCGCGGGGCATATGTTCGTCGCCCGTTCGATCGTCCGCGACGGCAAGGTCCTCGGCTTCGCGAGGAGCGCGGTCCCGATGTCGGAGGTGACGAGCTACGTCCTCGCCGTGCGCCGACAGATGGCCTGGGGCTCGGCGATCGCGCTCGTCGCGGCCGGAATTCTCGGCGTCTTCTTCTCTTCGCGGATCGTCCGGCCCATCCGCGACCTCTCGGAGGGCGCGAAGAAAGTCGGTGCAGGCAACTTCGACCACACGATCGTCGTACGGACGCACGACGAGATCGGCGAGCTCGCCGCGTCTTTCAACGACATGACCGGGAGCCTGCGCCGAACCGTGGCCATGCTCGACGGCCGAAACCGCGACATGCGCGTCGTGCTCGACAACGTGACCCAGGGCCTTCTCACGATCGATCGCCAGTGCGTGATCTCGAAGGAGCGGTCGGCCGTCGTCGAGACATGGTTCGGCCGCGCGCCGGAAGGCACACGCTTTCCGGATTACATCCGTCAGGGCGATCCGACGGCGGCCGACTCCTTCGAGCTGCAGTGGGAGCAGGTCCTCGACGGAATCTTGCCGATGGCACTGCTGCTCGACCAGCTTCCGAAGCGCCTGACGTGGCGAGACCGGCAGTTCGAGGTCTCGTACGGAGCGGTCGCCGACAGGGTCGACGCCGCGCGCCGCCCCGTCGACGCCGACGAGCGTTTCGAGCAACTTCTCATCGTCATCACGGACGTGACGGCCCGTCTGGCCGCGGAGCGCGCGGAGGCCGAGCAACGGGAGGTCGCCAGCGTACTCGAACGGGCCACGCGCGACCGGTCCGGGGTGCTCGACTTTTTGCTCTCGTCCGAGGCGCAGGTGCGCGAGCTGACGGGCGGCGGCGGCCTCGCGCTCGTCGACGCCAAGCGCCTGCTGCACACGCTCAAGGGCAACTGCGCCGTCTTTGGCTTGCACCGGATCGCCCAGTATTGCCACGAGATCGAGACGCGCATGCTGGAAGCGGACGACGCGATGTCTCCCGAGGAGCGGGCGGGCCTGCGCTCCGCATGGACGCGGATCGCCGAGCGCCTGTCGGCTCTCCTGGGGGACAGGTCCCAGGTGACCATCGACGACGCAGAGCACGAGGCCGTGCTGAAGGCCCTATCCGACGGGACGACGCGCGCCGACGTGGCCCGCATGATCCAGGATTGGCGGTCGGAGCGGGTGCGTGACCGTCTCCAGCGAAGCGCGGAGCAGGCCAGAGAGATCGCGCGGCGGCTCGGCAAGGGCATCGACGTGGACGTCGTTTCCGACGGCCAGCGACTGCCGCGGGGAACGTGGTCGGAGTTCTGGGCGGCCTTCGTTCATCTACTCCGCAATGCGGTCGACCACGGCATCGAGCCGGCCGACGAGCGTCGCGACCGCGGGAAACCCGAGGCCGGGCGCATCCGGCTCGCCGCGGCGTACCACGACGGCTCCGTCGGGATCTCGGTGAGCGACGACGGGCGCGGGATCGACTGGGACTTGATCGCGGCCAGGGCGCGCCGATTGGGGCTGCCCTCGGAGAGCCACGAGGATCTGGTCGCTGCACTCTTCGTCGATGGACTCACCTCCAAGACGGACGCCAACCAGGTCAGCGGTCGGGGCGTAGGGTTGGGCGCGCTCTTGGCAGCCTGCCGCGCCCTCGGAGGCAATGTCACCGTGCAGAGCGAGGTGGGGCGCGGAACGACGTTTCACTGCGATATCCCGATCGCGTCCGATGCCGGCAAGCCGCGGCGCGAGCCGGGACGGTCGCTGGTGCCTGCGGGGACGGTGTGAATCCGTGGCGCTGGCTCATGGTCGCGGTCATGGTGCCGCTTGCGATTCTGGGCTGCGCGCCTGTCCCAGCGCCGGCGCAGGCGCTGGGCCGCGACGCCTCCCTCTTCGTCCAGCCATGGCATTGGACCGATGAGCGTGGCGCGGAGGTGACCTTCGCGGCGTGGCAAGGGGTCCCGCTCGTCGTCGCGATGTTCTTCACGTCCTGCACGACGCGCTGCCCGCTCACGGTCGAAAAGCTGCGGGACGTCGACGAGGCGTTCCGCCGCAAGGGCGCGCCCGCCCAGTTTCTCTTGGTGACCCTCGACCCCGCGACCGACAGCTCGGAGCGGCTCGCGCGCTTCAAGACAAACCGGCACCTGCCGGACGCCTGGCATGTGCTCCGGGGAAGCCTGGAGGACACGCGCGCGCTTGGCCGCGTGCTCGGCGTGCGCGCGATGTTCGACGACGGGCACATCGACCACGACGTGCGGATCGCCATCTTCGACAGGACCGGACGGCGGGTCCGCGACTTCGCGACCTGGGACTTCGATCCCGATCGGGCAGTGGTTCTCCCCACCGAAGGCGCACATCCGGTCATCCCGCCGCCCCCCGCAACGCGGGGCCCATTCGCGGTTCTGCGCAAGCTGCTGGAGGGAGAAGACCTGCGCTCGATCGAGGCGTTGCTCGCCCGATTGCCCGCGCCGTTGCGCGAACGGCATGTGCTCGTCTACGACAGCCGCAGCGTCCAGGGGGCCAGCGCACTCGCTCCGCGCGTCCTCCTCTACACGCCCGATGCCCGCTTCGTCGTGGCGTACAACGGCGACCCGGGGCAGGCGGGCTACCAGTCGCTGGAGACCATGGAGTTCGACGACGGCGAGCGCGCCTTTCGCTTTCGCGAGGTCACGTTCCCCGAGGAGGGCGCGCAAGGGCGAGCAGTCTTCTCGGAGGCCAATCCGCCAAGGTGCCTCGCGTGCCACGGCGAGGATCCGCGACCTATCTGGGATACGTATCCGGCTTGGCCCGGAGTCTACGGCGCGCGCGACCATGCGGCACCCGACCCGGCGGAGGCCGCCGCGCTGGCCGCATTTGTCGAGCGGCGCTCGTCCAACCCCCGGTACCGCTGGCTCGAGGACGTGCAGCCCGAGGCGACGTCCGCGGCGACCGAGAGCTCCGCCGCCTACGAGGGCAAGGACCACCGTCTTTCTCGAAACGCGCAGTTCGGCTTGCTGCTGCAAGCGCTCGCGTACCACACGATCGCCCGGGAGGTCATCGCGTCGTCGAGGTTCGGCCCGTTCCGGTATGCCTTGCTTGCATCGCTCGATCCGTCGTGTCTCGGGATCGAGGGATTCGTCCCCGAGTCGGTGAGAGCCGCGTTCCCGCGGTCACTCGACGACGTCGAGCACGTTACGTCCAAAGCGAACGCGGCTCAGGACGCCGCGAAGGCGAAGCGCGCGAAGCATCCGGACATCGCCGACACGAACGTGCCTCGCGAGACCCTCACGCCCTTTCGGTATCTCGTCGAAGAGGGCCTGCGCATCGAGACGCGGGACTGGACCCTCGCGCTCGAGAAGTCCACGTTCGACTTCACCAGCCCGCGCCGACCGACGAGGATTCTCGAGCGCGACCTGCTCGCCGCTATCGCTCCGCTCGACCCGGGACTGCCAGCCCTGCAAGCGGCCGACGACCATCGCGATGGCTATTGCGTCGCGCTCCGAAAGCGAAGCCTCAGCGCGCTGGCCCCGCCCCCCGTGGATGCGGATGGGCGTGGGCCCGTGGCGGACCCATGACATCGGCGTCAGGTCCGCATAGTCTCGCCCGATCCACTCAACGGCGGAGACCTCGATGTCACTTTCCGATCTTGCGTCTGTGGGGAGCTTCGTCAGCGGCTTTGCCGTACTGACCTCGCTCATCTACCTCGCGCTTCAAGTGAGGCAGACAGAGCGCAATCAGCAAATCTCGATCAGGCACAGCCGCGTCTCGCGGACCGTCGAGCTACACGTGGCGCTCGCGGACCACGCAGCGGCCGATGCATGGCTTCACGGTTCGGGGAGCCCTCAGGAGATCACTCAAACTGAGCTAAGCCAGTACATCAGCCTCTGCCGCGCGCTCTTCTTCCATTTCGAAGACTCGTTCTATCAACGTGAAGAACGACTGTTGAACGACGCCGCGTTCGAGACCGTCGTTGCGGGCGTTCGACTCTTGGCGAGAAGCCCCGGCTTCCGAGCCGCCTGGAGGATCGCGCGGCCCAACTTTGGCGGACGGTTCCTCGACTTCATGGACGGAGTGGTCGCGTCCGCCGTCGAGCCCCCCATGGACCTGTCGGTGGAGGCGTGGAAGGTCGCCTTCGCGTCCGAAGCGTCGCGGACTTCGTAGACGGCAACTGCCCTCCCGGACGTAGACGGCCCCCGGGGGCGCAGTGGTAAATCGGAGACCATGCTCGACGATCCGCGAGACGACACCGTCCTCACCACCATCGCCTTCGCCGCCGTCGACGACCTGATGGTCCTCTGCCATTCCGAAGACAACCCCTCGGAGGCCGAGTGGGACCGGTGGATCGCGACCGAGCGGCAGGGCAAGCATCGGGCGCTGCTCGTCGCCACGCGCGGCGGAGCCCCGAACTCCAAGCAGCGTGCGCGTGTCGCCGAGGTCCTCGGCGCCAACGCGGCGCCAGCTCCGCCCGTAGCGCTCCTGACGGATTCGGTCGCGCTCCGTACGCTCATGACCGCCTTCACCTGGCTCCTTGGGCACCAGCACCGCATGAAGGCATTCCCCCCTGACGCCGTCGGCGAGGCCGTCGCATGGACCGCGATCGCCGTCCGCCCCGAGCGCGTGCGCGCCGTCCTCGAGAGGCTGCATGCCGCGCTGAAAGCACCCGCGACGACTTCGACGACGTGAGCCATCAGATGGCGCCGCGCGCGAGCGGCAGTCCCGCGCTCTCCCAATCCTCGATACCCCCCGCGTAGCGCCGCACGTTCGTGTAGCCCTCTTGCACGAGACGGTGGTAGGCGGCCACGCTCGCGAGGCAGGGCGGGTTCGTGCAGTAGACGACGATTTCATCGTCCTTCCGTAGCTTGGACAGCATGTCGGACGCGTCTTTGAAATGAAGCGAGCCGGGGATGTGCTTGGTCCGAAACTCCCAATCGCCGAGCGCCATGACGAGCTTGAACCGCGCCTCCTTCGCGTCGACTTCGCGCCGGAGCTCGTCGCGCTCGATCGTTCGCACGGGAGCATCAGAAGAGAGCGGGCCTTCGATGGGGATGGGCATGGGAAGGACGAGGGTAGCGCGATCCGCCTTGTCGCTCGCATGGATGGGGACGCTCACGATTGGGGAGCCGGAGCCGGCCTGGGATCGCGCTCTTGGGCCCCGTTGCGCCGCCGTAGGGTAAGCTCCGGTTCGTGACCGACGCGAGCGTCCCGGCCCTGGCGTTGGAGACCATCGCGGTCTTTCCGTTGCCCGGGATCGTGCTTTTCCCGGGCACGTTCTTGCCGCTCCATATCTTCGAGCATCGCTACCGGAAGATGCTTGTCGACTGCGTCGCGGGGGACGGGTACATGGCGATGGCGTTCCAGCTCGACGGCCCGGAGGATCTCGATCGCCCGCCGTCCTTCGCGCCGGTCGCCGGCGTCGGTCGCATCGTCCGCCACGACGCCCTGCCGGACGGACGCTCGAACATCGTTCTGCAAGGGTGCGCGCGGGTGCGGCTCGAGGAGCTTGCCTCCGTCACTCCGTACCGGCGCGCGCGCGCCCACATCCTTCGGGACGTTCCGACGCCGGTCGCGGCCGTCGACCGCACGGCGCTTCTGGCCACGGCGGCCTCGGTGGCTGCCGCAGCGCGGATGGACGACTTCGCACTGCCTTCGGCCGTCGACCCGGGGGCCATGGCAGACCTGTGCGCGAATCGGTTAATCGCCGACCCGCCCAAGCGCCAGCGCATTCTGGAGGCGATCGACGTACGCGAACGCGTGCTCGCGGTAACCGCCTTCCTTGCCGAGCGGATGGGCCGCGAGCCACGCGGAAAGCGCGATGGTCGCAACAAGCCTGACTAAGAGTCAAATCCGCGATCGCAGCGTGGCCGGCGGGGTGCCCCGATCGACGACGATGTAGTCAACCGGTTCGCGCGGCGAAGGGCAGTTCGCGTAAACCGTCAATTCTTGATTGACGGGTCCTCGTGTTTTGCAATACCTGATACGCATGTCACTCCGTTCGACCCTCGATTCCCTCGCCACGGCCTTCGCCAACTCCGTCGTCGACGCCATCCGCGGCGCAAGCCTCGCCGAGCTGCTCCACGAATCGGGCAGCTCGACCCGCAAGGGGCCTGGACGTCCGCCGAAGTCGAAGGCTGAACCCGCGGCCGCTCCGGCGCCGCGTGCGCGCAAAGCCGGTCGCCTTCCTCGTCGTTCGGCCGACCAGATTGCCAAGGCGCTCGACCAGGTGGTCGCCCTCGTGAAAGGCAAGAAGGAGGGACTTCGCGCCGAAGAGATCCGGGCGGCGCTCAAGATGGAGGCCAAGGAGATGCCACGCATTCTCAAGGAAGGCTTGGCGAAGAAGAAGCTCAAGAGCAAGGGCCAGAAGCGGGCAACGACATACAGCGCTGCGGCGTGACGTCCCTGATTGTCACCATCGCCGGGAGACGCGTGCCTACGTTCTGCGACGAGGCATCGACTCATTGAGCAAGAGCCAATAGAGTCCCAGCGTCTTGACCGCCTCGCTGAACCGAGCGAACTCCACTGGCTTGCGGATGTAGCTGTTCGCTCCGAGCTCGTAACTCTCGATGATGTCTTCGTCTTCCTTGGAGGACGTCAGCACCACCACCGGCAATAGCCGGGTGCGCTCGTCGGCGCGTAGCTGCCGGAGGACACTGAGGCCG